>RCUM01000876.1_pt1 | contig 14036 bp, 9 predicted proteins | sample 2166141 | NCBI WGS metagenome assembly RCUM01 (sample SAMN09932756, study PRJNA488358) | compost metagenome | isolation source: compost soil in crotonic acid-enriched | place: Germany: Experimental Botanical Garden
CGCATGATCAGGTCCTCTCCGTTTTGCTTAACCACATTTCGTCCATGCTTCCACCACGAATCTGCATTGGGTAAACATGTTCAGTTTCATCGACGGTCACGTCGACAAATACCAGGCGCTCTTTCTCGGCCAGCGCCTGAGCCAGTTTGCTTTCCAGTTCATCCGGCGTGCGAATGGCAATGCCCACGTGGCCGTAAGCCTCCGCCAGTTTGACGAAGTCCGGCAGGGAATCCATATAAGACTGGGAGTGACGACCGGAATAAATCATGTCCTGCCACTGCTTCACCATACCCAGATAGCGGTTGTTAAGATTCACCACGATCACCGGCAGGTTGTATTGCAGCGCGGTGGACAGTTCCTGAATGTTCATCTGGATGCTGCCGTCGCCGGTCACGCACACCACGGTTTCATCAGGCAGCGCCAGCTTCACGCCCAGCGCCGCCGGCAGACCAAAGCCCATGGTGCCCAATCCGCCGGAGTTGATCCAACGGCGTGGTTTGTCGAACGGATAGTAGAGTGCAGCGAACATCTGGTGCTGGCCAACATCGGAAGTGACATAAGCGTCCCCTCTGGTCAGCCGATGCAGGGTTTCGATCACTGCCTGCGGCTTAATGGTGCCGCTGTTTTTGTCGTAACCCAGGCAATCACGCGCACGCCACTGTTCGATAGCCTGCCACCAGTCGCGCAACGCGTCGTGATCCTGCGCTTTATCTTCCTGCGCCAGCAGCTCCAGCATTTGGGTCAACACCTGTTTGGCATCGCCGACAATAGGAATATCGGCGTCTACCGTCTTGGAGATTGAGGTAGGGTCAATGTCGATATGCAGCACGGTAGCGTTCGGGCAGTATTTGGCCAGGTTATTGGTGGTGCGATCGTCAAAACGCACGCCGACGGCAAAGATCACGTCAGAGTTATGCATGGTTTTGTTGGCTTCATAAGTCCCATGCATGCCGAGCATACCCACGCTCTGGCGATGCGTGCCGGGGAAGGCCCCCAACCCCATCAGGGTACAGGTGACAGGCAGATTCAGCTTCTCCGCCAGTTCCAGCAGCTCTGCGTCACAGGCCGAGTTGATCGCCCCGCCACCGACGTACATAACCGGTTTTTTGGCCGTCAGAATGGTGTGCAGTGCCCGTTTGATCTGCCCGCGGTGCCCTTGCACCGTCGGGTTATAGGAACGCATGCTCACGTCCTGCGGATAGGCGTAAGGCATTCTCACTGCCGGGCCCACGATGTCTTTCGGCAAATCGATCACCACCGGCCCAGGTCGGCCGGTTGAGGCCAGGTAAAAAGCCTTTTTCAGTATGCCGGGAATGTCTTCGGTACGCTTGACCAGGAAACTGTGTTTCACCACCGGGCGTGAAATCCCGACCATGTCGCACTCCTGGAAGGCATCATAGCCAATCAGCGAGCTGGGAACCTGACCGGAAAGCACCACCATCGGAATGGAGTCCATATAGGCGGTTGCAATGCCGGTGATCGCATTGGTCGCTCCAGGGCCAGAGGTCACCAACACCACCCCCACTTCGCCGGTCGCACGCGCATAGCCATCGGCCATATGCACCGCACCTTGCTCATGGCGCACCAATATGTGGTCGATCCCTCCGACCGTATGCAGGGCGTCGTAGATATCGAGTACCGCCCCGCCCGGATAACCGAATACATGCTTAACGCCTTGATCGATCAACGATCGGACGACCATCTCGGCTCCTGACAACATCTCCATGGGTTTGCCTCCAGGCTAACTTATTCTTATCTGGCACCGGAACGTGGCACCTGTTGTGGGGCAATACCCCAAAATTTTTATGGATTGACTATAACCCATTAACATAACGTCAGAAGATAAGGCAGGCAAACGGCAAAATGGCACAACAACAGAAAGGTTACTGGCTACGGGCTGGGGATCGGGGATTTACAAAAACAATGCACTAGCCGCTGGCAAATCGGGCTAGGCATTGTTTCAGTCAGGTGGAGAATTACAGAACTATATCAGGCAAGAATGATGCTGATTTTTTAACCGGATAATCTGCCCCGGCAACAGGATTAAGTCTTATCCTGGTACATCGAGTCAATTTCACTCTGGTAGCGCTGCATAATCACCTTACGGCGCAGTTTTAGCGTTGGCGTCAGCTCACCCAACTCCATCGAAAAGGCCGCCGGCAACAGGGTAAATTTCTTCACCTGTTCGAACCGCGCCAACTCTTTTTGCATCTCACGCAGACGGCTTTCGAACATTTCCAGAATATGGCTATGGCGCAGCAGTTCAAGCCGATCCTGATATTTCAGGTTGATGGACTTGGCATATTCTTCCAGCGACTCAAAACTGGGCACAATCAAGGCGGAGACAAATTTGCGGGCATCCGCGATGATTGCCACCTGTTCGATAAAGCGGTCTTGCGCCAGCGTGCCTTCAAGCATCTGCGGGGCAATGTACTTGCCGCCGGAGGTTTTCATCAGATCCTTAAGACGCTCGGTGATAAACAGATTTCCCCCTTCATCTATGGCACCGGCGTCGCCGGTCTTCAACCAGCCATCTGCAGTAAAGGAGGCGGCGGTTTCCAGCGGCTTATTGAAATAACCGCGCATCACCACCGGGCCACGCACCTGAATTTCACTTTCCTCGCCAATACGCACCTCTATCCCCGGCAGCGGCTTGCCAATCGAGCCAAAGCGGAAATTGCCCTCTTCCCAGCAGGAAACGGTGGCGCAGGTCTCGGTCATGCCATAGCCATATTTGATGTTAATGCCCATCGCCTGGAAAAACAGAATGACGTTGTCGTCCAGTTTGGCACCGGCGGCCGGCAAGAAGCGCACCCGCCCACCGAGGATGCCGCGTAATTTGCTCAGCACCAGCTTGTCGGCCCAGCGGTGGGAAAGATCAAACAGCTTGCCCAGTGGTTTGCCGGCACGTTCCTGTAAAAACTTGCGTTCACCACAGACAATCGCCCAATGAAACAGGGCACGACGCAACCAGGGTGCACGCGCAACTTTCTCGTGCACCGCACTGAAGATTTTTTCGTAGAAACGCGGTACCGCACACATCAGCGTCGGACGTACTGCCGTCATGGCTTCACGCACCCAGTCGGTATTCGGCAAAAACACGTTTTGCGCGCCGGAATGCATAATGAAGAAGCTCCAGGCACGTTCGAACACATGCGACATCGGCAGGAAACTGAGAGAGACATCTTCTTCATTTACCGTCAGCCGCTCATCGTGCAGATAAAGCTGTGCCGCCAGGTTACGGTAATCCAGCATCACCCCTTTGGGTTCGCCGGTGGTACCGGAGGTATAAATCAGCGTGAACAGATCCTCCAGGCAGCAATCGGCAATGCGTTGCTGTAACTGCGATTCAAACGCCGCCAGATCGGCTTCGCGCTCAAAGGTGCTCAGGTGCTGAGCTATCTCACAGCCACGCAGATCTGCGTCATCATCAAATACAATAATGTGGATCAGTTGAGGGCAGACACCGCGCAACGCAATGGCGGCGTCCAGTTGAGCCTGCTCGCCAACGAACAGAATGCGGATATCGGCGTCATTAATGATAAAAGCCGCCTGGGCCGGCGTATTGGTGGCATACAGCGGTACGCTGACCCCACGTAACCGCAGCACGGCCAAATCCGCCAGCGACCAGGCCATGCAGTTATTGGCAAAGATCGCGATACGTTCCTGCACGTCGGTACCCAAAGCCAACAGTGCACTGGCGATGCGGTTGATATGCGTATCGACCTGTCGCCAGGTCAGTTGGCTCTCGCCACTGGGAGACCATTGGCGAAAAGCGGTGCAATCGGCACGCTGGGAAATTTGGTGCTGTATACGGTGAGTTAAATGGTATTGCAGCAGATTATTGATCATAGCGCCCTGAGCCTGAAATGAATCAAACAGTTAGCGTTGAGCAGGACATCTGGCTCTGCATCTCAGCTTACACGTGTTTACTTTTTTTCGCGCAGTCTACCTACTCCATGGCGGCGGGAAAAGAGATTTCAGCGTAGAAGTGTGAGCTAAAACTCAGGTTAATTTCACCGCCTCCTCCAGTTGGACAGAAGGGTGATGAAAAGGTTTTATTTAGCTCACAAAATGGGTGTTCGACAGGCAGCGAGGGAAACAGATAAAAACACCAGATGTAATAAATATCTCAGCACATAATTTTATAATGATAATTTTTAATGAAACTATCGAAATCTTTCGGAAGCGGTTAATTTAACACAGTTAAGCCAAGATATATCTTAGATAAACCCAAGATAATTCTTAACCAAAGCACGGGAAAATTATTCCCCCTATGGAAAACCACCACCTCGGGGGTAATAATAGGCTGATTTATTCAGTCAACTCAGACTGGCCAAGCATCAGTTTCATCCATTGATGTCCCTTATCCCGTTCAGCCGACTCATGCCAGGACAGATAACAGGTCACCTTGTTTTCATTCCAGGGTAAAGGAATAAAACGCAGCTTTAAGGATTCAGCCTGCTGTCGAGCCAGCCAGGCCGGAACAATGGCAATCATGTCAGTACTGGATACTATATTCAGCACGCTGTATAAATCAGTACATTGTTGAGCCACGACTCGTTGCATAGCTTCTTCTATATAGTAGGGTTTACTGAAAGAATAAAAGCTCTCGAGTGAAACCACCGCGTGTTGCTCCGCCAGGATTTGTTCCGGCGTAATGGATTTTTCTATCCTCGGATGTTTCCTGGAAAATACCAGCACCAGCTCGTCATCAAAAAGCGCCATACTTTTAAACTCTGAAGACTCAAAACTGGCATAGCCAACAACGAACTCAACCTCCTGGTAGCGTAATTGGTTATCGATGTTATTGGTTATATATGACTTTATTTTCAAATGGGTATGAGGCGCTATTTCCCTCATGTGATTGATTATGGTAGCCCCCAAACGCAAATCAAGCGGACTGCAAATGGCGATAGAGAAAGCTCGCTCACTGCTAAAGGGTTCAAACTCCGCTCCGGGCAGCTCATTTTGCACCAGCTGTAACGCCTGCCTAACCGGGCCAAACAGTTGCTTAGCCCGCACCGTAGGCTGGATCCCACGCCCACAGCGGACGAACAGCTCATCATTAAACATCAGCTTTAAACGTGCAACGGCGTTGCTCACCGCTGGCTGCGACATCCCCAAAAAGCTCGCTGCCCGGGTAATATTCTGCATCTGCATAACGGCATCAAACACGGTGAGCAAATTCAGATCGACACTGCGCAAATGCAGTTCGCTGGTTTCTTTATCGATAACAACTCCTGAATTACATTCCGACATATCCCACTCCACTAAGTCCTGTGTAGATAATTCCCCACGCGTAATAAAAATGACAAAACTGCGCCATCTTGATTTCACACGGTAGAATTAGTTATCTCTCGCTCCGTTCATTTAAAACCAAGCTCAAGCATCATCCTATATACAAACATGGTTAAGATTTTGTTCTAATACACACTGGGTTTATTTTCTAACAGAGAGTCATCTCGCACACCATCAAAATAGACCCATTGTAATAGCCCATCACCACACTATCATTTACCGTTTATATTTAATCAAACGATTAAATACAGCATGCATAACCGCCCTCTATTCATTAACGCCCATAGTTTTCCAACACCAGTCAGCCTTATGAACAATTCATAAAAAACATAACTGACAACAACATATTGATATCAAGAATACAAAACTCACAATTTTAATCTTTGGCTAGCACGCCTTCAGCAGTTTTGCATCTTTAATTTTAACCCAATCAACATCAGAAGCAATTGCGGCGATATATATTCATTTAATTTATGCTAACAGGCTCGCAAATCTCCCCTTACTTTTTATCTGACAATAGCATTTTTTACCGAACTATCCTCTACTGGCACCAGTCCGTTAATCTGGAGGTAAAGGAGTACCCTCATTTTCAATCAGGTGTTGACATAATCAAGCCAATAACGTATCAAATTAGGCAACGAAACTATTTTAGAGAGCTGAACCGCCATGAACTCTACTTTCCGTCTACTAGGCCTACTACTTAACGCATCTTGTTTGCGCGGTATGCCGGTGGACGGAGTTCAGAGCTGATTCAGCCCACCCTCATAACAAACCCGCGCTACTGCGCGGGTTTTTTTTTACCCGCTTAGCGTGAAATAAACACGATAAGGAACCACCCTGATGAGCCAACAAGTCATTATTTTCGATACAACGCTGCGTGATGGTGAACAAGCGCTGCAAGCCAGCCTGAGCGTGAAAGAGAAGATTCAGATCGCGATGGCGCTGGAAAGAATGGGTGTCGACGTCATGGAAGTCGGCTTCCCGGTCTCCTCGCCGGGCGATTTTGAATCTGTGCAAACCATTGCACGCCAGATTAAAAACAGCCGCGTATGTGGCCTGGCCCGTTGCGTGGATAAAGATATCGACGTCGCAGCCGAGGCGTTGCGCGTAGCCGAAGCCTTCCGTATTCACGTGTTCCTGGCCACCTCAACCCTGCATATTGAATCAAAACTGAAGCGCTCGTTCGACGAAGTGCTGGAGATGGCGATCCGCTCGGTGAAACGCGCCCGTAATTACACCGACGACGTAGAATTCTCCTGTGAAGATGCAGGCCGTACGCCAATCGATAACCTGTGTCGCGTGGTAGAAGCTGCGATCAACGCCGGTGCCACCACCATTAACATTCCGGATACCGTGGGCTACACCACGCCGAACCAGTTTGGTGGCATTATCACTACCCTGTATGACCGCGTACCGAATATCGATAAGGCCATTATCTCCGTCCACTGCCACGACGACCTGGGTATGGCGGTCGGCAACTCCATCGCCGCGGTGCAGGCGGGTGCTCGCCAGGTCGAAGGCACCTTGAACGGCATTGGTGAACGCGCAGGCAATACCTCGCTGGAAGAAGTGATCATGGCGATCAAAGTGCGCCAGGACATCATGAACGTGCACACCAACATTAATCACCAGGAAATCTTCCGCACCAGCCAGTTGGTCAGCCAGCTGTGCAACATGCCGATTCCGGCCAACAAAGCGATCGTGGGTTCCAATGCCTTCGCCCACTCCTCCGGCATTCATCAGGACGGCGTGCTGAAGAACCGTGAAAACTACGAAATCATGTCGCCGCAGACCATAGGTCTGAAAGACGTGCAGTTGAACCTGACCTCCCGTTCCGGCCGCGCTGCGGTAAAACACCGCATGGAAGAGATGGGCTATAAGGAACAGGACTACAACCTGGATACCCTGTACACGGCGTTCCTGAAACTGGCCGACAAGAAAGGCCAGGTATTCGATTACGATCTGGAGGCTTTAGCCTTCATTAACAAGCAGCAGGAAGAGCCGGAGCACTACAGCCTGGGCTATTTCAGCGTGCAGTCCGGCACCAACATCATGGCCACCGCCTCGGTGAAACTGATCTGCGGCGATGAAGAAAAAGCCGAAGCGGCAACCGGCAACGGCCCGGTCGACGCGGTTTATCAGGCCATCAATCGCATTACCGACTACCCGATCGAATTAGTGAAGTATCAACTGACCGCCAAAGGCCAGGGCCGCGACGCTCTGGGCCAGGTTGATATCGTGGTGTCCTACAACGGCCGCCGCTTCCACGGCGTGGGTCTGGCGACCGACATCGTGGAATCCTCCGCCAAGGCGATGGTTCACGTATTGAATAATATTTGGCGCTCCCAGCAGGTAGAAAAAGAAAAACAGCGTCTGCAGCAAAGCAAACATCAAAATAATCAGGAAACGGTGTGAACATGACGAAGACCTACCATATTGCCGTCTTGCCCGGAGACGGAATCGGCCCGGAAGTAATGGCTCAGGCGCACAAAGTGTTGGACGCCGTGCGTCAGCGCTTTGATATCCGCATCACCACCAGCGAATACGACGTCGGCGGCATTGCCATCGATCGCCACGGCAGCCCGTTGCCGCAGGCCACCCTCAGCGGGTGCGAGCAGGCCGATGCGATCCTGTTCGGCTCGGTGGGCGGCCCGAAATGGGAACACCTGCCGCCGGCAGAACAGCCTGAGCGCGGTGCATTGCTGCCGTTACGCAAGCACTTCAAACTGTTCAGCAACCTGCGTCCGGCCCGCCTGTACCAAGGGTTGGAAGAATTCTGTCCGCTGCGCGCCGACATCGCCGCCCGCGGTTTTGACATCCTGTGCGTGCGTGAGTTGACCGGCGGTATCTACTTCGGCCAACCGAAAGGCCGTGAAGGCCAGGGCATGCAGGAACGCGCTTTCGATACCGAGGTGTATCACCGCTTCGAGATCGAACGCATTGCGCGCATCGCCTTTGAGTCCGCACGCAAACGCCGTAACAAAGTGACCTCTATCGATAAGGCCAACGTGCTGCAAAGCTCCATTCTATGGCGTGAAGTGGTGAACCAGGTTGCCAAAGACTATCCGGACGTGTCGCTGTCGCATATGTATATCGACAACGCCACCATGCAGTTGATTAAAGACCCGTCTCAGTTCGACGTGTTGCTGTGCTCCAACCTGTTCGGCGATATTTTGTCCGACGAATGCGCGATGATCACCGGTTCGATGGGTATGCTGCCTTCCGCCAGCCTGAACGAACAGGGCTTTGGTCTGTATGAGCCTGCGGGCGGTTCTGCGCCGGATATCGCGGGTAAAGGCATCGCCAACCCGATCGCCCAGATCCTGTCCGCTACCCTGTTGCTGCGTTACAGCCTGGGGGCCTCTGAGGCGGCCGACGCCATTGAGCGCGCCATCAACCAGGCGCTGGAACAAGGTTACCGCACCGCCGATCTGGCCGGTGAGGGTAAAGCCATCAGCACCGATGAAATGGGTGACATCATCGCCCGCTTTGTAGCTCAGGGGGCATAACATGTCGAAAACGTTATATCAGAAATTATACGATGCCCACGTGGTGTACGAAGCGCCGAACGAAACGCCGCTGTTGTATATCGATCGCCATCTGGTGCACGAAGTCACTTCCCCGCAGGCGTTCGACGGCCTGCGCGCCATGGGCCGCAAAGTACGCCAGCCGGGCAAGACCTTTGCCACCATGGACCACAACGTGTCCACCCAGACCAAAGACATTAACGCCAGCGGCGAGATGGCCCGCATTCAGATGCAGGAACTGATCAAAAACTGCGCTGAGTTCGGCGTTTCGCTGTATGACCTGAACCACCCGTTCCAGGGCATCGTGCACGTTATCGGCCCAGAGCAGGGCATGACGCTGCCGGGCATGACCATCGTCTGTGGCGACTCCCATACCGCCACCCACGGCGCCTTCGGTTCGTTGGCGTTTGGGATCGGCACCTCGGAAGTGGAGCACGTGCTGGCGACCCAGACCCTGAAGCAGGGCCGCGCCAAGACCATGAAAATCGAAGTGACCGGCGTCGCTGCGGAAGGCATCACCGCCAAGGACATCGTACTGGCGGTAATCGGTAAAACCGGCAGTGCCGGCGGCACCGGCCACGTGGTGGAGTTCTGCGGCAAGGCGATTGAAGCGCTGAGCATGGAAGGCCGCATGACGCTGTGCAACATGGCGATCGAAATGGGCGCCAAAGCGGGCCTGGTCGCGCCGGACGACACCACCTTTGATTATCTGAAAGGCCGCCAGTTTGCGCCTACCGGCGAGAACTGGGAACAAGGCGTCGCTTACTGGCGCACGCTGAAATCCGACGACGATGCCAAATTCGACACCGTAGTAACCCTGCGCGCCGAAGACATCGCGCCACAGGTGACCTGGGGCACCAACCCTGGGCAAGTGATCGCCGTCAATCAGGCGATCCCGGCACCGGAATCCTTTAGCGATCCGGTCGAGCGCGCCTCAGCCGAGAAGGCGTTGGCCTATATGGATCTGAAGCCGGGCATTAAGCTGACTGAAGTGCCGATCGACAAAGTGTTTATCGGCTCCTGTACCAACTCGCGCATCGAAGATCTGCGTGCGGCGGCGGCGATTGCCAAAGGGCGCAAAGTCGCCAACGGCGTTCAGGCCATCGTGGTGCCGGGTTCCGGCCCGGTAAAAGCGCAGGCGGAAGCCGAAGGTCTGGACAAGATCTTTATTGAAGCCGGTTTTGAATGGCGTTTGCCGGGTTGCTCCATGTGCCTGGCGATGAACAACGACCGCCTGAATCCGGGCGAACGCTGCGCATCCACCAGCAACCGTAACTTCGAAGGGCGTCAGGGCCGAGGTGGGCGCACCCACCTGGTCAGCCCGGCAATGGCCGCTGCCGCTGCCGTTGCCGGCCATTTCGCCGATATCCGTGATATTCACTAAGGGGCACTACCGTGGCTAAATTTACTCAACATACCGGTTTAGTGGTGCCTTTGGATGCGGCGAACGTCGATACCGATGCCATTATTCCAAAACAGTTTTTGCAGAAGGTGACGCGCACCGGTTTTGGTAAGCACCTGTTTAACGACTGGCGTTTTCTGGACGATGCCGGCCAGCAGCCAAACCCGGAGTTTGTCCTGAATAAACCGCGCTACAAAGGTGCCAGCATTTTGCTGGCCCGGGAAAACTTCGGCTGCGGCTCATCACGCGAGCACGCGCCCTGGGCGCTGACCGACTATGGTTTTAGAGTGGTGATTGCCCCCAGCTTTGCCGATATCTTCTACGGCAACTCGCTCAATAACCAGCTGCTGCCGGTTAAGCTGAGCGAACAGGACGTGGAAACGCTGTTCCAGCTGGTGGCTGCCAACGAAGGCATTGAATTTGAAGTTGATTTGGAAAACCAGACGGTCAAAGCCGGTGGCAAAAGCTATCCGTTCGATATTGATAGCTTCCGCCGTCACTGCATGATTAACGGGCTGGACAGTATCGGCCTGACGCTGCAGCACGAAGCGGATATTTCCCGCTACGAGGCGCAGCAACCCGCCTTCCTGAACTGATATTAATCACCCGCCACCTGGCGGGTGTTTTTTTATTATTAATAACCGCTTACCAGTAGCCCAGCCACTTCCACCACGCTCCACCAATCAATATCCAAATCAGCAGGTTGACCACGCTCATCACAAAGCCGGCTTTCCACCACTCACCCAAAGTCGCATAGCCGGAACCAAAGACAATCGGTGCCGTACCGGTACCGTAGTGGGTCAGCGACATCATCAGCGAGGAAGAGAACGCCAGGATCAAGCCCAGCAGCGCGGGCGGAGCACCCAGTGCAATGCCGGCGGCAAAGAACGCGGCAAACATGGCGGTAACGTGCGCGGTGGTGCTGGCAAAGAAGTAATGCGAATACAGATAGATAAGGGTCAACAGGATGGTGCCGCCAACCCAACTCATTCCCATATGATCAATCCCACTGCCCACGGTTTGCGACAGCCAACCAATCAGCCCCAACTTGCCGAGGAAGCTGGCCATCATCACCAACGCGGAAAACCACACCACCGTGTCCCAGGCACCCTTGTGCCTGAGCACATCTTCCCAGCTCAATACCCCGGTCGCCAGCAGCACCGCCAGACCAATCAGCGCCGCCGTGGTTGGGTTAACCGCCAGTGCCGGGCCGAAGAACATCGCCGGAATACCGGCCCACAGCACCAGCAGCAAGGCAAACACCGCCAGAGTGATTTTCTCCGGCAGCGTTACCGGCCCCAGGGCCTGTAGCTTTTCACGAGCGAAACGCGGCGCGTCCGGAGTGCTTTTCACCTCCGGCGGGTAGAGCAGATAAATCACCAAGGGCATGACAATCAGCGAACACAGCCCAGGCACCAGTGCGGCCACCGCCCACATGGACCAGGACAGCTCGAAGTTGCCATGAGTGCCCTTGGCAATCAGGCTGACGATCAACGGGTTCGGCGCGGTAGCGGTGATAAACATCGCCGAAGTGATCGGGTTGATATTGTAATTGACCAGCGACAGATAGCGGCCAATCTTGCCGGAGGTATTGAGCTCGGGTTTGGAGCCGAAGCTGTCGGCAATCGACTTCATAATCGGGTGGATAATCCCGCCGCCACGCGCGGTATTACTTGGAGTCACCGGCGCCAGGGTAGTTTCCGCCAGCGTCAATGCATAGGCGATCCCCAGCGTCTTTTTACCAAACAGCGAGATGAAGTAATAACCGATACGCGCCCCCAACCCGGTTTTGTTCAGGCTGAGTGAGATCATGATCGAAAAACCAATCAGCCAGATCAACTGATTGGAAAATCCGCTCAGCGCGTCATTGAGCGCAGCACCGGGTTTGCCGGGGTTGGTGACGCCGGTTACCGCCACCAGCGCGATCGCCACCACCGAAACGGCACCAATCGGCATCGCTTTGCCGATGATGGCGATGATGGTGCCGATAAACAGCGCCAGCAAATGCCAGGCATTGGGTGCCACGCCTTCAGGCACCGGGATCACAAACCAGATGAGTAAAGCAGCGGCGACGGCACACAAAGAAGGAACGGGCTTGAGCGGCGTTAGTTTATCCATAACATACCCACTTTTCTAAACGGATCGGCATCTTGGCAGCAAGATGGGCGGGAACGCACTTATCGCGTTCCGGGTCCGTTCAGCTTGGGGGGCGGGCGTAATGTTCTCAATGATATGCGTCAAGGTTGGTGACGTTTAAGCTCACACTTCCCGCACGCGGGCACTCATCCACAGCGCCACTACTGCCAGGACAGTCGCCAACCAGTAAACCGCATAGTGCCCCAGGTTTTCCACCAGCGCCCCCTGCAGCACCCCGGCCAGGATCACCCCGGTGGAAATACTGTTGGTAAACAGCGTGGTCGCCGCACCTGGCCGTCCCGGCATCAGGTCCTGGAAATAGAGCATGCCAATACCGGCGATGATGCCGATAAATATGGCGTTGAACAGCTGTAATACCATCAGTGCCAGCTTGAATTTAAACACCACCAGCCCGGCATAAAACAGAATGCCGGCCGCCGCGGCGAACAGCATCATATTGCGTTTGCCGAATCGTTTGACGTAGTAACCCGCCAGCAACATGGCCGGGATCTCCAGCCCGGCGGCCGTGCCCATCAGCAGCCCGGCAAGGTTTTCCGGCAGGCCCAGATCGGCGGTGATATACAGCGGCATATCGATGATATACATGGTGTTGCAGGTCCACATCAGCATCGACGCAATAAACAAACGACGTACATCGCGGTTACGCCAGGCGCTGACGGGGGCCATCGGAACCGAAGCAGTAGCGTTCAGCTCCGTACTACTTTGCTCCGCACGTGGTACCGAAGGCAGGGTAAACCATACCAGCAAGGCGCAAATCGCGAAGGTCGCAGCGGCAATCATGAACATCCAGGTAAACCCGTAGTTCAGCGCCAGCGTAAACGACAGCGGCGGGCCAATCACCCAGGCCAGCGACAGTTGCGCACGCATCACCGAGCTGAACATCACCACTTCGCGCGCCGAGCTGTCTGCATATTCTCGTGCCAGCGCAAAAATCTGCGGCATCGCGGTATTGGCAATCGCCGACAGCAATACCCCGGCGGTGATCAGCGTCAGGTAGTCACGGTTAAAGGCAAACAGCAAGCAGTTACCGACCGCCATCAGGCAGCACAGCAAAATCAACTTGCGACGATCGCCGCGCGTATCCGAACGCTTGGCCAACAGGAAACTGACCGCGATGCCGACAATGGCGTTGACGGTATAGAACAGGCCAACCCACAGCGGCCGCACCTTAACCTCGGTGGTCAGGAACAGGCTCAGCGTCGGCGCCAAAAGCGCGCCGGCAATGCCGGAAAGAAAGGCAATCAGCAGGAATGCGGCAAAGACGGGATTAAAGCGGCGTGGCAGCCAGCGCTGACGTTTCATCTCTTCGTTCCTGACCCTAAAGCGGAAGACAGAACCTTAGGCTACGGTGGCAAAATTGCAAGAATATCCCCGCGACCGAGAATAAAAAAACCAGTGGGTATGATCCCACTGGCTGGTGAACAACACCATTACTCAGAAACTTTTTCTACCCGAGCCTCACAGATGCTCACGGTATTGCTTATCCGTCATGGAGTGGATGTCCCACTGGGTCAGATGGGCCAGCATCTCCAGCCGCGCCTGTTCAGGCACCAGCCCCAGCCAATCGGCCCGCTGGCGACGTACCGCGCTGAAATAGCGCTGATAGAACTGTTTTGACAAGAAAACTTTCATCCGTCGCCCTCCCCCTT
>RCUM01000880.1_pt1 | contig 13991 bp, 9 predicted proteins | sample 2166141 | NCBI WGS metagenome assembly RCUM01 (sample SAMN09932756, study PRJNA488358) | compost metagenome | isolation source: compost soil in crotonic acid-enriched | place: Germany: Experimental Botanical Garden
ACGCCGCTTATGAAAGCTTCTTCACCGAGCACAACGCGCCGTTCCCGGCCCGTTCTTGCGTCGAAGTGGCCCGTCTGCCAAAAGACGTGAAAATCGAAATCGAAGCCATCGCCGTTCGTCGTTAATTCCACGACCGCGCACGCGCCCAACGGTCAGCCATCGGCTGGCCGTTTTTATTTCAGGAAATTATTATTCCAGTTATTTTATAAAGATAACCTCACTTCCAACACATTTACATTCCCACAATAAAAATGCATCTATAATTATTTTTCACCCGGCCGGGACATGACTCTTTGCAGTTTGTTAATCAGACTAATAATCTCAGGAGAATAACCCCATGGCTCAAAGCGTATTGGATTATTTTATCCAACAGGTGACCTATTCCCCCGAAGCACTGGCGATCGTCAGTCACAATAAGCGCCTCACTTATCGGCAGTTGGATGACGCCAGTAACCAACTGTGCGGATACCTGCAACAGCAAGGCGTCCGCCCCGGTGACTGCGTGCCGCTCATAGCATTACGTACTGCAGAATTCCCGATCGGTATTCTGGCCATCCTGAAAGCCGGAGCCAGTTATATTCCCATTGATGCCCGATATCCTGAAAAAAGAATTCAGGATATCCTCAGACAAAGCGCATCTAACACAATAATATTGAGCAACTTATCAATCGAACTTGCAATTAAATCCCCTGGCGTACAAGCCTTTGCCATTGATAATATTACCTCGAATGAACCGTTACCCTTTGAATTAAAAAAACCGCAGGGTGATGCGACTGCCTATATTATTTTCACCTCCGGCACCACCGGCAATCCCAAAGGGGTCATGATTGCCCATCATTCACTGTTGAATATTGTCCTCTGGCATAACCAAAAGTTCGCCATGAACCACACAAGCCGTTCAACGCTGATAGCCGGTATTGGTTTTGACGTGGCGCAGTGGGAAATTTGGGCAGCGTTGACCAGCGGCGGTACGTTGTATTTGCCAGAGGAAGAGACTCGCTTGCAGCCTTCCGCCCTGCTCGACTTCTTCGCGCACCACCAAATCACCCATGCTTTTGTGCCCACAGTGTTGGTGGCTGAAATTGTCAGTGCGCCACAGCCGGAAAACCTGGCGTTGCGCTACCTGTTTACCGCAGGGGAAAAGCTCAACCCGGTCGATCTCAGCGGGGTGAGCTACCCGTTGGTGGATTACTACGGCCCGACAGAAGCCACCATCTTCGCCACCTGGAATTTGGTCAGTTGCGCCACACAACACGCCCCTGCCACTATCGGTCGGCCGGTGGCAGATACCGAGATATTCATTCTCGATGATAATCTGCAACCCGTCAGCGGGCAGCAACCCGGCGAGCTTTACATCAGCGGCAGTTGCCTGGCACGCGGCTATCTGAATGATTCGCCGCTCACCGCCGAAAAATTTATTACCCCCGCGCATTTTGCCGGCAAACGGCTCTACCGCAGCGGCGATCGGGCGCGCTGGCTGCCGGATCATCGTGTCCAGTTCCTCGGCCGTATCGACGACCAGATCAAGATCCGTGGTAACCGCGTGGAACTGGGCGAAATAGAAAGCGTCATGGCACAGGTGACAGGCGTGAAGGCCGCCGTTGCTGCCGTCACCCAGCCGCAGGATCCGGCTAACAAACAGATTGTGGCCTTTCTGGTGGCCGATCGGAACGACGCTGGAGTGATCGAACGCGTGAAGCAACATCTGAAAACCACATTGCCATCTTACTTCCTGCCCGCCGAGTACCGGCTGCTGGAACGTCTGCCGATCAACGCCAACGGCAAAACCGATAAGGCTGCGCTGCTGGCCCTTTCTCGCGCGGATCAACCTCCGACAGCAGAAACGCTGACCGGCAGCCGGCAGACCCTTGCCGCTATTTGGTGCCAGCTGTTGGGGACGGAGAATATCCGCGCCGAAGACAACTTTTTCGACATCGGCGGCCATTCACTGCTGGCGGCAAAGTTGGCGACGGCCATCGCCCAGCAAATTGGAGGGAAGGTTTATGTCCGCGATATTTATGAATACCCGACGATAAATCGTCTGGCGCAGGCGCTGGATGAACGCAGCGGCCATGCACTGCCGGCGGTGGACAGCGAACCGGTGCGTGCTCTGCAAGACGACGTCTGGTTACCCGCAGACCTCACCATCAATCCGCATTACGACGTATGGCAGATAAGCTCGCCCAGGGCCATTTTGCTCACCGGTGCCACCGGGTTTATCGGTGCGCATCTGCTGGCAGAGCTGCTGACCACCACCCGTGCCGAGTTGTATTGCCTGGTGCGGGAGCGCAGCCGGATATCCCCGCAACAACGACTCGACGAGATCCTGACTCGCTATCAGATTGCTTTATCCGCCGAGCAGCGCGGCCGCATCCATCTGGTCCCCGGCGACGTGGCCGAGCATGATTTCGCCCTGTCACCTGAGCGCTACCGTGAACTCAGCCAGCGGGTCGATATCATTTATCATTCGGCAAGCGCGGTGAACTTTATCCAACCCTATTCTTATATGAAACGCGACAATGTGCAGGGGCTGCGCGAAATCATTCGCTTTGCCGCGCATCAGCGCACCAAACCACTGATGTTGATGTCGACGATTTCGGTCTATAGCTGGGGGCATCTGCACACCGGCAAACGGGTGATGCTGGAAAGTGACGACATCGACCAGAACCTGCCGGCGGTGATCACCGATATTGGCTACGTCCGCAGCAAATGGGTAATGGAAAAAATTGCCGATCTGGCGGCATCGCAAGGCCTGCCGCTGATGACCTTCCGTCTGGGGTACGCCACCTGCCATAGCCGCACCGGCGTCAGTGCCAGCTATCAATGGTGGGGGCGACTGGTGAAAACCTGTATTGCCAGTGGCACGCGGCCTGCGCTGCAGGATTTACGCGAGGGCCTGACGACGGTGGACTATATGACCCAGGCCATTGCACACGTCAGCCGTAATCCGCTGGCTCTGGGGAAGAAATTCAACCTGATCCACCAGCACCGCAATAACCTGACGCTGCAGGACTTCTTCAGCCTGCTGGAGCGTGAATTTGGCTACCACTTCCATCCGCTACCCTTCGATCAATGGCGGGCGCAGTGGGAACACAACGGCGATGCGCCGCTCTACCCGTTGCTCAGCCTGTTCAGGGACAATATGGTGAATGGACAATCGACGGTGCAGCTCTACCAAAACACCTACCAGTGGGATTGCAGCAACCTGCAGCATTTCCTGCAGCACAGCGGGATAGAAGAACCACACTTTACCCGGCAGGTGCTACTGAATTATCTGCAGCAGTCTATCGGCGCTCCACAACCGTTATTGCAGGTATAAGGACCAGGGCGCCCGGAAATGTGAAAGGTGATTATTGAACTGAATAATCCAATGGCCGCTATTGCGGCCATTGCTGATTACTTATGGGTTCGGTTTCGACGGACACCGCCGGCGGCTTCCATGATCGGAGCAGTTTGAGGTTTAATGCGCTTTGCGGCCTGTTTCAACACGGCTATCACTTCTTCACGTGAAGCGCTAATCGGCATCCCTCGGGGCGTCAGGTTGTTAATCTCTTCAGAAGTATAGGTTTTTACAACTGTCAGCCCTTCCCCTTCGGCTTTGTACACTTCCAGCTCATAGGAAGCAGTTTCCGCTACAATCCGACCTGTAGTTTTAATGACCATATCACCCCCCTATAATCCCGTCAGCAGGTCATCATTGTCGCTCAAATATTGTGCAGCATCAACAGACTAGTCTTTGATTCGCATCCAAAATCTTAAAGCTAAATTTGAAAGCGTCAGGGTTATTCAGCGCGGTACCACTCAACTCCCAAGGGATACGCTGGCTTACTGGTTGCCGACGCGTCTGCACTATGCACCATTCCAAATCCTCTGCGGTTAACATTTGCACCCGAATGTTATGTTCACCGGCAGCAAAGATTTCATTGGTTGTTGCTAATACCCTTTGTCCCAGCTCCTGAACATTAAAATCATGCGGCATTATCAGTCCCTTGAATGCTTTTATAAATTAAGGCGTTAGAAATACGGCTTCAATTTTATAACGCACTTTTCATTCTGTCGTCGAGGCATCCACTTCTGGGTTTAGAGTCTGAGGCACGCGCCGCAGTTTTGCCCCGTTTTAAGGCAGCGTCCGGTTGGGTTGCACCCAAAGCGGGCCGTCTCCTGCCACAACCTGGCGTTTTCGCGCCATTATCGCCCCTTTATCACCTTGGCACATTTTATGCTGGATCCGTCTACAGCCTGCAATGTCGACGAGGTGACGATGCTAAATATCGATCTGTCCGCTTCACCGTTTTTTGATGAGATGCTTCTGGCTGAGGGTAAACACCGGGGCCATTACGAAGCTTACTGGCATTGGCTGCAACAGGCCGACCAAAAGGCTATTCAGCGTAAAAGAGAAGAGGCTGCACTGCTGTTTCACCGGGTGGGCATTACCTTTAATGTTTACGGCGAGGATGACGGCGCCGAACGGCTGATCCCGTTCGACAGCGTGCCGCGCATCATCCCCGCCAGCGAATGGGCGATGCTCGATCGCGGCATTCGTCAGCGCGTACAGGCGCTCAACGCCTTTCTGCACGATATCTACCATCAACAGCATATTCTGAAAGCCGGGATTATTCCGGCCGAACAGGTACTGGCTAACGATCAGTATCAGCCCTGCATGCAGGGGGTCGATCTGCACCGCAATATTTACGCGCACATCGTCGGCGTGGATATGGTGCGCGGCGGCGACGGCCAGTATTACGTGCTGGAGGACAATCTTCGCACCCCGTCCGGCGTGTCCTACATGCTGGAAAACCGCAAGATGATGATGCGCCTGTACCCGGAGCTGTTCGCCCAGCAGCGCATCGCCCCGGTGGAGCGCTACCCGTCGCACCTGCTGCAAACCCTGCGCGAAAGCTCGCCGATTAACGATCCCACCGTGGTGGTGCTGACGCCGGGCCGTTTCAACAGCGCCTATTTCGAGCACAGCTTCCTGGCCCAGCAGATGGGCGTGGAGCTGGTTGAAAGCGCCGATCTGTTCGTCAAGGACGGCGCGGTGTTTATGCGCACCACCGCCGGGCCGTGCAAGGTGGATGTGATCTACCGCCGGGTGGACGACGCCTTCCTCGATCCGCTGGCGTTCCGCCCGGACTCGATGCTCGGCGTGCCGGGGCTGCTTTCCGTCTACCGCGCCGGCAACGTGGTGCTGGCGAACGCCATAGGTACCGGCGTGGCCGACGACAAGTCGATCTACCCGTACGTGCCGGACATGGTGCGCTTCTACCTGCAGGAAGAGCCGATCCTCAACAACGTGCCCACCTGGCAATGCCGCCACAAGAATGAACTGTCGTACGTGCTGGCGAACCTGGAGCAGATGGTGGTGAAAGAGGTTCACGGCGCCGGCGGTTACGGCATGCTGATTGGGCCGGCGGCGACCAAAGACGAAATCGCCCACTTCCGCGCGCTGCTGCTGGCCAAACCGCATAACTACATTGCGCAGAACACGTTGGCGCTGTCGACCTGCCCGACCTTTGTCAACGATGGCCTGGCGCCGCGTCATATCGATCTGCGGCCGTTCGCCCTGAGCGGCGCGGAAATTCGCCTGGTGCCCGGCGGCCTGACGCGCGTAGCGCTGGCGCAAGGCTCACTGGTGGTCAACTCGTCACAGGGCGGGGGAACCAAGGATACCTGGGTGTTGGAGGATGACGCATGCTGAGCCGAACTGCCAGTGAACTCTATTGGATGGCCCGCTATCTGGAGCGGGCAGAAAGCATCGCCCGGGTGCTCGACGTCACCAACAAGCTGTCGATGATGCCGATCCGCGACAGCGAAGATCATGATCTGCAGGTGCCGCTCAACCTGACCGGCACCGGGCAACTGTACGCCGCCGCCTATCCCGATTTGACGATGGCCAATCTGGTGAGCTTTTTTGCGCTCGACAGCCGTAACCACAGCAGCATCTACAGCTGCCTGCAAATGGGCTGGAACAACGCCCATGCGGTGCGCGGCAGCCTGTCTTCCGAGGTCTGGGAATGCATTAACGCCACCTGGATCGAAATGAAGCTGATCCGCCGCCAGGGCATAGGTTCGGTGGGCGCCGACGGCTTCTTCGACTGGGTCAAGGAGCGATCGCACCTGTTCCGCGGCGCGATGTTCGGCACCCTGCTGCGCAGCGACGCGATGTGCTTTATCCGCCTCGGCACCCTGCTGGAGCGGGCAGACAGCACCGCACGCCTGCTGGGGGTAAAAAACGAGTTGCTGGATAACGACAACGATCCGGTGCGCGAGTATTACCGCATGGACACGCTGCTGCGGGCCGTCAGCGCACGCGAAGCCTATCACAGCATCTACAAGCAGCAGCTCAGCCGGGAAACCATTGCCGAACTGATGATCCTGCGTAACGAAATCCCACGCTCCCTGCTGGCTTGCGTCGGCGATATGGTGCAACAGTTGGAGCAGATTGGCGGCAACAGTGCCAATGAACCGCGCCGGCTGGCGCACACGCTGCACGCCGAACTGCGTTTCAGCAGCATGAAGGATCTGAACAAGGTGGGGCTGAGTGACTGGCTGGGTTTATTCCTCGGGCAGATCAACGGCATCGCGGAAAGCATCCATCACACTTACCTGGAGGCGCAATGAAACTGAATATTGAGCACAATACCCATTACACCTACGCCCAGCAGGTGAAGCGCAGCACCCAGTATCTGCGTTTGACGCCGCAGGATTCGCAACACCAGCGTATCATCTCCTGGCAGTTAACGCTGCCGGAAGACGCGGTGTGCACCACCGATGCCTTCGGCAATGTGCTGCACGTGCTGACGCTGGATCACCCGCATCAGGCGATCACCATTCAGGCCCACGGCGTGGTGGAGATTGAAGACGGCGTAGAGGATCAGGTGATGGGGCATCTGTCACCGCTGGTATTCCTGCGCCACAGCCCCTTGACCCAGCCCGACAGTGCGATCCAGGCCTTTGCCCTGCGCTATTACCAACCGCAAGCGGTGTTGGACGGGCTGGAAAACCTGATGGGCGAACTGCTGCTGAAAATGCCTTACAGCCCAGGTTCCACCAGCGTCACCGACAGCGCGGCCCAGGCGTTCGCCACCGGTACCGGCGTCTGTCAGGATCACACCCACGTATTTCTGGCCTGCTGCCGTAGCCTGAATATTCCGGCGCGCTATGTCAGCGGTTATCTTTACAGCGAAGACTCGACGCACGTCGCCACCCACGCCTGGGCGGAAGCCTGGGTCGACGAACGCTGGCACAGTTTTGACGTTACCAACAACACCCGTCTGCCGAACCAGCACCTTAAGCTGGCGGTAGGTATCGACTATCTGGACGCCTGCCCGGTGCGCGGCATGCGACTGGGCGGCGGCTGCGAGAATATGCAGACCATCGCCGAAGTGCAGATGATGCCCAGCGGGCAATAGCCTGTTGCCGAAAGTGAAGGTTTACGGCACGCTGGCGTTTGGCGGCGTGCCAGTCTTGTTTTGAGGAATTGTGGAATGACCTATTGTGTGGCCATGCGCTTGTCATCCGGGCTGGTCTTTGCTTCAGATTCGCGTACCAATGCCGGAGTGGACCATATTTCTACCTTCCGCAAACTGCACGTGTTCCAGCAGGACGGCGAACGCTTGCTGGTGCTGCAAAGTGCCGGCAATCTGGCGACCACCCAGAGCATCATCAGCCTGCTGCAGCGCCGCTGCAAAGACGCCGAACGCCCCAATCTGCTGAATGCCCCCAGTCTGTACGAAGCCGCCACGTTGGTGGGCGAAACGGTGCGGGAAGTGATCCAACGCGACAGCGAAGCCCAGCAGAGCGGCAGTACCACCGATTTTAGCTGCAGCCTGTTGCTCGGCGGCCAGATCCATGGCGAAGAGATGCGGCTGTTTCATATCTATCCGCAGGGTAACTTTATCGAAGCCACCCGCGATACGCCCTATTTCCAGATTGGCGAAAGCAAATACGGCAAACCAATTATTGATCGGGTACTGAACTACGATACCCCGCTGGAACAAGCGATGCAGTGCGCGCTAATCTCCCTCGATTCCACGCTACGCAGTAACCTGTCGGTCGGCCTGCCGCTCGACGTGATGATCTATCCGCGCGACAGTTTCAGCAGCGCACAACAATACCGTATTACCGAAGATCATCCGCATTTCAACGCCATCCGCAAAGGCTGGGGCGAAGGGCTGGTCAGCATTTTCAAACAGTTGCCGCCGCTGCAGCTGTAGGTGCTGTGAGGGCTCGGCATGCAGATCCCCTACGCATGCTGAGCCCGACGAGGCAGAAAATTATTCGATCGCGCTGGCACGCAGCAGGGCTTCCAGCGGATAAACCGCCGCAATCACCACTTCGTCACGTATTTGCGCCGCCGCGTCCAGCTGTTGCTGTATTTGCCCGGCTTCGGCTTTGCTCAAGGGTTTGTTCTGCTGATAACGCTCCAGCAGCATCAGCCCCAGTGCCGACAGCGCGCCGACATCCTGCGCTACCGGAGCCAGATCCTGCATCACCCGGTTACCGGCAATCACCGTTTTCACCGGCGCGGTATTCAACTGCCAGCGTTGCAAACGTTCGCGCAGCGCCTGTGCCGCCGCACTGTTATTGCGATCTTTCAGCAGGGCCGCGACCTGCAGCCCCATCTCGCGCACTGCGTTGCTTTCCGCCGGCAGAGCGTCGGCAAAGCGATTCAGCGGTTCGAACTGATGATAATTACCGGCCTTGAATTTCAGATGCTGACGGGTGTAGTACTGGCCCGGCTCGACCGCCTCGGCCAGGATTTGCAGCGGCGCGATTTGCACGCTATTCGCCAGCCGGGTGAATTCACGGGCGGTCTCTGCGTGCTGCTGCAAGCCCACCGAGACCACCGACCAGGCGTCAACTGCCGCCAGCCGCCGGTACATGTTGTTTTCATCGGTTACGTCCTGCGCCGACCACAAGCGCTCCGCCACCGCGAACCCGCGCGGCCACAGCTTGAGATCGAGGATCGGTGCCCTGATGTTTTCCGCCCACAGCGCCGCCTCGCCGCCAAGAATATTGCTCTGCTGCTTCGCGTCCGGTACCACCGGCATCTTGCCCGCCGGGATCGCCGTCAGCTTGCCGCCGCTGGTCGGGTAACGCACGTTGCCAACCAGCGTATACCCACTGAGCTTATCCTGCTGCAGCGTGAACACCGGACGCGTCTCGCCCATCCAGGTATCCACGCGGAAGCTCACCTGCTGCGGAGAACGCCAGACGATATCCTGCAACGCACGGCGAGATTTGCCGTTGAAGTCGATAAAGCCACGCCAGCCTTGTTTGCCTTCAATCAGGGTAAAACTGCCCTCCACCGCGCTGCCCTTCAGTCGCGGCATGCTGAACTGCCAGCTCTGCGCCTTTTCATCGGGCTGCACCTCGGTGGCGACGCCCAGCGGCTGCGGCAGGATCTCGTTGCGATAGTGATAGGCGCTGCTCTGCGGTTGATCGAGGTAGAAGCCGGTGGACAGAATGCCCTGATAGCCGTCCTGCGCGCTGGCCCCCAGTGAGTCCTGACCCTGCCAGGATTGGATCACAATGCTGCGTGGCAGCGACGGGTGATAAATTTCATCCCAGCCGACCATCTGCCGTTGGTGCTGTTCGAGGATTTTTTCCAGCTTCTGGTTGAAGTAGGCCTGCAATGCATTGATGTCCGCCAACTGATGTTGCTGCATAAAGGCCTGAATGGTTTTCGATTGCTTCCATTGGCTGGCATCCACCTCGTCACCGCCAATATGCAGGTAAGGATCGGGGAAGATCGCCGCCAGTTCGCCAATAATAGCGTCTACAAATTGATAAACTTCTTCACGGGTCGGATCGAGCGTTGGCTTATGGACACCCCACTTGCGCTCCATCTGATACGGCCCCGGCGCGCTCATCAATTCCGGGTAAGCCACGGCGATGCTGGAAGCATGACCCGGCAGATCGATTTCCGGTACCACCCGGATGCCGCGCGCGGTGGCATAGGCCACCACCTGTTGCATCTGTTCGCGAGTATAAAACTGGCCGTCACTGGCCTGCTGTTGCAGCTTGGGATAATGCTCAGAAGCAAAACGCCAGCCCTGATCGTCGGTCAGGTGCCAGTGAAACACGTTGAGCTTGGCTGCCGCCATGCCGTCGAGCTGGCGCAAAATATCCGCCAGCGGCAGGAAATGACGCGCCGAATCCAGCAGCACGCCGCGCCACGGAAAACGCGGCACGTCGGTGATACTCACCAGCGGCAGGAAAGTGTTCTGGCCGTCGGTCTGCACCAGTTGCAGCAGGGTTTCCATGCCACGCAGCGCACCGAAACGGGTATTGGCGGTCAGGGTGACGCCATCTTGCATCACCAGCAGTTTATAGCTCTCGTCGCTGCCCGGCAGCGGCTGTGCCGCCACCTTGTCTTTGATGTTCACGTTAATCACCACGCCTGCGGCTTTTGCCGCCTGCGGTGCCAACGTCCAACCGGTTTGCAGTTCAATACGTTGCCGCCAGCGCTGCAGCGCATCACCCAAATCGTCACCCTGCAGGTTAATCGACAAACGGTGATCCAGCACCAGCCTGCCCGCCGGTTGGGTCAGTTCCACCTGCTGCGGCCAGGGCATCAGCGGCAAATCGCCGGCCGGCTGCGCCAGCGCACCCAGGGAAAGCAATAACGATGAAGCCAGTAGCGTATAACGCAGGGATCTGTGCATCAGAAATTCCTCAGAGGAAAAAAATCAATAAAAACAGCGAAGCTATAAATAAAGACTGAGCACAGTACAGATGTCCAACGGCGAGGGTGAAAAGCCGGGTTGGATCACAGATGCCCCTCTTCCAGGCGAAAGAGGGGCGCGGGAATCACTGCCAGCCGTAACGGCGCACAAACCAGCCTTTCACGCACTGGGTCAGCACCATATAACCGGTCAGGATCAGCACCAGCCATGGGAAGTAGCCTAGCGGTAACGCCTGCAACTGCAGGAAACTGGCCAGCGGCGAGAAGGTCAGGCCGATACCGGTGGCGATCACCACCAGGGTCATGATACACAGCGGCCACGAAGGACGACTCTGGATAAACGGAATTTTGCGCGTGCGGATCATATGCACAATCAGCGTTTGCGACAGCAGCCCTTCCACGAACCAGCCGGACTGGAACAGCGTCTGCATTTCCGGCGTATTGGCCTTGAATACCCACCACATCAGGCAGAAGGTCAGCACGTCAAAGATCGAGCTTATCGGCCCAAAGAACACCATAAACCGCCCCAGATCGCTGGAGTTCCAGCGCTGCGGCTGAGTAATTTGATCCTCGTCGACGTTGTCGAACGGAATGGCGATCTGAGAAATGTCGTACATCAGGTTCTGGATCAGCAGATGCAACGGTAGCATCGGCAGGAACGGCAAGAAAGCGCTGGCGATCAGCACGCTGAACACGTTGCCGAAGTTGGAGCTGGCGGTCATCTTGATGTACTTCAGCATGTTGGCAAAGGTGCGGCGCCCCTCGATCACCCCCTGCTCCAGCACCATCAGGCTTTTTTCCAGCAGGATGATGTCTGCCGCTTCCTTGGCGATATCCACCGCCGAATCGACGGAAATGCCGATATCCGCCGCCCGCAGCGCCGGGGCGTCGTTGATGCCGTCGCCCATAAAGCCGACCACGTGCCCCTGCTGACGCAACAGCTTGACGATGCGCTCCTTGTGCATCGGCGTCAGTTTGGCGAACACCGTGGTGCGCGCGGCCGCCTGCGCCAGTTGTTCGTCCGTCATCTGTTCGATTTCACTGCCGCACAGCACGTGCTCTGCCGCCAGCCCGACGTCTTTGCAGACCTTGGCCGCCACCAGCTCGTTATCGCCGGTGAGGATCTTCACCGTCACGCCGTTTTTCTTCAGCGCCGCCAGCGCCGGTTCGGTGCTCTCTTTTGGCGGATCGAGGAAGGCCACGTAGCCTTCGAGGATCAGATCGGATTCGTCGGCCACGCCGTATTCATGCGCCTGCGCCGGCAGGATCTTGTTGGCCACCGCCACCACCCGCAGCCCCTGCTGGTTAAGATCGTCGGTGATGCGCCGAATGCGCGCCAGCAGCGCATCGCTGAGCGGGTGAACTTCATCTTCCTGACGCACGTGGCTGCAAATCGCCAGCATTTCCTCCAGCGCGCCCTTGCAGATCAGCTCGTGATATTGCGCGTCTTTGGCGACCACCACCGACATGCGGCGGCGTTCAAAATCAAACGGGATCTCATCCACCTTGCGGTAATGCTGCAGCGCATCCGGCTGCTGGTTCTGCTCCGCGCAGCTCAGCACCGCCACATCGAGCAGGTTTTTCAGCCCGGTCTGGTAGAAGCTGTTCAGCCAGGCGTAACGCAGCACCCGGTCGCTGTTGGCACCGAACACGTCGGTGTGGCGTTCCAGTACGATTTTATCCTGGGTCAGGGTACCGGTTTTGTCGGTGCACAGAATGTCCATGGCGCCAAAGTTCTGGATCGCGTCCAGGCGTTTGACGATCACTTTCTGCTGCGACAGCTTCACCGCCCCTCTGGCCAGGGTGGTGGTCACGATCATCGGCAGCATTTCCGGCGTCAGCCCCACCGCCACCGACAGCGCGAACAGCGCCGCTTCCCACCAGTCGCCCTTGGTGTAGCCGTTGATCAGCAGCACGATCGGCGTCATCACCAGCATAAAGCGGATCAGCAGCCAGCTGACCTTGCTGATGCCGCTCTGGAAGGCGTTCGGTTGTTCATCCTGGCTGGTGACGCGCTGCGCCAACTGGCCGAAATAGGTGTCGCCGCCGGTGCCGATCACCATCGCCAGCGCGGTGCCGCTCACCACGTTGGTGCCCATAAAGCACAGGTTCTGGCATTCCAGCGGATCCTCCGCCACCCCGTGCGGTTCGGCGACCTTTTCCACCGGCAGAGATTCGCCGGTCAGCGCCGCCTGGCTGATAAACAGATCCTTGGCCGACAGCACGCGCAGATCCGCCGGGATCATATCTCCTGCCGCCAGTTTGATGATGTCACCCGGCACCAGTTGAGAGATCGGCAGTTCAAGGTGTTCGCTTTTCCCGGACAATGCGTCGCTACGGATCACCGTGGCGGTGTTGCTGACCATCGCCTTCAGCGCGTCCGCCGCCCGATTGGATCGCGCTTCCTGAATGAAATTCAACAACGTGGAGATCACCACCATCAGTGCGATCACCAGTGCGCCCGTCAGATCTTCCGTCGCGTAAGAGATCATGCCAAGCGCGGTCAGCAGCAGGTTGAACGGGTTGCGATAACAGTGCCACAGGTGCTGCCACCAGGCTTCTTTTTGCTGATCGTCGATGACGTTCTCGCCGCAGCGTTCGCGTACCCGTTCAGCCTCATGGGCAGTGATGCCTTCCGGGTGGCTGTGAAAACGCAGATACAGATCGGTGACGTCGGCAGCGGCGCATTCCAGCCGCTGCTGTGCCAATCCGGCGGGCAACCCTTGCGCTTTGCCGCCAAGGCTGTCCAACAGGCTATCGCGGTGCACCAAACGGCGCGGTAAATTGCGGCTGAGCATGCCCAACAGCTGACGGGGAATATTTTTCAGTTTCATTATTTTGCACCTCGTCGCCCATTGCCTCCCGGCAGCGGGTGAACGCTGGATCGCTCCCAACCGGGCTTTTGGATGCGCCAAAAAGCCTCTGCCGGGGCAGATCCTGTTTTTTTAAAAGCAGCAGGAGCGAACGACGGGCGTGCGCTACCGGTTACCGTTTACTTCACCGGTAAAACAGCAGCGCAAAGCGAGCAGGTTTTACCGGATCACCGAGTGGGTGTCTAACGGGGTCGGATCGGGATCCATACGGGTGATAACCTCCGGTAAATGAAAAGATCGAACGACAAGAGCGGCCGTTCAGCGCAGCACATAAATCCCTGCATAGCGTCAAGATCCGTTGCGGAAAATAAGCTATGCTGACGGGCATTCAGCGTAGGCCGCCAGTCTACGCCTTTTAACCTCAACGAAAAGTAAACCATGCAAAACCGGCTGACCATCAAGGACATCGCACGCCTGAGCGGCGTAGG
>RCUM01000901.1_pt1 | contig 13759 bp, 10 predicted proteins | sample 2166141 | NCBI WGS metagenome assembly RCUM01 (sample SAMN09932756, study PRJNA488358) | compost metagenome | isolation source: compost soil in crotonic acid-enriched | place: Germany: Experimental Botanical Garden
GCCGGTCATGGCAACCATGGTGGATCTCCATTCTTGTAATTATTGGAGAGCAGCGGCGCCCAGGGTGGGCGCCACTTGCACGCTTCAGGACAGACGAATCAGTTTTTCCTTGTAGCGCTGGCCTTTTTCGACGTAATCGCTGGCATTGCGCTGCAGGCCAGCGATGGCTTCCGGCGACAGCTCGCGGACGACCTTGGCAGGCGCGCCCAGGATCAACGAATTGTCCGGGAACACCTTGCCTTCGGTGACGATGGCGCCCGCGCCGACCAGGCAGTGCTTGCCGATGACCGCGCCATTGAGCACCACCGCCTGGATCCCCACCAGCGTGCCGTCACCAATGGAGCAACCATGCAACATGGCCTGATGGCCGATGGTCACGCCCTCGCCGACCGTCAGCGGGAAGCCGGGGTCGCTGTGCAACACCGCGCCTTCCTGGACATTGCTGTGCTGGCCGAGGCGGATGGCAGCGTTGTCACCGCGCAGCACGGCCTGCGGCCAGACGCTGACGCCTTGCGCCAGGGTGACGTCGCCGATCACCGTCGCGTCCTCGGCAACGAAGGTTTCCGGGTGCAGTGTCGGGGTCAGGGTGTCATATCGATAGATCGCCAATTCAACCGCTCCTATGCCGGGTCATCGGTCTTGAGTACACCGGCCGCGCACAGCTCGGCGATATGTTCGTCGCTATAGCCCAGTTCGCGCATCACCTTGTGCGTGTGTTCGCCTATGCGCGGTATCGACCGGCGCGGCTGCAGGCGCTGGCCATCCAGCGACAGCGGCAGCAACGGCATGGGCGTGCAACTGCCGTCTTCCAGCTGCAGGTTGGCCATGCCCCCGCTCTGCTGCAGGTGAGGGTCGTCGAACAGCTCCTCCGGACGCCGGATCGGTGCGAAAGGAATGCCGTTGGCTTCAAGCTGCAGCGCCAGTTGCTGGGCATCCAGCGGCGCGAACACTTCGGCCAGGTGGGCCAGCAATCGCGGTCGCTGCATCACCCGGTCGTTGTTGCTGGCCAGGCTCGGATCGTCCAGCAATGCAGTCTGCCCCAGCACCTGGCACAACGCATTCCACTGCCCTTCGCCGGTGGCCGCGACGAACATCTGCTCGCCGCCGGCAAAGCTGAACACGTCGTAGATGGCCCAGGCGCTGATGCGGTTGGGCATGGGCGCTGCCGCCTGCCCGGTGACCACGTACTGCTGCATGTGCTGGGCGGCCAGCAGCACGCAGTTTTCGTACAGGGCACTTTGCACCTCTCTGCCGACCCCGGTGACGTTGCGCTCGTGGAGCGCGGCGAGCACGCCGATGGCACCGAACATACCGCCCATGATGTCGTTGACCGAACTGCCCGCACGCAACGGCCTGCCCACCGGCCCGGTCATGTAGGCCAGGCCGGCCATCATCTGCACCACTTCATCCAGCGCCAGCCGGTTGTCGTAGGGGCCGCTGAGGAAGCCTTTGTGCGAGGCGTAGATCAGCCGGGGGTTGCGCTTGCGCAACGCGTCGTGGTCGAAGCCCAGCGTGTGCATGCGCCCAGGCTTGAAGTTCTCGATGAACACGTCGGCGGTGTCGATCAGCTCCAGCACCGCGTCGCGGCCTTGCGGGGTATCGACATCGACGGCAATGCACTGCTTGTTGCGGTTGAAGGTGCGGAAGAATCCGGCTCCCGCGCCCAGCAGGCGCCGTGTGCCGTCGCCGCGCGTGGGCTCGACCTTGATCACTTCGGCGCCCAGGTCACCGAGGATCATGCCGCAGGTCGGCCCCATGACCATGTGCGATATTTCGACGACGCGGATGCCGTCCAAGGGAAGTCTGGACATCAGTGTGTTCCTCGTTCAGGACGATCAGACGCGAAGCGCGGCCGACGGGTAGTTGAGCGGCAGACCGGCGCGGGCGATGCAGCCATAGAGGGGTTCGCCGGGCAAGGCGTCGCTCAGCACCTGGCGTGAGGCGATCAGTGCGGCCAGGTCGATGCCGGTGCCGTGGCCCATGCTGTGCAGCATGAACACCAGGTCTTCGGTCACGGTATTGCCCGAGGCGCCCGGGGCGAACGGGCAACCGCCGAGACCGGCCAGCGAGGCGTCCAGTTCGGTGATGCCTTGCTGCACGGCGACCAGGCTGTTGGCCAGCGCCAGGCCGCGGGTGTCGTGAAAATGCGCCGCCCTGAGCTTGTCGCCGGCAATTTCGCGCACGGCCTGGATCACCGTCGCCACCTGGCCCGGATTGGCATAGCCGGTGGTATCGCCCAGCGAAACCAGGTCGCAACCGGCCTCGATCACCTGGCGAGTCAGCGCACACAGGTCGCTCAGCGGTACCTCACCCTGGCGGGTGCAGCCAAAGGCGACCGACATGCCAGCGATCACCTGCACCTGCGCCAAGCCCATGGCGTCGCGCAACTGGCACATGCGCGCCAGTTCCTCGACCATTTCCAGCGGTGTGCGGCGCACATTGGCCATGCTGTGGGCGGTGCTCACCGACACCGGGGCAACGATGCGCTGGGCGCCGGATTCCAGGGCATCCCTGGCGCCACGCAGGTTGGGCGCCAGCACGGTGACCAGCAGGTCCGGGTAAGTCAGGGCGTGGGCGACCACTTCACCGGCATCGGCCATTTGCGGCAACAGCCTGGCCGGCACGAACGAGGCGACTTCCATATGCCGCACACCGGCCGCGTAGGCGGCGTCTATCCAGCGGCGTTTGGCGGCGGTCGGCATGATTGCCTGAAGGCTCTGCAGGCCATCGCGCAGGCCGACTTCGTTGATTGTTATTGTGCTCATCACGGTCTCTCTGTGTCAGGCGTGGGGCCAGACTAAGAGGTGGATGACGGGTAGAAAAGACGTGTTTCACGGCTTGATCCATCGTCAACCACGATGGATAGGCTGTCGCTTCAGGCCCGTGTCTGCCAGGCCGGTGCCCGCAGCAACAGGTGATCCAGCAAGCGCCGCGCCGAAAGCGACAGCGCATGCCGATCACGCATGCAGATCACGAACTCGCCCAACGCCCAGTCATCGCTCAACTCGATGACCCGCAGATCGAACAACTGCGCATAGCGCGCCACCGCCTCGCGGGGAAACACCGCCAGGCCGAGGCCGAACTGTACCAGTCGATACGCCGCGTCGAACGACGACACGTACGAGCGAAAACGCAGCTGCTGGCCCGCGTCCTCGGCGCTCTTGCGCATGAACGTGTTCAAGGTGGCGAATGCCGAAAGCCCCAGGTGTTCGTAGGCCAGTGTCTCTGCGAAGGCAATGCGGGTGCGGGCCGCCAAGGGGTGATCGGCACCCACCACAACGGCCAGGTGGTCCTGGCGATACGGCACGAACTCAAGGTCGCCCACCGCCATGGACTTTCGGCAGATACCCAGGTCGGCGCTGCCTTCAGCCACCCCGCGGACCACATCGGGGCTGAAACGCTCTTCGATGTCGGCCTGGATCAGCGGGTTGTCGAGCATGAACGCAGACAGCTCTTCCGGCAGGAACTCCATGATCGACGACACGTTCGCCAGCACCCGCACGTGGCCCCGCGCACCTTCGGCGTACTCGCTCAGTTCACTGTCCAGGCGCTCCATGGCCCGGGTCATTTCCCGGGCATGGCGCAGCAGGGCGAGCCCTGCCGGGGTCGGTTCGACACCGCGCTTGCTGCGTTTGAACAAAGCGGTACGAAAACGCGCCTCGATGTCGGAGATACGCTTGCTGACGGCCGAAGGTGCCATGAAGGCGCGCTCGCCCGCACGGGCGATGGTGCCCTCCTCGCAAACGATGATGAACAAGTGCAAGGACAGATGATCCAGGTGCTGCATGGCCATACCCAGCGTGGAAAGGGCAACGATCCTACCACCAGTTGCGACCCTGCCTGCACAGGACAAGAGGTTGCTTCATCGCCCAGTGACTGCGGCAGCTCAGCGGTAACCCTGATCAGCCAACCAGCGCCGCAGCAGGGCGTGCTGCTCGACCGGCCAGCCGGCCAGCAACTGCTCCAGCGCTGCCCCCTTGTGGATCTCTCGCACCAGCGGCGCCAGTTCGATCCCCTGCACATGCCAGATGCCCAACGGCTGATCCGCAGTGACTACCACCTCGGCCTCATCCACCAGCCCATCGTGCAACACCGGCCGGCGCTCGACCCGTAGCGTCTGCCAATCCGCCGCCAGGTGCAGCGGCTGCGCATCTGGCCAGCCCTGGCGCCGCGCCCAGAACGGCTGTTCAGCCTTGCCCTGTTCCTGCGCGTAGAAATCCCGGCCGATCCGGGCGAAGCGCAGGAACAGCTGCTCGATCCGCTGCTGATGAAAGTGCCGCGCCAGCGACGCGCGCTCGGGCCGGCGCAGCATCGTGTTGATCACCACCGGTGCCTGCAATGCCGAGGACAGCGACTGAAAAATGCCATTCCCCGACAGTGGGTCAACCGCCATGGCTGCATCCCCCACCCGCAGCCAATCCGCGCCGCTGCACTCGCCCGCGAGAATCGCCGTGCTGCTGCGCGCATGCACCTGCGCAGGTTGCAGCGCCTGTACACCGAACAGTTCGGCCACCAGCGCACTGTGGCCACGGCGCCGCGCGCAGTACTCGGCCAATGCCGCCTTGCCCGGCAAGCCCTCGGCATCCAGCGTGACCTGCCAGTAGCAGCGGCCATCGGCCAGGCGCGCCATCCACGCCCAGCCATCGTCCAGGCTTTCCACCGCCGAGGCTGGGGCACCGGCGCTGCCCTGCCACAGATTGAGCAAACTGACGGTCTCTGGGCCACGCAGCCGATCGCTTGCCAGTGGCGCCTGACGGCCGCGGGCCTCGACCAGAAAATCGGCCTCCAGAACCTGCCCATCCTCCAGCCGCACGCGGTGACCGCCAGCACGCGACACCTCGCGAACGCGTCCCTCGATCAACCGCGCCCCCGTGCGCAACAGATCGTCACGCAGGGCCCGGTCGAACCGTTGCCGGTCGAGTAGAAATTCCTGGTTCAGCTGCAGGTGTTGCCCATTCCAACGCACCTGCCGGGTGGCGGGCATGGCGGCTTCGCTCAGCGCGCCGCCCAGGCCGGCATGGCGCAGGCCGTCCAGCACGCGCTGCGAAACGCCTTCCAGCGCAGCGAAACGGCGCCAGTCGGACACCACCGTGACCGGGTAGCCAAGGCGGCGCAGGCCAATCGCCGTGGCGACGCCGGCGGGCCCTGCGCCGAGTACCACAATGGCCGGCTCAGCCATCCCTGCCCCCTCGCCGCTCCGGCCCCTTGAACGCCGCGTGGGTTTGCAGCCAGTCGTGCACTTGCTGCTGGTCCAGCCCGGGCCGCTCATGCAACAAGGCCACGACCCGCCCGCACACCGCAGCGCAACCCAGGCTTGCGCCCGCCATGCCGCGCTGGCCCACATGGCCGCCAAAATCGGCCTGGGCAGTGCCAAGCCAGGACCACTGACCCGGCGCGCAGCGCGCATCGCCGGTGATGCGCAGCACCCCAGGGTAGCTGGCCGGGTACACCGCAGCGCCTTGCGCCGGGCTCGACGCGCACAGCAGCACGCCCGCGGCCTGCACCTCGGCGCAGGCCTGGCGCAACACCGTCCGGTCCTGCTGCAGGCCGAGACTGAGGTTGATCACCGTCGCCCCCTGTTCTGCCAGCCACAGCAGTGCGGCCGCGACCTGCAGCGCACTGGTGCTGGCCTGCTCGGAGAAGACTTGCGCCAGCAGTACCGGCACCTCACCGGCCGCTTCCAGCAAGCGCCCCAGCACAGCGCTGCCGTGCCCCAGCTGATCAGCCAATGCCTCACCCTCATGCAGCATCCCGTCTTGCAGCCAGAAGCGCCGGGCAGCGACGACGCCTTGCGCCTGCGCAGGCGAGCAGCCGCTGTCGATGAAGCCCACGCGCACTTCAGTGGCCATGGCCGGCGACCTCCTGCGGCAAGACGCGCAGCTGTCCGTCCCGCAATTGCAGGTGCAGGTCGGCATCGGCCAGGGTCGAGGCGCGGTGGCTGATGAGAATCCGCGTACGCCCGGCGAACAGCTGGTCGATGGCGGCGATCACTTCGCGTTCGGTCGCTTCGTCCACCGCCGACGTTGCTTCGTCCAGCACCAGGATCGACGGCGCCTGCAACACCGCGCGGGCGATGGCGATGCGTTGTTTCTGGCCGCCGGAGAGCTGCTGGCCGCGCTCGCCGAGCAGGCCATCGAGGCCCAGCGGCAGGCTTTCGACCAGGCTGTCCAGGTGCGCCAGTCGCACCACCCGCTCAAGCTCTGCCCGGCTGGCGTCGGGCGCGCCGTAGGCGAGGTTCTGCGCCAGGGTGCCACGGAACAGCACGATGTCCTGGCTGACCACCGCTATACGCCGACGCAACGCTGCCAGGTCCAGCTCGCGCAGGTCGCAACCGTCCAGCAGGATGCGCCCGGCATCCGGGTCGTAGAAGCGCTGCAGCAGGTCGATCAGGGTCGACTTGCCGACCCCGGAGGCCCCACTGATGGCAACTTTGAGGCCGCCGGGCAGGCACACATTGACATCGTCCAGCACCGCGCCGTGGCGCCCGTCATGGGCAAAACGCAGCGCCTCCAGGCGCAATTCGCCCGGGCCATCCGGCATGGCCTGCGGATGCTCCGCTTCGCGCACCGCCAATGCCTCTTGCTTGAGCTCCATCACCCGCCCCAGGCTCACGGCCATGCGCTGTACCGCCACGTACAGCCCCAGCAGGCTCTGCACCGGGCCGACCGCCATGCCCATGTAGGTGGAAAACGCGATCAGCGCACCCAGCTGCCAGGTGCCCTGGATCACCCACCAGCCGCCGACCAGGAACGCGCAGGCGCGGCACCACGAGGTCAGCGTCCCGGGTACTGCCTGGGTGAAGAACTCGGTGACCTGGACCTTGAGCAACTGGCCCATGTAGCCCTGCCCCAACTGATCGAGGCGCGCGGCTTCGCGCCGCTGCTGGCCGGCCGCCTGGATGAACTTCATGGCCGGCAGCGTTTCGACCAGAAACGACGACACGTCCGCCGAGCGCTCGCGCAGGCTGCGCACCTCGCGCTCGACCTTGCGCCGCATCCAGCGCAGCCACAGGATCTCGATCGGAATCAGCAACGCCAGCAGCAGCGACAGTTGCCAGGACAGCATCAGCATCAAGGCCACGGCGCCGACCAGGCCGATCACCGCCGACACCGCCGAGAACAGCGAGTCGACGGCAAAGCGCTGGATTTCGGCAACATCGCCGTCCAGCCGCGAGAGGATATCGCCAATGCGCCGCCGCCCGTAGAAGGTCGGCGACAGCTGCTGCAGATGGCGATACAAGTCGTCGCGCAGGGCAAACAGGATGCGCCCGGACAACCGTGTGTGCAGGTAGCGATTGACCCCCGCCAGCACGGTGCCGAGCAGCCCGGCGACGATCATGATCGCCGCCATGTGCCAGAGGGTCTGGTAATCCTTGGCCAGCAGGCCTTGGTCGATCAGGGTCTTGACCAGCCAGGGTTGCGCCAGCGCCAACAGCGAGGCCCCCAGGGAAAGCCCCAGCAGCACGCCAATGGCGCGGCGGTGCGGGCGCACGAAACCATACAGCCAGGCCAGTGCCTGGCGCATGAGTACAGGGTCGCTGGTCTCTACCAGCCTTGCGAACAGTCGGCCCATGGCTCAGCTGCGCAACTGCTTGAGCTTGCGGTACAAGGTTGCCCGGCTGATGCCCAAGGCTTCGGCGGCGGCCGAGACATTGCCCTGGTGACGGCTCAGGGCTCCGCGAATCAGTTCCAGCTCATTGTCCTTGAGGCTGCCTGACGGCGCGGCGCCGCTGGCCAGTTCGTCCAGCAGGCAATCGGTCAGGTGGTCGAGGGTCAGCAGCTGCTCGCCGTCCTCGCGCATGGCCAACGCGGTGCGCACGACCATCTCCAGTTGACGGATGTTGCCCGGCCAGTCGAACCCTTCGAGCAGCGCGCTCAGCGCCGGGTCTAGGGTCACGCCGTTGGCGCCGGACTTGACCAGCAAGCCTTCGATGATTGCGGGCAGGTCGTCGCGCTCGCGCAGGGCCGGCAGGCGCAGCGATACGCCGTTGACGCGGTAGTAGAGGTCTTCACGGAAATGCTGTTCGAGCACCAGGCGCTTGAGGTCGCGGTGGGTGGCGCAGATCAGCGCGACGTCGATGTCCTGCTCGTCTGCGGCCCCCAGTGGCGCCACCCGACGCTCTTGCAGCACCCGCAGCAAGCGGGCCTGCAGGGCCAGTGGCATGTCGCCGATCTCGTCGAGGAACAGCGTGCCGCCATGGGCCTGCATCAAGCGCCCGACCATCCCGCCACGGCGCGAGCCGGTGAATGCGCCCTCGCGATAGCCGAACAGTTCGGACTCGATCAACCCCTCGGGAATCGCCGCGCAGTTGACCGCCACGAACGGCTTGTCGGCCCGCGGGCTGGCCTGGTGCAGGGCGCGAGCGACCACTTCCTTGCCGGTACCGGTTTCGCCCAGCAGCAGCACGGGCAAGCCATTGCCCAGGCCTTGCCGGGCCATGCGCAGGTTGCGCGCCAGGCGTGGGTCGCCACCGGCGAGTGCGTCCAGCGCCAGGCTCTTGTTGGCCGGCAGTGGCTTGCCCAGCGGCACGCTGCCATTGAGTTGAGCATGGCGCGGCAGTTGCAAGGCACGGAAGAAGAACTCGCCCTTGGCGGTCTGCACGCTGCTCACGCCACCTTGGAACAGGCGCGCGATAAAGGCCGGCGAGCGCTCGCCGAGCAAGTCGCTGCTGCGCCGCCCGAGCAATTGCTGACGCGGCACCTGCAACAGTTGGCAGGCATTGTCGTTGGCGGCCAGCACCTCGCCGTCCAGGCTCAGGGCCAGCAGCCCGTGCCAGGCGCTGTTGAGGTATTGCGGGCGGCTATGAAACGCCAGCACCAGTTGCTCGGGATGGCACAGGCCGAACATTCGGCTTTCGATGTTGCCCGCCGCCAGCATCAGCGTCGACAGGCTGTCCTGAGGTTGCGCCATGACCCCTTCGCGGGTGATGTCGAGCACGCCGATCACCTCGCCACGCGGGTCCCGCAGCGGCACCGAGGTGCAGGAGAACGCGCTGAGCCGGTCAAGGTAGTGCTCGCCGCAGTTGATCAGCGTCGGCCGCCCTTCCACCACGGCCGTGCCGATGGCATTGGTGCCGCGCAGCGATTCGCTCCAGCAACTGCCGGGGTGCAGGTCGCGCAGGCCTTCGCGGCTGAGGACGTGGGTCTGGCCCTCGATGGCCAGCACGTTGGCCTGGGCGTCACCGAGGATGATGATGCCCGCCTTGCCCAGGCGCGAGACCAGGTAGTCCAGTTCGGGGGTGACCGCGTCGACCAGCAGCCGATTGTGTTCGAGCAGCGCGCGCAGGTCGTTGCCTTGCGCCAGCCCCAGGCCAACCTGCTCGCCTTGCAGGCAGTCCAGGCCATGGCCGAGGCTGCGCCGCCACGACGCATCGATCTCGTCGCGCAGCATGCCCAGCGGCAGCTCGCCTTCGTTGGCCAGTTTCAGCCGGGCCTGGCGGGATTCGTGTAGTGGGTCTTGGGCGTTTGTTATGGGTAATTGTCGCACCATCTTCTACTCCAGCTGCGCCCTCGCAAGGTGGAGGGCAACGGGCGTGGGAATTTTCCGCAGTGTGCGTGAGATTTACCTTAACGTCATCAGCTGGCGTGGATTGATTGGGGCTTGCCATCCGCCCACCTACCCGCCCCCATTCCCCAATGCTGGGGAACAGCGCCCACCGCCGATCCGCTTGCAGATTGCCCCCGCTCAGGCTGGAGGCCACACCCTACAAGACCTCCAGGCCCATTTGAAAAAACTGGCACGACTGTTGCCGACTCCTGTTCAGACGCCCCAAGTCCATGGGCCCGTTTGCAGGAGGAATAGACTCATGCACCGACCGATACCTCACCCGCTGGCAGTGGCGATTTTCGCCGGTTTGCTCCAGCTCCCGGCGCAGGCCGCGTTGAACGCAGTCGACACCGGTCCCTACAACCTCGCCAATGGCAACTTCGCCGCGTGGTATCAGGACAGCCACGGTCGCACCCTCGACCTGTGCCTGACCAAAGCCGTGAGTTCTCGTGTTGCCGGGGCGCCTGGCGCGCCGTCGTACATGTGCACACTGCTGCCGACCCCCGGCGTGTTCGACGACACCCTGCCCATCGTGTTCCCCACCAACTTCCCTGACGAAGCGTTCTGGTTCACCGCCGACGCCGCCATCGTCGACGCCACCCGCGGCATCGACCTCAGCTACGGCACCGCGATCGAAGCGGCATTCGCCGCCGAAGAACCGGTCGAGGGTGACCAGGTCAGCTTTGCCCGGGTACGTATCCGCGTCGACGTGCCGACCGCCGGCACCTACGTGGTCACCCACCCCTACGGCGTCGAAGTGTTCGACGTACCGGCTGCCGGGCGGCGGGCGATCAACATGACCCGCGACATCGGCATTGCCGGTGCAGGCGACTTCTCCGGCGCGCTCAAAGGCGATGTCGGACCGTTCCTGCGCAGCGTCAACGGCCCGTACACCGAGGGCAGCGAGCGCTTCATCGGCGACCCGAACCTGGAAGAGGCCGTCACCGGCAGCCCGTTCAACACCAACTTCGTGCGCATCGAAGGCCCCGGCGGCATCGACCTGCGCACCGAACTGTTCGCGATCTCGGGCAAGCTTTCCGAAGTGGCCCTGCCAACCCCGCTGATGCCACAGCGCAGCACCTACTCACGGCACACCGAGAACGGCGACCTGCGTGCCCAGCAAGACATCTTCGTGATGGCCCCGCCGCCACCGGCCAGCGTCACCCTGACCAGCCAGACCCCCAACCTGAACCTCACCGAGGCCAACGGTACCGGCGCCTGGTACGCCCAGTCGGTGCTCGACCCGGCCGCCGGGACGATCCTGACGCTGACCGCCGACAACAGCGTGGCGATCCCCACCAGCAGCCTGACCACCGCCAACGTGCCGCTGACCGACCTGGTCACCATCACCCAGGCCCAGTACCGCCTGTCCACCGGCGAGCTGACCCTGGTGGCCAGCACCAGCGACGAAACCACACCGCCAGTGCTCACCGCACATACCGGCAACGGCGCGCTGATCGGCAACCTGAGCGGCACTGGCGCCGTGAAGACGCTGAGCACCAACCTGTCGCCGATCCCGCCGGCCAAGGTGCAGGTCACCAGTGCCAATGGCGGTAGCGACACCGAAGACGTGGTGCTGGTGCCATGAACAGACAAAGGCTCAGCCTTCAAGGAGGCAGCATGAACACTTGGTCGCGCCGTGCGCTGTTGGCCGCCGGTTTCTCCCTTACCGTTACCAGCGCCGCGTTTGCCGCGCTGTCCGATGTCGACCCGGGGCCCTACACCTTCGCCACCGGTGGCTATCCGATGTGGTACAAGGACAGCCTCGACCAGTCCCTGGAGCTGTGCCAGTCCCGTGCCACCAGTACACGTGCGCCGGGCGCGCCAGGGGCACCAGCCTACATGTGTACCCTGCTACCCGAGCCTGGCATCTATGACGATGCCCTGCCGCTGGTGTTCCCGGACAACTGGCCGCCAGAGATGTTCTGGTTCCTGGCTGAAACCGACATTCCGCAGGTCGGCAACAGCGGCTATGAGCTGGAGGTCTATGTAGCCGGGGTGGAGGCAGCCTTCGCCGCCGAAAACCCGGTCGATGGTGACCAGCAAAGCTTCGCCCGCATCCGTATCCGTGCTTCGGTCCCACGCACCGGTACCTACACCATCACCCACCCTTACGGGGTGGAGACGGTCAACGTCACCACGGCTGGGCGCCGGGCGATCAACATCACCCGGGACATAGGCATTGGTGCTCCTGGCAACTTCCGGGGAGCGCTGGCGGGGGCGATCGGCCCTTGGCTGAAGGGTGTTGGCGGGCCTTACACCGCGGTCAACCCCGATACCGGCGCCATCGAAACCTACATCGGCGACCCCAATATCACCGAAGCGGTGACCGGCAGCCCCTTCAATACCAACTTCGTGCGCATCGAAGGCCCCGCTGGCACCATCCAGACCAACACCTTCACTGTTTCAGGCAAGGTACTGGACCAACGTGCCCAGACCCCAGTCAGCCTGGAACGCGCCACCTACTCGCGCAATGCCACCGGCACCCGCACGGAAGTGTTCGCCAAGGCGCCCAGCGCAGCCAGCCTGTGCATGCGCAATGGCATCGCCCTGGTCGGCACCCCGCCTTCGCCGTGCCAGTACACCCTCACCGCCGACAACAACGGGCTGTTCTTCCACCAGCAGTTCGGCCAGGAAGCACCGCCTGCAGTGGTGGTGGTCACCGCCAGCAACAGCGCCGGCGGTACCCAGCCGACCGCGCTGTCGAGCAAGCTCACCGACGTGGTCAAGGTCAGCACCGCACGCTACGACTGGGCCAACAAGCGCCTGCTGATCGAGGCCAGTTCCAGTGATGAGGTGGCGATCCCCGACCTGCTCGCCCAGGGCTACGGTCGCCTGTCCAAGGCAGGCACGCTGCAGAGCCTGACCGTCAACGACGTACCGCAGCCACCGGCCACCATCACGGTCAAGTCGGCACGTGGCGGCAGCGATGTCGAACCGGTGGTCGTGGTCGGCAACGCGCCGGTCGAGGCGGCCAACCAGCCACCGCTGGCCCAGGCCGATATCGGCAGCACCAGCGTCGGCATCCCGATCACCCTCAACCTGCTGCAGAACGACAGCGACCCGGACGGCAACGTGCCGCTGACCATCAGCGACCTGACCCAGCCCGGTACCGGCCTTGGCGGCGTGGTGATGAACGGCACCACCTCGGTCACCTACACCCCGCCAGCCGGGGCCACGCAACCCGTGGTGGCCACCTTCAGCTACCGGGCGGTGGACGCCAAGGGCCTGAAGTCGGCACCGGCTACTGTCACCATCAACGTAGCGCCCAACCGCGCACCAACCGCCAACCCGGAAACCGTCGCCACCCTGGGCGTGCCATTGACCATCAACGTGCTGGCCAACGACACCGATCCGGAAGGCAACGTGCCGCTGACTGTCCCTGCTGCTTCCCTCACCCAGCCGGCTGTCGGCCGGGGCACCGTCAGCACCAACGGCACCACGGTGACCTACACCCCACCGGCCACGGTGACCACCGCCTTCACCACCACCTTCACCTACCGGGCTCGTGACTCGCTGGGGGCGCTGTCCAACCCCGCCACCGTCACCGTCAACGTGTCGCCTCGGCCCGCCGCCGAAACCTTCGCGGTCACGGCAGCCACGGTCACGGCACGCTCCAACAACCGTTACACCTGGGACATCAGCGGTACCTCGTCGGTAACCACCGGCAACACCGTGACCGTACGGGTGACCACCACCACCGGCGTGCAGACCCTGGGCACCGCCACGGTACCGGTGAACGGCCGCTGGCGTCTGTCCGTGAACAACAGCACCACGCTGGTTCCTACCACGGCACCGACGGCGACGATCACTACCAGCCAAGGCACCACCCGTACCGTCAACGTCGTTGTGCGCTAAAGGCCGGAGACTGCGATGAAACGCCTGTACCCCTTGCTGCTCGGCCTGGCCCTGGCGGGCCAGGCCAGCTGGGCCGAGGACCTGCTGGACAATGCCGACCTCGCGCCCGGCAATGACCTCGGCGAACCGGTGATCATCCGCCTGCTGCCGGCCGGTGCCGGCCAGGCTGCGGTGATCGAGCAACACGGGTCAGGCAACCGCGCCGCCCTCGACCAGAACGGTCAGGCCCTGCTGGGCCGTATCGTCCAGTCTGGCGGTGCGCAGGAAGCTTACATCTTGCAGGAAGGCAGTGACCTGATGGCCAGCATCAGCCAACAGGGAAATGGCAACAGCGCGTCGATCCGCCAGAGCGGCA
>RCUM01000904.1_pt1 | contig 13739 bp, 10 predicted proteins | sample 2166141 | NCBI WGS metagenome assembly RCUM01 (sample SAMN09932756, study PRJNA488358) | compost metagenome | isolation source: compost soil in crotonic acid-enriched | place: Germany: Experimental Botanical Garden
TTGTACCCAATTGCGGTTGCCCGTTCACCAGTGCTTTTAAATATAAGAACCCGCTACCATTATAGTTTTCCGCAGGAAAATAAGGTTGCAAAAACTCTCCTCCGCCTACTTTTTTCATTTCTTGAGCGAGCATATTCGGGAAAGATTGTTCCTGACCCTTGAGACTGAGCCCACTATTGGCGTAGCCAGAAGTTAGTGAGTTACCAACAGCTATATATTTGCTGAAATCTACATTTTCGGGATTTCCACCTTTGGTGTCAAGGTCGATAGACGGTTTACAGGACGCAGCCAATGCTATCGCCGCAAAACCAATATAAAGCTTAATATTTTTTTGAAATCTTTTCATAATCTATTACCATTTATAGGTGAATGAAATTGAAGGAGCATGAATGTTAGTTTTGTAAGCACCCTCAATTTGTGTAGCTGGGCTTACGACAGTACGCTCTTTCAATTTTTGTAAAACATAAGCTGCGTGCAGGCTGAATTTGTCGTTAATTGCATAAGACAATCCCAGTGCACCCATGATACGGTCGTTGTCTGGAGTCTCCGCATAAACATGGTCTTTGTCAACCGGTGTTTTTACATAACCTACTCCGGCACGTACAGCCAAATGCTCGCAGGCTTTATAATTCACCCCAATTTTCCCGGAAAATGCATTCTTATAGTTTTTTATCTGCTCAGTATCTTGTAGCAGCGGTGTATTGTCTGCATAATCAAATACTAACTTTTTATAAATATTATATTGGATAAAAGTTCCATCAGCAACAACATCTACTTTGTCACTAACCGGGACCGAAATGCCTAGGTTGAGTGATGCCGGTAAAGGAAGCTCTGCACTGAATTTGGTATCAGGAAACGAGGCTGCAACAGCATCAGGTACTGTAAAATCAGCATCCCCTTTTTTCAGTTTGGTAACGACTTTCGATCGGTAAGATAGGGAGATCGCGACGTTGTTGTCAAAATTGTAATGTGCACCAACGTTGTAACCTATACCAGTACCAGTACCGGTTAATTTAGCGCTTGCAGAAGATCCGTCAGGTAAAAACAAAGGTAATGACCGCGCTAGATCGACCATACCGATGTTGTACACAAATCCGGCACCTACACTTAAGTTATCGGTAAGTTTATAACTAATGGTAGGCTGTATGTAAATCGCGCGCAACTTGAGGTGGTTGAGCTCGTATTTTCCAGGCCAACTGTCTCCCCAATCCACTGCTCCACCGTAAGGTGTGTAAACACCTAGACCAGCTTTCCAACGTGCATTGTCTGGGCCAAATGTAGCAAAGACAGAAAATGGTGGGGTAACTTGCGAACGTGTGTTGTAGACTTGATTGCTTCCTGATTCTTTGAAGGCTGATCGATACATTACCGTAGATATCCCTGCAGATACCGCATTGTGGTCCATTTTTGCTAAACCTCCCGGATTGTAGAATATACTTGTTTCGTCTGTGAATAGTGCAGATCCAGCACCAGCCATACCTAATGCTCGTACGCCCTGCGTGTTCACTTGAGACCCTTGTGCAAAGAGCAGTGATGGTGATGCACAAAGTATTGAGAATAATAATTTCTTCATACTAGTGTTTATTGTTGGTTAACATTCCTCTTTAAAATACAATGCTAACATAATAAATGTTTGGCTAATATTAATAAATGTTGTGTAATATTTTTTTTGCTCGTACCTTTAAGAGCAAGGAAACTAAAAATTAAACGAACATATTTTATGGCTACAATCACTTTTAAGGGCAATCCAGTGAACACAAAAGGCAATTTACCACAAGTTGGTGAGCAAGCGCCTGATTTTAAATTAACTGCAGGAGATCTTTCAGATAAGTCACTCGCAGACTTCAAAGGAAAAAAAATTGTGTTAAATATTTTTCCTAGTGTGGATACTGGAACTTGTGCAGCATCTGTACGTGCGTTTAACAAAGAAGCATCTCAATTGGACAATACCGTTGTATTATGTATATCGAAAGATTTGCCATTTGCACAAGGTCGTTTTTGCGCAGCCGAAGGCTTGAGCAATGTAGTGACATTATCAGAATATAAAGATGCGAATTTCTCTGATGCTTATCAATTGGCAATCGCCGATGGACCATTAGCAGGTCTATTGAGCCGTGTTGTGATTACCTTGGACGAGAATGGTAAAGTCTTGTATGAAGAGCAAGTTGCCGAAATCGCTGACGAACCAAACTATGCTGCAGCGATTGCTTCGTTGAACTAGGAAATCATGAGTAGTATGAGGATAAAGAAGGCAGAACTATTAGCCGAAAGGCTTATACAACCAGCATCTCATATCTCAATAATAAATACTAAAAAAGCGTGCTTAGCACGCTTTTTTAGTATTTATTTTGTCTTCTCTAGGGCTTGTAAGATATCGTTGATAATATCTTCCTGATCCTCTAAGCCAACCGACAATCGAATACTGCCCGGTTGTATACCTAAGTTCAGTCGCTCATCTTCGGACAGCTTGGAGTGTGTGGTGGATGCCGGATGTGTAGCGATTGATCTGGAGTCACCTAAGTTGGATGTATATAAAATCATTTCCAATTGGTCAACAAAAGCTTTTGCACGTTCAAAACCACCCTTGACAACCAGTGTAACAATACCACCGCCTGCTTTCATCTGCTTCTTGGCTAGCTCATATTGTGGATGGCTTGGTAGAAAAGGATATTTTACATCTTCAATCTCCGGATGATTTTCTAACGCTTGTGCCAGTGCGAGTGCATTGGAACAATGGCGATCCATACGGATACCTAGGGTGTCCAGACTTTTGGAAATAATCCAAGCATTAAATGGTGACAATGCAGGGCCTGTGTGACGGATGAAGAACATCAATTTGTCTATCAATTCCTGTTTTCCAACGACAATACCACCCAAAACACGTCCCTGTCCATCCATGTATTTAGTCGCCGAATGGATGACCAAGTCAAATCCATATTGAATTGGTTTCTGAAGATATGGTGTCGCAAAACAGTTGTCGATCGAAAGAATAATATTCGGATATTTTTCTTTGAATTTACCCAACCATTCTAAATCAACTAATTCCAATCCGGGATTGGATGGTGATTCCAAGAATATAATTTTCGTATTTGGCTGTATGGCCTTTTCCCATTCCTCGGGATTAGCCGCGTCTACATAAGTTGTGGTAACACCCCAACGCGGAAAAAGTTCTGTAAATAACTGATGGGTAGAACCAAATATCGCGCGTGAAGAAACGATATGGTCTCCACTTTCGATAATTGCAGCAAAGGATGCAAATACTGCAGCCATACCCGATGCGAAAGATAAGCCCGATTCAGCACCTTCCATAATACAGACCTTGTTGATGAACTCGGAAGTATTCGGGTTTGCATAGCGGGAATAAATCATTGCATCTTCTTCTCCAGCAAAGACCGCCCGACCTTGTTCAGCGCTGTCGAAGATAAAACTTGATGTGAGGTATAAAGGAGTCGAATGTTCGCGAAGTGCTGAACGATCGACCTGTTCACGTATGATTTTAGATTGATCTTTTTTCATGATGTGTAAAGTTACGAGATGAAATTTTAATATGGTATATTTAGCTGCTAAATAACTTGTTTTTATGAAAAAAAACTGGCTATCAGTCTGTACGTTGTCGTTGTTAACCTGTTTTTCATGTTCGAAAGATGGAGAAATTAATTTAGGTCAGGGATTGAAAGAAATTCCGGTTTTTTACCTGGAGTCACCGACAAACGCATCGTTTATCCCTGCTGTAAATGAAATGAAGTTGAGTTATGATGGGGGACAGCTGACTCGTATTACTGGTGGATTTGCTTTTATACCTATGGTGGGCGGATTCCGCAAACTTTTCACGGATCAGGTTTATTGGAATGTTGTTGTAAACGACAATCGGGTAACATTGGAAAAAAAGAGCATTGATAAGTCGGTCACATTTTCAGATAAACATGAACTGCGTTATCAGGGAAACAAAATCGTCGAACGAAAAATTTTCGAAAAGGCTAATACGCCCATAATCTATACGTATGAATATAATGGTGACTTGCTGAAAGAAGAGCAAATTTATAAGGACAGTCAGTTTCTTATCCAGAAAAGCATTTTATTATAATACTGCAGGAAATCTGGATAGTCTGGTCGTAAGTCATAACACTTACACCCATAAGTCTGTTGAGATATTTACTGATTATGATAAAAAACCTAATAAAATAAAAGGAGTCATGGTATTGGAAGAGTTGTTGCCAAGAGCATTGTCCCCAAATAATTATCTAAAAAAACAATCATAACCATATCCGGATCTGGCGAGCGGGTGCTAAGAGAAGAGCGAACATGGGGAGCGCAACTTTTTTTAATAAAGGAGAGTTCGCTTAAAAATAAGAAGGTTATAGAACAAATGATACCGAAGCAATCAAGAATTTAATATGCTAAAAGAGCTTGCAAAGGCTAATATAAAAATCAAGAAAATAGGCCCTCGTATTGGGGCCTATTCATTCTATTGAGTATTTCCTTATTTCTTTACAAATTGCATCACCACAATATCGCCAGAAATAAATGTTAACTCATTATCTCTAACATCAAAGTTTGTCGTAGATTTTAAGCCATTCATAAATTCATTGTAAGCTGCATTTTCACAGTGCATCATCGTAGATACCAATTTATCGCCGATTTTAATGGAATTGCCTTTTTCGCTTTCGTAAGTACCGCCGATACCGTTACAGCCGTTGTTACCTTCTACTTTGTGGTCTTTGCTTGTGAAAGTCAATGTTGGAACTTTGTCTTTGAACAATTCTTTGAGCGCTTTTCCTGCTGTCTCCGGTGTGGTAATTGATTTAAGTTCCCATGTTCCTTCCAAAGATGCGTTATCCACTACACTTGGTTTTTGGACTGTAGTTGCGGTATCGCCAGCTCCTGTTGCTTCAGATTTTTTTCCTGTTGTGTTACATGCAACAGTTGAAAACGCCAATGCAACTGCTAAAATCATTAAATTCACTTTCATAATAATTTCTAATAATATATAAACATTCCTTTTTCTGCACTACAACTTATAATTATCATGCCAATCTCGTCCCAATAGCATCCAATCACCTATTATAGTACATCTAACTTCTTTATCCTCTAATAATAACAAATTTGTGTTTTTTGTTTGCACTCCAACAGGTAAATAAGTTCGTTTTGGTCGAATCATACTAAAAAAAGAACAGCAACAAAGCCCCAACAAACTATTATATTGTTTCACCGAAATGTTTTAGATCAATCGATTGATTTGATTAAATAAGGCTAATTATCGACTATTAGTATACATTTTTGGATTTTCCCAGCCGATTTCTGTACGCAAATGTTACATAGATAATTTTATAAAACTTCTTATATTAGGACTTTACAACCTAATTTTCTAGTACTTATAATAAAGAATATGTTCACAATCTTGTTATCCTCCATCTTACTTTCCAGCAGTACGGTAGCTAAACCAGATACGTTAAAACCTTATGGAGTTTTGCCAACCGAACGCCAATTAAAATGGCAGGAGATGGAAACCTACTGCTTGATCCATTATACACCCACAACTTTTCAAAATAAAGAATGGGGTTATGGTGATGCACAGCCTGCTTTGTTTAATCCTTCGGCATTTAATGCAAATCAGATTGCCAAAGCAGCAGCGGATGGAGGTTTCAGAGGCCTGATCAGTGTTGCCAAACATCATGATGGATTTTGTTTATGGCCGACCAAAACAACCGCCTACAGTATCGCATCCTCTCCATGGAAAAATGGAAAAGGCGATATGGTAAAGGAATTTATGGAAGCGACACATCGTAATGGAATGAAGTTCGGTGTATATCTATCTGCATGGGACCGTCACGATGAACATTATGGTACACCAGCTTATGCCGATGCCTACAGACAGCAACTGACCGAATTGATGAGCAATTATGGCCCCTTGTTTACCTCTTGGCACGATGGTGCCAATGGAGGTGATGGTTACTACGGTGGACATGAGGGGAAACGGATCATTGACCGAACAACTTATTATGAATGGCATGAGAAAACATGGCCTATTGTACGTAAACTTCAACCTAATGCGGTGATTTTCTCGGATATTGGACCCGATATGCGCTGGGTAGGTAATGAACATGGTTTTGCTGCCGAAACCTCGTGGGCGACATTTACACCAATAGGGCTCAATGGAAAAGTAGCAGTGCCCGGAGCGACCGAATCGCATAATGCCGAATCGGGTGACCGTAATGGAAAATATTGGATTCCCGCAGAATGTGATGTTCCCCAACGTCCAGGATGGTTTTATCATGAGGAACAGAATGGCCGGGTGAAAACACCCAATCAACTGTTTGAAATCTACCTGAAATCGGTCGGTCGAGGTGCCAGTATGAATCTTGGTCTAGCTCCAATGCCTTCAGGTACACTCCATGAAAATGATGTGAAATCCCTAAAGGCTTTTGGTAAAAAGATCAAAGAAACTTTCCGTGCCAATTTAGCAAAAGGCGCCACCATAACGGCCTCAAATACACGTAATGCCGACACTAAAACATATGCCACATCGCTGATTACGGATAATGACCGTTATAGCTATTGGGCGACCGATGATACAAAAACTTCAGCTACACTTGAAATTAAGCTAAAGTCAGCGGCGACGTTCGATCTTATTCAATTGCGCGAAAACATCAAATTGGGACAACGGATTGACAGCGTTGTTGTGGAACAATGGGCTGACAACACCTGGAAGCCACTGGCCAGAGCAACCAGTATTGGTGCGAATCGCTTGATAAAGCTTGAACAACCAACGACAACGACACGCTTACAGCTACATATTTATGCTCCGGTAGCAATTACTTTAAGTGATTTTGGTCTATTCAAGGAGTATAATGAATCTTTTGCCTTCGATACAAAAGAGCTTAAAAAACAAACGGGCTTTAAATTACAGACAGCAGGTATGACCGACAAGGCTTATATAACAGATGGTAATCCAAATACCTTTGCAACTGTGGGCGATCAGGGAGTCTTGGTCATTGAAACAGATGGCGCAACCTCGGGTATTGGTTTCTTACCACGTCAGGATAAAAAGACAAGCGGTATCCCGACGAAATACAGGATCTCAACCAGTGTAGACGGTAAAAAATGGACAAGCGTGAAAGAAGGTGAATTCTCCAATATCAAAGCAAATCCAATTTTGCAGCAGGTATTTTTTGAAACAAGCAATAATATCAAGTTTATCAAATTTGAACCAACGCAATTTATTGAAGGGAATGAGCTGACAATTGCCGAGCTTGAACTTTATGGGAAATAGAATTTTAATACTTTTCGTGGTCTGCATCTGTCAGACCACGCTTTTGTTTGCACAACAAAATCCACTTCGTCTTTGGTATAATAAGCCTGCCAAAATCTGGGAAGAAACACTGCCGTTGGGTAATGGGCTAATTGGTATGATGCCTGATGGAAATCCAACGCAGGAAAAAATTGTACTGAATGAGATCAGTATGTGGTCCGGAAGCCCGGAGGATCCCAATAACTATGACGCGCACAAAAATGTCAACGCCATACAGGCTTTGTTGAAGGCGGGTAAAAATGACGAAGCCGAGAAATTGGTCAATGAAACTTTTGTCACCAATGGTAAAGGTTCCGGTTTTGGAAATGGCGCTAATGTTCCTTTTGGCTGTTATCAGTTGCTCGGAGATCTACTTTTGCACTATCAACTGCCATCTTCTTCTATTGAAGACTATACAAGGTCATTGGATCTAGCCACGGCGACAGCACAGACTTCTTTTCGTGCCGGAAACACAAAAATTCAACGTACCTACTACACCTCCTTTGACAAGAATGTCGGTGTTATTCAATTGAATCAGAACAGCGACGCCAGACAGAGCGTTGGTATTTCTTTTGAGCGGAAGGAGAATATAGACCGCTATACCCTGTTGGATGATGGTATTTTGGTCGAAGGGTCGCTACCGGATGGTAAAGGGGGCAAGAACCTAAAATTTGTCGGCTTGTTGAAAGTACAAGGTAAACATCTTCAGGTCAACAGAAAAGATCAGGTGCTGGAAGTTTCAGTAGCAGGAAATCTCTCAATCTATCTCACGGCAAGTACATCCTATTATGGACAGGATCCGCTAGCTACAGCAAAGGCGACTATTGCTGCGGTACAGCAGTACGATGCAGCTAAAATGTACCGCAATCATGTGAATTCCTATCAACGGATTTTTAACCGCGTGGAGCTTAACCTTTTTGGGAATAAAGCAAATACGAATATTCCGACCAATGAACGGATTGCAAATTTTTATAAGGACCCAACACAGGATCCGGATTTGGCAACGATTTATTATCAGTATGGTCGTTATTTGAATATTTCAAGTTCAGCGCCGAAAAATACAAATGCACTTCCGCCAAACTTACAGGGCTTATGGGCCAATCAGATCCAAACGCCTTGGAATGGTGATTATCATCTAAATATCAATGCGCAGATGAATCACTGGGGGGTAGAGGTAAACAATCTAAGTGAATATCATCAACCTTTTATCGAGCTGATAAAACGGATCTCAAAAACAGGAGAGCAAACTGCAAAAGCCTATTATAACGCACCTGGATGGGTTGTTTATATGATGACCAATATCTGGGGATATTCAGCGCCAGGTGAACAGGCTTCTTGGGGTGCAAGTACAGCCTCCGGTTGGTTATGTAACCACCTGTGGGAGCATTATCTTTTTACAGGAGACCAAAGGTATCTGAAAGAAATCTATCCGATACTCAAAGGTGCCGCAGAATTCTACAACCATACATTGGTGCAAGATCCCAAAACGGGATGGTGGGTAACTTCACCATCGGTATCACCGGAAAATGCGTTTCGGATGGCTAATGGAAAGGTCGCAGCAGTGGTGATGGGCCCCACAATCGACAATCAGATTGTACGTGAGCTGTATCAAGCCGTTATTCAGGCAGATTCTATTTTGGCTGTCAAGGATAGTTTTGTAGCTAGCTTGAAGGGAAAATTAAAAGAGATTCCTCCCGCGGTAGTGATTAGTAAATCTGGACGTGTGATGGAATGGCTTGAAGATTATCAGGAGGTTGAACCCAAACACCGTCATGTATCCCATCTTTATGGTCTATATCCCGCAGCATTTATTTCTCTCCAAACGACTCCGACTTGGGCCGAAGCTGCACGAAAAACGCTTGCTGTCAGGGGAGATGAAGGGACAGGCTGGTCAAGAGCTTGGAAAATATTGTTTTGGGCAAGATTGCAGGATGGCGATCATGCCTTGGAAATCCTTCGTCAGTTGCTGAAACCGGCTTTTGCCAGTGAAACAACCTATCAGGGTGTAGGCGCCGGCACCTATCCCAACTTATTCTGTGCCCATCCACCGTTTCAGATTGATGGCAACTTTGGCGGCGCTGCAGGTATCGCAGAGATGTTGATCCAAAGCCACAATGGATATATCCATCTGCTACCAGCCCTGCCTAAAGCTTGGTCTAAGGGACAGGTCAAAGGGCTAAAAGCCAGAGGAAATTACACCGTGGGTATGAGCTGGGAAAATGGGAAAATTGTCAAGCTTAACATAAAAGGAAAAAAGGGAAATGTTCGCATATTTGAAAATGGAACCTATAAGGACTATAAAGTCCTTTAGCTATTTTTGCTTTCTATTTATTTTTCTGGGAACAAGCAGTTGTTCCCAGAAAACAGACAAAGCTAAAAAAGAGGAGCTTTTGAAAACGTTCGCTTATAAAATTACTGGGCAGACAAGCGCTGCGGAGGGGAGCTCAGTGACGCTCATCGATCCGGAAAACAAAATGCAACAGTTTACAAAAACAAGTGTAACGAACGGGCAATTTGTCTTGGAAGGTGAATTGGCAATGACTGGTTTTTATGCAATTCAGATCAATAGTGGAGAGCCTTACATCCTGTTTTTGGAAGGGGGAAGTGACTATGAACTGAAAGAAAATAAAGGCGGCTTTACCTTGACTACAACCTCCAGTAATGCAACGGAATTTATTCAGTTTACGCAACGCTATCGCCAACGTGAAAAAGAAGAAAAATTGAAGGAGGAAAATAAGATCGCCAGAATCGGTGGATTAAATGGGCAGCTCTCAGCGATGGCCCTACGCAACGATGGATCTTACGAGAAAACTATTGATGAAATACAACGATTGTCGGCTGGTAAACCTTATAACATTCGCAATTTATATGCTGACTTTATTCTTGATAGTACACATCAATCGTCTTTAGTTCTCCCTTACTTTTTCAAATATGTCTCCATCGATGCGGATAACTTCAAAAAATTTGATACTGCACTACAGCGGTTCGATGCAACCCTGCAAAAACACCCTTATTATAAATTTGCTCGTGAGAAAGTAGACCGGGTGAAAGATTTTTACGAGAATATGCCTGTCTTTCCACCCATCACGCCAATGAATGTCCAACGGGACTCGCTAAAAATCAGTGAATTTTCAAATGCCAAGATGTTGATCGCCGCGTTCTGGAAAGCAGCCAGTAAATACAGTGTTTCTGATGTTACTGAACTACGCAAAAAAGAGGCGCAGTTAAAGGCAATGGGAGTGCGGGTTATTTACTTTTCGTTAGATGCGGATCAAGATGCCTGGATTAAAACCAGCAACTCCCTCGTTCTGGGGCCTCATAGCTATTATTTGAATACAAATGATCGGGCAACAATGGAAAATGACTTTGGTATAGACCGTTCGCCAAGTTATTTATGGATCAATCCACAGACCTTCAAAATCTTGTCACTCACTGGTGAAGATCCGACTTTACCGAAGTTCATTGGTAAGGTTAAGGAGTTTTTGGTTAAAAATTAACGATTATTGTCTTAAAAAATGGTATATTTGAATTAACGGTTTAATATTTGTTATTTCAATAGACGATGAAAGTTGTTCAATTTACAGTTCCGGTGGTTTATCAAGGATCTATTTGCGTGCAAGAGGATATCTTGCCCTCCTTCTATAGCAATTACCATCGGCATAAAGAGATCCAATTGACCTATATCTTAAAAGGGCGGGGGACCTTTATGATCGGCAACTTTACCCATAGTTTTGAAGAGGATGAAATCTATATCGTTGATGCAGATGAACCACATATGTTTAAAACAGGAGAGGATATTAAGGACGGCATTCATGCGATTCATATTTTCTTCGACTACGAGCATTTTAAATCTTTTTTGGATTTCCCTGAATTTGACGATGTCAAATATTTTTTGGAACACATCAATGTCAGTAAGAAACTGGATGCCGAACATGCTATTGCCCTCAAAGATAAATTTGTACAGATCAATACAAGCGCCGGAATAGATCGCTTATTATCCTTTGTAAAACTGATCAATTTTTTGAGTAAAAAGGTCGATCAATGGACCTCCCTATATACGGGAATTCCCCAGAAGAAATTTTCGGACGCGGAAGGGTTGCGTATCAACGAAATATTTCAATATACCTTTCAGCATTTTGGTGATAAAATCTCGCTTGAAGATATCGCAGCAGTAGCTCACATGACTCCCCACGCATTTTGTAAGTATTTTAAAAAGCACACCCGCAAGACTTATGTGACCTTCCTGAATGAAATCAGAATTGAACGGGCCTGCAAGATGTTGATTGACGAGTCCTCCGAAAGCGTTTCCAATATTGCATTTAAAACAGGGTTTAACAATGTGGTCAATTTTAATAGGGTATTTAAGAAGATCACAAAACATTCCCCAAGTGAATATGTGCAGGAACATCGGATGCGGGATTAAGCCATCGTTGGTACACTGAAAATATTGTTCGAAAAGAGGTGCGTAGTATGACCTTACAGATCCCGTCAGTGGACAATATCGGAGAAGCACTCGGCAATAAAATGTAACGATTAGGGATACGAAAACCTTAAATTTGGAGTCTAACGATTGTTACTCCGATGAATAAAAATTTAATCTTTGTCCTGTTTGCGTTATTGGGCTATCTGATGCCTGCAACAGCGCAATCTCAAAATTTCAAGATTGATACACTACAATATCAAGGGACAGCTAAAAATATAGTGAACCTGGTTATTTTGGGCGATGGCTATACAAAAGATCAATTAGACGACTATGCAGAAGATTCCAAGCAGTTCACAAATTATTTTTTTTCAATAGAACCTTTCAAACAATACAGCAGTTTCTTTAATGTGTTTGCTATTCGGACGATATCCGAAGAATCCGGTGCTGCGCATGATTGCAAAGCAAGCGATTGTGTACACGGTGACACCGATCTCAGCAAATATCCAAGACGCTACAATAAATTCACTAGAGATCATGCTGTGCCAGTCACGCATCCCAATACTATTTTTGGAAGCAGTTTTGACAATGGTGGACTACACCGCCTTGTAGTGCCTCAAAAAAATGAGCGTATTGAAGAAGTGTTAAAAACACATATCCCCAACTATACACAAGTGGTGGTATTAGTCAATTCACCATTTTATGGTGGATCAGGTGGAAAGTGGGCCACCTCGACGGTCAACTTTAAAAGCAATGACATCGCTGTCCATGAGATCGGGCATTCCTTTGCTCAGCTGGCTGATGAATATTGGGCAGGAAATCAATATGCTATTGAATCTGTCAATCGCTCTCAAACGGCTGCTGCAAATGCTGTTCCCTGGAAACATTGGCTTGGAAAAGATGGTGTAGGGATCTATTCCTATGGCGGGAAGGGATCTCCGTCCAACTGGTTCAGGCCACATGAGTATTGTAAAATGCAATATCTTGTTGCCCCTTTTTGCCCCGTCTGCCAAGAGCAATTTGTGGCTTCAATCAAGCAAAAATCTAGCCCTTTTATTGCTGTAAAACCGGTATTGAATAATGTATTGACCTTAGATAGCGTTCAGAAATTTACTTTACAGCTAGCAAAACCGTCGCCGAATACATTTAAGCTGGTATGGTCCTTAAATAATGAAGCTATCGCCCATGGCATCGATTCGATCTATTTGGATCCGGGAATGTTGCGCATTGGTGCGAACGAATTGAAAGTGATTATTCAAGATACAACAGATCTGCTCCGCAATCCGAAATATGTAAACCATAAGGATTCCATTGTATGGAAATTTAATCAGCTTAAATCCCATGAACTTGCGAAACCCATCAATACCTGGGGTGATACACTCGAAACCTGTTTTGGTGGGGATCAGGTGCTTACGGTTAAAAAGCCTGTCGGTGGACTAGTGTACCGTTGGTTTGAAACTCAAAGTGCTGCACCTGTCGGAACGGGGAATAATATTGTGATCGAAAAGGTCTCTGCGTCCAAAAAATATCATGTAGTCGCATATTGGAAAGACAAGCATTCAGTGCAATCGGAAGTCTTCTTGAAAACACTAGCAAAAGTGGAGAAACCCAAAAATATCCGCGTTAAGATCAACAAAAAGAAAAATAAGGTACAATTGATCATACAAGATAAAGCGGATGCACGCTACAATTACATCTGGTCGGATGCAGATGGTAAACCAATTTACGAATGGGATGAATTCAATGGCGAATATGTACGCCCGACGGGTGGAAATACGATGCTTGTGTTAGAACGAACGACTACCAAGCGAAAAGTCTATGTCCAAAAAGTAGATAAAGAAACAACCTGCAAGAGTGATCGGGCGGAAGTAATTTTTTAGTTACATTGTTGGTGGCTAGTGATTTATAAGTTAATTTTAATCTGCCGGTTAGTTAACTTATAAATCATTCATAATTATGAAAACGAAAACCCTTTCTACTTGGGGGATTTTTTCGTGGCTATCCATCGTGATTTTAGCCGTTGTTCTATCC
>RCUM01000906.1_pt1 | contig 13708 bp, 9 predicted proteins | sample 2166141 | NCBI WGS metagenome assembly RCUM01 (sample SAMN09932756, study PRJNA488358) | compost metagenome | isolation source: compost soil in crotonic acid-enriched | place: Germany: Experimental Botanical Garden
ATATATCAAATTCAATTGTAGCACGTTAACAGTTTTGTGAAAAACACTTACAGAAATGCCAGCTTAAGTCACAGAAGCCTAAATTCTGTGTACGATTCAGCATTGCGGCGCCTAATGAGGTAGAATTATTGACTTATTGATAAAAGGCTTCTTTTAACACTTTGATTAATAAGCACAGTAAAACATAAGTAGCAATAATATGTATTACGAGCAATTTATCGGGGCAATAACCTATTTAGCCCTGTCTACCCTCAATTTCGGGATTATTGTTGCGTAGATGTAAATATAATCAGACTATCCCAAACAGTCAAAAATACGCGATCTGTCGTTTAGTGGAGTATTGATGCAGCTTCATATTGTTTTAGTGGCTCCGGCGCGGCCGGAAAACGTCGGCGCTGCGGCGCGGGCAATGAAAACCATGGGTTTCACTTCGTTGCGCATTGTCGACAGCGAAGCGCACCTGCAACCGGCGGCTCGTTGGGTGGCTCATGGGGCGGGAGATATCCTCGACGGCGTGCAGACTTTCGCCACTCTCGAGCAGGCGCTGGCGGACGTGGATTTCACCGTTGCTACCACTGCCCGCAGCCGCGCGCGTTTCCATTATTACTGTACGCCGCAGCAACTGTTGGGTCAGTTGAGTGAGCGCAGTCAGTGGGTGGGGCAGGCCGCGGTGGTGTTTGGCCGTGAAGATTCCGGCCTGACCAATGAAGAGCTGGAGTTGGCCGATTTGCTGACCGGTGTGCCGATGCAGGCAGATTACCCTTCGTTGAATCTCGGCCAGGCGGTGATGGTGTATTGCTATCAATTGTCGGAACTGATGAAGGTTAGCGCACCGCAGGAACCAGTGGCTAATGAGGGCCAGCTTAAAGCACTGCGTCAGCGTGCCGATGGTTTGCTGGGGGCATTGGGGGTGGGTGACGATCAAAAATTGCGCGATTGGCTGCACCAGCGGCTTGGTACTTTGCAGCAGCGCGATACGGCAATGTTGCATACTTTGCTGCATGACATCGAAAAAAAACTGACAAAGTGATACCCGCAAACATGGCTAATTAGGCAGTGTGATCCACTGCAAAACTGCCGTCTGTCTGTCTTTTTATCCTGCTATTTGGCTTTTCGACTGTCGCATTGCCCAGTTGCTGTATCGGGCAATAAATGAGCGAAAACAAGAAATAATTTGACTTGGGATAGCGATTGCTTTAACCAATAGAGGGGACAGAGTATTTAATGAGACAGACAGACAAAATGCGAAATATCAGCCTGAACACAACAATTATTACCACCACCGATACCACAGGTAACGGGGCGGGCTGACGCGTACAGGAAACAAAAGAAAAAAGCCCGCACCTAACCAGTGCGGGCTTTTTTTTCGGCTTAAATTCGGGAGAGATCAGAAATGCGAGTGCTGAAATTTGGCGGAACCTCGGTAGCGAATGCAGAACGTTTTCTGCGCGTTGCCGACATCATGGAAAGTAACGCACGTCAGGGACAGGTGGCCACGGTCTTGTCCGCTCCGGCTAAAATCACCAACCACCTGGTGGCGATGATTGATAAAACGGTAGCGGGGCAGGACATTCTGCCAAATATGAGCGATGCAGAACGCATCTTTGCCGACCTGCTGAGCGGTCTGGCACAGGCGTTGCCCGGCTTTGAATACGATCGTCTCAAGACGCTGGTCGATCAGGAATTTTCCCAACTCAAACAGGTACTGCATGGCGTTGCGCTGCTGGGGCAATGCCCGGATAGCGTGAATGCGGCTATCATCTGCCGCGGTGAGAAGCTCTCTATCGCCATCATGGAAGGGGTGTTTCGCGCCAAAGGCTTCCCGGTTACGGTGATAAACCCGGTGGAGAAACTGCTGGCGCAGGGGCATTACCTGGAGTCCACGGTAGACATTGCCGAATCTACGCTGCGCATCGCCGCCGCAGCAATCCCGGCGGATCACATCGTGCTGATGGCCGGTTTCACCGCCGGTAACGATAAAGGGGAACTGGTGGTGCTGGGCCGTAACGGCTCCGACTACTCTGCTGCGGTACTGGCTGCCTGCTTGCGCGCCGACTGTTGTGAGATCTGGACCGACGTCGACGGCGTTTATACCTGCGATCCTCGTACCGTGCCAGACGCCAGGTTGCTGAAATCGATGTCGTATCAGGAAGCTATGGAGCTTTCCTATTTCGGCGCCAGCGTGCTTCACCCCCGTACTATCGCTCCCATTGCCCAGTTCCAAATCCCTTGCCTGATCAAAAACACCGCCAACCCGCAGGCCCCTGGCACGCTGATTGGCGGCGAAAATCTGGATACCGATACGCCGGTGAAGGGCATCACCAATCTCAATAACATGGCGATGATCAACGTCTCCGGGCCAGGGATGAAGGGCATGGTCGGCATGGCGGCACGCGTGTTTGCCGTGATGTCCCGTGCCGGAATCTCAGTGGTGTTGATCACCCAGTCCTCTTCCGAATACAGCATCAGCTTCTGCGTACCGCAGAGTGAGCTGCAGCGTGCCCGTCGCGCACTGGAAGACGAATTCTATCTTGAATTGAAAGATGGCCTGCTGGAGCCGCTGGACGTGATGGAGCAGTTGGCGATTATCTCGGTCGTCGGCGATGGCATGCGCACCCTGCGCGGTATTTCGGCCAGCTTCTTCTCCGCCCTGGCGCGCGCCAACATCAATATTGTCGCTATTGCCCAGGGGTCCTCCGAACGTTCCATCTCGGTGGTGGTCAGCAACGACTCGGCGACTACCGGGGTTCGCGTCTGCCACCAGATGCTGTTTAACACCGATCAGGTGATTGAAGTGTTTGTTATCGGCGTTGGCGGCGTCGGCGGTGCGTTGATCGAACAGATCTACCGTCAACAGCCGTGGCTGAAGCAAAAGCATATCGACCTGCGGGTGTGCGGCATTGCCAATTCACGCGCCATGTTGACCAACATACACGGCATCGCGCTGGATAGCTGGCGTGATGAACTGGCCGGTGCGCAGGAGCCATTCAACCTTGGCCGTCTGATCCGCCTGGTGAAGGAGTACCACCTGCTGAATCCGGTGATTGTCGATTGCACCTCCAGCCAGGCGGTGGCCGATCAATACGCCGATTTCCTGGCCGATGGTTTCCACGTGGTGACGCCGAACAAAAAGGCCAACACTTCGTCGATGAATTACTACCAACAACTGCGCACCGCCGCGGCCGGTTCACGTCGCAAGTTCCTGTACGACACCAACGTCGGTGCGGGGTTGCCGGTGATCGAAAACCTGCAAAACCTGCTGAACGCCGGTGATGAGCTGACGCGCTTCTCTGGCATTCTGTCCGGTTCGCTGTCGTTTATTTTCGGTAAGCTCGATGAGGGCATGTCGCTGTCGGCCGCGACCCTGGAGGCCAAAGCCAAGGGCTATACCGAGCCGGATCCGCGTGACGATCTTTCCGGTATGGATGTGGCGCGCAAGCTGCTGATCCTGGCGCGTGAGGCGGGTTACAAACTGGAGTTGGCCGATATCGAGGTTGAGTCGGTGCTGCCACCTTCCTTTGACGCTTCCGGTGACGTGGAAACCTTTATGGCGCGCCTGCCGGAGCTGGATAAAGAGTACGCCCGCAACGTGGCCAATGCCACCGAGCAGGGTAAGGTGCTGCGCTATGTCGGGGCGATCGAAAATGGCCGCTGTCAGGTGCGTATAGATGCGGTAGACGGTAACGATCCGTTGTATAAAGTGAAGAACGGCGAGAACGCCTTGGCTTTCTACAGCCGCTACTATCAGCCATTGCCACTGGTGCTGCGCGGCTACGGTGCCGGTAACGATGTGACCGCCGCAGGGGTATTTGCCGACCTGTTGCGCACACTGTCATGGAAGTTGGGAGTTTAATATGGTTAAGGTGTATGCGCCGGCCTCAATTGGTAACGTCAGCGTCGGTTTCGACGTTCTGGGTGCAGCGGTGTCGCCGATTGACGGTACCTTGCTGGGCGACTGCGTCAGTGTAGAGGCCGCCGAAACGTTCAGTTTGCAAAATGCCGGTCGCTTCGTCAGCAAGCTGCCGGACGATCCGAAAGAGAACATCGTTTACCAATGTTGGGAGCGCTTCTGCCAGGAAATCGGTCAGCAGATCCCGGTGGCGATGCGACTCGAGAAAAATATGCCGATCGGTTCAGGTCTGGGATCCAGTGCCTGCTCGGTGGTCGCCGGGTTGATGGCGATGAATGAGTTCTGCAACCGCCCGCTGGATAAAATGACGCTGCTGGGCCTGATGGGCGAGTTGGAAGGCCGCATCTCCGGCAGCGTGCATTACGATAACGTAGCGCCTTGCTACCTCGGCGGCCTGCAGTTGATGTTGGAAGAAGAAGGCTTCATCAGCCAGGAAGTGCCATGCTTTAAAGACTGGCTGTGGGTGATGGCCTATCCGGGCATCAAGGTGTCCACCGCCGAAGCGCGCGCGATTTTACCCGCGCAGTATCGTCGTCAGGACTGTGTCAGTCACGGTCGCTATCTGGCGGGCTTTATTCATGCCTGCCACACCCAACAGCCGCGTTTGGCCGCCAAACTGATGCAGGACGTGATTGCCGAGCCGTACCGCACCCGCCTGCTGCCGGGCTTTGCCGACGCGCGCAAGGCCGCGCAGGACATCGGTGCGCTGGCTTGCGGCATTTCCGGCTCCGGCCCGACGCTGTTTGCTGTCTGTGACGACGGTGCCACCGCACAACGCATGGCCGACTGGCTGACCAATCACTATCTGCAAAACGACGAAGGTTTTGTTCATATTTGCCGTCTGGATACCGCAGGCGCACGACTACTGGGATAACGCATGAAACTGTACAACCTTAAGGATCACAACGAGCAGGTCAGCTTCGCACAGGCGATCAAACAGGGCCTGGGCAAACAGCAAGGGCTGTTTTTCCCGCTGGATCTGCCGGAGTTCGAACTGACCGAAATCGATCACCTGCTGGAGCAGGACTTTGTCACCCGCAGCACCCGCATCCTGTCGGCGTTTATCGGCGATGAAGTGTCGGAAGAGGCGCTGCATAAGCGCGTGGCGGCGGCGTTTGAATTCCCTGCGCCGGTTGCGCAAGTGGAAGACGACATTGCCTGTCTGGAGCTGTTCCACGGCCCGACGCTGGCGTTCAAAGACTTCGGCGGCCGCTTTATGGCGCAAATGCTGGCGGAAGTGGCGGGCGATCAGCCGGTCACTATCCTGACCGCGACCTCCGGTGATACCGGCGCGGCGGTGGCTCATGCCTTCTACGGCCTGAAGAATGTGCGCGTGGTGATCCTGTATCCACAGGGAAAAATCAGCCCGCTGCAGGAAAAACTGTTCTGCACCCTGGGTGGCAATATCCATACCGTGGCGATTGACGGCGATTTTGACGCCTGCCAGGCATTGGTGAAGCAGGCATTTGACGATCAGGAATTGAAAGAAGCCCTGCACCTGAACTCGGCCAACTCGATTAACATCAGCCGCCTGCTGGCGCAGATTTGTTATTACTTCGAAGCGGTAGCGCAATTGCCACAGGAAGCACGCAACCAGTTGGTGATTTCAGTACCCAGCGGCAACTTCGGCGATCTGACCGCCGGGCTGCTGGCCAAGTCACTGGGCCTGCCGGTGAAGCGTTTTATCGCCGCGACCAATGCCAACGACACCGTGCCGCGCTTCCTGACTAACGGTCAGTGGCAGCCTCATGCCACGGTGGCTACGCTGTCTAATGCGATGGATGTCAGCCAGCCGAACAACTGGCCACGGGTCGAAGAGCTGTTCCGCCGTAAGATTTGGCAGTTGAAAGAGCTGGGCCATGCCACGGTCAGTGACGAAACCACCAAAGACACTATGCGTGAACTGGCGAAGTTGGGTTATCTCTCCGAGCCGCACGCGGCGATTGCTTACCGCGCGTTGCGTGACCAGTTGCAGGAAGGGGAGTTTGGTCTGTTCCTCGGCACCGCGCATCCGGCCAAATTCAAAGAGAGCGTCGAGGACATTCTCGGCCAGGAATTGCCACTGCCGAAGGCGCTGGCACTGCGTGCTGATTTGCCGCTGCTGTCTCACAACCTGCCCGCCGGCTTTGGCGAACTGCGTAAGTTCCTGATGGCTTTGCCAGCCTGATCCTCATGGCCACATAAAGCGAAAAGCCGTCCTTGTGGCGGCTTCAGACAACTGACAAAGCCCGTTATTAGGGAGAGCGTGCCGAAGGGGTCGTAGCGGCTTGCCCGCCGGAGTGCCCCTCGGTGCGCTAGGCCCGGGTATCTCGGATTCAAAGACCACTTTGTCATCAAACTCAAGCCGTCCGTGTGACGGCTTTTTTATGGGCGGGAGTTTCACTGCTCTGGGCGTTTGAACACCAGCTCGTTGCCTTGGGAATTGGCTTCGTCAAATGCGTAGCCTTCCAGATTGAAATCAAGCAGTTGTTCGCGCTGCGTCAGACGATTTTTGATGATAAAGCGGCTCATCAGTCCGCGCGCCTTCTTGGCGTAGAAGCTGATCACTTTGTATTTGCCGTTTTTCTCGTCGAGGAACACAGGTTTAATCAGCTCGCCGTGCAGTTTAGCCGGTTTCACCGATTTGAAGTATTCGTCGGAAGCCAGATTGACCACCACATCGTCACCTTGTTGCTCCAGCGCTTCATTAAGTTTTTTGGTGATTTGCTCGCCCCAGAAACTGTACAAATCCTTGCCCTTGGCATTGTCCAGTTTGATGCCCATCTCCAGACGGTAAGGCATCATCAGATCAAGCGGGCGCAGCACGCCGTACAGCCCGGACAGCATACGCAGATGCTGTTGGGCGAAATCAAAGTCATCTTCGCTGAAGTCCTGCGCGTGCAGGCCGGTATAAACGTCGCCTTTAAACGCCAGCAGGGCCTGGCGGGCATTGTCCGGGGTGAATTTCGGTTGCCAGTCGCCAAAGCGAGCGGCGTTCAGGCCGGCCAGTTTATCGCTGATGCCCATCAGCTTGGAGATTTGTACCGGCGTCAGATCGCGGCAGATTTTGATCAACTGCTTCGATTTATCCAGCAGTTCCGGCTGGGTGAAGCGTTCGGTTGCCAGTGGGCTTTCGTAATCAAGAGTTTTTGCAGGTGAAATAATAACGAGCATGGCCAGATCCTGTTTTTCCAAGAACCGCTACTGTAGCAAAAAGCGCGGGAAAAAGGGTCAATGGGTCTGATAGGCAGGGCGCGTGTCTGACGCGCCCGCAAAAATTAATTTTTGTCCCACACGCCCGGTTCAAGCTGAGATTTCAGCTCGGGGAAGCGGTTGGCGTCAAAAGTGGGCAATCTTCCCAGCGTTCGCTGACGGTGGTAATCGTTAGCCAATTTCAACGCAACGCGTGACAGCAGCAGGATCGCCGTCAGGTTGGTGATAGCCATCAACGCCATAGAGGTATCGGCCATTTTCCATACCACCGGCAGTTCGGCCAACGCACCAAACATCACCATACCCAGTGCGGCGCAACGGAAAATCAGCAGACCGGCCGGGTGGTTGCGCTCCAGGAACACCAGATTGCTTTCGGCATAGGCGTAGTTGGCGATAATCGAGGTAAAGGCGAAGAAGAAAATGGCGATGGCGACAAACGGCGAGCCCCAACTGCCGACGGCAGCGGACAGCGCGCGCTGGGTCATGTCGATACCGCTGATGTTGTCCACCGGTTGATCCAATACGCCGGAGGACAGAATGATGGCGGCAGTTGCACTACAAATCACGATAGTGTCGACAAACACCCCAAGCATCTGTACATAGCCCTGCGATGCCGGATGCGGTGGGTAAGGTGAGGCGGAGGCCGCCGCATTGGGCGCAGAACCCATACCGGCTTCGTTGGAAAACAGGCCGCGCTGTACACCCTGAGTCATCGCCTGCGAAATACCGTAGCCGACGGCACCGGCCGCCGCTTCCTGCAGCCCGAAGGCGCTTTTCACCACCAGCGAGAGGATCGCCGGCATATGTTCAATGTTATGGCCAATCACCCACAGGGCCAGCAGTAAATAGGCTGCGGCCATCAGCGGTACTACCAGTTCGGCCACGCGGGCCACGGAACGAATGCCGCCGAAAATCACGATACCGCTCAGGACCACCAGGCCGATACCGACATACAGCGGTTTAACGTGGAAAGCGACGGCGGAAGCCTGGGCGATGGAGTTGGCCTGTACGGCGTTGAACACCAGGCCGAAGGCGATGATCAGGAAAATTGAGAACAGCACGCCCATCCAGCGCATGCCCAGCCCTTTCTCCATATAATAGGCCGGGCCGCCGCGGTAGTTACCCTGGTCGTCTTTGGTTTTGTAGAGCTGTGCCAGACTGCTTTCCACAAAGGAGGTGGCCATGCCGATAAAGGCCACTACCCACATCCAGAAGATGGCACCGGGGCCACCGGCGGTGAGGGCAATGGCCACGCCGGTCAGGTTACCGGTACCGACGCGAGCGGCGAGGGTAGTACACAAGGCCTGAAAGGAGGAGATACCTGCGCTGTCGCTCTTGTTGCTGTTTTTCAGCAGCGAGAACATGTGGCCAAAATGGCGAACCTGGATAAAACGCGTGCGCAGGGTGAAATAAATACCGGTACCGAGCAGCAAATAAATCAGTACCGAACCCCACAAAATATTATTTATAAAATTTATCAGGTCCGTCACGGATCCCTCCTTGTTGAAATTTGTTGCGCACCGCGCCGTATCCACCGCGGGTGAAAATATATTGACTGAGTTTTTACAAGAGCTTAGCTGAAATCAGCCCGGTTCCGAGCAATTGAGACTTTTCTCAGATTTCGAAACCTATTGCATTAATTTTCGCGAATTTAACATAATTTATTCAAGCGATAGCACGTTATTGCCTTTTCATCAGCTCGGGAATGACGAAAGATAGCAGCGTAAACGGTTGCTCGCTCAAGGATAAAACCAGCACCGCCGGGGCGTGATTTTCCAGCCTTGCACCGGGCCTTGCGCATGTTATTATCAGGGCAGGGCATGGTTGAACGATGCCAAAAGTTCATGCACAAACGATGAGATAATGCCAACATGACCGATAAATTAACTTCCCTGCGCCAGCTCACTACTGTGGTTGCGGACACGGGCGATATCGCGGCAATGAAGCTGTATCAACCGCAAGACGCCACAACCAATCCTTCGCTGATCCTCAATGCAGCTCAAATTCCTGAATACCGTAAACTGATTGACGAAGCCATTGCCTGGGCGCGCGAGCAGAGCAGCGATCGCGAACAGCAGATCGCCGATGCCGCCGACAAGCTGGCCGTCAACATTGGTCTGGAAATCCTTAAACTGGTTCCGGGCCGCATCTCCACGGAAGTGGACGCACGCCTGTCCTACGACACCGTCGCCAGCGTTGCCAAGGCCAAGCGCCTGATCAAACTGTACAACGATGCCGGCATCAGCAACGATCGCATCCTGATCAAACTGGCTTCTACCTGGCAGGGCATCCGCGCAGCGGAGCAGCTGGAAAAAGAAGGCATCAACTGTAACCTGACGCTGCTGTTCTCCTTCGCTCAGGCGCGCGCCTGCGCTGAAGCCGGCGTGTTCCTGATTTCTCCGTTCGTTGGCCGTATCCTCGACTGGTACAAAGCCAATGGCGACAAGAAAGAGTTCGCGCCAAACGAAGATCCGGGCGTGGTTTCCGTTACCGAGATCTACCAGTATTACAAAGAGCACGGTTACAACACCGTGGTGATGGGCGCCAGCTTCCGTAACGTGGGTGAAATCATCGAACTGGCCGGCTGTGACCGTCTGACCATCGCCCCTGCGCTGCTGAAAGAGCTGGCAGAGAGCGAAGGCGCACTGGAGCGTAAACTGGCTTACACCGGCGAAGTAAAAGCGCGCCCTGCTGCGCTGACCGAGCCTGAGTTCTACTGGCAGCACAACCAGGATCCAATGGCGGTTGAGAAACTGACCGACGGTATCCGCAAGTTTGCCGTAGACCAGGGCAAGCTGGAAAAAATGATCGCCGATCTGCTGTAATTACCGCAATCAGCGCGAAAAAGGTGGCTCAGGCCGCCTTTTTTTATGCTCGCCGCGCCCGGCGGTGGGCCAGACACTTTATACTCTCAGGATTAATAACAGGATGGGAAGTGAACCCATCAGGCTGTAGAGGTTACGCATGGACATATTACGTATTGGTTTGGTTTCTGTTTCCGACCGCGCTTCCGGCGGCGTTTACCAGGATAAAGGCATTCCGGCATTGGAAGAGTGGCTGACCGCCGCACTTGTCTCACCCTTTAAAGTGGAAACCCGCCTGATCCCCGATGAGCAGACGCTTATCGAACAGACCCTGTGTGAGCTGGTGGACGAGATGGGGTGCCATCTGGTGCTGACCACCGGCGGTACCGGCCCGGCGCGACGCGACGTGACGCCTGACGCCACTCTGGCGATAGCCGATCGCGTGATGCCCGGCTTCGGCGAGCAAATGCGGCAAATCAGCCTACACTATGTGCCAACGGCAATTCTTTCACGCCAGGTGGGGGCGATCCGCAAACAGGCGCTGATCATCAACCTGCCCGGGCAGCCGAAGTCGATCAAGGAAACGCTGGAAGGGGTGAAGGATGAGCAGGGCAAGACGGTGGTGCACGGCATTTTCGCCAGCGTGCCTTATTGCATCCAATTGCTCGAAGGGCCTTATGTGGAAACGCAGGCGGCGGTGGTAGCAGCATTTCGCCCGAAGAACGCACGCCGCGAGATAAACCTCTAAATTTCAGCGATCTGTGAGATTAGCTTCAGTCCGTCTGGTGTGAAAATAATTTGCCGCTATAGTAAGAATTCGTTTACAGAAAGCCTGCGGCTTTTATTTCTACGGCCTTTTCCGACGGTACCCTATGCCTCACGATAATAATCGCCGGTTAAACCGGCAAGACTACAAAACTCTGACGTTAGCTGCCCTGGGCGGTGCGCTGGAGTTCTATGATTTCATCATTTTTGTCTTCTTTGCGGCGGTGATGGGCGAGCTGTTTTTCCCGGCGGATATGCCGGAATGGCTACGTCAGGTGCAAACCTTCGGCATTTTTGCCGCCGGTTATCTGGCCCGCCCGCTGGGCGGCATCGTGATGGCGCACTTCGGCGATCTGGTCGGCCGCAAAAAAATGTTCAGCCTGAGTATTTTGCTGATGGCGTTGCCGACATTGGCGATGGGTCTGTTACCGACCTATGCCAGCATCGGCATTGCCGCACCGCTGTTGCTGCTGCTGATGCGTGTGCTGCAAGGGGCGGCGATCGGTGGCGAGGTGCCGGGGGCCTGGGTGTTTGTGGCTGAACACGTGCCGCGTCGGCGCATCGGTTTTGCCTGCGGCACGCTGACTGCCGGCCTGACCGTCGGCATCCTGTTGGGTTCGTTGGTGGCGACGGTAATCAACACCACGCTCAGTCAACAGACCATTATTGACGGTGGCTGGCGCATCCCGTTCCTGCTGGGCGGCATTTTCGGCCTGGTGGCGATGTACCTGCGCCGCTGGCTGCAGGAAACGCCGATCTTCATCGAGATGCAGGCGCGTAAGGCCCTGGCAGAAGAGCTGCCGTTGAAATCGGTGGTGCTCAATCATCGCAAGGAAGTGGTGGTGTCGATGCTGCTGACCTGGCTATTGTCCGCCGGCATTGTGGTGGTGATCCTGATGACCCCGACCTACCTGCAAAAACAGTTTGGTATCGCCCCGGCGTTATCGTTGCAGGCCAATAGCATCGCCACCATCATGCTGATCGCCGGTTGCATCATCGCCGGCTTGTCGGCGGATCGCTTTGGCGCGAGTAAAACCTTTATCGTCGGCAGCCTGCTGCTGGCCGGTTGCAGTTGGTTATTTTATCGGACGGTGGGCGAACACCCGGAAATGCTGTTCGCCTGTTACGCGCTGGTGGGTTTCAGCGTAGGCGTAGTGGGCGCGGTCCCCTACGTGATGGTGCGGGCTTTTCCGGCGGAAGTGCGATTTACCGGGATTTCGTTCTCATATAATGTCGCATACGCCATTTTTGGCGGTTTAACCCCAATATTTGTGACGTTGATCATGAAGTTAACCCCGTTAGCGCCCGCTTACTATGTACTGGCGCTGTCGGGCATCGGACTGCTGTTGGGGATCTACCTGCATCGCGATCTAAACAGCGAAACCAAGGCACAGCGCGCCGGTTCCTACAGCTGAAAAAAAAGCCCTGCAATCAACCGCAGGGCTTCTGGTTTCAGGCCAGTGGCGTTTATGCCACTGCCCGAATTGGTTCCACATTGTCGACTGTTGGCTCGCCAATCGGCAGCACCGTGCGGCCAAACTGCTCGTTGAGCACTTCCGCCATGGCCAGGTAAATGGCGCTGGCACCGCAGATGATGCCTTCGTAGCCGGCAAAGTTCAGCAGCGCAGGGTTGCCGGTGATGTTACCGATGGCCAGCAGAGCGAACAGCAGCGTCAGGCTGCCGAACACGAACTGCAGCACGCGGTTGGCGCGCAGAGTGCCGAAAAACATGAACAGCGTGAAGACGCCCCACAGTGCCAGGTAAATCCCCAGCACGCCGGCATCGGTCGGTTCCGCCAGACCCAGACGCGGCAGCAACAGCAACCCGACCAGGCTCAGCCAGAAGCTGCCGTAAGAGATAAAGGCCGTCATCCCGAAGGTGTTGCCTTTCTTGTATTCCAGCAGGCCGGCCATAATCTGGGCCAGTCCACCGAAGAAAATCCCCATGCTGATAATGGCGGAGTTCAATGGGAAAAAGCCCGCGTTGTGCAGGTTCAGCAAGACGGTGGTCATCCCGAAGCCCATCAGGCCGAGAGGGCCGGGATTTGCCAACTTGTTGGTGTGCATATGTCCTCTGCGATAACAGAAAATTAACGGAAATAGCTAAGTAAATTCATAAATGGTCTGAATGGCCGAAAAAACCGTAACTTCCATCAGAGCGCGCGGCATCATAATGATCCCCTGAGCAGGAAACAATGATCTGAGTGACGATAAAAAAGAAATTTTTTTCACCTTGCCCCTTGATGCTGAGTGGGATGGCCCCATCTTATTTGCAACCGCAGTTGCTGACCGCGGGAAAGACTGAGATAGCGGGCAGTTGAAAAGCAAAAAATCGCCCGCATATAGGTTAGCAACCTGACCGATTATGAATTTATTAGTGGAGACGTTTAGATGGGCAAAATTATTGGTATCGACCTGGGGACTACCAACTCCTGCGTAGCAATTATGGATGGTGGTAAGGCGCGCGTGCTGGAAAACGCCGAGGGCGACCGCACAACTCCTTCTATTATCGCCTACACCCAAGACGGTGAGATTCTGGTTGGTCAGCCGGCTAAGCGTCAGGCTGTGACTAACCCACAAAATACCCTGTTTGCGATCAAGCGCCTGATTGGCCGTCGTTTCCAGGACGAAGAAGCACAGCGTGATAAAGACATCATGCCGTACCAAATCGTGGCCGCAGATAACGGCGACGCCTGGATCGAAGTGAAAGGCCAGAAAATCGCGCCTCCGCAGATTTCTGCTGAAGTGCTGAAGAAAATGAAGAAAACGGCGGAAGATTACCTGGGTGAACCGGTAACTGAAGCGGTTATCACCGTACCTGCCTACTTCAACGACGCACAGCGTCAGGCGACCAAAGACGCCGGCCGTATCGCAGGTCTGGAAGTAAAACGTATCATCAACGAACCGACCGCTGCGGCCCTGGCTTACGGCCTGGACAAAGAAGTCGGCAACCGTACCATCGCGGTTTATGACCTGGGTGGCGGTACTTTCGATATCTCTATTATCGAAATCGACGAAGTTGACGGCGAAAAAACCT
>RCUM01000917.1_pt1 | contig 13568 bp, 17 predicted proteins | sample 2166141 | NCBI WGS metagenome assembly RCUM01 (sample SAMN09932756, study PRJNA488358) | compost metagenome | isolation source: compost soil in crotonic acid-enriched | place: Germany: Experimental Botanical Garden
CCCAAGAGCCATTTCCCTAGACCGAATATAGGAATCGTATTCGGTCTTTTTTTATGTTGTTGATTTGCAAGGTGTTTTATTCGTAAGCTCGAAAAAACTCGAATTTTACTCGAATTTTGATATTCGGTCTTTTACAGCATTACGTATTCTTTCCCCCGCATATCGAGATATTTACCCGTCATTTTTTCGGATTTATGCCCCAGTAATTTCTGCGCAAATTCCTTCCCTTTTTCCTTCTCGTACAGCCGCCCGGCCAGGCTCCTGATCTCGTGGAATGTCGGTGGGCTTTCCTCAAATTCCAACCCAGAGGCTTTTCGCGTAGCGACAAACTTTTTCGTTAATCCATCAGGATGTAAAGAGCCGTCCGGGCTATTTTTCCTGATGCCGGCACTGAGCATAAAGTCTGTGGTGCTGGTCAGCCGACAACGGTCGATCACGGTGCCGAGACGCAGATTTACCGCCTTCAGCTCTAGGTCGAGGGGGAGGGAGATCATGGCCCCTGTCTTTCCTTGTTCAACTAGTAGGCGCCCATTCACAACATGATCAAATCGGAACTGTGTCAAATCCTCACGCCGCTGCCCGGTCACAAGCGCCAGATCCATACCCGTTAGGTTATTGAACCAGAGTATGCCCGTACCACAGCCAAAAAGGCTGGTAAGTCGGCAGCCAAGAAAATAGCCACCACGGTGGATTTCCTCACGTCCAGCCTTGTGGCCGTGATGATGGGAAAAACTCTGTTGTATACCGGAATAATGGTTGTGCTCGATAAACATTTCCCTAGCCACGGCCTGACCAAACGTCATTTGCGAACCCGCATCCTGACAATGCTCAACTCCCTACACGTAGAAATTACCCGGCACGAAAAACCGGTACCGGAATTCACCCTCACGCACGTTGACGGGCAGTTCTACGTCAACTCTGTGAGCCATCTGAGGGTGTAACCAATGGCCGGGCAATCGGATTATCTCCCGCCCGGCCTGCCATTCAATCGAGGCCAATGGCCGCAGGCATACCGCGGTTTAGAGCAGTACGACCTGCGCGCCAGCGGCCTGATCCATGACCTGTACGCACGGAAGATCACGCGCACAAAAGTGCTGGTGGCGATTGAAGAAGCGCCGTAGTGGTACCGGGAACATTTCAAGGCGCACCTGAATTACTGGCGCGAACGCAGAGAGGGGAAGGGGCAATGAAAAAATTTAATGGCTGGGTAGTGCGCAATCCATGGGCAGCTGTGTTCTGGGCGTGTGCGATTTTCTGGGTAGCAGTTGCGGCAAGTATTGATCTAGCGTTGTGAACTTGTAGATAGAGCGTACGTATTTTACCCATAACTGTGTTTATTCGCCTTCCATAGGGCGAGAAAACTAGCGTTTTTCTTCTCAGTATCTTAGTCTAGGTTAAATCCAAACAAAAAAATGTATGAAAAGGTCACTTATGAGCGCGGCAATCCTTAGGTATGGTGTGAAAAATTTCGGCAGTTTTGGCGAGGATGGGGGGGTGGTAGAACTGACAACTACTTCCCGAGACCCGCACAAAGAATTATGGCGTGAGATGAATGGGCAGAAAGTTAATTTAGTCACTGCAATCATGGGGGCTAATGCTTCAGGGAAAACTACCTTATTGAAGCCCTTGCCATTTCTGGCGTGGTTGTTTTGGAAGATCCCCGAAAGGTTGAGTGATGATATGTTTATACCTTCCAATAGGGGACTTAATGATGCGTGTGAGATATTTGTTGAGTTCATGCTGAATGATGAGTTTTACAAATATGAGCTTGTTGCTTGCACTGCATTCATTTTAGAGGAGATTCTTTATAAAAAGAATGATAAGAATAAATATGTTTATGCCTTCAAAAGAGAGCTTGATATAGGTATTATTGATGATTTCACCAAAGATTGGGAGAAAGTCAAGAAAAAGCCATCTAAGAAAGGTCTTGAAGAGTGCTTGAAAAAGATAAAATATAATTATAAAGAAAAAAGTGAACTCTTTTCTCTAGGTGTCGCTGAGGGAAAGAGAACACCATGTAATACAAGTGTGGTTTCTTCTGCACGGCGAGTAGGTGTTAAATTGGCCAATGATATAACTAGATGTATGGCTTCCAGAACGAACGTTACATTTTTGGGGCGAAATCGACATCAATATAGCGATATTGAGGAGGCTTCTGAGTTTTTCTATGATAATCCTGACTCCCTAGAAAGAGTTAAAAGTATACTTAAAAAATGGGATCTAGGCTTAGATGATATCAGAATTGAAAAAGAAGAAGGGACTGGAGATAATGGAGAGAAAGAGGAACATTATCTTCTTTTCGGAGTTCATACTCTAGAGAATGGGCATAAATTTGAATTGCCTTTTTATTTTGAATCTGCCGGGACTCAGAGTGCTTATGTTCGTCTTTTTGACATAATAACAACGCTTGATACTGGTGGCCATTGCTTCATAGATGAGCTAGGAGATGATCTTCATCCACATATGGTGAAGCCAATTCTAGAGCTGTTTAGCGATCGCGAAACAAATCCTGATGGAGCTCAGTTGATTTTTGCGTGCCACAAACCAGAACTTATAAACTACCTAGGTAAGAATAGAGTTATTATTTGTGAAAAAAGATTTAACACTAGTGAATGTTTTAGGTTGGATGAGTTCCCTGCTTCTGAGGCTAGGTCTGACGAAAATTTAGCTGCGAAATACTTGTCGGGGGCGTTTGGTGGAGTTCCCGACTTATGAGAAAAAAAATAAAAAGATTACGCACTGTAAATAAAACCATATTAATTGTCTGTGAAGGGGTTTCTGATAAGAAATTTTTAGAGAAGATAAAAAAATTTACTGTCCAGCGTGATGGAGGATTAAGAGTTACGATTGATGAGTCAGGCGGTGGCGGTCCTAAGGGAGTCTTAAATAGAGCAATTAATTATCCAGGGCAATTCGATAATAAATTTATGCTTATAGACTCTGACATAGCATTGACACAAGAGGTTGTGAAGGTATCTCAACGAAAAAATATCACTATCATTCAGTCTAAACCGTTTTGTCTTGAAGGGTTATTGCTTAAGTCAAAAGGCTTTGATAGGGAAATAAGAGATTCACAACATGCTAAACAAGAGATGAAAAACGCTTACGGTTTGGAACTGGTGATTACGGAGAGATGGTATGAGGATAATTTAACACAAGAGTTTTTTTTATCCGTTATTGAGGATGAAAGAAACCCTGCCTCGAAAATATTCCTTCAGATACAGAGCGTGTTCATTTTATGACACTCTTTGACGCTTAAAACAAACAGCTCTTTGAAGGCATCAGAGCTGTTTGTTTGATTCGTAGCACAAAATATACTACTGTTTTTTTTGCACAGTGTCTTGTTTCAATAAACTCGCCGTGCACAATAAAGAGATAGTTAATTGATTGATATTAAATATTTAGTTAAAACTTTGCCCAATACCGGAATAATAGTAATTACCTGCGATAACGGCATCATAACTGGGGCGCATCGTTAAGGAAGACGAGCACATAGCACCATTTAACGCGTTGATTGATTTAGCAAAATCTGCCGGCTATTCGATTGTAAGACCCGATGGAAACGCGCTATAATTAATGGGCTGGACTGAACACCCAGCCCATTCAAATTCTGAGTAACTGCTGCGCCAACGGAGAACACCCAATGGCGCAGTATTCTTACATAAAAACAGCAGGCGATATGCTGGTACCCGCAACCCAGGACGCCAAGGAATTCTTGCGATCAAAAAAGGTCGGTTCCGTTCTTTACGCCGACTTCAAACAGGCACGCAATCCGGCTTTTCACCGCAAGTTTTTCTCGCTTCTAAATCTCGGCTTCGACTACTGGCAGCCGACCGGCGGTACCATATCCCCGGCAGATAAAGCACTGGTGAACGGGTACGTAAAATTTCTCGCGTACTACGCCGGTACCGAAGATGCACTGCAGGCGGCCGCTGATGAATATCTGGCAGATGTCGCAGAGAAACGCGCCGGAAATATCAGTGCCGCAAAATCCTTCGAAGCGTTCCGCGCCTGGGTAACTATTCAGGCCGGTTTCTACGTCGAATTCATCATGCCAGATGGCACCACCCGCAAAGAACCCAAGTCGATTTCGTTCGCAAAAATGGACGACATCGAGTTCGGAGAGTTTTACAAAGCTGTGCTCGATGTTCTCTGGAATTACATCCTGTTCCGCACATTCCCCGATCAACAATCCGCAGAAAACGCAGCGGCCCAGCTCATGGGGTACACCTCATGAGCAAATTAACTAAAGAGGCCCGTGGCCGCGACTGCCAGATCAGAATACCCGGCATCTGTAATTTTCTGCCGGAAACCACCGTTTTGGCTCATTACCGGATGGCCGGTACCTGCGGTGGTGCCATGAAACCGGATGACCAACAGGGCGCATGGGGATGCAACACATGCCACGACGCGATCGACGGTAGAACAAAAACCGAATTCAACCGTGATGAACTCCGGTTGATGCACGCCGAGGGCGTATTCCGCACGCAAGCCATTTTGAGAAAGGAAGGGAAGCTATGAAATTGGATATGTACGAAGTTTTTCTCGTTGGGGAGTGTGAGCTAGAGAAAGATAGTGGCATCGACTATTCACCTATTGCTGCAGGATTTAAAAGAATACTACCCCCCAACATCGAGTGGAAAACTATCCTGCTGCGATGATGATGGTTTGGCGATAGATGGCTACGTCAGTCTGCTGAAGAAGTACAAGCCAGAAGAATACGACCTCGGGATTGTACACCATGTTTATGGCATGTCGCTGCGCAAGATAGCCAAGAAGCGTAAGTGCTCGGATGGAACCATTAGGAATGATATGCAGACAGCTGAAGGATTTATTGGTGGATGTATAGCTATGTTGGGACTAGAAATATTTAATGGCTGAATTAATCAACCCTTACCAAATGTGTTGGTAAGGGTTATCGCAATCCGATAAGTATTACTGAAAAACGCCGGCCAGCCTCTATCAAATAAAGGAAACTCAAACAAGTAAAAAACAATGCACTTGAGAAAAAACAAAAAACCAGCTTCCCATGTGATAGTAACGTTATGATACTTATAATTATTACAATTATTAGGAACAAACAAGTTAACACGGTGTCAGATATTAATCTGCTATAGTGGCCCGTCTTAATCATATTTGCGATTAGTTTTTTATCTATAAGTGCAGTCAAAAGTGAAATAGATGTAATCAGGAAGCCTAGAAGCGTGCCAGCCAATCCTACGATTACTCCTGATGCACTTATCGCTGTTTCAGGCTTTATTTGGGCATCAAATTTCCAAAAAAAGTAAACAGCAATAGCACTTATTGTTGATCTAATCGAGAGCGTGCCCCATCTCACCAAAGTAGTCATCTATCCCCTCCTGACATTCAGCCTTCGCTGCATCTAGTAGATTATACATGGTTATGGCTGGGGGAAAATGAGCATCGGTTTCAATTTGTTGTATGGAGAATACGCGATCAGCTATAAGATCTATAGGGTGTTCAATCCCTTCATCAAAAACATAAGCCCTTGCCGTCGTCGCTCCAGACTGAACTAAGGCCCTGAGAGTGTCTTTTAAACGATTACTCATTCTCCCTTCGGTATCTGCTCGACGCAGGTCTACGCCCATTGTTACCTTTAAGCTGTCAGCATCAACCCCATTCATAAGGTCGATCATACCACGGCCGTAGTTATCTGCGGGGTATAAGTCTGGATTGGTTGGCCTAGGAAGTGTGAACTCAATTTTCTTCAATGTCACATCTCCACTCATCAACCGCCCAATTGCATCAGCTTGTAATATTGGGTCGGCCGATATTTTGCAGTCAGCAATAGCGCTAAGAAACCCTGCAAACTGGTTAATGCTGCTGGAGTGGCTGTTTTTGTGCCAAGCAACGATATCATTTTCGACATAGTAGGCAAAAAAGTTTCTTTCTATTAGACCTTCGTTATCTTCTAACTCGATTGCTTGAGATTGTCCTCCAACTTTCCCTATCTCTGGAATGTCTGTAGTTCTAAATTTCCTGAACTGACCATAAATTGCACGTGGGTTCCTTTTGTTTCTTAACCCCCAAACCTCCCTAGTATATCCGCCTTGATTCAAAGCGGTTTGAGTATCATCATCATTTTCTAAGAGGTCAAAGAGTGTTGCGAAACTATCAATTTCTCTATTTGGTGTTAATGACAATTGGAAAAATTCAACCTTATAATTCTTTTCAGCCATAATAATTAACCTGATAGTTATTTTTTGCTTTTTCACAAGGATGGGTAAGAGCATACAAAAAAATCAACGCGTACGCAAAAACTACTGTAACGTGATAAGAGTGGTGACGTAGTCACGTAGCTCAGCTATACATTATCGCTTCAGACCTTGCTGAAAATATGCGCCGGCCAAGTGGCCAGGCTGAACCAATGGAGGCAACAAATGCTGAAATAAAACGAACAGACCGCAGGCGAAAACCAATGCAGCAGTAATAATGCAGTAGTAATGATGCTGCCCCGAGTCGCGTAATGGCGAGCAGGTTTAGCAGGCCGTTGTAAGGGTTAATAAGGGAATAAGCTCCGTTAAGGCAGCATGAAAGCCAGACGCGCACCGGTTAGATTGAGAGACAGCGACTCAAGGGCATGAGCGCGGCCACCGCGTAAGTGTGGCAACCCCCTCTTACTTCACAAGGTACACTAGGCTGTGCAGTACCGTGAAGCTGGTTTAATATTTATTCTCGTCTTACCGATTACTGAGGATACGTAATGACAAAACAAGAACTGTTTTTATGGGGTGTACAGACAGTGATTTTAAGCAATAACACTAACGTCATTCGGAACGACACTGAGGGGAAACTAGCACATATATACAGCGCTACTGGTGTTTACGGTTTGGTACAAGATGCCATTTTTGCTAGCGAACGTATACCAGATGACCTTACTGCAGAGGATGCAATTCATGACTTTTGTTTCTTCATGCTCGAAAACCTTCGCAAAGAACGACAATGCCCCCATTGGTTCAGCCGAGTCTGAGGATAAACCGCCCATAAGGCGGTTTTTTATTGCCTATCACAAAACATCTATCCAGGTGCTGCGTAATACGAAAAGCAAACCCATCGAATTACACGACTAGCTAAAATGATTAGTTTTGATTAGGTAAAACTAAATTCTTGCAGCGCTTCTGTTCGCCGCAATATGTGCCTAACTTCTTACAATGCGGGTGGGGACTGATAACGATGCGGGGTCGTCGGGAACCGGGGTTCAGGACGTTTGCCTTCGGGGCACAAAAATCATCGTCTGTTTGTCCGCTAATATCGGATCTAGCGTTGACCAAGCGGAGATTTACTCCGTAACGTTTGATAGGGGAGAGCGGAGGAAAACCGACTTTTTCCTGTCAGAAGAAGCGTTCACGAACTCCACACGCGCTACCGATTTTTCTGCAAACTACCTGTTCGGCAGCGTGAATATTGTTGATGTTGGCGGGGTGAATGGCACACTGCGAATGAATGGCCAGGTGGTTATCCAGGAGCAGGATACCGCAGTTCGCTGGGGCTCAATTACTGGCGCGGCAAATAAACTTCATGTGTTCAATAACGGGCTATTCCCGGGGGATTTATCGGCGGAGGGGGGAAGTACGAATGTCACTCTGTGGGGGAGTTCTGGGGTTACCGAGATCCGTGCAGGTACCGCGCAGTCTAATGCCTCAATTAAGCTCGATACCGTCACAAAGCGCATCACCATAGCGAACCCAAGCAATGCCGGAGGGGGGTATTGAGGCTAATGGCACAATCACAATGAGTGCTAACTGGCAGCACCCGATCAAAATCGACGGGGGTCCCGCGCAGACGTTTGAATGGGTCTCTGCCACCGGTAATAAGCGATACAAAAAAAGAACACCACCAACATCTGATGGTGACGGTACAATACTGTACTAACCTGCCAGTTAACCTATCTGTACCGTTGTACGGTGCAGTACGGTCCTGAATTTCTTCCCTTCACGATCAGCCCATGGCGCCAACCTGTTCGTCGGCGCTTTTCTATCCCTCTAAGGCATTTTTTATGCCGAATTTTTCCGAATCGACCCGAGAATTTTGCCAACTAACTGAAATTAAAGAAAGGAAATGCAAGGTAAAACAAGGGGTTTCAATAGTGGGTTTTTGTTTAACTATTTGTTTTATATTTATATTCTCATTGTTTTGTGTATAAAGAAATCGTCTTCGGTCTTTTTTTATGCTTTTGCTTTATAAGTAAAAATTTCACCCACCCACGAAAGTACACGAAATTTCCACGGATTTTGATATTCGGTCTTTTTTGTTTTCATAGCTATATGAACCCCTTTTTTCGGGAGTCGAGATACTTCTGCGTCGCCTTTTCGGTGGTATGTCCGAGCTGAACTCTTTTCCGTATTCATCCTCATATAAATGATCAGCCAGGCTTCGAATTCCATGGGGTGTAGGTGGGCTATCACTCAATGCTATTCCTGATTTTTGACAAAGCCTTTAGTCCGAATGCCCACGCCTGACTGCTTCGTGCCAGAAGCGCGGACATACTCTTACTGCGTCAGCAATCTCTTGGCAGACGCTGCATAACCTTCACGCCGCTTTGCGTGAATCATAGGTTGCTGAAATCAGATACTGTCATTCAACTGAACTCAGACTATCAAAAACATTCACTCAGCTCAGCTTTTCTCTAAGGAAATCAATAAAGCATTGCGTTTTTGCCGGCAACAGCCTCGTTTCTGTTATGGCATAGACTGAAACGGCAGAAGCCTGCCATTCAGGTAACATCTGTACCAACTCTCCGTTTTTAACCTCTTCCCGAACCAGCTCTGCCGACAGCAACCCTACACCTAAATTCATCGCTGCAAACCGCTTAATCATGCCCACACTGTTCATCAGAAATTTTCCCTGAGGGGTTACTTTTACGCACTCCTGCCCCCGAAAAAGCTCCCAGTACGAGGTGGAGTCCGTACTCATGCGAAGACATTCGTGCACAATGAGCTCATCAGGATGGGCGGGCTGGCCATGGTTCCGGATGTACTCAGGTGAGGCGTAAAGATAGCGGGGCAGCCGGGCTATTTTCCGGGCAATAAGACTGGAGTCTGCAGGCTCACCCAGTCTGATGGCTACGTCAAAAGGCTCGGAAATCAAATTCACCTGGCGGGGAGTATAATCAAATTCAAAACTGATACCCGGATAATTTGCTGAAAATTCTGCAATTATGGGGGCCAGAAAGACGCTGGCAAAGTCTACCGATAACGATGCACGCAGCAGGCCGGTGGGCTGTACCAGCATCTGGCCCAGTTGTTCGTGCGCCAGCCTCGCTTCATCAACAATCCTGCGGCAACGGTCATAATAAATCAGACCGGCTTCAGTGAGTTCCATCTTGCGCGTGGTGCGATGCATCAGGCGCAGTCCAATCTCTTTTTCAAGCAAACTGATTCGTCGCGAAAGCGTGGAGTTCGGCATCCCAAGAGCCTCTGCCGCGCCTCTGAAACTCCGGGTTTTGACCACCTCAACAAACAATGCGATGTCGTTCAGAAGTATCATTCTATTGCTCCATTTATGGAATAGTGTTTTCTATTTTACCCTCTTTATCCATCTTGTGATCGGGCGCATTCTCTTTTAACCCGCTTGTGTCTGCTCTGCTCAAGGCAAGTCTGAGCAGATGATGAAGAAAAGCGGAACCCTGAGTTTGATTGCTGCGAGATAAATTCAGCCTCTCACTCAGGCTTTTATTGAACAAAGAACATTGTGGGGTAATACCGTGAAATTTGAAAAATTCACCAGTGAAAATGCCGCCATGCTGCTTATCGACCACCAGGTCGGCACGATGGGATGGGTAACCTCAACGACCTTTGAGGAGATGAAGCGCAACGCATTGATACTTGCCAAAGCCGCGGCAGTCCTGGAGTTGCCCGTAATTCTGACCTCCAGCATGGAAGACCATGCCCAGGGGCCGCTGCTGCCTGAACTACAGGCGCTTCTGCCTTCCGCATTTGACACCCGCATTAAGCGGCTGGGGATCGTGAATGCAATGGAGGATGAAAATTTCGCCGCCGCCGTGCTGGCCACCGGCCGCAAAAAACTCATTATCGCCGGCGTGACTAATGACGTCTGTACCGTCTACCCAGCCCTGACGCTGGTCAGCCAGGGCTTTGACGTACAGGTCGTGGCTGATGCCGGCGGATCGCCGACGAAAATGGCTGACGATATTGCGCTTCGCCGGATGGAAAAGAGTGGCGTGACGCTTACCACCACCAACCAGCTGATAGCGGAACTCGCGGGAAGCTGGGCAACGGAGGCGGGGTCGCAGCTGGCACCGCTGCTGATCGGCTGATTTTCACCGCTAACGGTGAGGTGAAAGGCTGACCTCTTACCTCACACTATCGATTCTGAGAGAGAAAGTTATGACTATTCTGGTAACAGGCAGTACCGGAACCATCGGTTCCCACGTAATTGACATCCTTGCCGCGAAAGGCGCAGACGTTCGTGCGCTGGTTCGGGCTGGAAAAAATCCGGCGTTTCCTGCAGGTGTGAAAACAGTCACCGGCGATATGACCGATCTGAACAGCATGCGGGCGGCGTTGCAGGGTGTGACGACCCTCTTTTTGCTTAACGCCGTTCTTCCGGATGAACTGACCCAGGCGTTAATCACGCTTGACCTCGCAGCCGATGCCGGTATCCAGCGCATCGTTTATTTTTCCGTCTTCAACGGCTCCCTTTTCAGCGACGTTCCGCATTTTACGGCCAAATACAACGTGGAAAAGGCAATCGAAGAACAGGGGCTGCCCGCAACCGTCCTTCGCCCTGCTTATTTCTTCCAGAATGACGCAACGCTGCAACAGGCCATTATGAACTACGGCTCCTATCCGATGCCGCTGGGCAACCGCGGAGCTGCGATGGTCGATGCACGCGATATTGCCGAAGTCGCGGCCCATGAACTTCTGCGCCGGGAACAGTCTCCGGTACCTCTGCCGCGCTGCGTCATTGATGTCGTTGGTCCGGACCAGATCACCGGACCGGAGGCGGCATCCATCTGGAGTGAAGCAACAGGCAAACCCGTAATTTATGCCGGCGACGACCTGAATAACTTTGAAGGAATGATGTTGCAGTTTGCCCCGGCCGTTATGGCTCGAGACATGAAGATGATGTTCCGGGGTTTCCAGAAACACGGAATGATCCCCGGCGACTCATCCCGCGACATCCTGACTGGCATCCTGGGTAAGCCGTTGCGCAAATACCGCGACTTCGTGCGCGAAACCGTTCAGAGCTGGAACGCGCAGGCTGAATAGTCAACCTGCAGAACTGCCTGCGGAAAATAAACGGCGCGTACCGACATATCATCAGGGCAGGTTTACCTGCCTTTTTACCGAGAAAATCATGGCAGAATTTATAAAAATCGATCAGACCCGCAAGCGGGGCCACAAAGTTGGCGGCTTCGGCATCGAAATCCTGTGGCCTGGGTTGGTGCAGAACAAGGGCGACAGCGGAATAGGCGCGATAGGCCGCATCGACCATGCTGCGGTTTCTCCCGGAACAATTATTCCCATGCACCCGCATAAGGACGATGAAATCCTGACTTATCTGCGCAGTGGGCTGGTCAGGCACCTTGATACCGAAGGCCACAGCGAGGAAATAAGCGCGACGCGCCTGATGCTGATGGGCGCGGGCCACACTTTTCAGCATGAGGAGCAGGTGCTGGCTCAGGGGGGCGTGCTGGAAGGCCTGCAAATCTTTATGCGACCACAGAGTCCGGATTTAGAACCACGCGTTCAGTTTCATGATTTTGGCACGGCGTTGAGCATCAATGAATGGCGGACTCTTGCGGGGCCGGAAGCCGCACCACTCAAGGTCCGCAGTAGGGTATGGGTACAGGACGCAAGACTCGAGGCGCAGACCGCACTTGCCCTTCCCGAGGTTCCGGCTGGAGAAATAACAAGGTTGATCTATGTGTTTGCAGGGCGGCTCAATATCGGTGACTTCACGCTGAATGCCGGAGAAAGCCTGCTTGTCGGTGCTGAGCAGCTCAGCCTGAAGGCGGCGGAGCAGAGTGACGTTGTTCTGTTTACCACGGATATGGCAGCCCCGGTATTCAAAGGGGGCATGTTCAGTGGAAATATCCTGGCCCACTCTTAGCCTGATGCTCTGGGCAGGATAAGTGGGCCGCCACGGTACCAGGGCTTTCTCATGCTTACCCATCTCGCTCATGCTGCCGGCACGTATGATGCCCGGAGCCTGCATATTGATTTCAGTGGTATTGTGGGGTGCATGTTGGGCTAAAATATTTGAATCCTGCGCCCAATGTCGAACTCGGACCACTTTTTTGAACGGATAGGTTGTCTGAAAAAAAGATGAGATTTTTTACAGTACTTCGTGCAATAAATTAACGAGGAGTTCGGTGATAAGTGTGTTTCTGCTGTATTGGCGGGGGATTTAAATATTACCATTTTTGATAGCCATCCGCCCTGTATCTCTGTAGGTGATACGGACATCCTCATTGCTTTTGCATTTGGGAACCGTAAAAATTTTTCCGGGTCAAAAAATGCGTTGGCACAACCTGGGCCAATGAACAAGGACCTTGCCGATAGCTGTGCCAAGGCATACCGTATGAAGCCAATGCGGATGTATGTTCAGTGGGAAATTGCCCGGTATTTGGCCTCGAGGGAAATGTATCCCGACATCCCTGCCGACGATATCGTTTCGATTGAGCCAGAATGGGATGCCCAAGGAAATCTCACTTATCTTAGTACTGATGCTGTACTGCAAGCTATCATCAATAAACATTTCGGGGGTAATTCAGCCTCTGTCGGGACGGCTGCGGTTATTGGACATGGCGATCATGTGACGCGTTGCGTGATGACATGTCAAATGCGTAATGTTAAAGGATATGCACTGAGGGAGGTGGCTCTGCCTGTATGGTATGATAAACAATCCTCACAAGCCTGGACTCGCCGTAGAGATTTATATGTTTTAAACGACATGGCAAACAGATTGATGATAGTTGTTAAAAAAATCATTCTTAATGCCAGGTAATCATATTTTTATTAATATCAGAAATGTTTTTTCAGGTTGCCACTGGTGACCTTTTTTATGCACGACAGAGCGGTTTTCTGAGGCTGCTGTGTAATGAGATGTGTCGTTTATGTATTTTTATGATGAATTTTTTCGAATCGTTACTGGGATCCTGCTAAAAAATTTACCCCGCAATTGATCGCGGGGTTTAAAGAATGACTGGAGCCATTACATCACTATGACTTAACCTTCACTGGTAACTTCGACATTCAGCAAAGGTAATAATTCGGCTATAAATTTTTGCGGCGCTTCCAGCATTGGACTATGCCCGCAATTCTTTATTACACTCATACTGACGTTGTTCAATTGTTGCGATAGCGTAATCCAGGGTTCTATCGGGGTTATCATATCATGCTCCCCCCAAATAAAGTGGGTGGGCGTGGTCATTTTATTAAGCGTGCCTGGGACATCATACTTTCTACTGAATGATAACCATCTTACGATGTTTTTATGAATCTGCTCGTCACTGAAGAGGTGAGATATTTCATCTATTCCACGTTGTGGCACTTTGCTTTTATCAAAATAAACATTGCTCA
>RCUM01000920.1_pt1 | contig 13543 bp, 8 predicted proteins | sample 2166141 | NCBI WGS metagenome assembly RCUM01 (sample SAMN09932756, study PRJNA488358) | compost metagenome | isolation source: compost soil in crotonic acid-enriched | place: Germany: Experimental Botanical Garden
TGGCCGCTTTCGGCGGTGGTGACATGAAAACCTTCGCTGGTCAGGCGCATACCCAGCAGCTTGAGCAAGCTGGGATCGTCGTCAACCAATAACAGATTGGCCGGTTTGCGTGCTGTCATCGCGCGTGAGACTCCTTGTTAGCGGGGGGCGGCGCGTAGGTATCTTCCGGGTCCACCGGCAGGGCGGTGCCCTTTTCCGGTTCGGCTTCCGGCTCTGCGGCCTTGGCCGACGCGGCATTTTTATCTGCGGCGTCGGTTTTTTGCTGTGTCGCGCCGTTATCCGGGATTTCGCCCTGTAACTGCTTGCGCGAGGAGAGCTGACGTTCGATATCGGTCAGATTCTCCAGTTTGCGCGAAGTATCCTGTAACTGGGCCTGCAAGCGGATCTGGCCCTGGCGCAGCGCATCTATCTGGCTGTCCGAGCTTTCCTGCAGGTGCTGATAGCGCGCCTTTTCGTCGAACAAGGTGATCTGCAGAACCTGCTGCTGGCGCCACAGTTGCAGCAACGGGCGCAAGGAGCTTGGGAACGCCAGGCGGTAACTGTTCAGACGATCGACCATCTGGCGGCGTTCGCCCGACGTCGGCTCGGCGCTGCCCAACAGAATACTTTGCTTGAAAATACCGTCCCAGCTGTCGCCAGGCAGGGTTTTCGCCAGCGAGCGCGCCTGGGTCGATCCTACGCGATCGGCGCAATCCATCGCGCGCAGCCAGTAAAGTGAATTATTCAACGCGTCTTTGTCGTCGAGCTGCCACAGGGTATCGCAGGCTGCGATGCGGTAATCCACCACTTTGGTGTCCGGGATCGCTTCTTGCTGCTGCTGACTCAGGCCGCTGCTGACCGCACGATCGACGCAGCCTGCCAGCAAAAACGGCACGCAAAGAACGCTGCCTAAAAAGGAAAGACGACGCTTGCCGAGTGGCGCGCTCTGCGTGGCACGCGGTGAACGTTCGGTCTGCAATAGACGAAGGCGTTTAGACCATGTGTACATTATTTATTCATTCTCGGCGGTTAATGGCAATTCAATGCGGAAGCAGACGTCTGCGCCGGCGACTTCGACCAGCTGCAATTCACCGCGCATCCGGCGGATACAATCCTGAGCGATGCTCAACCCCAGACCGCTTCCTTTTACCGCCCCTTTTCGCTGGTGGCTACCCTGGAAAAAAGGCTCAAAAATCATGGTTTGCTCGGCCTCGGGGATTGGCGTGCCGCTGTTGGCGACATCAATCTGCACCCGTTGCCCAACCTGACGGCTGCGGATCCAAATGTTACCGGATTCCTTGCCGTAGTGCACCGCATTGGAGTAGAGATTATCCAGCACGCGCATTAAAAGCGTAGGCTCTGCCCAACAGATTTCCGCATCCAATGTGATCTCGGTCCGGATCATTTTGGCCCTGGCCGGCAAACTGTGCGCGGCGACCACCAACTCGACCATATCGCGCAGCTCAACATTCTCATGCTCCGCCGGGCCATCGGCCAGTTTACGGTTGTAATCCAGCAACTGCTCTATCAGCAGTTGCAGGTGGCGGCTGCTGTTATCGAGAATAGTCACGACTTCTTTCTGATCGGAGGTCAGCGGGCCGGCCACTTCGTCTGCCAACAGTTCCGTCCCCTCGCGCATGCTGGCCAACGGCGTCTTCAATTCATGCGAGATATGGCGCAGGAACTCATGCCGCTGCGACTCCAGCCACGCCAGGCGCTCACTCAGCCAGATGATGCGTTGCGCCAACGAACGCAGCTCACGCGGGCCTTTAAACGACTCGGTGCTGCCCAGCGCTCGCCCCTCCCCCAGACGGTTGATCATGCGCTCCACCGCTTTCACCGGGCCGATAATCATGCGGGTGAAGAGCACCACCAGCAACACGCTGACCAGAAACAGCATCAGCGCCTGCCAGCCGAAAAACTGGCCGCGTTCGGCAATCGCCTGCTGTAACTGCTGGCCGCGCGAGAACACTACGGCGCGCGTAGCTTGCACCATCTCGGCGTTGGAACGCGAGAAAGACTCCAGCAGCGTCGATGCCTGTTTGTCCGGCCCGCTGCTCTGGCATTTAATCGCGGCCAGTTGGGTCAGCAGGCTGCGCAACGTTTGATAATAGCGTTCATCCGGCAGGATCGGCGCATGGGCGTCCAGCATCTGCGAATACTGCTTACGTTGATTTTGGTACAGCCGTTCCAGGGTGGGATCGACCAGCACGCAATACTGACGGTAGCTGCGCTCCATCTCCAGCGCCACGCTGGTCATCGCCTCGCTGCGCCGCGCATCCACCAGCGTGGTGCGGTTGATATCCGCCGCCTGCGCGCTGAGATGATCCAGGCTTTGATAAGCCTGATAAGCCAGCACCAGCAGCGGCAGCAGCACCAGCAGAAACGCCATCAGGACCAGCTGACGCAGCGAGCGGGGGAATAAACGCCATCTTTTCAACGAAATCATCTCATTGTCTCTCATCTGCTTCGATGCTAACCGAGTCACCGGTGAGAAAAAAGCCCGGCGGGCGATTATCCTGCCAAGGCAGCCTATAACGGGGGATTAAACGCAAAAAAAAGCACCGGCCATCAGGCTCGGTGCTGTCGTTAAAAGATAAAAATTCCGCTCGCCAAATACAGTACAAACCAAGGCCAATGAAACCCGCGGCAAAGCATGAGTAAAAAGATTTTTTGGGTAGCCTTGGCATTTGAGGGTATCGATGGCGATACAGGCCTGATGTCGGCGTAAGCGCTGCTTCGAGAATTGACGCTGGGGCAAAACTGCCCCATCGCAAGAAATTGTGGATGCCCTTGAATCTCGTCCCCAGGGTGATGTAGCACAAGGCTGGCATCGAACAGGACGAATAGCATCCATAAGTATCCGGGATTGATGAACACTCATCACAGTTGGATACAGGCGGTGCCTCACTCCACGTGTCGCCCGATGCTTGATAAAGCCGCTTGCGCGTCTGTTATCGGTTTAGTTGGACGATAGGCACCATTTCTTTGGCATCATTCGGAGGCTTATGAGGCAAACTTCCGTCTAAATACGGGGCCGTCATAAAAAGTTGAATGAGCAACTGGGGAGAATAATGCACTTTACGTGCCAACTTTTCAAGTTATTTATTAACACATTGAATATATTAAAAAATAAATAAAAACATAGTCTATAAGCTCAAATTAACCTGCCATAGGTCGATTAAAAAATCACCACCCTGTCGCCAAAAACCGACAGCTTAAGCCAATTAATTTTTCACCATTATAAATCAATGAGTTAAGTGTCTCTTTTTAGAGACATGAAAAAGGTTCTCTGTCGCAAAATGCAGACAACGGCAAACCGGCACCGGCGCAATAAGTAAAAAGGGACGCAATCTCTTGCGCCCCTTTCGTTACCGCGTGGTAACCGCTTAGCCCAATTGCTTGCGGGCGTTGCGGAACATGCGCATCCACGGGCTGTCTTCGCCCCACTCTTCCGGATGCCATGAGTTGCTCACGGTACGGAATACACGTTCCGGGTGCGGCATCATCACCGTCGCACGGCCGTTGCTGCTGGTCACTGCGGTGATGCCGTTTGGCGAACCGTTAGGGTTGGCTGGATAGGTTTCCGTTACCTGACCGGCATTGTCCACAAAGCGCAATGCCACCAGACCACTGCTTTCCAACGCCGCCAGATGCGCTGCATCGCGCACTTCAACGTGCCCTTCACCGTGGGATACGGCGATCGGCATGCGTGAACCGGTCATGCCTTGCATGAACAGCGACGGGCTGGCCGCCACTTCCACCAGGCTGAAACGCGCTTCAAAACGATCCGACAGGTTGCGTACGAAACGCGGCCAGTGTTCGGCACCGGGGATCAGATCGCGCAGGTTCGACATCATCTGGCAACCGTTGCACACACCCAATGCCAGGGTCTGCGGACGGTGGAAGAAGGATTCGAATTCGTCACGAACGCGGTCGTTGAACAGAATCGACTTCGCCCAGCCTTCGCCGGCACCCAGTACGTCGCCGTATGAGAAACCGCCACAGGCAACCAACGTATGGAAGTCTTGCAGATCGCGGCGCCCTTCCAGCAGATCGCTCATATGAACGTCTACCGCATCGAAGCCGGCGCGGTGGAAGGCTGCCGCCATCTCAACGTGGGAGTTGACGCCCTGCTCGCGCAGCACCGCCACTTTAGGGCGTGCGCCCTTGGCGATGTAAGGCGCGGCAATGTCTTCTTCCGGCGCAAAGGTCAGCTTGACGTTCAGGCCCGGGTCGCGGTCGTCCTGCTTGGCCTGGTGCTCCTGATCGGCGCATTCCGGGTTATCGCGCAGGCGTTGCATCTGCCAGGTGGTTTCCGCCCACCAGGTGCGCAAGGTCGCGCGGCTTTGGCTGTACAGCGCTTTGTCGCCCTGAGTAATGACAAAGCGATCGCCGGCCTGCACGCTGCCGATGTGGTGCACATTGTCCGTCAGGCCGTGTTGAGCAAAGACCTGTTGCACCGCTTCAAGCCGGTCGGCCGTGACCTGAATCACCGCGCCCAGCTCTTCGTTGAACAACGCTGCCAGCGCATCGTCGCCCAGCCCTTTGATATCCACGTTCACGCCGCAGTGGCCGGCAAACGCCATTTCCGCCAGCGTGACCAGCAGGCCGCCGTCGGAACGGTCGTGGTATGCCAGCAGCGCGCGATCGGCCACCAGTTGCTGCATGGCGTTGAAGAAGCCTGCCAGCTGTTCTACATTGCGCACGTCGGCCGGTTTGTCGCCCAGTTGGCGGTAAACCTGCGCCAATGCGGTTGCGCCCAGTGCGTTGTGGCCGTTGCCCAGGTCGATCAGCAACAGCGCACTCTCGCCCTTATCGGTACGCAATTGCGGCGTCACTGTGTGGCGAACGTCTTCCACGCGGGCAAAACCGGTGATCACCAGCGACAGCGGCGACGTCATTTCGCGCTGCTCTTCGCCTTCCTGCCAGCGGGTTTTCATCGACATCGAGTCTTTGCCCACCGGAATGGTGATGCCCAGCGCCGGGCAAAGCTCTTCGCCCACCGCTTTCACCGCTGCATACAGGCCGGCGTCTTCACCCGGGTGGCCGGCTGCCGCCATCCAGTTAGCGGAAAGCTTCACGCGCTTGAGCGAACCGATTTCGGTCGCGGCCAGGTTGGTCAGCGCTTCCCCTACCGCCAGGCGGCCGGAAGCGGCGAAGTCCAACAAGGCAACCGGCGCACGTTCGCCGATCGACATCGCTTCACCGTAGTAACTGTCCAGGCTGGCGGTGGTCACCGCGCAGTCGGCTACCGGGATCTGCCACGGGCCAACCATCTGGTCACGGGCTACCATGCCGGTTACGGTGCGGTCGCCGATAGTGATCAGGAAGGTTTTCTCTGCCACCGCCGGCAAATGCAGAACGCGTTTTACCGCATCCTCCAGGGTGATGTTCGCACGTTGGATCGGCTCGCCTTTGGCCTGCAGACTGCTCACGTCACGCGTCATTTTCGGCGTTTTGCCCAGCAGCACGTCCAGCGGCATATCGATCGGTTGATTGTCGAAATGGTTGTCGTTCAGCGTCAAATGCAGTTCTTCGGTGGCTTCGCCGATCACCGCATAAGGTGCGCGCTCACGGCGGCAAATTTCGTCAAACTGCGCCATCTGCGCCGGCGCAATCGCCATCACATAGCGTTCCTGCGATTCGTTGCACCACACTTCCAGCGGGCTCATGCCCGGCTCGTCGTTAAGGATGTCGCGCAGTTCGAAACGGCCACCGCGGCCACCGTCGCTGACCAGTTCCGGCATGGCGTTAGACAAGCCGCCGGCGCCTACGTCGTGGATAAACAGAATCGGGTTTTGTTCGCCCAACTGCCAGCAGCGGTCGATCACTTCCTGACAGCGGCGTTCCATTTCCGGGTTGTCGCGTTGTACCGAGGCGAAATCCAGATCGGCATCGGACTGACCGGACGCCATGGAAGAAGCCGCACCGCCGCCCAGGCCGATATTCATCGCCGGGCCGCCGAGCACCACCAGCTTGGCGCCCACGGTGATTTCGCCCTTCTGCACGTGATCGGCGCGGATGTTGCCGATACCGCCCGCCAGCATGATGGGCTTGTGGTAGCCGCGCAGTTCGACGCCGTTGTGGCTGTTGACCTGCTCTTCATAGGTACGGAAATAGCCGACCAGCGCAGGACGACCGAATTCGTTGTTGAACGCCGCGCCGCCCAATGGGCCTTCGGTCATGATATCCAGTGCGGTCACGATGCGATCCGGTTTGCCGAAGTCCTGTTCCCACGGCTGTTCGAAACCGGGAATACGCAGGTTGGAAACCGAGAAGCCCACCAGACCCGCCTTGGGCTTGGCCCCGCGGCCGGTGGCGCCTTCGTCGCGGATCTCGCCGCCGGAACCGGTAGCGGCACCCGGCCATGGGGAGATCGCCGTCGGGTGGTTATGGGTTTCCACCTTCATCAGGATATGCGCGTCTTCCTGATGGTAGTCATACTGACCGTTTTCCGGCGCGGCGAAGAAACGGCCGACCTGAGAACCTTCCATAACCGCCGCGTTGTCTTTATAAGCAGACAGAACGTAATCCGGCGTCTGCTCGAAGGTGTTTTTGATCATTTTGAACAGCGACTTCGGTTGCTGTTCGCCGTCGATGATCCAGTCGGCGTTGAAAATCTTGTGGCGGCAGTGCTCGGAGTTGGCCTGCGCGAACATATAGAGTTCGATATCCGTCGGGTTGCGCCCCAGACCGGTAAAGGCATTCAGCAGATAGTCGATTTCATCCTGCGCCAGCGCCAGCCCCAGCTTGAGGTTGGCCTGTTCCAGCGCGCTGCGACCTTCGCCCAGCACGTCCACCGCCTGGTACGGCGCCGGCTGATGCTGAGCAAAAAGCTGTTCTGCCTGCTGCAGTTCGCCGAATACCGTTTCCATCATGCGATCGTGCAGCAACGCGGCAAGCTGTTGCCACTGCGCTTCGGTCAGCGTCGGCGCCTTGACGTAAAACGCCAGGCCGCGCTCCAGCCGCACCACTTGCTTCAAACCGCAGTTGTGGGCGATATCGCTGGCTTTGGAAGACCAGGGGGAAATGGTACCCGGACGCGGCGTCACCAACAGCAGGCGGCCTTCAGGGGCATGTTCGGCGAGAGAGGGGCCGTACTTGAGCAGGCGCGTGAGCTTGCCATGTTCTTCGGCACTCAGCGGTGCATTAACATCGGCAAAGTGGACGTATTCGGCGTAGATATCACTGACCGGAAGTTGAGCGTCCTGACAGCGGGACAGCAGTTTGGTAATACGAAAAGCCGACAAAGCGGGCGAACCACGCAGTATTTCCATAATCAAAGTTCTCTCGTCTTCGAAGCAACTGACTTCAGCACTTCATTGGGCGCAACAGGGGGAAAACGCGCGCCATTATAGAGAATCTACGCCGCCGACGAAACCGTTTGCGTAGCTATTATTGATAAAAGCTCTCCGCCCCCTCGAATTGTCATAACGTGTCAATAAAGTTGCACGCTGGCGTTTTGTTGCGCAAAATGCTCCCGCACTGGTGATTTAACCATAAGAAAAGACTGACCATAGGTCACCGGCGCACCCGTGCCACCACTGGATAACTATTTGAAACGCCTAAAAATAAACTACATTCTCATCGGTGTTGTTACCTTGCTTCTGGCGCTCGCCCTGTGGCCCAATATTGCCTGGCGCGGCGGCCAGGGTGGGCAGCTCGAAGAGATCAAATCCCGTCGCGAGCTGCGTATCAGTACGCTGAACACGCCTCTAACCTATTTCACCACCAAGCAGGGGCCGGGTGGGCTCGACTACGAGCTGGCGAAACGCTTCGCCAATTACCTGGGCGTGAAGCTGGTGGTGATCCCGCACAACAATATCAATGACCTGTTTGACGATCTGGACGATGACGACGCCGATCTGCTGGCCGCCGGCCTGATCTACAACCAGGATCGCCTCAGCCGCGCACGCACCGGCCCGGCCTATTATTCCGTTTCCCAGCAGTTGGTCTATCGTCTGGGCACCCCACGGCCAAAAACCTTTGCCGATATTAAAGGCAAGCTGGCGGTCGCTTCCGGTTCCGCGCACGTCAGCACGCTGAAACAGCTTAAGCAAAGTAAATTCCCGGACCTCAGTTGGGAAGCCTCCAGCGATCTGACTTCAAAAGAGCTGCTGGAACAGGTGGCCGACGGCAAACTGGACTATACCCTGGGCGACTCTGTGACTATCGCCCTGCTTCAGCGCATCCACCCGCAACTGGCGGTTGCGTTCGACGTCACCGATGAAGAGCCGGTCACCTGGTATCTGAAACGCGGCAACGACGATAGCCTGTATGCGGCGATGCTGGATTTCTATAGCCAGATGGTGGACGACGGCACGCTGGCGCGGCTGGAAGAGAAGTATCTCGGCCACGTCGGCAGTTTCGATTACGTCGATACCAGAACCTTCCTGTCGGCCATCGACTCGGTGCTGCCGACCTTCCGCTCGCTGTTTGAAAAATACGCCAATGAGATCGACTGGAAATTGCTGGCGGCCATCGCCTATCAGGAATCGCACTGGAACCCGCAGGCAACTTCGCCCACCGGCGTGCGCGGCCTGATGATGCTGACGCGGGCCACCGCCGACGGCCTGGGGGTCAACGATCGTCTGGATCCCGAGGAAAGCATTCAGGGCGGCGCACTTTACCTGCAGAGGTTAATGGCCAAGGTGCCCGACAGCGTGCCGGAAGACGAACGCATCTGGTTCTCGCTGGCGGCGTACAACATGGGCTGGGGCCATATGCTCGACGCCCGCAAGCTGACCAAAATGCAAAAAGGCAACCCGGACAGTTGGGTGGACGTCAAACAGCGCCTGCCGATGCTCAGCCAAAAACGTTATTACCCGCAGCTGACCTACGGCTATGCGCGCGGACGCGAAGCTTATAACTACGTGGAAAACATTCGCCGCTATCAGGTCAGCCTGGTCGGCTATCTGCAAGAAAAAGAGAGGAAGGCGGCGCAGGAAGCGGCCGAACAGGAAGCGCTGGGGAAAGGCTATCCGGTCGTTATGCCGGAACTGGCGCTTAACCACTAATTACTCCGGCTTATCCGCCGCACGTTGCGCCAGCTTAAGCGCTTTTTTCTGCTCGCGGCGCAGGCGGAAAAAGTTGCTCAGCGTCGCGGCGCATTCGTCCGCCAGCACGCCTGAAGCGATCTCTACCTGATGGTTCATGCCGGGATGGCGCAAAATATCCACCAGCGACCCTGCCGCACCGGTTTTCACATCGGCCGCGCCGTACACCAGCCGACGAATGCGGCTGTGAACCATTGCGCCGGCGCACATCACGCACGGCTCCAGGGTGACATACAACGTGGCGTTCAACAGGCGATAGTTCTGTAACACCGCTCCGCCCTGCCGCAGCGCCATGATCTCCGCATGCGCGGTGGGATCGTGGCGGCCAATCGGCCGGTTCCAGCCTTCGCCAATCACCTGATTGTCCAGCACCAGCAGCGCACCCACCGGCACCTCGCCCTCTTCCTGAGCACGCTGGGCAAGCAGCAACGCCTGGCGCATCCAGTATTCATCGTTATATTCAGTCATCGCATAATTCCTCGTGCGCTTTTGCGGCGGGCATTATACACAGTAGGTGCGCTGCATGCTGCGCCCGCGTTAACCGGGGTGAATATATTCTCCCCTGCCGGCCGGGTGCGGAGCCGAGCGCTGCGGCTTGAAATGCAACGGGTATATACTGAACGAATAGCGATGTTATCAGGGATAAGAAACATGAAATTCAGCAAGAAGAACGCCGCCGTGGTACGCAAAGCCCTGAACGGCTGGGTCGGCGAAGGCGCGCTGACGGTGCAACAGCAAGAGCTGTTGTTGCAGCATGTGGAAGTACAGCCTTTCGACTGGCGGCGGCTGGCGCGTTATGCGTTTCTCGCCGCACTGGCCTCGCTGGTCATTGCCATCACCAGCCTGTTCGCCGACAGCGATCTGTTGGACTGGCTGAGCGGCTTGTTCCGCTTCGATGCCCCGGTTCGCATGGCGATGGCCGGCATACTAGCCGCGCTGGCCTACACCTGGGCCTTGCGCCGTCGTCGCCGTCATCCGGAAAAACGCTACGGTAATGAGGCCGCGCTGTTCATTGCCGTGCTCTTCACCGCCTGCGCTCTGTGGCAAATGGGCGTCTGGCTGGACAACGGCAGTGGCCGGGTTTCATTGCTGCTGATGTTCGCCGCTCTGCTTTACGGCGTGATTGGCTGGTTCAGCCGCTCCGGGTTGGTCTGGTGGTTTGCCCTGCTGTCGCTCGGCAACGCCTTCGGCGCCGAAACCGGTTACCTGTCCGGCTGGGGCGCTTACTGGCTGGGCATGAGCTTCCCGATTCGCTTTATCGCCTTCGGCGCAGCCCTGATCACCGCAGCCTTGCTGCTGCAACCGCTGCTTGCACGGCGTGGGCTGGAGCGGGTTTCGCTGGCGATGGGGCTGCTGTATTTGTTTATCGCCCTGTGGCTGCTGTCGATCTTCGGCAATTACGGCGATCTTGACAGCTGGTATAGCGTGCGCCAGATCGAACTGTTCCACTGGAGCCTGCTGTTCGGCATCGCCGCCGCAGTGGTCATCTGGCTGGGGCTGAAACGCGATGACGCCATGCTGCGCGGATTCGGTCTGACCTTCCTGTGCATCAACCTTTATACCCGCTTCTTCGAGTTTTTCTGGGACAGCATGCCCAAGGCGATTTTCTTTGTGGTGCTCGGTCTGAGCCTGTGGGCGCTGGGGCACTATGCGGAGAAAATATGGCAGTTGGGACGCAAGCCGCACGATCTGGCCGATGATTAAGGCGTTATGGCTGCCGTCTTTCACGCTGCAATTGGAAAACCCGAGGGGATCTAAACGGCAAAGGGCGGAAATCCGCCCTTTGCTTACTCCAACTGCTGCAACTCACCCAGCTTGCTGACCCGCCAACGGTGCTCGCAGAAATACAGTAGCGGATTATCCTGCTTGCTGTCACTGTACCCGCTGTACAACCTGAGCGGCGCGCCGAGACGCTGCTCCAGTTGCATCACTTTCTGGACGCCAAGACAGCGCATAGTCAACACCCAGCCGCCGTAACTGCGCACAATGCGGCTGCCGACCAGGCGCACCCGCGACAGGAAAGCGGAGTCCCGATAAACCTGCTCCACCAGCCGTTCCGGAGAACCGGTGATCAGCCACACCTGCGCATCGTGCACATCGAGGTACTGACGCAGACGCATTTGCACCACCGGAAACGCGGTCACCTTATTGCGGAAATAGCTGACGAACTGCTGTTCCAGCGCCTTTAACCTGGCCTCCGAACGGCCAAAGGTGATCGACCACAGCAAGACGCTCATCGGCCAGCGCGCAGCGCGCCCCATCATCAACATCGCCAGCCCGACCACCGGCAACAGCGGCACCACCAACAGCAGATTAAGCGGCAGGTGACGCAGCAAGAAACGCAAGAAACTGCCGAACATGTCTTCCTGATGCAGCGTACCGTCCAGATCAAAGAACACCACGCGGCGGCCCTCCACGGCCTCCTGGCTCTGTTTCTCGCTCAAACGTTACTCCTCAGGATCGTTGAATCCCATTATCCAGGTGAAAATAAATCCAGCCACAATCGTAATCACCATACCGGCCAGATACAACATCACCTTACCCGAGACAATGGTCAGCGCCAAAGGCAAACCTGAAATACCGAAGGTAATCACCGTCGCCACTTTCCAGTAGCTGATCAGTGCGCCCCCCACCGCGCCGCCGAGGCAGGCGGCAATAAAAGGCTTGCCCAGCGGCAAAGTCACACCGAAAATCAGCGGTTCGCCAATGCCGAGAATACCGACCGGCAGCGCCCCTTTGATCACCTTTTTCAGGCGCGCGTTGCGGGTTTTCATTAATACCGCCAATGCAGCCCCCACTTGCCCCACTCCCGCCATCGCCAGGATCGGCAGCAGCGGGTTGGAGCCGTGCGCCTGCACCAGCTCGACATGTATCGGCACCAACCCCTGATGCAGACCGGACAGCACCAGCGGCAGGAACAACCCGGACAGTACCGCGCCCACCAGCAATCCGCCCTTGTCGATCGCCAGATTGGCGCCGTGAGCGATGGCGTCCGATATATAGCCGCCGAGCGGTTGCAAAATCATAATCGCCAGCGACGCGGTCACCAACGTGGTCAACAGCGGATTGAGGATAAGCTCGATAGACTCCGGCAGCAGGTTGCGCAGACGTTTTTCCACCCAACACATCAGCGCCACCACCAGCAGCACCGCAATCACCCCGCCGCGCCCCGGCTGCAACGCCTCGCCGAACAAAGTAATCTGCGCCAGCGCCGGGCTGGAGAGAATGCCGGCCATTACGCCGCCCATCGCCTGTGAACCGCCAAACACCCGGGCGGCGTTGACTCCCACCAAAATGTTCATGATGGCGAATACCGCGCTGCCGAAAATCGCCAGCAGCCCGAGCACGTTGGGGTAGTTGACCGCCAGTTCGCCGGCGATGTCGGGCCGCTTCAGCAAGTTGATGATGCCGGTAATCAGACCCGAAGCGATGAACGCCGGTATCAGCGGGATAAAGACATCGGCCAGCTTTTTCAGTGCGCCGCTCATCGGGGCTGCGTATTTCTGCTTGGCCTGCACCTTGGTACGAGCGATATCATCACCGCCCGCCAACGCGGCGGGAGCACCCTTGAGCAGCGAACGCATGGCGTCCACCACCTTGGCGGCGGCGCCCGGACCGACAATAAACTGATGCTGATCGCCCTGTTTGATATAGCCCTTAACGCCCGGCAACTGCTTGAGCGCCGGTAAATCCAGGCGCAGTTCGTCGCGGACCTCGACGCGAACCCGCGTCATGCAGTTCTCCAACCTGAGGATATTCCCCTCGCCGCCAACCCCCGCCAGTATCTGTGTTGCCAGTGCCGTTGTTTTGTCCATCGCCCGCCCCAAGTGTGGTTTAACGCGTCAATGCCGCACGCAAATAGCCGTCGTGCTGCTGCAAGCGACGCTGCGCTTCTTCAGCGCCAATACCGGCCAGAATCATCAGAATCGCCGGTTTGACTTCAAAACCGGTCTGCGTCAGCGCCGCCTCAGCCTGGCTGCGTTCGGCGCCGGTGGCTTCCACGACGATGCGGCAGGCGCGATCCACCAGTTTTACGTTAGTGGCTTTCACGTCCACCATCAGGTTCTGATATACCTTGCCCAGTTTGACCATCGCGCCGGTCGACAGCATGTTCAACACCAGTTTTTGCGCGGTGCCGGATTTCATGCGCGTCGAGCCGGTCAACGCCTCCGGCCCCACTACCGGTGAAATCGCCACCTGCGCTTCATGGGCAATGGGTGAATCCGGATTACAGGAAATCGCCGCCGTCGGGCATCCCAACCGACGCGCGTAGCGCAAGGCGCCGATCACATAAGGCGTACGCCCGGATGCCGCCAGCCCCACCACCATGTCGGTGGCCGTCAGCGTCAGCGCTTGCAAATCGGCCTCTCCCAGGGCTGCATCATCTTCTGCGCCTTCTACCGCCTTCAGCAGCGCGCCCGGCCCGCCGGCTATCAGCCCAACGACCCTGCCATGCGGCACGCCGAAGGTGGGCGGGCATTCGGAGGCGTCAAGCACGCCAAGAC
>RCUM01000922.1_pt1 | contig 13534 bp, 9 predicted proteins | sample 2166141 | NCBI WGS metagenome assembly RCUM01 (sample SAMN09932756, study PRJNA488358) | compost metagenome | isolation source: compost soil in crotonic acid-enriched | place: Germany: Experimental Botanical Garden
CGTTCCGGGTGATCGTGAAGGAAGTCGATACCTGTTACCGCGTGCTGGGCCAGGCTCACAGCCTGTATAAGCCGCGCCCGGGCAGGGTCAAAGACTATATCGCCATTCCCAAGGCCAACGGCTATCAATCGCTGCACACTTCACTTATCGGCCCGCATGGCGTTCCGGTAGAGGTGCAGATCCGTACCGAAGATATGGATCAGATGGCCGAAATGGGGGTCGCCGCGCACTGGGCTTATAAAGAAAAAGAACAGGGCGAAACCGGCACCACCGCGCAAATCCGCGCTCAGCGCTGGATGCAAAGCTTGCTGGAGTTGCAGCAAAGCGCCGGCAGTTCATTTGAATTTATCGAGAGCGTAAAATCCGATCTGTTCCCGGATGAGATTTACGTTTTCACCCCGGAAGGTCGCATTGTTGAATTGCCTGCGGGCGCAACGCCGGTCGACTTCGCCTACGCGGTGCACACCGATATCGGCCACGCCTGCGTTGGCGCACGTGTTGATCGCCAGCCATACCCGCTGTCACAGTCCTTGACCAGCGGGCAAACGGTCGAAATCATCACGGCTCCTGGTGCACGGCCTAACGCCGCCTGGCTGAACTTTGTCGTCAGCTCAAAAGCGCGCGCAAAAATCCGCCAAATGCTGAAAAACCTCAAGCGCGATGATTCAGTCGGCCTCGGCCGCCGCTTGTTAAATCATGCATTGGGCGGCAGTCGCAAACTGGCAGAGGTTCCGGCAGAAAATATCCAACACGAGTTGGATCGCATGAAACTGGCGACGCTGGACGACCTGTTGGCTGAAATCGGCTTGGGCAATGCCATGAGCGTGGTGGTAGCGAAAAACCTGCAGGGTGACCAGTCTAATCTGGGGGCCTCCTCTGGGGTTCGTAATCTGGCGATCAAGGGCTCAGACGGCGTGCTGATCACCTTCGCTAAATGCTGCCGACCTATTCCAGGCGATCCGATCATCGCCCATGTCAGCCCAGGCAAAGGCCTGGTGATCCACCATGAGTCCTGCCGAAATATCCGCGGCTACCAGAAAGAACCTGAAAAGTTCATGGCGGTAGAATGGGATCAAGATATCGAACAGGAATTCATCGCCGAGATCAAAGTGGACATGTTTAATCATCAGGGGGCACTGGCCAACCTGACGGCAGCCATCAATGCGGCTGAGTCCAATATTCAAAGCCTGAATACCGAAGAGAAAGACGGCCGGGTTTATAGCGCCTTTATCCGCTTGACCACCCGCGATCGCATCCATCTGGCAAATATTATGCGTAAAATCCGTATCATGCCGGATGTGATTAAAGTTAACCGTAACCGAAATTAGCGCTTATGAGCCCTGAACGCTATGCGCGGATTTGTGAAATGCTGGCCACCCGGCAGCCGGATTTAACCGTCTGCCTGGAACAGGTTCACAAACCGCATAACGTCTCCGCCATTATCCGCACCGCCGACGCCGTCGGCGTGCATCAGGTGCATGCCGTGTGGCCGACCTCACGCATGCGTACCCTGGTTTCCTCCGCTGCCGGCAGCAACAGCTGGGTCAACGTAAAAACCCACCGCACCATCTCTGATGCAGTGACCCACCTGAAAGATCAAGGTATGCAAATTCTGGCGACCCACCTTTCCGCCCGCGCGGTTGATTTCCGCGAGGTGGATTACACCCGCCCAACCTGCGTGCTGCTGGGCCAGGAAAAAACCGGTATCACCGAAGAAGCGCTGGCCCTGGCCGACCAGGACATCATCATTCCGATGATCGGCATGGTGCAATCCCTCAACGTGTCGGTCGCCTCCGCCTTGATCTTGTACGAAGCGCAGCGCCAACGCCACAACGCCGGCATGTACCTGCGCACCCGCAGCGCGCTGGACGAAGAAGAACAACAACGCCTGCTGTTCGAGGGCGGCTACCCGGTGCTGGCCAACGTCGCCAAGCGCAAAGGGCTGCCGCGCCCGCAGATTGACCAACAGGGCCAGGTGGTCGCCGATGCAGAATGGTGGGCAACCATGCAGGCAACGGTACGCCGATGAAAGGCCGCCTGCTGGACGCCGTCCCTCTCACCACGCTTTCCGGGGTTGGAGCCAGCCAGGCGGGCAAGCTGGCCAAAATTGGCCTGGAAACCATTCAGGACCTGCTGCTGCATCTCCCGCTGCGTTATGAAGACCGTACTCGTCTCTATCCGATCAACGATCTGCTGCCGGGCATTTTTGCCACGGTGGAAGGCGAAGTGCTGCGCAGCGATATCAGTTTTGGCCGTCGGCGTATGCTGACCTGCCAAATCAGCGACGGTACCGGCTTGCTCACCATGCGTTTCTTTAACTTCAACGCAGCGATGAAAAACAGCCTGGCCGCAGGCCGGCGCGTGACCGCTTACGGTGAGATCAAACGCGGTAACCACGGCGCAGAAATCATCCACCCGGAATACCGCATTCAGGGGGAAAGCAGCGAGGTTGAGCTGCAGGAATCGCTGACGCCGGTTTATCCGACCACCGAAGGCATCAGGCAGGCCACGCTGCGCAAGCTGACCGATCAGGCGCTGGAGCTGCTGGACACCTGCGCCATCGCCGAACTGCTGCCACCGGAACTCAGTGGCGGGCTGATGAGCCTGCCGCAGGCGCTGCACACCCTGCACCGCCCGCCGCCGGATATCCAGCTGGAAGATTTGGAACAGGGCAAGCATCCGGCGCAAAAACGCCTGATCCTGGAAGAGCTGCTGGCGCATAACCTCAGCATGCTGGCGGTACGCGCCGGCGCGCAGAGTTATCAGGCGCTGCCGCTGATGCCGGATGACCGTCTGAAACAACAATTTCTCGCCGAATTGCCGTTCTCGCCGACCGGCGCGCAAGAGCGCGTGGTGGCCGATATCGAAGCCGATATGCAAAAAGGCTTCCCGATGATGCGGCTGGTACAAGGTGATGTCGGCTCAGGCAAAACGCTGGTAGCAGCGCTGGCGGCGCTGCGCGCCATCGCCCACGGCAAACAGGTGGCATTGATGGCGCCCACCGAGCTGCTGGCCGAACAACACGCCAATAACTTCCGCCAGTGGTTTGAACCGCTGGGGCTTGAAGTCGGCTGGCTGGCCGGCAAGCAAAAAGGCAAGGCACGCATTGCTCAGCAGGAAGCGATCGCCAGCGGAAAAGTGTCGATGGTGGTCGGTACGCACGCCATCTTCCAGGAACAGGTACAGTTTTCCGGCCTGGCGCTGGTGATCATCGACGAACAGCACCGGTTTGGCGTGCACCAGCGGCTGGCTCTGTGGGAAAAGGGCGAGGAGCAAGGCTTCCATGCCCACCAGTTGATCATGACCGCCACGCCAATCCCACGCACGCTGGCAATGACCGCCTATGCCGATCTCGACACCTCGGTGATCGACGAGCTGCCCCCGGGCAGAACGCCGGTCACTACCGTCGCGATACCCGATACCCGACGCGCCGATATAATCCAGCGGGTGAAAAGCGCCTGCCTGGAAGAAGGCCGGCAAGCATATTGGGTTTGTACGCTGATCGAAGAGTCTGAACTACTCGAAGCCCAGGCCGCAGAAGCCACCTGGGAAGAACTGAAAACCGCGCTGCCGGAGCTGAAAGTCGCGTTGATACATGGCCGAATGAAAGCGCAAGAGAAGCAGGCGGTGATGCAGGCCTTTAAACAAGGCGAGCTCCAGCTGTTGGTGGCGACGACGGTGATCGAAGTCGGTGTCGACGTGCCGAATGCCAGCCTGATGATCATCGAAAACCCGGAGCGGTTAGGACTGGCACAGTTGCATCAGCTGCGTGGCCGCGTGGGCCGTGGTGCCGTGGCGTCACATTGCGTGTTGCTGTACAAAACGCCACTGAGCAAAACCGCACAGAAGCGCCTGCAGGTGCTGCGTGACAGCAATGACGGCTTCGTCATTGCCCAGCAGGATCTGGAGATCCGTGGCCCCGGGGAGCTGCTTGGCACACGCCAAACCGGCAGCGCCGAGTTTAAGGTAGCCGATTTACTACGCGATCAGGCGATGATCCCGGAAGTACAACGCGTCGCTCGTCATATCCATCAGCAGTATCCGCAACATGCCCACGCCCTGATTGAACGCTGGTTACCGGAAAAAGCGCGTTACTCAAACGCCTAATTCCCTGCCAAAACAAAGGGCGCCAATCGGCGCCCTTCTGGTTTATTGCTATCTGCTAATCAACCTATCGCCGGGAACACCGGCAACAGCAGATACAGCTTAATCACAATCGCGTTGGCGATATCAATAAAGAACGCCCCCACCATCGGCACCACCAGAAACGCCAGGTGCGATGGGCCGAAGCGATCGGTAATCGCCTGCATATTGGCAATCGCCGTTGGCGTCGCGCCCATGCCGAAGCCACAGTGGCCAGCGGCCAGAACCGCCGCATCGTAGTTTTTGCCCATCACCCGGTAGGTGACGAAAATCGCGTACAGCGCCATCACCAGCGTTTGCACCGCCAGGATCGCCAACATCGGCAGCGCCAGCGAAGCCAGCTCCCATAGCCGCAGGCTCATCAATGCCATGGCCAGGAACAGCGACAGGCTGACGTTACCCAGCACCGATACCGCGCGTTCAAACACGGTATAAAAGCCGGTAAAGGCCAGGGTGTTGCTGAGGATGACGCCAACAAACAGCACGCAGACGAAGTTTGGCAGTTCAAACACCGTACCATTCAACAGGCCGGCGATAAGCTGCCCCAGACTCAGACAGATGGCGATCATGGCGATGGTTTCAATCATGACCAGCGAGGTGATCAAACGACCGCTCTCCGGCTTTTCAAAACCGCTTGGCTGGACGCTGTCATCCGGCGTGCCTTCCGGCGTGGACGAGTGTTTCACCAGATAACGCGCAACCGGGCCGCCGATCAGGCCACCCAGAACCAGCCCGAAGGTGGCACAGGCCATCGCCACTTCCGTGGCGTTTTCAAACCCGTAGCGTTCAATAAACAGCTTGCTCCAGGCCGCCCCGGTGCCATGGCCACCGGACAAGGTGATGGAGCCGGCAATCAGACCCATCAGCGGATCCAGACCCAGCATTTTTGCCATGCCGATGCCGATGGCGTTCTGCACCAGCAGCAGGCCCAGCACCACAAACAGGAACACCATTAATGCCTTGCCGCCCGCACGCAATCGCGCCAGGTTGGCATTCAGACCGATGGTGGCGAAGAAGGCCAGCATCAACGGGTCTTTTAGCGACATATCGAAGCTGATTTCCCAGTTAACCAGCTTTTTCAGGGCTAACAACAGGAGCGCCACCAGCAAACCACCGGCGACAGGGGCGGGGATAGTGTATTTTCTCAACAGGGGAATGCTGGTGACACATTTGCCCCCGAGGAGCAAAACCAATGTTGCCGCGACTAACGTGCCATAAGTATCAAGATGAAACATCCAGGTACTCCATGTAAGGGGAAAGATCCAATTAAGAAATAATAAGTTATAGAAAACCGCTTAGTTTTTAAAACTTGATGAGTGCGGGATTAGAAGTAAAAAACGCTGATAACACAAGAAAAAATGAATGAAAATGCGACATAACCGGCGATAAAGCTAACATAACTTTAACGCGCAACCGTTTGCTTTTGTGGGTCAAATCATTAAAATGCCTGCTTTGCCGTTTCTGGAAATGCCACACCATGACCCTGCCATCCGCCGAGCTCGATGCCGCGCAAAAAACCTCTGCCACACCCCGTAACAGCGAGCTGATTTATCGCCTGGAAGACCGCCCACCTCTGCCGCAAACGCTGTTTGCCGCCGGTCAGCACCTGTTGGCAATGTTTGTTGCGGTGATCACCCCGGCGCTGTTGATTTGTCAGGCGTTAGGGTTACCGGCACAAGATACTCAGCACATTATCAGCATGTCGCTGTTTGCCTCCGGTCTGGCCTCGATCCTGCAAATTAAAACCTGGGGACCGGTCGGTTCTGGCCTGCTGTCCATTCAGGGCACCAGCTTTAACTTTGTCTCGCCGCTGATTATGGGCGGTCTGGCGCTGAAAAACGGCGGTGCCGACGTGCCGACCATGATGGCAGCGCTATTTGGCACGCTAATGGTCGCCTCCTGCACCGAAATCCTGTTGTCGCGCGTCCTTCACCTGGCACGCCGTATTATCACCCCGCTGGTCTCCGGCATTGTGGTGATGATTATCGGTTTATCGTTGATCCAGGTCGGGCTGACCTCCATCGGCGGCGGTTATGCCGCGATGAACGGGGGTAGCTTCGGCGCCCCTAAAAACCTGCTGCTGGCCGGTGCGGTATTATTGGTTATCATTCTGCTTAACCGTCAGCGCAACCCCTACCTGCGCGTTGCCTCACTGGTGATTGCCATGGCGGTCGGCTATCTGCTGGCCTGGGCCATGGATATGTTGCCGCAAAGCCAACCGGCTCTCGAGACGGCAGCCATAGTCATCCCAACGCCGCTCTATTACGGTCTGGGCTTTGACTGGAACCTGCTGTTACCTCTGATGTTGATCTTTATGGTCACCTCACTGGAAACCATCGGCGATATCACCGCCACCTCGGACGTGTCGGAACAGCCGGTCGGCGGTCCGCTGTATATGAAGCGCCTGAAGGGCGGTGTGTTGGCTAACGGCCTGAACTCGATGTTGTCGGCAGTATTCAACACCTTCCCCAACTCCTGCTTTGGTCAGAACAATGGCGTGATCCAACTGACCGGCGTTGCCAGCCGCTATGTAGGTTTCGTGGTGGCGCTGATGCTGATCGTACTGGGGCTGTTCCCGGCGGTGGCCGGTTTCGTACAACATATTCCCGAGCCGGTCCTGGGCGGTGCAACCCTGGTGATGTTCGGCACCATCGCCGCATCTGGCGTGCGTATCGTGTCTCGCGAACGACTGAATCGCCGCGCAATCATGATCATGGCGCTGTCTCTGGCGGTGGGGATGGGCGTTTCCCAGCAGCCTCTAATCCTGCAGTTCGCGCCGGACTGGCTGAAAACCCTGCTTTCCTCCGGCATTGCTGCCGGTGGCATCACCGCTATCGTGTTGAATCTGGTGTTCCCACACGAACACGAAAAGCCATAATCGGCCACGCTGACAGTCAAACGGCCGCTCGCGGCCGTTTTTTTATTGCCTATCAGACCATTGCACTTGAGATGCCCGGCCAATTGCGGCATAAACAGGGTATCTTTTTTGACCGACGCGGATGTAGACGATGAAATTTATCGGAAAACTGTTGCTGACGTTGCTGCTGCTGGTAGTGCTTGCCATTGCGCTGTTGTACGTCATTGGGCAAACCCGTTGGGCCGCGGGCTACTTGAGCCGCTGGGTCAGCGATAACAGTGAATATCGCCTGTCGGTAGCGAAGATCTCGCACTCGTGGGACCAGCCGGGTCAAATCAGCCTGGAAGACGTTCAATTAGCGTCAAAGAATCACCCCCCCTCGCTGGTCGCCAAGCGACTGGATTTAGGCCTCAGCCTGCGCCAACTTACCGAGCCGCGTTATTTCCATAGCGTAACGCTACGAGACGGTACGCTTAAGCTACCTCAGCAAAATGCTGTATTGCCGATTCAGGCCGATGTGCTGCAACTGAGCAATATGGCACTGCAAGCCAACGATGAAACCTGGCAGCTCAATGCGCAACGGGTCAATGCCGGTATTACGCCATGGCAACCGGAAGCCGGTCATCCCTTGGGTGAGAACCATCAATTCCAGTTCAGCGCCGGTTCCATGACGCTGAACGGCATCCCCGCCTCTCAGGTATTGGTACAGGGCGAACTCAAACAAAACCAGTTGCTGCTCAGCAACTTCGGCGCCGACCTGGCGCAAGGTGATTTGACTGGCGTAGCCACCCGCGCCGCCAATGGCAGTTGGCAGGTAGAACGCCTGCGGCTGAGTGGCGTACGTATGCAGACACCACTGACGCTGGAACAGTTCTGGCAGCGCTTTACTGCCCTGCCGCCGATCACACTCAAACGTTTTGATCTGATCGATGCGCGGCTGGAAGGCAAAGAATGGGCATTCAACGATCTCGATCTGTCGCTGCAAAACGTCACCTTCCAGCAGGGCGACTGGAGCAGTCCGGACGGTTCGCTGAACTTCAACGCCAGCGATTTGATCAACGGCGGCTTCCACCTGATTGATCCAATCATGAATATGCGCCTCTCGCCGGCCGGCATTGCCATTCAACAGTTCACCACCCGCTGGGAAGGCGGGCTGTTGCGCACTTCCGGCAACTGGCTGCGCGCCAATAACCGACTGCAACTCGATGAGGTGGCGGTCGCCGCGTTGGAATACACCTTGCCGAGCAACTGGCGCGGGCTGTGGCTACAAACGTTGCCACACTGGTTGGCGGAGGTATACGTCAACAAGCTGACCACCAACCGCAACCTGATCATCGATATCAACCCGGCCTTCCCTTTCCAGGTAACCGCGCTGGACGGCTACGGCAGTAACCTGCTGCTGGCACGCGACCACCAATGGGGTATCTGGTCCGGTACGCTGAACCTCAATGGCAGCGAAGCCACCTTCAACAAGATAGACGTTCGCCGCCCATCGTTGGCGCTGAACGCCAATGACGGGCAGATCAACGTCACCGATCTCAGTGCCTTTATGCCGCAGGGATTGCTGGAAGCCAAAGCCACCATCGAGCAACTGCCGGGCAAGCCCTTTACGCTGTCGCTGAACGGGCGCTCGGTACCGGTGAACACCCTGCAACAATGGGGATGGCAGCAGGTACCACTGGAAGGCGACGGCAACCTGCAATTACAGCTGAAAGGTCTACTGAACAGCGACGGGCCGTTTAAGGCTTCTTTGCAGGGCCGGCTGCAGGCCACCAGCAAAAACGGGCAAACACTGGAACAACAACTGCCTTGATGGAAAGGGGCGGCCTACCCGCGTGATTTAGCGTGGTGTGCCGCCCAATAACCGATATAAGCTGAAAACCCCATCTTAAACACCCTTACTCATCTTAAAATAACCCATATTAACAGCACAGAGATAATGTCAGTGGCATTATGACGCCCTACTTACCATTGATATAATTTCCATATTAATAATAAAAAACATGAATTTTTATATTTCTTAATAAAAGCAATATAAAAATCAACGTATATATTTGTCTCCTTTTAAATTTCTAGCCGTCAGGGGACAATTTATTTAATTGTCATTATTTATAAATATACCCCTGCCTGAGTTATTATATAAAGAAAAAATTAGAGGCTATTATGAGAAAGTCATTACTTCTTACCCTACTTGCTATCTATTCAGTTAATGGCATGGCCAAGGCGGACTTTTATGCCGGCGAAAACATCGATTACTCGTCAGTCGTGATTAAATTAAGTGACCAGGGTCTGAAGGATATAGGCGAAGGCATACAAAGCAGGAATGGCGGGCAAAGCCTGTCGCTGTACGGCAGTGACGGGATTGAGATGAGGTTTGAAAAGCTGTTTAAGGAGACCCAACGCAGCTCACTGATTGGCCGTGCCGGCAATGCTAATGGCTTAAACAAGTATTTTGTGGTGAAAATTCCTGACGAAAAATCCAACGATGTCGAATACATAAACAATATCGTCAGAATGTTTGAAAATGATAAAGATATCGATGTTATTTATCCTGCAGCCAAACCAGCATCCATGGATGAATACGTCAGCGCATCTGGAGAGCTTCGCCATTTCTCATTAGACGATAATAAACCTTCATTACCCGAGCGCAACACCCGTCACGTTCCCTCCTTTGTCGATATGCAAGATTATCTTAAAGCGCCTGATGAACCACGAGCCGGTTATGCTCTGGGGGGCGTCAATGCGTTAAATGCACACAAGCATTATCCTGGCGCTAAAGGTGAAGGGGTAACGGTGATGTCCAACGAAAACGGACGTTGGAATAACGATCATATAGACCTGCCAAGAGCCATTTTCTCAATCGGCGAAGATATTGCAGCCTCTCGTTATCACGATACGATGTCTCTGGGTATTATGGCCGGAAAAGACAACGACTTTGGCGTATTGGGCATTGCCCATCAGGCTCAATTTGCCTATGTAGCCTGGCAAGTCTCTAATTTTGTAGATGGAATAAACTTACTAAAAGAAGGGGATGTAATCCAGGTTGGTCAGCAAAGATTAACATCTCTTATTCCAGCTTCTACATGCCGGTCTGGTAATTGTTTTGTGCCGGTAGAAATTGAGCAGGCCTGGTTTGATGCGATTAAGACCGCTACTGACAGCGGCATTCACGTCATTATGGCCGCAGGTAATGGTAACGTAAATCTTGATCACCCGGTTTTCCAGGGGAGATTTGATCGTAGCATCAGGGATTCTGGCGCCATTATTGCCGGAGCCGTTTGTGGGGACGATGGCAAAAAGGCCATATTCAGCACTTATGGTTCCAGAATCGATAGCGCAAGCTGGGGTTGCTGGGACATTGTCACTACCACAGTAGACTATAAAGCCAACCTATGGGCTGAACCTAATGCGCAATATACCCAAGCATACTCAGGCACTTCAGCGGCTAATCCCATTATCGCCGGGGCTGCCGCCAGCCTGTCGGGGATAGCGAAACAATACGGCAGGTTACTCACACCAAGGCACCTTCGTAAGCTACTGACCGAAACCGGCACCCCGTTGGTGGATACCCATCAGCCGGTTGGCACCCAGCCTGATTTAATGAAGGCGGCGGAAAAAATGCTGGACGAAGCCCCGGTAAATGAAGACCTGACCATTTCTAATTTGCGGACGGAAATCATCCAACAAGGGCATTCAATCCTGAGTTTTAGCGTTCGGGCGGAAGGAAGCATGACGCTGGAGGCTGAAGTCACGGATCGACAAGGTAATAAAAAAGGCGTTGTTAAACAGAAAATTGAAAACGACAGCGTCACCGTACAAATCCCATTGAGCGGCGTTACCGCGGGTAAGTATTCATTAAGATATAAGGCCGGTAATGAGAAAGGGGAGACGGTTAAACAGGAAACGCTGAGCTTTACGCTGGCTGATGCCTCATCGGCAGCGCCCTGGGACAGTAACAAGGCCTATGACAAGCTCTGCAGTAGCGTGGCCTATGACGGCAAAGAGTGGCAGAACGGTTGGTGGACCCGAGGCGATGTGCCCGGTGCTGCCGGTGAATGGGGCGTATGGCGCGTAAAAGGCGCGGCTAACATGCACCCTGGCTGCTAACCGCTAACCCATCGAGAGTTACCTGTTTGTAGAAACCACCGGCCTCGTACAAACCAGGTAACTCTTTTACTAATGCCGTCAGGCAATCGCCTCGCAACCCCCCTGGTCCAGGGGCACTTCCGGCTCGGCGGGCAACACCATATAAGTGCCTTCAAACACCGCACCTCTGTCATCGTCTCCGAACAGGTGGACTTCCGCCTGGACACGCGCACGGCGGCCGCGTGCCAGACGCGCCAAATCACCGCTCAACGAACTGAGATCCGCCACTGCCCGCGGTCGGCCGGTGATCGGCTTGCTGTAACGGATATGCGCATCGGCCAGAATAATGGTGCCGCCCAAATGGCGCTCACGCAGCAACAGCCAGATTAATCCCCAGGCGGTCAAGGTCGCCAGCGAGAACAGGCTACCGGCAAACAGCGTATGGTGCGGGTTCTGGTTGCCGATCTCCGGCATGGTGGTGACAAAGCGTTGACCAGTGTATTGGCTGATACGCACGCCCATTTTCTCACTGAGCGGGATATGATCGTACCAGGCCTGCTGCAGCTGGCCGCACCAGTCTGGGCGATGCAGAATATCGTCCAGCGTCGCCACGGGTTTGATCATCAGGAAGTGGCGAATCGGCGTGGTTTGCGGCGCGGTGATCTCACCCTGATTGACGAAGCCCAGTTTGGCAAAGAAATCCACCGCGTCTTCACGGGCGCTACACACAACACGCTTTACGCTTTCCTGGCGTGCCACGGACTCCAGGGTCATGGCCACCAGCGTACCCAGGCCCTTGTCCTGCACCGTCGGGTCTACCGCCAGAAAACGAATCGCCGCCTCGTTGTCCGCATTAATATACAGCCGCCCAATAGCGACAATTTTCCCGCCCTCGTCCACCACCATTTGGTGATGCGCCATGGCGTCATAGGCATCCTTTTCCGACCCCACCGGCTGGTGCAGCGGCTTGCGCAGCATTTCCCAGCGGAACTGGTAATAATCCTTCAGTTCTTGTTCTGTTACCGGTATTCGTAGGTGATACATAGACGCTTTCTCTCTCAGAATACTTAGACTTGAAGCCAAAACGTCACTGGCCCGTCGTTCACCAGCGCAACTTTCATATCGGCCGCAAACTCACCGGTTTGGGTTTCTATGCCGCGCTCGCGGCACTGGCCAACAAAATATTGGTACAACCGGTCGGCCTCCTGCGGTACCGCACCTCGAGAGAAGCTCGGACGCATCCCCTTTTGCGTGTCGGCCACCAGCGTGAACTGCGAGACCACCAGCAGGCTGCCCCCTGCCTGTTGGACATTGAGATTCATCTTGTCGTTCTCATCGCCAAAGATGCGGTATCCCAGTACACGCTCACACAGGCGAACGGCCTTCTGCTCGTTATCGTCCTGTTCCACGCCCAATAACACTAACAAACCTGGACCGATGTTGCCTACTGTCTGACCTTCGACCGTGACGCTGGCATTTAATACCCGTTGAATTAACGCAATCATAACTGCCCTTCTGGTGGCTGATCCTGTTGTTCCGCCTTCTGTTGGCGGTAGTCGCGGTATTCCCCAATGGTCACCGTGATTTCCGCACCGAGTAACACGATACACCAGCTCCAGTAGACCCAGAGGAATAAAATGGGGATCACCGCCAGCACGCCGTAAATCAGCTGGTAAGACGGGAACATGGTGATGTACAAGGCAAAACCCTTCTTGCCCAGCTCAAACAGCACCCCGGCCACCAGCGCACCGATCAGTGCATCCTTGGGTGGCACCCGCACCGTCGGCACAATGCAATACAGCAGCCAGAAGGATATCCATGACAGGATCAGCGGAAATATACGCAGTACCTGATCCACCAGGCTGTTGACACCGCTCTGCGCCAACCAGTTGAGCGACAGCAGATAGGAGCTGATCGCCATGCTGGCCCCCACCAACAGCGGGCCCAGGGTCAGTACCATCCAGTACACCGCGAAAGAAAACACGATTGGACGCTTATTTTTGCTGCGCCAGATGGTATTGAGCACGCTGTCCACCGAGGAGATCAACAACAGCGCGGTGACAATCAGCCCGCAAGTGCCGACGGCGGTCATCTTGTTGGAGTTGGCGACAAACTGCTCCAGATAATTTTGAATCACGTTGCCGGCGGCCGGCATGAAGTTGGAGAAGATAAAGCTCTTCAGTTGGACACTGATATCGGAGAACATCGGGAAGGCGGCAAACAGTGCGAACACCACGGTCACCAGTGGCACCAGCGACAGTAGGGAAACGTAAGCCAAATGGCCTGCCAGCATAGTCAGGCCATCGCTGTCGATGCGTTTGATCAGCAGCCGCCCAAAGGTGACGCCGGGTTTGATCGCAGAAGGCAGCTTCTTGCGGCGGAAAAATGACATAGCCACTCCTTGATGTCAGTTTGTACGCCTTAAGCTTAACCCTTTGCGGTCATTGG
>RCUM01000923.1_pt1 | contig 13531 bp, 10 predicted proteins | sample 2166141 | NCBI WGS metagenome assembly RCUM01 (sample SAMN09932756, study PRJNA488358) | compost metagenome | isolation source: compost soil in crotonic acid-enriched | place: Germany: Experimental Botanical Garden
GAATCATTAAGAACAACCAGATCGTCGACGAAACCTGGCACCTGCTGCCCAAGGAAACCTCGTTCGACGAGCTGACCAACTGCGACGACTACATTGTCCCGCTGCAGATGTGGCGTGATCACGCTCATGTGCTGAAAGTCCGCGATGGCGGCCTGGGCGTGTGGCTGGACAGCGACGAACAAGCCGAAGAGATCGGTGACGATGTCCAGCACTTCCAGGTCATCGCCCTGAACTTCCCGGCGTTCACCGACGGGCGCAACTATTCCAATGCGCGCCTGCTGCGTGACCGCTACCAGTTCAAGGGCGAACTGCGCGCCATTGGCGACGTACTGCGCGACCAGCTGTTCTTCATGGCCCGCTGCGGTTTCGATGCGTTCGCCATCCGTGCCGACAAGGACCCGGAAGACGCGCTGCAGAGCCTGAAGGACTTCTCGGTGACCTACCAGGGCGCCACCGACGAGCCGCTGCCGCTGTTCCGCCGCCGCTGACCGTTGCCGCTGTACACGACGGCCCGCCATCGAGCGGGCCGTTTTGTTTCCGGCTGCTGCATTGCCCCTTATCCGATCACGACCGCCTCACCCATTCGTGCGTCCAGGTCAAATGACCTTGGCTGGAGGCCGTCTTAATCATTGCTGGCGAAACCCGCACACTGCTCACCACTCGAAACAGTGATCGCGTCATCGGCTCGACACTCATTTCATTCATCAGGAGCAGATCCATGAGCATTCCATCCTTTGGCCTGGGCACCTTCCGTCTCACCGGCCAGGCCGTCATCGATTCAGTCAAGTCCGCCCTTGAGCTGGGCTACCGCGCCATCGACACCGCGCAGATCTACAAGAATGAAGCAGAGGTCGGCCAGGCCATCGCCGAGAGCGGCGTGGCGCGCAACGAGCTGTTCATCACCACCAAGATCTGGGTCGACAACTACGCCGCCGACAAACTGATCCCGAGCCTGCGCGAAAGCCTGGCCAAGCTGCGTACCGACTACGTCGACCTGCTGCTGATCCATTGGCCGGCACCTGGCAATGGCGTTGAACTGCGCGAGTACATGCAGGCCCTGGCCGAAGCCAAGAAACAAGGTTTGACCCGTCAGATCGGTGTTTCCAACTTCAATATCGAACTGACCCAACAGGCCATCGCCGTGGTCGGCGAAGGCGAGATCGCCACCAACCAGATCGAACTGAGCCCGTACCTGCAGAACAGCAAGCTCACCACATTCCTCAAGGCGCAGGGCATCACCGTCACCTCGTACATGACCCTGGCCTACGGCAAGGTGTTGAAGGACCCGGTCCTGGCCGAGATCGCAGCCAAGCACAAGGCAACCGTTGCCCAGGTCGCCCTGGCCTGGGCCCTGCAGCTGGGTTACGCGGTGATCCCCTCCTCCACCAAACGCGAGAACCTGGCCAGTAACCTGCTCGCCCGCGACCTGCGCCTGGACGAGGACGACATGGCCCGTATCGCCACGCTGGAGCGCAATGGCCGCGAAGTCAGCCCCGACGGCCTGGCGCCGATCTGGGACTGACCCGGCAACCTGACTTTCTGACATCTGCTCGTCATCGGAGACCCACAATGAGCGCTCTTTCCCCTGGCAAGGTCCTGTTTGCCCTTGCCATCGGCGCCTTCGGCATCGGTACCACTGAATTCACCCCGATGGGCCTGCTGCCAGTGATCGCCGAAGGCGTCGATGTCAGCATCCCCAGCGCCGGCATGCTGATCACCGCCTACGCCATTGGCGTGATGGTCGGCGCGCCGATCATGACCCTGCTGTTCAGCCGTTTCGGCAAGCGCGCGGCACTGATGGCACTGATGGCCATCTTCACCTTGGGCAACGTGCTCTCGGCGCTGTCGCCGGACTACTACACCCTGCTCGCCTCGCGCCTGGTGACCAGCCTCAACCACGGCGCGTTCTTTGGCCTGGGCGCGGTGGTGGCTGCCAGCGTGGTCCCCAAGGACAAGCAGGCCAGTGCCGTGGCCACCATGTTCATGGGCCTGACCATCGCCAACATCGGCGGCGTGCCCGCCGCTACTTGGGTCGGCCAGCAGGTCGGCTGGCGCATGGCCTTTGCCGGCACCGCCGTGCTGGGCCTGCTGGCCATGGCCGCGCTGTGGTATGCCCTGCCCCGCGGTGAACGCGGCAGCGTGCCCGATGTGCGCAAGGAATTGGCGGTGATCGCTCGCCCCAGCGTGTTGCTGGCCATGGCCACGACCGTGCTGGGCGCTGGCGCCATGTTCACCCTGTACACCTACGTCGCACCAGTCCTGGCGGAGCTGACCGGTGCTTCCGACAGTTTCGTGACCCTGGGCCTGGTGTTGATCGGTGTGGGCTTCACGATCGGCAACAGCCTCGGCGGGCGCCTGGCCGATTGGTCGCTGGACGGCTCGGCGCGGCTGTTCCTCGCTGCCCTGGCGCTGATCATGCTGCTGATGCCGCTGGTCCTGGGCAGCCACCTCGGTGCCGCCCTGGCCCTGCTGGTGTGGGGCGTGTTCACCTTCGCCGTGGTACCGCCGCTGCAAATGCGGGTGATGACGGCCGCCAGCGAGGCGCCTGGGCTGGCATCGTCGATCAACGTCGGCGCGTTCAACCTGGGCAACGCCGTTGGCGCGGCCCTGGGTGGCGCGGTGATCAGCCTGGACCTGGGCTACGCCGCCGTGCCCATGGCTGGCGGGCTGCTGGCCGCAGCCGGCCTGCTGCTGGTGTGGATCGGCGGACGCAGCAAGGTCGCCGGCAAAGCCGTAGCCGATGCGGCGTAGGTACCTGTGACGACGGGCTGCTGCGCAGCCTGTCGCTACTCAAGATGGCCATGGCGCGGGTGATCCACTGTTCCACTCGGAGCAAGGGTCAAGTGCTGGAAACGCGTATTCTCACAAGGGGCTTCGGGTACTACGCTTGCTCGTGTCATGTCCCCACGAGGAGTACCGCGATGTCCCGCCCCCCACTGCCGCCCTTCACCCAAGCAACTGCCATCGAAAAGGTCCGCCTCGCAGAGGATGGCTGGAACAGCCGCGACGCGGCCAAGGTCGCGCTTGCCTACACCGCCGATACCCAGTGGCGCAACCGCGTCGAGTTTCCCAGGGGCCGTGCCGAGGTCGAGGCGTTCCTGATCCGCAAGTGGAACCACGAACTGGAGTACCGCCTGATCAAGGAGCTCTGGGCGTTCATCGGCAATCGCATTGCCGTGCGCTATGCCTATGAGTACCACGACGACAGTGGCCAGTGGTTCCGTGCCTACGGCAACGAGAACTGGGAATTTGCCGAGGATGGCCTGATGCAGAACCGCCATTCGAGCATAAACGAACACCCCATCGCCGAAGCGCAACGCAAGTTTCACTGGCCGTTGGGCCGGCGTCCGGACGACCATCCAGGGCTCAGCGAGCTGGGGCTCTGATCACTCCACCGCAAGCGTGACCCTGACCTCCAGCCCGCCCCCCGGACGGTTGCTCAGCGTCACGCTGCCGCCTTGCTCGAGGACGATCGCCCTCACCGCCGGCAGCCCCAGCCCCACACCACCGGTATGCTTGTTTCGCGAACCCTCGATCCGGTAGAACGGGGCGAACACCTGCTCATGCAAGGCCGGCGGGATGCCCGGACCGCGATCCAGTACTCGTATCTCGATCATCTCCGTTGTTACATCCATTTCCAGCACCGGCTCGCGGCCATACTTGGCCGCATTGTCGATCAGGTTGACCAGCACCCGCTTGATGCCCACCGGCCGCCCCACGTAGACGCAGCGGCGCGGCCTGTCGAACGCGACGTCCACATGGGCATCCTTGAAGTCGTCCACCACGGTCTGCAACAACTCGCCGAGGTCGAATGCAGTGGTCTGTTCCAGACGCGCATCGTCGCGGAAGAACGCCAGTGCGGCATCGACCATGGCCTGCATCTCGTCCACGTCCTTGAACAGCTTGGCCTGCAGTTCGGCATCCTCGATGAACTCGGCGCGCAGGCGCAGGCGCGTCAGTGGCGCACGCAAGTCGTGCGAAATGGCCGCGAGCATCTGCGTGCGGTCGTTGAGAAAATGCTTGAGCTGGGCCTGGGTGGCATTGAACGCGAGGATGGCCTGGCGCAGGTCGTAGGGGCCGACCACGGGAATCGGCGGGGCATTGAAGTCCTTGCCGAAACGCCGTGCGCCTTCGGCGAAACGCTCCAGCGGATGGGCCAGGTAGCGGGTGGCGACCAGCGCCACGGCGAGGCTGGAGATCAGCATCAGGGCCAGGATGATCAGGTTGCGCGGCAGCTCGTCCAGGCCCCAGCTACGGGCCGTGGCGCGGAACAGTACCCATGACGTGTCGGAGAGCTCGATCATCAGCGCATAGCCGCGCTGTGACGCGTGCGCGGGTAAATCCGCGGGCTCGTAGACCTGGACCCTGGCATCGGGCCGTTTCAGCAGCGCGCGCAAGATCGGCGCGCCTTTGCGAAATTCGGCATCGACCAGCGCCGGCACGCCGGCTTCATCACGCCGGTGAAACCATTGCACACTGTAGGAAGGGTCGCTTGCCGCACTGGCAATGCTGGCCCGTTGCTGCTCGGGCGCGGCATCGAGGATACGGGTCACGGCGGCGACTTTCTCGATGATGCCGCTTTCCAGCAACGGTGGTTGCGCCCAGGCACTGACCAGCAGGCCGAACAGCCCTTTGAGCAGCAGCAGAAAGAGCATGGCCGTGAGCGTTGTCAGGGCGATCCAGCGGGCCAAGGTGATTCTGGGGCGGGGCAAGGTTCTTCGCGCCCAGGCCAGCGGGCTCATCGTTTTACCACGGTGGCGGTGAACAGGTAGCCGACGTTGCGCAGTGTCCGAATCAACGGCTCGGCGTCGCTGTCGCGCTCAAGCTTGCGGCGCAGCCGGCTGACCTGCACATCCACGCTGCGGTCATAGGCGTCGTAGGACTCGCCCCGTGCCAGGTCCAGCAGTTGCTGGCGGCTGAGCACTCGCCGGGGATGCTCGGCGAACACCAGCAGCAGTTCGAACTCGCCGTTGGACAGGGGGATCATGACGTCATCCGGTGAGCGCAGCTCACGTCGCAGCACATCCAGTTGCCAGCCGGAAAACGCCAGCATCGTCCGCGGCGTTCCCGCTGTGTCGCCGCCCACCTCGCCCGCCCGGCGCAGCACGGCCCGCACCCTGGCCAGCAGTTCGCGGGCAGCGAAGGGTTTGGTCAGATAGTCGTCGGCCCCCAGTTCAAGGCCGACCACGCGATCGCTCAACTCCCCCATCGCGGTCAGCATGATCACCGCCACCTGGTGCTGGGCGAGCAGGCGCTGGCACAGCACCAGGCCACTGTCGCCCGGCAGCATCACATCGAGGATCACCAGGTCCGGCACCCGCTGCTCAAGGGCCTGCCAAAGCCCTGCCCCATCACGAGCAACGTCGACCTCGTAGCCGTGCTGGCGAAGGAACTTCTGCAGCAGGTCGAGTACTTCGACGTCATCGTCGACAATCAGCAAATGGCTCACACACAGGTACCGCGGACAAGGGCAATTACCGCGTACTTTAAGGCTATCCCGACGCTGGCGTCATTTATTTCAACTTGGAAACAAAGTGTCAGCCAGGCGATAAATCAGACATTCCCAGGCAATCAATCGCACGCAGCATCGGCGCCAGTTCTCTTCAGGAATGCGCCATGTCCACCTCTGACTCCGCCCCCCTATCAGCCCGAAGCGCGGTGCTGGCCCTGTCGCTGCTTGCCGCGGGCGGGTGTGCTCAACGCGAGCCCTACCCTGCCAATGCCTGTGGTGGCGTTGCCTATCAGGTCAGCGATCCGCTGGAGCCGGCCAACCGCGCCGTGTTTGCGTTCAACCGCAGCCTCGATGACTACTTGCTGGCCCCGCTGGCCCGAGGCTATACCACGCTGCCTGGGTTTGCCCAACAGGGAATGCACAACTTCGCCGGCAACTTCGGCGAACCCAAGGTGTTCGTCAATGACCTGCTGCAAGGCAATGGCGAACGGGCAATGACCAGCCTCTCGCGCTTCATGTTCAACACCTCCTTGGGTATGGCGGGGCTGTTCGATGTGTCCGCTGAAATGGGCCTTGCCCGACACACGTCCGACTTTGGCCAGACCTTTGCCGTGTGGGGCTTCGCCGACGGGCCTATCGTCGAACTGCCGGTGCTGGGGACACACAACCTGCGGGACGCAACAGGCAGGGTCCTGAGCCTGGCGCTCGATCCGTTTGGTGACAACAGCGATACGGTAGATACCCTGGAAAGTGTGGCCGCGGCTGGGGGATTGGTGGACCGACGCGCCGCAGCACTGCCGCTGACGGACTGGCTGCGTGAACTGCCTGACTACTACCTGGCAGTGCGCGACTACACCGCCCAACAGCGCAGCAACTTCGTGGCTCAGGGCAAGGCGGGAACGCTCGGTGGCTGGTCGACACGGTGCGCTGGAGGATCGGCCCATGAATGATGCGCAGGACGCCGTCATGCTGTTCCGACGCCTGGAAGGTGCTGCCCGGCAGCCCGTGCTGCTGCACGAGCTCGAGGCGCGGCTATCGACGGATGGCCGCCACCTCATCCTCAGCCGCTATCGCGAGCGGTACACGGCCGAAAGCGCACCGCAGCGCCACGAGACTCATCGCAGCGTGCCGATTGCCGCGTTGCTCAGATGGGTAGCAAGGCAGGGGAAGGACTGCTGAGCGTTGCCTGACCGGTTACCTGTGGCGTCACCTTCGTCGGCCCGGCCTCTTCGTCGGCCATCGCCGGGTAGACATGCATGCAATACCGGGGGCAACTCGGCGGGATTGCCACTCGGCCGGGCGATGTCCGAATTGCGATAGTCGCTGCCTGTACGGCGTGAGACAGGCATCACTGCCAATGGCTACCCTTTTTCGGCAATGCCTTGTTACGGCTGAGTATCAGCCCGTAGTGCCTCCACTCGACAGAAGAAATACGCCATGACCACTCCTGCCGCCACGTTGCCCGCGCCCTCGACGTCTGCCGATCAACCCCAGGGTTTCCTGGTCCGCATTGTCGGCGCCGCCGCTTTCGCACATCTGCTCAATGACCTGATCCAAGCCGTGTTGCCATCGATCTATCCGATGCTCAAGAGCGACTTTTCCCTGAGCTTCGCTCAGATTGGCTGGATCGCCCTGATCTACCAGGTCACTGCGTCGTTGCTGCAACCCTGGGTAGGCATGTACACCGACAAGCACCCGCAACCCTACCTGTTGCCAGCGGGCATGCTGGTTACCCTGGTGGGCATTGCCCTGCTCGCCTTCGCGGACAGCTACACGATGCTGCTGGTGGCCGCTGCCGTGGTAGGCGTGGGTTCGGCGACGTTCCACCCCGAGGCCTCCCGGGTAGCGAGGATGGCCTCCGGCGGACGCTTCGGCACCGCGCAATCGACCTTCCAGGTGGGCGGTAACACAGGTTCGGCGATCGGCCCGCTGCTTACCGCCGCCATCATCATTCCCTACGGCCAGTCGGCCATCGCCTGGTTCATGATTGCCGCAGCGCTGGCAGTGTGCGTGCTGCTGCGGGTTACCGGCTGGACCATTCGCCACGGCCAGACACAGCTCAAAGGTTTTGCCGGCCAGCAGGCGCCGGGGCTTTCTCGCCAGGCCATGTGGCGCGCGGTGGGGGTGATCTGCCTACTGATGTTTGCCAAGTTCGTGTACATCGCCTCGTTCACCAACTACTTCACGTTCTACCTCATCGAACACTTCGACCTGAGCGTGCAGCAAAGCCAGCTCTACCTGTTCGTGTTCCTCGCGGCCGTCGCTGTGGGCACCTTCGCCGGTGGTCCGGTCGGTGACCGCATCGGGCGCAAGGCAGTGATCTGGGTGTCATTCCTCGGCGTCGCGCCCTTCGCCCTTGCCCTGCCCTACGCCAATCTCGCCTGGACGGCGGTGTTGGCAGTGGCCATCGGCCTGGTGATGTCTTCGGCCTTCGCGGCACTGGTGGTCTATGCCCAGGAAGCCGTGCCTGGACGAGTCGGCATGGTGTCCGGGGTGATGTTCGGCCTGATGTTCGGCATCAGCGGTATCGGCGCCGCCGGGCTCGGCGAACTGGCTGACCGGTACGGCATCGAGTGGGTATACCAGGTCATCTCGTTCCTGCCGCTGCTGGGGATCGCTACGGCGCTGCTGCCCGCGACGCGCTCGAAAGCCCGGCCGACCACCTGCTGCTAAGATGGCCTCGGTTGCGCCTGCACGAGGTCACGGGGGCCACAATGCTCAAACCGCTGCAAGACATGCTGGTCGAAGTCGATGAATGGACCTGGGAGGTGGGCAGTCGTGCCACGGACTACCCGCCTGACTGGTACATCGCACCGCACTCGCACGCCAAGCACCAGCTGATCTACGCCATCAAAGGCCTGATGATGGTGGAGTCGCACGCCGAGCGCTGGACCGTGCCGTCCAGCCGCGGCGTGTGGATGCCTTGCGGGCAGGTGCATGCGATTCGTTGCGTGGGTGATGTGAAGATGCGCAGCGTCTTCGTGCGCCCCGACGCAGCGGCGGACCTGCCGCTGCAGAGCAAGGCCATCAGTATCTCGCCGCTGCTCAGCGAGCTGATCAAGGCCTCGGTCGACTTCACCGCGCCATTGGTCGAGGATTCACGCGAAGCCAGGATCATGCGTCTGATCCTCGACGAGATCAGCGTGCTGCCGACCCTGCCGCTGAAGTTGCAGCAACCCCGCGACGCGCGCCTGCAAGTCATCTGCTCGACCTTGCACGCGCAGCCTGACGATGCTTCGACCGTAGCTGACTGGGGCGCGCACCTGGGCGTGGACGAGAAGACCATCCAGCGCCTGTTCCGCAAGGAAACCGGCATGACCTTCGGCCAGTGGCGCCAGCAGGCACGACTGATGCTGGCATTGGAGCGGATCGCCCTGGGCGAGCGGATCATCGATGTGGCCGGGACACTGGGATACGACAGTCCCAGCGCCTTCGCCAGCATGTTCAAACGTCAGTTCGGCACCACGCCCAGCCAGTTCTTCAAGTGACCGGTTGATATCGCAATGACTAGACAGCTTCGCAGTCAACTTGGATGCCGCTCATAAGCCTGGCGCGTCAACTCGAGTACCCATGCCCGCTCCGCCAGAGAACGCTCGGCCTGGACCTGTTGCACCGCATCGAGATAAGCCTGATCGGCCAATGTCTGGCGTTGGTCATACAACGCATCGACCCGGGCGTGGAAAGGCTCGTTCAAGGCGTCGAATGCCTCGGCATGGGCCTCTTGCAGGTAACGCTGCCAAAAGTCGCGTTCGGCCAGTGATCGGCTCAGGGCATCACGCGTCTCGGCATCCCAGACTTCACGCTCGGCAGCGTCCAGGTCGGAGCTGTTGACGCCGCTGGCATGGGCGTAGTTCATGCGTGCGGGTTGCCCCGGCAGGGAAAGGGTTTCGGCCAGCCCTACGCGGTAGGCCAGGTGCACCTCGACATCATCGATGGGCGTGTAAGGATCGCCGGTACGCACACGCTGAATGTGCCGGGTGGCAATGCGGTCCACCTCATCCAGGCGAAACAGTTCGCGACCAAGCCGCAGCAACGGGCGCATGGCCTGTGGGCCTTGCAGGCCGGCGGTGCGTTGGGCGGCCAGGGTACGCACCTCCAGGGCGCTGAGGATCAGCAGCATCTGGTCGGCACAGCTGCGCGGCCCCGCCGCCTGCTGGAACACCGCATCGCGGACCTCGGCATTGAGCTCGCAGGCCTCGATGATGTTCCATACCCGACGACACATTTGCTCAGGTTGCCGGGTGAAATCCCGAGAGCGGGAAAAATCGGTGAAGAAGCGGAACAGATCCTGCGCCCCGTCCTCGGCCGCCAAGGCATCCCACTGCGCCAGACGCCGCGAGCGCTCGGTGCTGCTCACCCCATGCAGCCAACGCAGGCGTTCATCTTCCAGCGAGGCTTCATGGTAACGAACCGGCAGGACCTGTGCTGCATGAGCTTCCAGCAGTTCGCGAAGCCGAGTGACAGACTGTACCGAGAGCGGGTTGTCGTGCAGGCAAACCCGGTAGGGATCAGCGCGCATCAGATTGAAGGCCGCCGGCGAAAGTTCGCTGATGCCATTCTCTCGCAGGTCGATCAGGGTCAACGAGGGCGACTCGAGCAACGCCTGGGGCAACGCGCGCAAACCCGTCGCCCGCAGGTACAGGCTGCGCAGTCGTGTCAGAGCGCTGACATCCGGCGACCTGCCCAACAGGTTGTTGCTCAGGTTCAGCGCATGCAGCCGGCGTAAGGACATGACTCGGCGCTCGCTGGCGGCGGTCAGTGCGATATGATTTTCCGACAGATGCAAGACACCCAGTTCGGCCAATTGCTCGATACCCTCAGGCACCTCCTGCAGCAAGTTGCCACGCAAATCGAGCCTGCGAACAGCGCTGAAACGCTGCAGAAAACTCGTCTCCACAGTGAGCAGGCTCATATTGCGCAAACTCAGGTGCGTGACATGACTGAAATCGACGCTGTCAGGCAATCTTGGTAGCGTCCCTACCCGCCAGCCATGGATGTGCAACTCGCAGTTGCCATGAGCGTCTCGGCTCTGCCGCTGCCAGGCACGCCGAATCGCACGCGCCACCCAAGTGCGGCGCAGCGCCTGGACAGGGTTCGCCGATTCCCGACGCCAGCTGAGCAGCGCATTGTCCAGACTGCGCCATGCCTCCAGCAATCGAAAGTAGCGGTCCCACGGCGTCATGCCATACCGCTGCGAAGAGGCCAGGAAGGCTTCGACCTGACTGTCGCTGTAGCCCGGAAACAGCCGCCGCAGCGCATGGCGCAGCGACTCGCTGCTGCTCTCCCCGCGCCCACTCAGCGGATACCCGAAGCGACCATCTGCCAAGCGTACCGGCGGGCGCATGCCTGCGCCGACAGGCGCCATGCCGAGTAATCCGGCAATCGCTTCACGCTTGTCGAACGCTCGTTGCGCCAGCGCGTCCGCCAATTGCGCGGCAGATGCGCCCGCATCGCCCAACGTCAGCCGCTGCGCCTCGCTGAGTTGCCATAGCAACGCCTGTACCAGGTTATCGTCTGCGCGGGCGCCGGCCAGTGGTGAACCCGCGTCATCCAACGCCTGATAACCCCGCTTGGCTTTGACGATGGTGCGTATCTCGGTGGCCGTTGCCGACCCCATCTGCGCCGGCCGCTGCTCGCCCGGAACCTCTTCGCGCAACTCCACACGCAGCGACTCGGGCCATGCCACCCAGTGCGCCAACAGACCGAATGCCAGACGCTCGCTATCGTCATTGACCGCCGCTGCCTGGCGCAACCCTGCGCAGGCCCGATCCAGCCTGCTGTCGCGCACCCACCAGCGCGCCTGTTCAGCCAGGTGCAGCGGCACGCGCTGGTCATCGGTCATGCGCTCGACAAGCCGTTCATCGGCCTGCTCGACCACTTCCCGCGCACCCCGTGCCGTCAGTCCGGGAAAGTCGCGGCGCAGCACCTGTTCGGCGCGTGTCGACGCCGCCTGCTGTTCGACCACATGCGCCTCGAACGCTGCGCCACGCAACAGCGGAAACTGCTCGTGCAGTTGGTGGCGCTGCAAGGCGTCGAGCAGGCGTGCCGGCGCGCGACCCGCTTGCAGGTGCAGCAAGCGCAGGCGCTCATCGTTGAATCCTGTGGATTGCATCACCTGACTGGCCACCTGCTCGTCCACTTCGGCCAGCCCACTGCCCAGTCGCCGAAACAGTTCGGCGCCCTGCCACCGCTGAGGCATGTCCAGCTCATGCTGCCAAGCGCCATCGCCATGGTGCCGTAGCCAAGGTGCATAGGCGTCGGCGCGCTGCGGATGTTGGATGACCAGCCGGTGCTCGGAGGGCTCGCCTGTCACTTCATAGGCCGCCTGATGGGTACGCAGGCGGGTCTTGCCGGCGACCGTGACACGTTGCCCGATGGCCGCCTCGTTGTCTGGCACGGCATAGGCCCTCAGGCTCGGGTCGATCAGCTTGCGCTGGCCCTGCACGGTTTCCACCGGCGCCAGCCCATCGACGAACGCCGAGCGTTGCAGCAGGTGTTGGGTGACAGCGCCGGCGCCAAGGCCAATGCCAGCCTGTACCCCATTTGCGGCAACGCTGATCACGTGTTCCAGTGCGCCCTGGCGATCCCCCAGCTGCCAATCGACATAACCTTCGTAGACATCGTCTGCCACCTGAATAGCGCCGATACCCAGGATAGGCAGGCCCAGCCCCGGCACGAAAAAGCTGGCCAGACCCAGCAGGTCGAGACCGAAACGGGCGTAGAAATGCAGGCGCTGATCCCGCTCGATGCTGTCCTGGACCTGCGTTGGCACGGCCAGCAGCTTGGCGTCATCGAACAGCGTATCGAGCTGCGTACGGCGCAGGTGCTGGAACAGCGGCTCGCCAATGACTTCATGGCGACCGTCGAGCACCACTGGCGTATGCTCGCCACCCTGGGCCATGGCATGCGCGAGCGCCACGGTAAACCGCTCGCGATCTCGCTCGCTGATGAAGCGCTGGAAATAGGCTGCATAAGCGGGTAGGCGAAACTGCTTGCCCAGCGCCAGAAACAGCGCCTCCCACGAGGCATACTCGCTCAGCGCGCCGTGAGGATCATCAGGTAGCCAGCACAGCACGCCTGCAAGTTGCCCCGAGGCCTGGCCATCTCGATGCATTTCAAAGGCCACCGCGCCGCGCACACGCTTACCCAGTACCCGCAGGGCCATCGGGCGCACATCAGAGGTCAACTCGCCCGCCATGGCCGCGAGGCATCGTCGATACGCCGTCTGGCCAATTTCGCCCTGCAGCACTGCCAGTCGCAGTGCGCACTCCAGCGCAGCGCGTTGCCCCTGTTCAAGCAGGGTGGAGACCTCCTTCTCCCGCTCGTCCGGCGCTTTCAACTGGCTCATGAGATAGGTTTGGTACCGACCCCCGAGGTCGAGCGTGCGGCAAAGTTCGGCGAAACTTCGCGGTGACAGTGCCAAGGTCTGTCCTTGCTCGTCGGTCAGTTTGCAGCCTTCGCTCAAACCAAAACTGAGGGTCTCGCCGTGGCTGAAATTGTGCAAAGCCGCCGCCAGCAGGCTGTGCTGCAACGTGCGTTCGCGCACCGCACCGGGCAGTTCGGCACGGTCGGGAACAAAATGCTCGAGCAGATGCAAGTGCAGGGTGGCCTTGCGCACATCCAGCGGATGCTGCAGACGCTCGGCCAGCGCTGCTTCCAGCAACGGTGCGGCGAAGGCGTCCAGCGGCGTCAGCTTGCCGAGCAATGCCTGCAGGCGCGGCTGCAGCGCCTGCTGCTGGCGCAGACTGTGGTTCAGGTCGACCAGTTGCTCGATGGAAGCGTGCGTCATCCAGGCCGGCAGCCGGCTGGCGATCAAGGTATCGATAGAGTGTTCGATCAGCGTGGGGGTAGGCATGCTGGGCCTCTCCTTTTTGGAAAGCGACCATCACAACCTGCTGGCTTGGGGCGCCGTGGTAGTTACCGCTGCGCGCTGGCTGATCGAGTAACCGTTCTTGTCAAAGAACCGCAGCAACGCCCGGGCGGTGTACAGTAGCCCCACAACAAAGCCCCTCAGGAGCCTGGCAATGACCGTGACGCTGTCCCCCCTGCAGATCGACTGCGATTTCGACTCCGGCAACA
>RCUM01000926.1_pt1 | contig 13521 bp, 15 predicted proteins | sample 2166141 | NCBI WGS metagenome assembly RCUM01 (sample SAMN09932756, study PRJNA488358) | compost metagenome | isolation source: compost soil in crotonic acid-enriched | place: Germany: Experimental Botanical Garden
TGAACATGTAGGGGTCGGCGAAGTCCGGGCTCCAGTTGCCGATGGCGATGTCGTAATTGCCCTGGCCGATGCGATCGCGCATGGTGGCGTTAGCCAGCTTCTCCAGTTTGACGTTAATGCCTACCGTCGCCAGGCTGGCCTGCACCGAGAGCGCTATCGCCTCCCAGTTCGGATCGCTGACCGAATACAGGAAGTTCAGCGACGCCGGCTTGTCTTTCAACGCCGCCAGCGCGGCCTTGGCCTTGTCCGCATCCAGACTGTACTGCTGTGCGGCGGCGTCGTAGCCCCACATGCCTTCCGGGATCGGTCCGCGCATCTGTTTGCCGTTGCCGCCGAGAATGCCCTTCACCATGCCCTGATAATCCACCGCATAAGAGATGGCGCGGCGCAAATCCACCTGATTCAGCGGCGCTTTGCCGTTGTTCAGGTACAGATAAGTGACGCGCAACGAAGGAAACTCATTGACCGCCACCTTGTTTTCGCTTTTCAGCGCCGTGAGCTGGTCGATGGGCAGAGATTCGGCGATGTCCAGATCGCCGCGCGTCAATTGCAGGCGGCGGGTGGCGCTTTCGGCGATGATTTTCACCGTTACGCGTTTGAACGCCGGTTTGGCGCCGCCGTAATGCGGATTGGGCACCAGCACCAACTGCTGGCCCTTCTGCCAGCGATCCAGCTTGTAAGGGCCGGAGCCTGCGCTGTGGTTCGCCAGCCAGGCTTTGCCTTCGTCGGCCGGGTTGGCCTTGGCGATCGCCGGGTTGACGATGCCGGCGCCGTCATTGGCCAGCGTGTAAAGGAACGGGGCAAACGGCGTTTTCAGCGTGAAACGCACCGTCAGCGGATCCACCACCGTCACCTGCAGATCTTTCGGGAAGGCTTCTGAGGGCCCCTGGCCAATCTTCATCAGCCGTTCAAACGACCATTTCACCGCCTCGGCGTTAACCTCGCTGCCGTCGTCGAACTTGTTGCCCGGCTTGAGCTTAAAGGTCCAGACCAATTGATCGTCCGAAGCGGCCCAGCTTTCCGCCAATTCGCCTTCAACCTGGGTGGAGCCTTTGCCGCCTTCGGTTTTGTATTGCACCAACCGCTGGTAGGCAGGGTAAGTTACCGTCCAATCGTTGTTATCGATGGTCACGGCCGGATCCAGCGTCTGCGGGTCGGCCGCTTTGCCGATCACCAGCATATCCTTGGGTACCGCCGCCTGCGCCGGAGCCAAACCGGCCAGACCCACAGCGACTGCCACCGCCAGCGCGGCGTATTTAACTTTGCTCATAAACTGACTCCTGGTGTGTTGAAGGTGCGTCGTTTTAATCGTAAGAAAAACAGCCGAAGCGATCGGCCAACAGCGGATAGTCACCGGCGTTGGGCAGCTCAAAATGCCACCACTCGCTGGCGATGCCGCAAAACCCCCCGGCGGCCATCACCGCATTCAGCAATAGCCGGTTGCGCTGCACCTCGGGAGGAAAATCGGGGTAAAACGGATGGGAACGCTCGCTCATCTCATCAAAGCCGGTGCCCATATCGAGCGCCGCGCCCGCCGCATCCAGCAGCGTCACGTCGATAGCCACGCCGCGGCTGTGGTGCGAGCCGGTTTGCGTGCTGGTGACATATTGCGGATCCGGGCATGCCAGCCACAGCAGCGCCTGCGCCTGCTGCGGCCGATAGGCGTCAAACACCTTTAGCGATAAACCGGCAAGCCGCGCCGCCAGCAGGCAGCGTGTCAGCCCTCGCGCTGCGTCGGGGTGCAGCAGACAGCGGTTTTCGCGGTAGATAGGCCGACCGGTGAGGTTATCGGCGCCGGCGTATTTCAGCTCTATCGGCAGATCGGGAAACGCCTCGGCCAAATCAACTAATGTTACATTGTCACTCATTACCTGTTCCCATGCGGTTAAGATTCAAATTGCCCCAGCTCTTTTTGCAGGATGCGGTTATTGGCCAGCCGTTGCTCCACCGCCGCGCCGCCCTGTTCCAGTACCGAGGACAGCAACAGGTTGAACAGGCAACTGAGCGGCGCCAGCGAATCCCAAAACTGGCCGGTGTCGGTTTTTACCTGCAGCAGGTCAATCGGGTAATCCCGCGCCCACGGGCAGTAAATGTCGGTGATCAACGCCAGCCGCAGCCCGCGCGCGCAGGCCGCCTGACAATACTGCCGGGCGATGGTCGAGTAGGCGCGAGTGTCGGTCAGCACCAGATAGGGCGCGCTAAATTCAGAATTGAGCGATTCCACGTAGGTGCCGGACAGCCCGTCGGCGTAATAGACTCTGGGCCGCAGATATTCCAGATGGCTGTAAAAGGCGTTGGCGATGCCGCGCGTAGACTGAATGCCGACCACAAACACGGCTTCCGCCTGCGCCAGTTGACGGCTGACGTGGTTGAACGCCTCCCCGCCGGCCAACTGGTAAACGTGTTCTATCGCTTCCAGCTCCAGGGTTAACGCCTGACGCAGCTTTTGCGGCTGCGGCTGCTCGCGCCGCCGGCGATAAGCCCCCAGGCGATCGGTGACGCCCCAGGGTTGGTACAGCGCCGTCCCTTGTTCACGCAGCGTGCGTTTCAGATCGTCGAGATTGCGATAGCCCAGGCTGCGCAGATAACGGCCGACCGAAATGCCGCTGGTCGCCGTGCTGCGGGCGATGCCGTCGGCGGTTTCAAACGGCACCTGCGCCAGATTGGCCAGCAGATAACCGGCAATACGCTTGCCGGTCGGGGTTTGTACCGCAAATGACGCTTCTATCTGTGCGATCACATCAGGATGGTCTGCCATAGTTCGCCCGCTGTTGGTGAGTTGTCATCAAACCGCTGTCTGTTACTCAGGTAACAAAGACTGATGATGACAATGCATGGCCTGTGCCAATTGCGGACTTTCTGGGGATATTTCACGCGCGGCGGCGTACGGCGGCGCAGGAACGGCAAAACCTGCGTTTACAGCAAAGTCATCAGTTGATAACTATTGCACAACAATTGGGCAATGCATCTGGCGATGCACCGCCGTGGCCTCTGATTTTCAATTTTATGACAGCGCTTGCGAAACCAATGCAAAAGTCTGCACGCCGGCAGGATCCGGTCTATGAAGCGCGCCGCGCACCATGACGGCGGGCGTGTCCACGCTGGGTAAACCGCGCTCGAGCAGCCAAGGGCCGAGGCTGTTGGCCTGTGGCGTGTCGATACGCACAAACTGACCGGTGCAGGGCCAGCACAGGGCGTCGATTAACCCGACGGCGGAGGCCAGGTCAGGCGCGATTACCGGGCCGATCATGTGGCCATGACCAAAGCGGCGACGCACCGCGAAACCGGCGGCAATCCCCTGCCGCTCCAGCACCAGCGCCTGCCCGGCGCTCCTCAGCAAGGTCTCCAGCAGCGGCTGACGCCGCATGCCGCAAGCGGCGAAATCCAGCTCGGCCAGGGTTGACAGATCCTGCGACGATGCCGGGCGCAGGGTAATGCCCTCCGGCAAAGGCTCGGCGTCGCGGGCAGGCAACTCCCGGCATTGATGCTGTGCCAGCCGCCCCTGTTCGATAAACCCCAACTGTTGATACAACGGCTTGCCCTGTTCGGTAGCCACCAGGTGCAGTTGATGGTCAGTCAATGGCGCCATCAGCGTCTGCACCATTTCCCTGGCGATGCCTTGCCCGCGATGCCGTTCGTCGACAATCACCAACCCCAACGTGGCGCGATTCGCCCCCCACAACCAGCGCAGCGCGGTGCCGACCGTCTCTCCGTTGGCCACCGCGACCACTCCCATCCCCAATCCCCACGCCTGCTGCCAATCCTCCAGGCGGTGAGGCCAGCGCGCCTGTTGCGACAGCCCGAACGCCGCCGGCAGATCCCTTTCAATCATCGGGCGCAGGTGAATGCTTTGCTTTTCCTCGGGCACGTTTGCCTCCTGATTCGATAGGGATAATTTTACTGGATGGCGAAAACCGCCTCCCCGCAGAGTAGCAGATTCGGTTCTGCGTGGTGCATTGCTTATAGTCTGAATATGAACTAAATTTGACTCACACAAGACACGAGGACGCCAGTATGAAAGTTGAAACCATCAGCTATGTTAAGAAGCACGCCGCCGCGCTCGATTTGTCTGAGCCTATTCTGGTGACGCAAAATGGTACCCCAGCTTATGTGATCGAATCTTATGAACAACACCAGCAAAGGGATGACGCCATTGCCCTGCTTAAATTGCTAACGCTGTCTGAAAAAGACAAAAAAGAAGGCAAAGTTTATTCCCGCGACCAATTGCTGGCTGATATAGATAAGTAATGCGCTCAAAAGGAGATGTCGCATGAGGGAACGGATTGATATTGAGTATACCGCAACGGCAAAGAGTACTTTGCTCGAGATTGTCCACCATTTGAAAGCCAATAATGTGCTGCCGGTACCGATCGTTGAAAGCATCATTACCGGGTTCGAAGCCAGGGTAAGCCTCTTTCCGACCGGCTGTCAGATATGCCCTGAACTCTTGAAAATTGGCTGCGATAAATACCGTGAAAGTAATACGCTCAACGGCTATCGCGTTATTTATTCGCTGGAAGATTCGCTTATCACCGTACATGCCTTTCTTGCCCAAAAGCAGGATATTCAACAAACGCTGTTTAACCGGCTGATTGCGTCGTAATCCCGCCAGCCAAGCGGACACGCCCCCCCATTTTGCAACGATTAAACGCAATAACCCGTTTTGCGGGTGACGGCCAAAACTTGCACCCCCTGCGATAAGCCGTTAGGGTAAATTGTGATTCGCATCACAATTTTCGCCTGGAGGAGTCACGGTGTCTACGGCAAGCACCCTCTACAACGCCACGCGCCGTTTCTCAGTCGGTCTACATGACAACAAAGTAATCAACCTGTTTATCAGTGAATTGCGCACGATATCATGGAGATGAAATGCTGAAACCGAGCCCCAATCTGTTAATTTTCACCGATCTGGACGGTTCGCTGCTGGATCACCACAGCTACCGCTGGCACGCGGCGCAGCCCTGGCTGGAACGACTGGCGCGCACGAAGACGCCGCTGATTATCGCCACCAGTAAAACTGCCGCAGAAGTCGCCCCGTTGCAGCGGCAACTCGGGCTGAGCCACTGGCCGTTTATTGCCGAAAACGGCGCGCAGATTGTCTTCCCGGCGCAATGGCGCGATCGTCCCGACTATCCGAGCAAGCACCTGGGTGCAGATTACTCCAGCCTTTGCGCCACGCTGCGGGAACTGCGCAGCCAGACCGGTTTTGCCTTTCAGGGCTTTGCCGATGTGGATGACGCAACCGTCGCGCAATGGACAGGTTTAACGCGCGATCAGGCGCATCTGGCGCGCCGGCGCGCCGGTTCTGAACCCTTGCGCTGGGCTGGTAACGATGCACAACTTGCCCAGTTTCGCACGCTCCTGGCGCAGCACGATCTCGAGTTGACCCAGGGTGGACGCTTTTATCACGTGATGAGCGCGGCCATCAGCAAAGGCAACGCCGCCCGTTGGATAACCGCGGATTATCAGTTACCGCACGGTTCGCCCCTTACCACCCTCAGTCTGGGTGACGGCCCCAACGATATTTCCCTGCTGCAAGCCAGCGATCTGGCGGTGTTGATCCGGGGGCAGCAGGACAAACCTCTCGATTTACCGGGCGATTTCGCCGGCCGGCTGTACCGTACGCGCCTGCAAGGCCCCCAGGGCTGGTGCGAAGGATTGGATCATTTTCTGATTAACGGGAGATCTCACCATGAGTGATTTTTATCAAGATGGCATCATCACCAACTTTCACAATCTCGCACAGCGCGAATTGTCCGAACTGGAATACGAGTTGCAGGTATTTTCCGGTCGCAACACCATGGGGCTGATACTGCCTTCGCTCTATTCCGAACTGGAAGGCCCGGCGCTGGACAAGATCGTCGATGTTTTGGCGCAGGTGCCCTATCTGGAGGAGATCGTCATTGGCCTGGATCGCGCCGACCATGAGCAATTCCTGCATGCAAAAAGCTTTTTCTCCCGCCTGCCGCAGCGCCACCGCATTTTGTGGAACGACGGGCCGCGCCTGACGGCGATTGCCGACCAGCTCAGCGCCGAAGGGCTGGCGCCCAACGAACCGGGCAAAGGCCGCAACGTGTGGTTTTGCGTCGGCTACACCCTGGCTTCACGCCGCTCCAGCTGTGTGGCACTGCATGACTGTGACATTGTCACCTACGATCGCCGCATGTTGGCGCGGCTGCTGTATCCGGTGGCCAACCCGCATTTCCATTACGATTTCTGCAAGGGTTACTATGCCCGGGTGGCTAACGGCAAGCTGAATGGCCGGGTTGGCCGATTACTGGTGTTTCCGCTGCTGAAATCGCTGCAGAAAGTGTACGGCAATTCGGATTTTCTCGACTACCTGCGCAGCTACCGCTACCCGCTCTCGGGCGAGTTCGCCATGCGCACCCACATTCTCAACAACCTGCGTATTCCCAGCGACTGGGGGCTGGAGATCGGCGTATTGTCGGAAGTCCACCGCAACACCGCCACTAATAGAATCTGCCAGGTGGATATCGCCGATAATTACGATCATAAGCACCAGGCAATGTCGGAAGAGGATCCGCACAGCGGCCTGCAGCGTATGGCGGGCGATATCACCAAAGCGCTGTACCGCAAACTGGCGATCCAGGGGGTGCCGATCACCAGCGATTCTTTTCGCGTACTGCGCGCCACCTACTACCGCACGGCGTTGGATATGATCGATGCCTTTGAGCACGATGCCAAAATGAACGGTCTGGATTTCGATCGCCACAGCGAAGAATCAGCGGTCGAACTGTTCTCTCGGGTGATTTCGCAGGCCGGGCAAGCCTTCAGCGAAAACCCCGGCGATAAACCCTTTGTGCCAAGCTGGAACCGCGTACAATCCGCCTTCCCGGATATTCTCCAGCGGCTGTATGACGCCGTAGAACAGGATAACCAGAAGTAACTGCCTGCGCCCGCCGCAAGGCGGGTTTTACTTTTCCTCATTCATTTCCCCACACCTGATAACCGGTGTTATTATTATCCTGCTCAATAATTCTCCCTTAATTCAAAGTGGTACGATAAGTTGATGATTGCAAAAAATCGCAGATAACTGGACTGACCATCCATATTTCAATATTTGCTATATTGCGTATTTTCTGCATGATGTAACAACTGCAGCTTTCGTTTGCTGTCTCACGGAGGCTGCTATCTGTACGAGGTATTTATGAGTGAAGTTGTTATTTTTGATTTGGATAAGACGCTTTTATCTGGAGATTCCACTAAAGCCTGGATGTTGATGAGATTTAGAACTGGGAAGTTAAGATTCTTCTGTGCAGCCGTCTTAGCACCTATAGCTCTGCTTTTTTTGAAGTCAAAGAGGTTCAAATCCACTGGCGCATCTATTTTCTTCTTTATTGCATCTTTCAGAATGAAAGAAAAAGAAATGATGGACAGCTTTTTTCTATTCTCATCTAAGATTAGAGATGGAAAAATAAATGGGGTTAATTGGTTTAAAGACGGATTGCTAGAGCTTTTAAAACATAGAGAAGAAGGTCGAAGAGTTATCATCGCCACGGCTGCTCCTGAATTACTCGCTTATAAAATCATAGAGGCTATAAACCTTAACCTTGAAGTTATAGGAACTCCCTTATCTAAAACTTTATTTAATGGGTGGGTAGCAGGTAACCACTGCAGGAATGAGGAAAAAGTTAGAAGAATAAAAATGAAAGGGATATACCCAAAATGGCACTCAACATACACTGATGATATCGATGATGATTATCCTATCCTTATAAATAGCGAAAATCCTTATTTGATTAACTCGAAATGCAAACATGGACATGTTGTAAAAAATCTTAATCTACTTAACTGGTCATAAGATGGACCTCTTGAATACAAGCCAATCTGTAAGTACCCCGGAAAATAGTAACATTCGCCCTACATGCGGATTAAGTACGCCAGTAAACGGCACCGTGGTTCAGTACAGGAAGTACCGTTAAGACACTTCCCGATTAACGTTCCGGTTATTACCACTCTATTTGGATAGGCTAAACCCGCATAGCATCCAGTGCAGCGCTGCTGATTGTCAGCACGGACTTGATGCTTTGCTCAATCCTTTCGATAATCGCCTCCCTCGGGCCCGTTCGCCAGGCATCGCTTTTGTAGAATTCGTCCTGGGCGTTTTCAAGATGTTCGACACTGTCGAAAGCCCGGATTAGAAAGTACGAATCCGCATCGTGCAAAGAATTTCCGAAGCGGACAACATCGATCCCCGCCTTAAGATGCAAAGGAACGCTGGTTTCCGTCATGATGTTGTGAAAATCGCGGCCAGTCCCTTTTTTGAGGGTGTAGGCGAGTATCTCCAGGGTTTTGTTTTCCATCCATGATCCCTCATAAGCCAAACGGCGCTGACGCCGGATTATGCTTCTGTCTGCTCAAGCTGATAATCGAACCAAATATGGTGCGTGCCGTCTGCGTCGATCTTCATGCCGCCGGATCCGGATATGCCTTTCAGAGCCTGGGTGCCGCTGCCATCCACGATGCAGAAAAACTCGTTCAGCCGATCGCTGCCGGTTGTCGAGGCCGAATGAATAAAATTAAAAGCCCCTTCTTTGCCGTTCACACTTCCCGAGAAACTTTCCATTGCGATGTAACTGCCTTGTTTTCTCGCCGGATCGAATGCGGCAGTAAACATTGTTGCGGAAACCCCCTGGATCTCACCCGAATAGCGTTTCTCCATCGTGCTGACGGAAACCGGCAAGGCGGTTGTAAACGCTGGCTCAGGGCTCAGATCCGTTGGTTTGAAATCCTTGGTAGAAAAAGTGGCAACTGCTTTCATTTAGAATCCCGTCTCTATAAAAATACCGAAAAAATGGATGCCAGGGATTGGCGCTGGGCGTGGTCTATCCGGAAATTTAGCGATACACGCAAGGGAAAGCATAGGTTCAGTCGCGCAGCCAAGGCGTGAAAGTGACGCCGACCAGCAACCCTTCCGGGCTGAGCAAGCGGGTGACGCTCTGGCCCCAGGGTTCTTCGCGGTTGGCGACCAGCAGGCGGTAGCCCTTGTCGATCAACCCTTGGGTGGCCAGCGCCATATCGGCGACGTCAAACTCCATCCATGCCTGCGGCACCGGCAGATCGGCCGGCCATTGTTCGCTGCCGAAGCAAGATTGCGCCGCCTGCGCCAACGGCCACAAGGCAAAGTGCTTCACCCCATCCAGCGCGCCATGCTCGGCCAGCAGATAATCGCTATTGCCGGGCATCGGCTTGAGCGGCAGCCCCAACACATCAACATAAAACGCCTTGCTGTGTTCCGTTTGCCGGGTAATAGGCCCAAATCCGGCGATAAACAATACGCCAAGTCCTGCGAACTGCTGTTCCATGTTCTCTCCTGTCGGTGTCAACGCCCCTGGCGCATCTGCATCGGGGCAAATCCGTAGGCCGCTTTGAAGCGGTTGCTGAAATGGCTGGCGGAACTGAAGCCGCATTCCAGCGCAATCTGCGTCAGCGGCAGCAAGCTGTGGCACAGCAATTTTTCCGCCTGTTGCAGCCGCGCGCGCATCACAAACTGGTGTGGCGCCAGGCCGGTGTCATGTTTGAACATGCGGGCAAAGTGGAACTCACTCAGCCCGGCCTGCGCCGCCAGGTCCGCCAGCAACAGCGGCTTGTCGAGGTGCTGCTCGATATACTCTTTTACCCGCCTGGCCACCGCCGGCGCCAGGCCACCGCGCACCGTCGGCAAGGCCCATTGCAGTTGACTGTAGCGCTGAACCAGATGCGACATCAGCAGGGTTGTAGCACTGCTGAGCGCCAAGTGATTGGCGCGCTCCTGCCAGTTGCAGTTAAGCAAAAACTGGCGGTACAGCAGCGTAATTTGCGGATCCTCGGCAAAAGCACAGGGTTCGAGAGCGATCGCCGCCGGGCTGCGATCCCAGGTTTGCTCCACCACTTGCCGCAGATGCCGGTCGGTGCAGTAAAGGTGCACGAAAGATAAATCGCTGCGCACGTCCCAGGTGGATTCATACTGGCGAGGCATAATGCAGAAACGGTCCGGCCCGCCGCCGTTCTTCCAGCCGCCGGGCACTTTTTGATAGCACTCGTAACCATCGGCGACATAGAGGCTCAGGGTATGGTGATCGGCGCTTTCCTGGGTAATGCGATCGTCACGGTTGGACCAGGCGGCCAGCTCCACGCCGGAACCCAGCAGCACGCTGCCGTGCAACCGCGCTTTATGTTCCCGCAGTGTTTCAAACGCCTTGTATCTGGACATCGCCGGCCCCGCTTCGCTGAAGTGTTTTCAGTGTAAAGAGTGACGCCACACCGCACCAGTCCACGACCCGCGCTTTTGCTAAAAAAAGCGCAAGAATATGCAATTGTGCGCAAAGCGCTGAAAGCGCGACAGCGAGCAACGGCGGATACTGCGGCAATCTATTTTGCCGGAGTCGATTATGAACGTGCTGTTGTACCTTGCCGTGGTGCTGATTTGGGGCACCACCTGGATTGCGATTACCCTGCAACAGGCAGGACCGGTAGCCATTCCGGTGTCGATCAGTTACCGCTTCGTGCTTTCCGCCGCGGTGATGTTGCTGGTTCTGCTGCTGGCGCGCCGCCTGCGCCGCATTGCGCTGCGTGATCACCTGTTTTGCATCCTGCAAGGCTGCTGCGTGTTCGGCTTTAACTTCTACTGTTTCTACCATGCGGCGGCCTATATCAGCAGCGGGTTGGAATCCGTGATTTTCTCGATGGCGGTACTGTTCAATGCCGTCAACGGCATGATCTTCTTCCGTCAACGCCCCAGCCCAAACTTGCTGCCTGCGGCGGTACTGGGCCTGACCGGGATCGTCGCCCTGTTCTGGCAGGATCTGGTCGCCACGCACATGGCGCCGGAACTGTTGCAAGGCATCGGACTGAGTGCACTCGGCACCTACGGTTTTTCACTCGGTAATATGATCAGTTCGCGCCACCAGCGGCGTGGGTTGGACATTTTATCCACCAATACCTATGCCATGAGTTATGGCGCAATCCTGATGGCACTGATCGCCCTGGCCCAGGGCGCATCCTTCCAGATTGAGTTCAGCACCCGCTATATCGGCTCATTGCTGTATCTGGCGATTTTCGGGTCGGTGATTGCCTTTGCCGCTTACTTCAGCCTGCTTGGCCGCATCGGCGCAAGCGCTGCGGCCTACAGCACCCTGCTGTTCCCGTTGGTGGCGCTGAGCATCTCGACACTCTATGAAGGTTACCAGTGGCACCTCAACGCGGTGATCGGCCTGTGCCTGATCCTGTTGGGGAACCTGGTGATGTTCGCCAAACCCGGCATGTACGCCGCGTTATGGCGGCGGGCGGCGTAAGGGGAAATCGTAATAACAGCGGCTAATCCTGACAATTTGGGGGGCATTATGGCCGGGAACGGGCGCTGTAACCATTCCCGGTCACAATGTCTGGTAATCAGTGAGTTATTGCCATACCTAAATGTGCAACCAACCATCAATCAGCGTGCAACTCTGTCCACCAATCCATGGCTCATCATGAATAAAACGAACGCTAACCCGGCCTTCTCGCTGAAGTTGGGTCCCTTGTCGAACCTGATACCCCAGTGCCGTCGAGCCACCGTCAGGGAAGTTATTGGCCTTCAACAGACGGGCCAGGCACGCATTAGCGCTGCCGGTCACGGGATCCTCAACCAACTGTCCCCCTTCAACCAGAAACGCTCTCATTTCGTAATCAGCCGGATCACCGGATGAATAGGCCGCATAAATCACCACGCCATCAACATGACAGGCAATTTGCAGCTTTTTAATCATGGCTTGATCCGGCGTCGCCCTCAGGCAGGATTGAACGTTTGGCATACGTACCATAAGCCAGCGAATACCCATGTCGGCAATCACCGGCATGGTATCTGTTTCAATAACCGCCTGCTGAAAAGCGACCTTTAGCTGGTCCTTTTCTCCGACCGTCAGCGATCGAAACGTTGCCGCCGGTGCGGCAAACGCCAGGGTTCCGTCAGCCAAGATATTGACCGCAACCAGACCAACCCCGCATTCTTGCATAACTACCCCCGGCTGTTTGGTCACCAATCCGGCCTCCAATAAGGCATGGGCCGTCCCCAATGTCGGATGTCCGGCAAAGGGCAACTCTTTATCGGGGGTAAAGATGCGCACCTGATAATCTGCAACCGGATTCGTCGGTTTGAAGACAAACGTCGTTTCCGAAAGGTTGGTCCAGCGAGCCAATGAAAGCATCTGCATTTCATTCAACCCTTCCGCCTCCAGGATCACCGCCAAGGGATTCCCCTGCAATGGCGAGGTGGTAAATACATCTACCTGTTTGTAGGCGCGTGGTATCACATTATCTCTTTTGAGCATTGGCCATAATCCGTTATATATAAGGCTTGATGATAGCTCTGTTAAATACCTTACATCAATTTATCAATCTGCCGCTATTTGAAGGGGCCACATGGCAGCCGTTACTGTTCCTTCCCCGCTAACCCTTGACGGAAGGCTCATCGACCTGCTGCGGTAATCAACGCGCCAGTAGATAAGCGGCACGATTATCCATACCTAATGACAAAATGGTCGTGCTGCAAACGACAGGCCACGTCGTCTGCATCAGTCGCCAGACAGAGCTCAACGTCTGCGGCAAACCCTCGTTCAATCAACTCCCGCGCTGAGCTGCACTGGCGCAATGCCGTCACAGGCAACGCCTGGAAGCTTGCTGCCGCCGCCAGTGCTTCCGGCGACGGGTTTCTTTCCGGCAGTTGCGCGATGACCCCGCCAGCAACCAGCCAGTCCTCAAGTGCCGGCCGCAGGCTGCCGTCCGGCCATTTTTCACCGCTGGGGACCACCAATATGTTTCGATACGCCGCACAGGCAGCGGCTGTCGCTTTAAGGTTGCGCAGACAAGCGCAGAATACCGCCGCCCCTGAATCACGCGCTTTAAAGGCCAACGAAGAACCATTGGGGGACGGGAGCACCAGCTTGGTCTGCGCGGGGATATTGACCAGCGAGAGCGGCGAAAGAGAATACCCTGCGCCATCGAAACGCCGGGTGTTGCTAGCCGTTACCGCACCTAACTTGCTTGCATAATCCTTGGCCGAATCATCTTTCCATATATAGGGATAGACGCTGGCTCCCCGTTTGGTCGCCACGCTGACACAGGTTGAAAACGACATCACATCGACAATGACGACGCAATCAACGTCACCCGCCATGTGCTCGATGGCGTTGGCTCCCCACTCAAGACGAATATCGAATGGAAGTTGCGAAAAATAGCCCATCTGCGGCTCCATAACGAAAAAGAAAGAGCGAAACATCGGATGACATGACGCCTCCGTGCCATAAATGACAAACCAGTCCCCCGCAAAGCCAGACGTCAACGCCGGCAACTTTGCTATCATCATAGACACAAAAGATGTTTCCGCCCGGCCACGAAAGCGACAATGAGGAAACTGATGCCCCGCCTTTTCTCTTTAATCCCACGGCGCATTGCCCTGACAGGAGCCGTTATGAGCCTATTGTTGTGCGGCAATACCTTCGCCAGTTCGTTGCCGTTGCTCGCCCCCTCCGCGCTGAAAGGGCA
>RCUM01000931.1_pt1 | contig 13432 bp, 12 predicted proteins | sample 2166141 | NCBI WGS metagenome assembly RCUM01 (sample SAMN09932756, study PRJNA488358) | compost metagenome | isolation source: compost soil in crotonic acid-enriched | place: Germany: Experimental Botanical Garden
GCACATCATACACCAAGTGCATCAATCGTTTTAATTTGCCTTCATCCAGCGGCCCATTGAGTTGGATCTGGCTGAATTCGGGCACCGGCAACAGCGAGGCCAGCTCTATCTGTTGCGGCTGGCCCAGGTGGCGGCTGAAGGCCTCAAACACCTGAGTGGTGCCGCGTGCCTTGCCTTCCAGCGTGTAACCGGCAATATGCGCGGTACCAATATCCACCCGCGCCAGCAACGGCAGCGAAAGTTCCGGTTCCGGCTCCCACACGTCCAGCACGGTACTCAGTTTTTTGCCTTTCTCCAGTGCCTGCAACAGCGCAGCATTGTCCACCACCGCACCGCGACAGGCGTTGATCAGAATGCGATTGTCCGGCAACGCCGCCAGCAGTTCCGCGTCCACCAGATGCAGCGAGTTGTAAGGGCCGGACTTATTCAATGGCGTATGGAAAGTGAGCACGTCGGCTTCCGCCACCAGCTTTTCCAACGGCCAAAACTCACCGGCATCACCGCGTTCAGCCCGCGGCGGATCGCATAACAAGGTACGGACGCCCAAGGCTTTCAGGCGGGCATCCAGGCGTGAGCCTACGTTGCCAACACCGATAATACCGACGGTTTTATCCCGCAGTTGGAAACCATCGCGTTCGGCCAGCAGCATCAGCGCGGAGAACACATATTCCACTACCGCAATGGCGTTGCAGCCCGGTGCGGCAGAAAAACCGATGCCCTGCTGTTGCAGCCAAACGTCGTCTACGTGGTCGGTACCGGCGGTCGCGGTGCCGACAAAACCAATGCGGGTACCGGCCAGCAAGGCTTCATTCACTTTAGTCACCGAACGCACCATCAGCGCATCGGCATCGGCCAGCGCATCACTCGGGATCGGGCGGCCAGGCACCGCCTGCACATTCCCCAAACGACTGAACAACTCAGTCGCGTACGGCATATTTTCATCAACCAGGATTTTCACTTATTGCTCCGACGGTTTACGGCTATTTCGCTGGGAAATAGTGTGCCACTGAATCATGCCCGGCGAAAGCGCTCGGGGGTGGTACCGGCGATTTGCTGAAACATGACAATAAACGCCGAGGCCGAGCTGTACCCTACCTCCAGCGCCACCTCCTGCACGGTTTTTCCCTGTTCCAGCAGGGACACGGCATGCAGGAAACGCAAACGCTGGCGCCATTCGCTAAATGACATGCCTAGATCCTGTTGGCAACGCCGCGACAGCGTACGCTCGGTGGTATAGACCCGGGCAGCCCAGGCGGCGAGCGACGTATTGTCTGAAGGACAGTGTTCCAGCGCCTCCAGCACCGGTGCCAGGAATTTGTCTTCGGATGACGGCAGGTAGGTTTGCTGAACCGGCGACAGATGCAGTTGGTCGATCAGCGCCCGGCACAGCCGCAGGTCCTGTTTGCTCTGCGGGATATATTGTTTGCGTGCATAAAAATCTTCGGCAATGGCGCGGAAAATGGGCGTCACGCTGACCAGACAGGGATCGACCGGCATCCCGGCGCACAGCGGCAACGCAATATCGACCATGCGGCACTGCGCCAGGCGCTGGTTATAACAAGAGTGTTCAATTTCTGCCGGCGCCCACAGCACAAATTCCGGCGGTGCCAGAAAACGCTGACCGCCGATGCGCAGCACCATAACACCGGCCTTGACCCACATCAGTTGCCCCCAACTGTGCCGATGCGGCTGGAACTCCGTGCGGGCGTTGAACTCCTCGCAGCGGAACTGCACCGGTCGTGGTGCCGGGATCAGCGCTTCGGGGTAATGACGGATTTCTGGCATGGTTTCGTCCCGTGACTTGTCTTGTTTAGGGCAAATATTGTCTGGATATCACTATATATAATAAACCGGACACGGGTAAACTAGCCAGCATGTCCGTTGTTAATGAGAATAATTATCATGAATATGCTGTTCCCTCTGCTGGCGGTGTTGATTTGGTCAATTAATGCCGTGGTCAGCAAACTCTCCGCTACCGCCATCGATCCGGCCGCCATCTCCTTCTATCGCTGGTTACTGGCGCTGATCACGCTGACGCCTTTCGTGCTGCCCGGCGTGATCCGTCACTGGGCGGCGATACGCGCCAACTGGTGGAAATTAATGGTTCTCGGCATGCTGGGTATGGTGTTGTATCAGAGTCTGGCTTATTACGCGGCGCACAGCGTCAGCGCGCTGTTTATGGGCATTATTGTTTCCCTGATCCCGTTACTGACTATTCTGATCAGCATAGTGCTGCTGCGAGTAGCTCCTACGGTGGGCATCGCGATCGGCAGCCTGCTGTCGCTGGCCGGTTTGATCTGGCTGGTGAGCGCCGGTAATCCAGGTGAGTTATTGCAACATGGCATCGGCAAAGGCGAATTAATGATGTTTGCCGCCACCGCCGCCTATGCGCTGTACGGCGTACTGACCAAGCGCTGGGCGATTGCGCTGCCGAACTGGCAGTCATTGTATGTACAGATTGTGTTCGGCGTGGTGTTGCTGCTGCCTAACTTCCTGATGGCGCAGGACGTCGCGCTGACCAGCCAAAATATTCCGCTGGTGCTGTTCGCCGGTATCCCGGCCTCGATCGTCGCGCCATATCTGTGGATCCACGGCGTGATGCGTCTGGGTGCCAATACCGCGTCGATCTTTATGAATCTGGCTCCGGTATTTACCGCCATCATTGCGGTGGTGTTCCTGCATGAACATCTGCACAGCTACCACTTGATCGGCGGCGGTATCACCCTGTTGGGTGTGATCCTGTCGCAGCGTCTGCGCACGCCGCTGGGCCGTAAGGCCAAGCAAACCGCAGAGTGTGAAAGTTAAGGCAGCAGTTGAAAACGCACCCGCACCAACAGGCCTCCCAGGGTGGCCGAGGTCAGCAGCTCCGGGCGGGTGCCGTGATAACGGGTGATGTCGCTGACCAGCGCCAGCCCCAAACCGGCACCGGGCTGATTACCCACGTTATCGAGCCGATGAAACGGCTGCAGCGCCTGCGCCGTATCCTGTTCGGCAATGCCCGGGCCGCTGTCTTCAATTTCCAGTACGCACTCCCCAGCCAGTTTATCGATGCTTAACCGGGCCGTGACCGTGCTCTGATTCGGGGTGTATTTCAGCGCATTGTCCAGCAGGTTGGCACAGAGTTCGGTCAGCAGCAGTGCCTCCCCTCCAACCCAACAGACGGATTCCCCCTCATATCCCAGATCAATACGTTTGCTGCGTGCCTGCGGTAACCGCGAAAAACAGGCATCGCGCAGTACCTGCGCCAGATTCACCGGCTGCAACTTGTGGTCGGCAAGATGTTCATGGGCTTTGAGCCTGGAGAGATAGAGCAGACGATCGGTCAGCGCCACGGTGTTATCCAGCGTGGTGCTCATCGCCAACAGACTTTCCCGCCACTGCTCCGGTTTATCACTGGCCAGCGCTACCCCCACCTGGGTTTTCAGCACGGTTAACGGGGTGCGTAACTGGTGCGAAGCGTCGGCGCTGAAACGCTCCTGACGCGCCACCATCAGCCGCAGTCGTTCAATATAACGGTTGAATGCCAGCAACAGCGGCTGCATTTCCGACCAGGGCAACACCATCGGCAACGGCGTCAGTTCGCCCGGATCGCGTCGCAGCATAATGCCGGAAAGTTTGCGCATCGGCTTAAGCACCCGTTTGAGTAGCGCAAAGGCCAGGATCATGGTCAACACCACCACCGTTCCCTGGCTGAGCAAGGCGGAAAGCATCATTTGCCGCGCCAGATAGCGGCGCGATTCCAGCGTCTCCGCCACCAGAATGGTCGCCATGCCCATCACACCCGACTCGTTGACCGGCTGATACAGCGCGGCCACGCGGATCGGCCGGCCACGATATTGGGCATCATAAAAATGCACCAGTGCCGGATATAGACTGGAACGCAGGATATGGGGCGGCATCGGCGGCAAATCGTTATAGCCTGAAATACTGTCGCCCTGCGGGGAGATCACTTCGTAATAAAGCTGATCGTTCATGTTGCGCTCGAAACTGTCGAGTACCACATAGGGCACGTCCGCTTCCAGCCGACCATTGCGCACCACCAGCCGCTCCGCCACGGTGCGCGCCGAAGCCAGCAGCGTGCGATCGTAGGCCAGCGTGGCAGCATTCATCGCGCTAAAGTAGTGGGTATATATCGAGATGCCGCCCAGCACCAGCAGCGGCAGGCCAAAGAACAACAACAGTTGATAAAACAGTGAGCGTGGCGCGTTAAACCACCTCATTGCAAAGCTCCAGGCTGTAGCCCAGACCACGCAGGGTGATGATCGCCACATTGCTGCCCTGCAGCTTTTTCCGCAGCCGATGAACGTAGAGTTCGATGCTTTCCGGGTTGGCTTCATCAGACAGGGTAAATACCTGTTCAAACAGCTGCTGTTTGGCAACCGGGCGGCCACGCCGGTGGATCAAGGCGGTCAGCACCGCCAACTCTCGGGGCGTCAACTGCAGCGGTTTGTCGTCGAGTTGGAAATAACCTTCATCGTGATAGGTCAGCGCACCATACTGCAGCGCCTGCTGGGTGACGCCGACGCTGCGGCGCAGCAATGCCCGAATACGCGCTTCCAATTCATCGAGTTCGAACGGTTTGGTCAGGTAATCGTCGGCCCCCAGATTCAGCCCTTTGACGCGATCGGCAACGTCGGTTCTGGCCGTCAGCAACAGCACCGGCAAATCCTGCCCGCGCTTGCGCAGCCGGGCCAACAGTTCCAGACCATTCAGCCGCGGCAGCGCTACATCCAGTACCACCAGCGCATAGCTCTCGTTTAACAACATGTGGTCGGCCGCCAGCCCGTCCGGAGCGACGTCGACAGCAAAACCGACGCCGGTCAGCGCCTTTTGCAGCCAGTGGGATAACTCGGGATGGTCTTCAACCAATAACAGACGCATATTTCCATTCCATTGATTTATCTATGCCTATGCCCTAGGTGAAATAACCACCAGGCCAGGATGACGGCCAATTAACATATTTATAACAGCAGGATGGCATGGAAAACGCGGGGAAAGAAGAGTTACGCCGGGCCAGTTTTGGGAGCTGGGGCACAATTGCAACATGGAATAAACCACAGTCGGCCAGCAACTGCGGTTTATTGCGTTGGTTCGCCGTTATTTTTTTCTATCGGCCAGGGCGATATCCAACACCGGCTGCAATTTGGCTGGCGTGAACGGAGGGGAAACCAAGACCGAGCGATTATTGGCAGCAAAAACAATATCAATGCCGGTAATACAGGCAGTCATATGGCAAACGTATTTATCGCCTTTGGGATCGGCGAAATGCAGCTCAAAAACGCCGAGCTCCGGGCGCAGACGTTTCAGCCGGCACTCACCTTCATCGCCATAAATGTCGGCGTACGCCGACGGCAACATCTTGATAGATTTAACTTTATTGCTGTCCCTGCCACCGAATAACTTCCCTAATGAAAACATAAACGCACACCTGTCATGATTTTATTTTTAGCCATTTTATCCCAAGGTCGAAAAGGCAAAAATGATATTACGCAGACTTTAAGCAAGGTTTACGGGCTGTTATTGCCCCGTGGCATGTGTTAGCGCAACAGTCAATTTGGCCACTCAGTACGACATTATAACTCCAGGCAGGAGATGCGTATCACATCCCGGAAACTTTTCCGCCGGTTGAAAGGTAAATGAAAGGTTGTTGATTTAACAATCCAGCAACCCGTATCGGCGGGGATCCGCACCGACTGAAAAATACCTTGGGGAAAGCAATGAAAAAAATAATCACCCGCACTCTGACCGCCACCGCCCTGCTGCTGGCAGCCAATCAGGCCTTTGCCGTCGAAGCACCGAAACGCACCGAATGTATCGCCCCTGCCAAGCCCGGCGGAGGGTTCGACCTGACCTGCAAGCTGATTCAGGTTTCGCTGCAGGAAACCAAAGCCATCGATAAACCGATGCGCGTTACCTACATGCCCGGCGGCGTTGGCGCAGTAGCCTACAACGCCATCGTTGCCCAACGTCCGGCAGAGTTCGGCACGGTTGTCGCCTTCTCCGGTGGCTCGTTGCTGAACCTGTCACAAGGGAAATTCGGCCGCTACAACGTGGACGACGTGAAATGGCTGGCCGCCGTCGGTACCGACTACGGCATGATCGCGGTCCGTGCCGACTCGCCATACAAAACCCTGAAAGACCTGATGGACGCCTTCCAAAAAGATCCGAACAGCGTGGTGTTCGGCGCGGGTGCCTCGATCGGTAGCCAGGACTGGATGAAAACCGCCCTGCTGGCGCGTGAGGTCGGGGTCGATCCTCACAAGATGCGTTACGTGGCATTCGAAGGCGGCGGCGAACCGGTTACCGCATTGCTCGGCAACCACATTCAGGCAGTTTCCGGCGATCTGAGCGAAATGGTGCCTTACCTGCAGGGCGACAAAATTCGCGTGCTGGCGGTGTACTCGGAGCAGCGCCTGCCGGGCCAGTTAGCCAATGTGCCGACCGCCAAAGAGCAAGGCTTCAATCTGGTATGGCCGATTATCCGCGGTTTCTACGTTGGCCCGAAGGTCAGCGAAGAGGAGTACCAGTGGTGGCTCGACACCTTCCAAAAAATGATGGCAACCGACGAGTTCAAAAAACAGCGCGATCTGCGTGGTCTGTTTGAATTCAACCTGGCCGGCAAAGAACTGGATGCCTACGTGAAAAACCAGGTCAATCAGTACCGCGAACAGGCCAAAGTTTTCGGCCTGGCCAAGTAACCGGAGGCTACCATGAGCGATCGCATTTTCGCCGGTTTCTGGCTGCTGCTGTGCATTGGCGGCCTGTTTATCGGCTGGGGTATTCAGAGCGAATACAGCTACGAACCGCTGGGGCCCCGTCCCTTCCCGCTGGCGATTCTCAGCCTGATGGCGCTGTGCGCGGCGTTACTGCTGCTGAACAAGCCGCAGGTGGTTGAATGGCCGCATAACAAGGTGATGCAACGCCTGCTGGTGCTGGTCATTACGCTGGTGCTGTACGCCTGGGGCTTCGAATGGCTGGGCTTCCCGCTGGCAACCGCACTGCTGACCTTCAGCATTGGCCTGCTGTTCCAGGCCAGCCTGAAAGCGGCATTGGTGTCCGGCGTGGTGATGGGCGTGGCGCTGTATTACGCCTTTGACCGCTTACTTGATGTGACACTGCCACTCGGCGTTTGGCTGAGCTAACGGGGGCGACGATGGAAACCTGGATGTATTTGTCTCAAGGGTTCGAAGTGGCATTGGTGCCACAGAACCTGATTATCGCCCTGATCGGCTGCTTCGTTGGCACCATTGTCGGCCTGCTGCCGGGGTTGGGGCCGATCAACGGCGTGGCTATTTTGCTGCCATTGGCGTTCGCTCTCAAACTGCCGGCCGAGTCCGCGTTGATCCTGCTGGCGACGGTGTATATCGGCTGCGAATACGGCGGTCGTATCTCCTCGATCCTGCTCAACGTGCCGGGTGACGCGGCGGCGATCATGACGGCCCTGGACGGCTATCCGATGGCGCAACAGGGGCGTGCCGGTGTGGCACTGTCGATCTCGGCGGTCAGCTCTTTCGTCGGTTCAATGATCGCCATCGGCGGCATTATCCTGTTCGCCCCGCTGCTGGCACGCTGGTCGCTGGCGTTCGGCCCGGCGGAATATTTTGCCCTGATGGTGTTCGCCATCGCCTGCCTGGGCAGCATGATGAGCCAGAACCCGCTGAAGTCGCTGCTGGCGGCGCTGATTGGCCTGGGGCTGGCGACGGTCGGCGTAGACGCCAACACCGGCGTTTACCGCTTCACCTTCGACAGCGTGCATCTCTCCGACGGCGTGCAGTTTATCGTGGTGGTGATCGGGTTGTTCTCGGTCAGTGAAATCCTGCTGATGCTGGAAAGCACCAGCGGCGGACAAAAGCTGGTGCGTAAAACCGGTCGCCTGCTGTTTAACCGCAAAGAGGCCGCCGAGTGCGTCGGCCCGACGCTGCGCTCTTCGGTGATCGGCTTCTTCGTCGGCATTCTGCCCGGCGCCGGCGCCACCATCGCCAGTGCGCTCACCTATATGACCGAAAAGAAAATCAGCGGCAACAGCGAGACCTTCGGCAAAGGGGATATTCGCGGCGTCGCGGCGCCGGAAGCCGCCAACAATGCTTCGGCCTGCGGCTCGTTCATTCCGATGCTGACGCTGGGCGTGCCGGGTTCCGGTACCACGGCAGTGATGATGGGCGCACTGACGCTGTACAACATCACACCTGGCCCGGCGATGTTCACCGAACAGCCGGATATTGTCTGGGGGCTGATCGCCGCACTGCTGATTGCCAACGTCATTTTGTTGATTATGAACCTGCCGTTGGTTGGTCTGTTCACCCGCATGCTGACCATTCCGCTGTGGTTCCTGGTACCGGCGATTGCCGCAGTGTCGGCGGTCGGTGTTTATGCGGTGCACAGCACCACCTTTGACCTGCTGTTGATGGTCGGACTAGGGGTGTTTGGCTACATCCTGAGGAAAATGCACTTCCCGATGTCGCCGTTGATCCTGGGCTTCGTGTTGGGAGAGATGCTGGAGCAGAACCTGCGCCGCGCGCTGTCTATCAGCAACGGACAGTTTGGCATCCTGTGGAGCAGCAGCATCGCGCAAACCTTGCTGGTATTGGCGGTAGCCGTGCTGGTACTGCCGCTGGTGTTGCGCATAGTGCGCAAACGTCGCCAAACGGTGGAAGCGGCCAAGGCCGAATAAGTCAAAGGGCGGGGTTATTCCCGTAATGCTTGTCAGTTAAGGTGTATTGTTCCCTCTCCTTTGGGAGAGGGTTAGGGTGAGGGGATACATATTGACGCAAAAGCCCCTCACCCCGGCCCTCTCCCTCTGGAGAGGGGGACTATCACTTTAGCAAAGTCGTACATTATTATTCAGAACTTTGCTTAACTGACCGGCATTACGGGTTATTCCCGCCCTTTTCATTTAACGCTTAATTTCAGCTATCGCCCGTTCCAGGGCCGCAATATCATCATCGGCCAGCAAGGGCTGCACGCGGGCAAAATCTTCCGCCGACAAATCATAAATACGCAAAGCCAATAACCGGGCGATGGTCTGCGGGCTAAACCGCAGCTTGATTGGCCGTGCCGGATTGCCGCCCACGATGGTGTAAGGTTCAACATCCTTGGTCACAATACTGCCTGCAGCCACTATCGCCCCTTCCCCAATGCTCACACCCGGCATCAGCATCGCCCGCATCCCGATCCAACAGCCGTCGCCCAACCGGGTATCGCCCCTCGGCTGATAGGAAGCCAGAATGCTTTCCATCATCGGATACAGGCAGAACCAATCGGCACGGTGAGTATGATTCCCCCCCATCAGGATCACGGCCTCGGCGGCAATGCAGACATAATCGCCGATCAGCAATTGGTCTATCGCCCCTAGCGGCTGCCACTGTTGGCTGACCTCGTCCCCGTGCAAATAACGCACCACGGAGCGTTCAAAGCCGTCATCCAGGTAGTCGCTGTAATAGCTGTGGGTCCCTTTGACGATAATATTGGGGTTGGTCACCGTTTGGTGCAGCAGTTCTGTTTTTGACCAGTGTTTTTCAGTCATGGCGCTTTCTCTATATTCATTGCAAGAGCCACAGCCTAAAGTCTGTGGCAGTGTTTTTTGGTCGCAAAACACTGCCGGACTAAGCGATTAACGCCCGTTTTAATCTTGGGTTATTGGTCATTATTGCCTCCAAATCTCGGCATAATGCTAACAAATCAGGCCTCGGCCGTCTTGTTTTTCAACATCAGCACCCCGCCCATCACCAGGGCGCTGCCGAGCAGTTGTAACGAGTTCATGTTTTCCCCCAGCAGGAAATAGGCGATCACCGCCGTGAACACCAACTCCAGCGACAAAATCAGGTTCGCTACCGCCAGCGGCAGGGTTTTCAGGCTGATGTTGTACAAACCAAACCCCAACAGCGTCGGGCCTGCGGCCAGCGTCAACAGCAACAACCAACCGCGCCACTCGATGCCCTGAACGCCCTCGGAAAGGAACCACAAAGAACCGGTCATGCCGTGGAATGCCGCCAGCGGGTATAACGTCAGCGCAATGTTGAACAGCCACTGATAGACGGCGGAAAAACCGAACACGTACAAAATGGTATTCCACACCGGATAATGGCGTTCAGTCGCCACCCGTCCGCCCAGCGTGTAGAGGGTATAACCGATGCCGGACAGCATACCGACCAACAACCCCAGCAGGTTGAAATGGCTGTTGCCCATGCTGTCACCGTTGCTGACCAGAAAACAGCCGCCCAGGCTGACCACAATCACCACCAACTGGCGCAGGTTCAGGCGTTCGCTGTAGATCATCCAGCCGAGGAAGACGGTAAAACCCACCGAGCAGTAAGTCAGGATGGTCGCCACCGACGCGCCGTTCAGCGCCACCGACAGCGTCCACAGGCTGTTGAATACCGCCAGCAGCAGACCATAACAGGCATAAAACGGGATCTGGGAACGCCGTAAGCGTGCCCACTCAGGCTTGAACAGCAACAACGCCGGTAATAAAACCAGCGCCACCAATGCCGCTCGCCAAAAGGCCAGCACAAAGGTCGGCAGGTGATAATACTGCGTCAACACGCGGATAATAATGGCGGTAAAGGCCAGCAACATGGCGCTGATAATGGCAATCACATAACCCTGACTGCTGCCCTGTAAAATGCGCGCGCCGGGGAAAACCGGCCTGACTGAAACACCCGATGGTAATGACATGACACCCTCAAAAAACGGCGGTAATAGACTCAGGCAGAGATTCTAACGCCGCGCGATTTTGCCGCCAGAGCCACTTTCCCCCGATGTTATACAGGCCACTTTTATCCGCTTGAAGGCCTACTGCTATGGGGTATAGTAAAAAGTGCCACCAACTACCGAGCCAATTTTGCATGCATATTCCGTTAGACCGTCAGCAGGATGTTCCGCTGTATCTGCAAATTGAGGAGGCGTTGCGGCGGGCAATCCTGAGCGGCGTATTTGTTGATGGTGACAAACTGCCCTCCACGCGCCAGCTTGCCGGCGAATTGGCCGTCAGCCGGTTGACGGTGGACAACGCCTATGCCGAATTGGCAGCCAAAGGCTTTTTACGCCAGCGACGCGGCAGCGGTGCCTATGTCCAGCACCCGCTGGCACAGCCCGCACAGCCACAACCGGCAACCGATGTCCCTTTCCCGGCGGAGCGTTTTACCACCCTGACCTCACGGCTGGATGGTTACCCCGATATCCCGCTGCCGGACAGCATCATCAACTTTGCTGCCGGTGTCGGCAGTCCGAAAGTTTTCCCACAGGAAGAGTTCCGCAAGATCTTGCTGTCGGTGCTCAGCCGCCATGCGGAAGAGGCTTTCAGCTATGGCGAATACTGTGGCTACTACCCGCTGCGCGATACGCTGGGAAGGATCCTCACCGCGCAGGGCATTCCAACCCATGCGGAACAATTACTGATCACCAACGGTTCACAACACGCCATCAGCCTGATTGTGCAAAGCCTGCTGGAGCCGGGCGATACGGTGATCGTCGAACAGCCGACCTACGCCGAAGCCCTGGGGCTACTGCGCCTGCACCGCATCAATATCGTCACCATTCCCAGCGATCGGCACGGCATGCTGGTTGACCAACTGCCCGCCCTGCTGGAAAAACACCGGCCGAAGCTGATTTACACCATACCCAATTTCCATAACCCTACCGGTCGCTGCATGAGTGAAGCCCGGCGGCGTCGCCTGTTGGCACTGGCTCAGCATGCCGGGGTGGTGATCCTCGAGGACGATTTTGTCGGCGATTTGCGCTACAACGGCAAGCAATTGCCCTCGCTGCGGGCGCTTGCGCAGCCGGGGGCGGTGATTTATGTCAGCACATTTTCCAAAATGCTGTTGCCCAGCATGCGCATCGGCTATCTGGTGGCGGACAGCGAACACTATCAACGCATCGCCCGATTGAAACACGTCGACAGTTTTACCAGTTCCAATCTGATCCAGCGCGCGCTGGACGCCTTCGTCACCATCGGGCGCTACGACAAGCAACTGCGGCGTGCCGGACGAGTCTATCGCCAGCACCGGGATGTGATGGTCGCCGCATTACAGCAGCAACTGCCGCCAGGCTGCCGGTTTGAAACGCCGGAGGGCGGGTTGTTTATCTGGCTGACGCTGCCCGCCGCCGTTAGCACCGAAGCACTGATGCCGGTGGCCTGGCGACAAGGCGTGACTTTTGCACGCGGAGAGTGTTTTTATGCCGAGGAACAGCGTGGCGCGCACGGCCTGCGATTGAATTTCGCCGCCAACACGCCGCCGCTGATTGAAGAAGGTATCGCCCGGCTGTGCCGGGCGATTAGTCAGGTGATAGATTCAGAATAAACCGGTGATTACAGCCCGGCCCACCACAGCCGCAGCTTCATGCCCCAATAGCTGGTCCAGCCGGTGGTGCTCTGCACCACCTGGCCTTTGGAGATAATCACCAGCGTCGGGGTAACGCCGATTTGCCACTGCGCCGACAGTTCGCCACGCGGGTCGTTAACCACCGGCAAGGTCACCCTCTTACCTGCCAGCCACCTCTCCACCTGAGCATCGTCACCGGAGCGCAGCGCTACGGTCAGCACGTTGTCCCCCTCGCCGACCAGTCTGGCAACATAGGGCGTGGTGAAGCGGCAAACACCGCACCAGCTGGCCCAGAAATAAACCAGCAAGGGTTTATCCTGACTGAGCTGTGCCAGTGACACCTGCTCACCACTCAGCGTCGTCAGGAGCTGCGAATCGAAGGCTGGCGGAGCCTGCGGTGCACGCAGCCAGTCCATGCCGAACGCCGCCACCAGGACAATCAACAGCAGGATCAGCAGCTCCCGCGCCCAACGCCGCAGCCTAGCCATTTTTGACCTTCGCCAATTGCTGTTTCACCATCGCCTCCAGCTCCTCGTAAGACACTGCCCCCGGCAACATCTGATCGCCGATCAGCGTTGCCGGCGTCCCCTGCACGCCCAATTTTTCTGCCAGCTCCATGTTGGTGCGCAGCGTGGTCATGCTCAGCTCACTGGGTGCCACTTCTTTCACTCCGGTTTTCTGCTGAGCAGCGGCAATGCTGGCGGTGTCGTGGAAACCTTTTTTCGCCATCAGCCGCTGGTGCAACGCCCAAAACTGGTCCGGATGCTGCTGCCAGGCAGTCAAGGCCACCCGTGCCGAACTGACCGAGCTTTCGCCTTTGAACGGCAATAATTTCACCACCAACGCGACGTCCGGATATTGTTTGACGATCTTCTCCAGCATCGGATCAAAACGCTTGCAGTACGGACAGTTGTAATCGGTAAAGGTCACCAGCGTCAGTTTGGCGTTGGCCGCCCCCAGACGTGGGCTGGCCGGGTCTTCATACAGGGCTTTGGCGTTTTGCTTGATCGCCTGGCTGATTTGCTGGCCGGCGGTTTGCTGCTGCCAGGCATCGACCGCCTGCGCCAGAATATCCGGGTTCGACACCAGCGTTTCGCGGATCAGCTCTT
>RCUM01000936.1_pt1 | contig 13378 bp, 11 predicted proteins | sample 2166141 | NCBI WGS metagenome assembly RCUM01 (sample SAMN09932756, study PRJNA488358) | compost metagenome | isolation source: compost soil in crotonic acid-enriched | place: Germany: Experimental Botanical Garden
GCTCCCTGCCGCAGAAAGTAGCTGACGAAGAGATAACCGGTGGCGACCTCTTGGTCAATCAACTGTTCCGTCAGCCGCAGGTATTCGTGCCCTCGAAGTTTAAACTGTTTCCGCATCGCCCCATTCTGCAGGTTCACATTGGCCTTGGCGTGACCCTGTTCAGCAGCGATTCGATAGAGTCGCTCGATTTCAGTATTGGTGACAGCGTCCCTTTTCAGCTGATTGCCCTTCTGCAGCCAGCGCGCATATTTGAATAGCACGTCTGATTCTGCTGAAGGTGCGGGAAGCTTTTCGTGCTTGCAGATGAACTCTAAACTTGCAGGGCTAGGTATGGCGACTCCCAAGGTATCATTCCCTTTATGATCAGGGCTGACAGCCGTGGTGCACCCAACAAGAAGAATACTTAAAAAGGCAATAACCCCGTTCATCAATCAGAATCACTCCAGACGTTTTCTGCATATTAAGAGCTCGACAAGGGAGGCCATCGGCTTATTGCCCTTCAGTTAAGGCCACCGGGGCTGCTGCGCAGCCCATCGCCGGCAAGCCAGCTCCCACAGGTACAGCGCAAATCTCTAGAATTGCGCGGTCCTTGTGGCAGCTGGCTTGCCGGCGATGGGAGCGAAAGACCCGTTTTATAGTCAGCCAAGCAAGCCCCATTTAACTGGGTTTTCGCTCTGACCTATCTTGTCGCTCAACGGCCAGATTCGTGGCGTTCTCCACTGCTGGAGAAGTTTTGGCATGATCTGACCTTCTTCAAAGTGTTGAATGGTCTCTTCCCAGCTGGCGATCATCGCTTTCCAATAGCCACTCTCTGGGCATGCTTCGCCGCTGTGGCACGTCATTATCGGAAAACTGGCTTTTTTGAAGGCAGGTGAACCCGGCATAGGCTTTCCCGTGGCTGGATCGAGCACTTTCTCCTTTGCCAATCGTAGGATCAGCGCTTCGCTGGGCTTTTCGGGAGGGATGTTGGCCAGGCGTTCCTCCAGCCATTGTAACTTACCGTCCCATGGCGGCAGTTTGGCGGGTGGCAAGGGGACAATTTCATTGATTTCAGGGACTTTGGGACTGGCATATGAATAGTTGGCGAGAATTCGCCAGATTTTGTGATAGCGATCTGCTCGTTCCAGGTCTTTCGTTTGCCCCAGGAAGTGAATTATCTTAGTGGGCTCTGGCCCCCGAAATCCATCATCCAGGTATCCGGCTGCCTGCTCGTAACCGCCAGCAATACCCATCTGAAATACTTCCAATGCACCGCGATAATCGCCGTCTCTTCTTAAACTAACGCCCAAAGCAACAGCTGCTTTTCCATGCCCCTGCTCAGCCGCACAGCGACGCATCTGCTGAGCGATTGCTGGGGCAATGTTGATTGGTGCGAGCTTTTCGCTAACCAAATACTGAGCCTCGGCATTTCCTTCATCCGCAGCTTTTCTAAAATAGCGAAGTGCCATTTCTGGATCTTTCTTTAGCCCGGCCCCACCCTGCTCTAAAAAATAACCGACAAACAAATATCCGGTCGCAACACGCGCATCAATCAGTTGCTCATTCAACCGCAAGTATTCATGCCCTCGAAGCTTAAAATGCCCTCGCATTGCACCATTCTGTAGGTTGATATTCGCTTTGACATGCCCGTTTTCAGCGGCAATTCGATAAAGCGCCTCAATTTCCGAATAGATCACTAAATCTCTTTTCAATTGATTATTTTTTTGCAACCAGCGGGCATACTGGAAGAGCTGATCAACTTCTTTAGAGGCGGATCGGAAATCTTCATGGTTACAAAAAAATGCCAATCTCTCATCAGGAATTTTAACTGACGCCATTGCGATCACCTCATCTTTAAATTGCCCAACACTAGTACTACAGGCGCCCATCATCGACACCTGGACGAGCAGTATCCAGCGCATCAGTCAAAATCTCTCAAGACCGCTTCATTGTAGAAAAACTCGACTAGAGAACTCATGGGCGCGTGAAACTTTCTTTCAAGATCCTTATTTTCGTTCATAATGTACCGCCAACTTTTGAAAGCATCACCGGCATCATCCTGCACCCCGTCTCCGTTCGTATGCAGTTCCCACAAGCGTCGCCGCAAGCGTTGCGTTTCACTTACCCATTCAAGGGCAATATTCAACTCACTATCAACCTGCATGCTCCGCGTATTGATATTGGCCGACCCATGGGTCATGAGCACATCATTGACAATCATCAACTTCGAATGGATATACACCGGTGTCCACGCTTGCCCAGCGGGTGAGTCTGGTGCAACCAGCGAGCACAGATGCACTTTCAACCCGGGAATTTCCTCAGGTTTCAGCACTTCCTCTTCAATCTCCTGTACCTGCTGATCCAGCTCCGCCTGCCAGTCCTTGAGCGCTCGCTGTCCCATCGTGTCCCGTGCAGAGTCCGGCACAGGCCTGGGTGGGGCGTTCTTCTTGAGCTGCTCGATGCGCATCAACTTGGTGACCCGCGGGATGGTTTCCGACCGGCCCAGGCTTTCAATCATCCGCTGGGTGTTCACCGTGCCGGCGCCGACCCCATCTTTGCTCGCATTGGTCACCACAAACAGATGCAGCGCGCCGTGCAACCCCGGATCGCGGCCGTGGGTGGTCTGGTCCAGCGCCGCTTTCTTGATCGCTTCGGCCAAGGGCGGCCAGCGGAAATACTGGTTTTCGATGTAGATGAACTGCGTGGCATTGTTGACCGCCTGCAGGTACAGCCGCTCGATTTCCCGTCTGCCTTCCTGCCCCTGGGTGCGCAGCAACTGCGCGATCAGCGGCGTGCCGCTGCCCTTGCGAAAGTCCAGTTGGCTGGCCACTTCCATGGCCTGGCGTGCGAGCAGCAAGTCTTCACCGGTTTCCTTGCGCCAGGCCGCAGCGAAGTTGTGGTGCAAGTGCTCAAGGACTTGGCCTTGAACCCGGCAGGAAATATCTTGCCGCGGCTGCTGGCCACGCGCACCGCGATTGGGCGCCGGCTTGTCGACGTCTGAACGGTTGAGTGCCGAGTGCTGGTCGGTATCCCAGTACTCGTCCAGCATGTTGTGGCCCATGACGAAGCCGACGGCATGGTCGGGCGATGCGTAGTCGACCAGCACGCTTTTCTGATGATGGGTCGCCGACAGCCTCAGGGTGTGCCGCATGCGTGCGCTGATGCGCGGGTCGAGGCTGTGGTACTTCAACTGATAGGCGACTTCGGCGCGTTCTTCCCAGCTGAAGCCGCGGCTGACGAACAAAGGATGACGGTTGTCGGCCCGCTCGAGTGCTTCGTGATCGGCTACATGGCAAGTCGCGAACCAGCGCCGATCATATTCATATTGCTCTTCGCTGGCGCTTTGCAGTGCACGATCGTTGATCCGCAGCAGCCCTTTGCCCGGCAGGTTGGCTTCGCCTACGACACCGGCCGAATTGAACGGCATCTCCCAGCCGAGCAGGCGCACCCGCACGCCCTCACGCGCCTTGGTCATCAGCAGTTCGCCAATGCAGGGCGCATTACCGTCGCGAATGAAGTACATCGAGGGCTGGAAGCCCCAGCAGATGATGTCGATGGACTCGATGGCGGCAGCAATGGCCTGGTGAACCGCCTCGAAGGTCTCTTCGCCATTGACCAATGGCGTGTATCGGCAGGGCAAGGGATGGTACTGGGTATCCTGGACAAACCAGGGGGCAGTCAACGTCGCTTGGTCGGTGTGGCTCAACGCCAAAGGCACAACGATGGCGGGCAGGCGCATGTATGGGCTTCCTTCCACTGCAGTGATGAAGGAAAGGAACATTGAACATGCGCTGGACCGCTAACAAGCTAAAGGTTGTAAAACTGGCCAGTTTCAGAAAAGCCCTACAAGGTCGCTCCAGGGCTCGTGCAATGGGCTGCCCAGCAGCCCTGAGAAGTTCAAGCGCTGACGACTTCCTGCAACCGCGCCCACAACTGCTCTACATGCGCGCGCTCGGTAGGCAGCGCGCCCACCGACACCCGCACCATCCAGCGTCCGTCCAAGGTCGCCGGTGTCACATAGGCCTCCCCGGAGCCATTGAGCCGCTCGGCCCAGGCCTTGGTATGCGCATCCAGCGCCTCCCCTTCCAGCCCCGCCGGTCGATGCTGGATGCACAATGTCTGCAACTGCACCGGGGCCAGCACCTGCCACTCGGCTGCCGCCTCGACCTGCTCGGCCAGCCAGTGGGCATTGTCCAGGTCGCGGCGCAAGCGCGCCTGCAGGGCTTCGACACCCTCGCTGCGCAACATGAACCACAGCTTCAGCGCGCGGAACCGACGACCCAGCGGGATGCCCCAGTCACGCAGGTTCTTCACCTCGCCATCCACCGCCGATTGCAGGTAGCTGGGGTTGGTGCTCATCACCCGGATCAGGTGCTGCGGGTCTCGCACATAGTAGATCGAGCAGTCGAACGCCACCCCCAGCCACTTGTGCGCATTGACCACCACCGAGTCGGCCAGCTCGATGCCGTCCCACATCCAGCGGCACTCCGGCAGGATCATCGCCGAACCGGCCATGGCCGAGTCGACATGCAACCACAGACCGTGGGCCTGGGTGATCGCGCCGATCGGTCGCAGCGGGTCGAGCGCCGTGGTGGTCGTGGTGCCGGTGGTCGCCACCACCGCGCACGGCTGGTTGCCGGCAGCCAGGTCTTGTTCGATGGCGGCCTGCAGCGCTTCGGGGCGCAGGGCGAACTGCTCATCCGTGGCGATCAGGCGGATGTTGTCCCGGCCAAACCCAGCCAGCAGCGCGGCCTTGTCCACCGAGCTGTGGGCATGGGCGCTGACGTAGACGATCAGTGGCTTGGCCTGGGCCTGCAAGCCTCCGCGCACCAGCGCGTAATCGCTGGCGCGCTCGCGGGCGCAGATCAGCGCCACCAGGGTGCTGGTCGAGGCGGTGTCCTGGATCACCCCGCTCCATTGCGACGACAGACCGAGCAATTGGCGCAACCAGTCGAGGGTGGTTTCCTCCAGCTCGCTCAGCGCCGGGCTGGATTGCCACGACAGCCCCAGCACGCCCAGGCCGGTGCTGAGGAAGTCGCCAAGCACCGACGACAGCGTACCGTTGGAGGGGAAGTAGCCGTAGAAGTCCGGGTGCTGCCAATGGGACAGGCCGGGCATGACCAACTGGTTGACGTCGTCGAGGATCGCTGCGAAAGGTTCGCCTTGCCGGGGGGCCTGAGCGGGCAAGGCGGCCTTGAGATAGCCGGGCTCGACCTGGGCCATGACCGGGCGCTCGCCGACGGTCTGGCGGTAGTCGGCGATCAGGTCGATCAGTTGGTGGCCGTACTGGCGGAATTGTTCGGGGGTCACCTGGGGTCTCCTGTGGGTGGTTCGCTGCCTGTACCGGCCTCTTCGCGGGCACGCCCGCTCCTACAGGCGATGCAGTAACCTGTGGGAGCGGGCGTGCCCGCGAAGAGGCCGGTACAGGCAACACAATGCCCCAGTCTAGGCACCTATCCCGAAGTGAATAACCCCGCCTCGCGCATACCTGCTATGGCAAACCCGCATGCCCGCCCTGCACGCCGAACTGCGACTGGCGCCACAGCTCGAACACCCGGTTGCGCAACCAGCGGTGTTCGACCGAGGCCTGCAGGCGCTGGTGCCACACCACCCAGTAGCGCTGGCTGTGGTCGATGAAGCCCAGCGGCCGCCAGGCCAGGTCGTGCAGGCGGCACAGCTGCCGGGCGATGTGCTCGGGCACGGTGGCCAGCGCCTGGCTGTTGGCGATCACCTGCACGGTGGCGGAGAAGAACGGCACTTCCAGGCTGACCCGCCGTTGCAGGCCCTGGGCGCGCAAGTGGCGGTCGATGAAGCTGTCCTTGTCGCCACCGCCGGAAATACGCACATGCTTGTGCGCCAAGTAGTCGGCCTGGCTGAGCGCGCCGCGGGCGGCCAGCGGGTGGTCGTGGCGCATCAGGCACACCGCGCGGTCCTCGCCCAACAGGCGCCCGTGCAGATTGGGTGGCGACTCGTCGAACAAGGTGGTGGCCAGGTCGATCTCGCCGCTGGCCAGCAAGGCGTACTGGCCGGCCTGCCAGGTGCGGTACTCCAGCGATACACCCGGCGCTTCGCGCTCCAGCGCCGCCACCAGCAGCGGCAGCATGTGCTCGGCCACATAGTCTGACGCGGCCAGGCAGAAACGCCGCTCGCAACGCGCCGGGTCGAACACCGCGGGCTGGCGCAGGGCGTGCAGCTCTTCAAGAACCTGGCGCAGGGGTTCGACCAGGGCTTCGGCGTGTTCGCTGAGTACGTAACCGCGGCCCTGGCGTACCAGCAAGGGGTCGTCGAAGGCTTCGCGCAGGTGGGCCAGCTGGCGGCTGAGGGCGGACTGGCTGACGCCCAGGCGCTCGGCGGCGTGGCTGAGGTTCTTCAGCTGCAGCAGGTGGTCGAGGGTGCGCAGGTGGGCGAGGCTGAGGGAGGCGAAGGTGGGGTTCATGCAGGCTCCCTGCGGTGGAATTCAAGGGCCCTCTCGCGGGCAAGCCCGCTCTCACAGGGTTCTCACATCGTTCAGCATCGTGAAAAACCTGCGGGAGCGGGCTTGCCCGCGAACAGGCCGCAACGCGGCCCCGACGATTACTCGGTCAGGCCAACATAGACGTTCTGCACGTCATCGTGCTCGTCGATCGCCTCGAGAAACGCTTCGACCTCGGCCAACGCTTCAGCACTCAGGCTGGCCGCGCTTACCGGGTTTTTAGGGGTGTAGCCGATTTTTGCTGCGGTCACGGTGAAACCATGCTCCGGCAGGGCCTTCTGCACCGCGTCCAGGTCGGTGGTGTCGGTGATGAACAGGGTCGAACCCTCTTCGTCGCCGTCTTCAAAGTCCTGGGCACCGGCTTCGATGGCCGCCATTTCCGGGTCGGCGTCGCCGCTCGGGGTGGCTTCGATCAGGCCGACGTGGTTGAAATCCCAGGCCACCGAACCGCTGGCACCCAGCTGGCCCTTGCGGAACAGCACGCGGATCTGCGCGACGGTACGGTTGATGTTGTCGGTCAGGCATTCGACGATCAAGGGCACCTGGTGCGGGGCGAAACCTTCGTAGCTCACCGCGTGGTACTGCACGGCGTCGCCGTCCAGGCCCGCACCCTTGCGAATTGCCCGCTCCAGGGTCTCGCGGGTCATCGAGGCTTTCTTGGCCTGGTCGATGGCCAGGCGCAGACGCGGGTTCATGTCAGGGTCGGCGCCGGATTTGGCGGCGATCTGGATCTCTTTGGACAGCTTGCCCATGATCTTGCCTTTGGCGTTGGCCGCGGCTTCTTTATGTTTGGCTTTCCACTGTGCGCCCATGTCGACTCTCTTGTTTCAGCGGCCAGTTCAGGAAGCGACCGGCCAAAAGTGGGTGCAGTTTATACGCCCTCGGGCCGCTGTTCGACAAGAAATCTCATGCTTTGTCGGCCTTGCCGGCTGCGGCGGCGAACCGCGCCAGGCGCACATCCAGGTGGCGCGGCCGTAACCCGCGATCTTCGGCCCGTTCCTTGCGCCGTATGGCATCGCGCACCATCAGCGACCCCAGGTAGCGAATCGGCTCCGGCGGGAACAGCCCAAGCGGCCCGTTGACCAGCGGCGAGCGGGTCCACGGGTTGTCCAGCCCCAGCGCCAGCGACGAAAGAATCTGCCCGCCCATGTGGCACGGCCCGACGCCGCTGCCGGAGTAGCCGAAGCCATAGAACACGTTGCCCTGCCCGTCCAACCGGCCGAAGAACGGCAAGCCGCTCACCGAGCGATCCGACGGCCCGTTCCAGCTGGCCGCCAGCGGCACCTCGGCCAGGGCCGGGAAGAACTGGCCAAGGGTTTCGCGCAGCAAGGGCCGGTACGGCGACGGCTGGTCGAACACCGGCAGCATGCGCCCGCCGTAGGCGAAGGTGTTGCCGCCCTTGCCGAGCATCAGCCGGCCATCGGAGGTGTTGTGGTAGTAATGCACGAAGATCCGCGAGTCGAGCACGCTGATGCCGCTGTCCAGACCGATCTGCGCCAGCAGCTCGGGGCACGGTTCGGTGATCACCATGTCGCTGGAGACGATCGCCACACTGCGCTGGAATTGCCGGAACGCACGCGCCATCCAGGCGTTCAGGCCAAGCACCACGCGGTCGGCGCGGATGCTGCCACGGGCAGTGCGCACCTGCGCCGGCGCGCCATGGTCGAGGGCGGTCATGGCCGTGCCTTCGTGAATGCGCACACCGCGCTGCAACGCGACCCGCCGCAGGCCCCGCACCAACCGCCCAGGCTGCACGGTGGCGGCGGCCGGCGAGAACCAGCCTTCCAGATGCCGCGCCGAGCCGGCCAGGTGCTGCACCTGCGCCACTGGCAGACGCTGGAACGAATTGATCCCCTGCTGCTCCAGCGCCGCGATCACCGCATCGGTGGCGCCGAGCTGGGCCCGGTTGGTGGCGGTGTACAGCGTACCGTCCAGGCGAAAGTCGCAGTCGATGCCGTTGCCGGCGCAGAACTCACCGATGGCGCCGATGCTACGTTCCGATTCGCGCACCAGCCGCACCGCCTCGGCCACCCCGAACAACCGTTCGAGGGTGAAGTACTTGGCCGACCAGGACAATGCACAGCCGCCATTGCGCCCGCTGGCACCGGCGCCGCAGATGTCGGCCTCGATCAGCAGCACGTCCAGCGCTGGCTGCGCTTGCTTGAGCATCAGCGCCGTCCACAGGCCGGTATAGCCGCCGCCGACGATGCACACATCGCAACGGGCATCGCCCTGCAGAGGCGGGCACACCGCCTCTTGCGTCGAATCCAGGGCCTGTTGCAGCCAGAAGGGTCTCATTCGCAGGTTTCCTTTAAGTGCGCAGTGGCTTGATCGCCATGCTGGTATTGGGCGCCACGTCATTGGCCTGGGGCTCGCTCGCCGGGCGGCTGTTCCAGTGCGGCAGCAACACCAGCGCCGAGAACAACGCACAGCCGGCGAACACGATGAACACCGTGACGCTGTCGAAATACCCTGGCAGCAAGCCGCCCAGCACCGCGCCCACCGAGCCGCAGCCGTTGACGAAGCCGGCTGCCGTGGCGCCGGCCTTGGCCGTGCCGAAGTCGATGGCCGCCGCGCCGCTGATCATCGAATCCGGCCCGTAGAGGGTCAGGCCCATGACGAACAGCAAGCCCACCACCATGACGATGCTGCCGCTGTGCATGGCCGCCATGAACAAGGCCAACGTCACGGTCAGCAGCACCAGGCTGATCACGCAGGCCGGCATGCGCCGGGCGCCGAACAGTTTGTCGGAGGCCAGGCCGATCATGATCGGGCCGAGCAGCCCGGCCAGCTCGAACGCGGTGGGGATGATCGCCGCGCCGACCTTGCCCACCGAGGGCATCTGCTCGAAGACGATCACCGGCCCCCACAGCAAGATCGCGTAGCGCGCCGGCTTGAGCAGGAAGTAGGCCAGGCCCAGGGTCAGCACCGTGCGGTTGCGCAGGATCTCACGCAGCGGCGCCCAGACGCTGCACAGGTTGCTACCCGGCGACATGCTCTGCGGCTCGGGGTCCACCGCCGGCAGGCCGACGTCCTCGGGCTTGTTGCGTTGCAGGAAGAAGAACAGCACGGCCACCAGTGCGACCACCACCGCACTGGAGAAGAACGCTGCGTGCCAGGTGCCGACCAGGGTGTAGGCCCACCAGCCGGCAAACGGCGACGCCACCAGGCCGCCGAAGGCATAGCACGAACTCCACAGCCCCAGCACTCGCCCACGCTGGGAGGCCGGGAAGAAGCTGCCGATGTTCTTGCACAAGCCTGCCCAGCCGGTGGACTGCGCCAGCCCCTGGATCAGCATGCAGGTGGCGAAGATCGGGAAGGTCGCATAGCTGCCCATCACCACCGCCGCCGCCGCCGAGATCAGCAAGCCGCCGAGCACCACTACACGTGGGCCGAACCGGTCGGCGAGCATGCCCCAGGTGAACTGGCCCACGGCATAGGCGGCCAGGTAGATGGCGTCGAGGTTGGCCATGGCGGCCTTGTCGAGCAGGAAGTTCGGGTCTTCGCCGATGCCGAGCTTGGCCACCGAGAACGCCTTGCGGGTGAAGTAGAAGGCGGCATAGGCCAGCCAGGTGATCGCGAAAATCTGTACTCGCCAGCGTTTGAACGCGGCTAGGGAATGGTTCATGTGAGTCTGACCTCTTGCTCAAGTGTGCCGGCAGAATGTTAAGAAACGCCTGTCTTGTTCTTGTGTTGCGCACAGCGATGACGGTGGCCGTCATCGGGTCAGATGGCGCTGTTTGAGCGCCATGGCCGGGCGAGCGCTTGTGGCATTCGCGTTGGGCTGGTCAGTATGGAAACAGCTGGTGACTGATAAATAAAATCGATTTATCGTATTTCACACATAAGCTCAGCTTGTTACTGGAGGCGGTATGTCGGTTTCCCACGCTCAACTCAAGGCCTTTCACGCGGTGGCGGTGCACGGCAGCTTCACCCGGGCGGCGCAGAAACTGTTCCTGACCCAACCGGCGGTGTCCGACCAGGTGCGCAAGCTCGAAGAGCGCTTCGGGGTGCTGCTGTTTCATCGCAACAAGCGCTCGGTACAGCTGACCGACCTGGGCGAGCGTCTGCTGGGCATCAGTCAGCGGCTGTTCGCCTGCGAGGCCGAGGCCCACGAACTGCTGCAGGATTCGCGCGCGCTGCACACCGGCAGCCTGGTGCTGGCGGTGGATGCACCGGTGCATGTGCTGCCGCAGATCGCCCGCTTCTGCCAGCGCTACCCGGGGATTCAGGTGAAGATCGAGACTGGCAATACCGATGAATCGCTGGCCCGCCTGTTCAGCTACCAGGCCGACCTGGCGCTGCTGGGCCGGGATGTCGATGACCAGCGCCTGTTCTGCGTGCCGTTGCGCCGCGATCCGATGGTGGCGTTCGTCTCGCATAACCATCCCTGGGCCAGCCGGGGTTCGATCAGCCTGGCGGACCTGGACGACACACCGCTGGTGTTGCGCGAACCGGGCTCGGTGACCCGGCAGACGTTGGAAGAAGAAATGCAACGCGCCGGCCTGCGCATTCGCCCGGCGATCCAGGTGGAAGGCCGGGAAGCTGCGCGCGAGGCGGTGGTGGTGGGTATTGGCGTGGGGGTGGTTTCGGCGGCCGAGTTCGGCGCGGATGCGCGGGTGTGTGCGTTGCCGATCGTCGATTGCCAGCGGCACCTGACCGAAACACTGGTCTGCCTGAGCGAACAGCGCACGCGCCGGGTGGTGGCGACGTTTCTGCAGATGGTTGAGGAAGCGTTGTAAGGTTTCACCGGCAATGTATCTATGCTGACGTTACCGATAACTTCGACCCGCCACCATGTTCTTTCGCCTCGCCGCCGACGCCCTGGTCCTCCTGCACCTGGCCTTCATCCTGCTGGTGCTGTTCGGTGGCCTGCTGGTTTTGCGCTGGCGCCCCGCCCTGCTCCTTCACCTGCCGGCCCTGGCCTGGGGCCTGGCGGTGGAGTGGCTGCACCTGCAATGTCCGCTCACGGGATGGGAGAACCGCATGCGCAGTGCTGCTGGTGATGCCGGCTACCAGGGCGGCTTCGTCGAACACTATGTCTGGCCGCTGATCTACCCCGCCGGGCTGACGCCGCAGACCCAGCTGTTGCTGGGCGGCGTCGTGTTGGTGCTGAACCTGGCCATCTATGGCTATGTGATCTGGCGCTTGCGGCGCTCCTAGCGGGTGGCGATCACAAACAGCCGCGGGAACGGTAGCAACACTTTGCCATCGGTGGCCGGCGGGTAATCGCGCTGCATGGCCTGCAGGTACATCTGCAGGAAGTCCGCTTGTTCATTCGGCTCAAGCCGTGCCAGATAGGGCCGCAGCGCCGACCCCTTGAACCACTCGACCACCGCCTCGGCCCCGCCCGCCAACGGGTGATGATAGGTGGTACGCCAGACATCCACCCGTGCACACAAAGGGCTCAGCAAGTCGTAGTAGAACGCCGCGTTATGCCGGGGCGGAAGCAGGAAGTCGGCGAATTTGGCCGCCCACGGACCCTGGCTGGCAATCTCGCGCAACTGCCGGTGAGCGGGCTCATCGAGGTTGTCCGGGGTCTGCACGGCCAGGCTGCCGCCGTCACTCAACTGACGGACCAGGTGCGGGTACAGCGTGCCGTGATCGGGCACCCATTGCAGCGAGGCATTGGCCAGGATCAGGTCTTGCGCCTGGGGGGCGGTCCAGCTGGCGATATCGGCAATTGCGCAGCGCACCCGAGGGACGCACAAGCGTTGACGTTCACGGGCCTTGGCGATCATGTCCGGATCGCTGTCCAGGGCAACCACCTGGGCATCCGGGTAGCGCTGCAGCAGCACTTCGGTCGAATTGCCAGGGCCGCAGCCCAGGTCAATGGCATGGCGGACCGTGCGTGGCGGCACGGCGCTGAGCAGGTCGCGCACGGCGCGGGTGCGTTCGTTTTCAAACAGCGAATACTGGGTGGCGGACCAAGCCATGGGGGGCTCCTTTGGGCGGGCAATGGCATCAGCATAAGCCATGTGCAGAGCCTTGTCGGCGCTGTGCCAAGCGCGGTACCTGCACAAGTTGTTGCCGGAGGTGAATGCGGAACCCTCTCCCCCTGATCAGGGTCGGTTCCTATATGCGCCTACCCACGAAAGTCTCCCTGGCCCTGGCGATTCTCGCCCTGATTGCCGCGGCCGCCCTGCTCACTTCACCCTGGATGAACCAGCGCTTCCACGTATCCGAGTTGACCGCCGCGCCCATGTTCAACGGCAAATCACCGGCCCAGCAACGCAAAACGGCCGGATCCCCAAGGGAGCCGGCCGTCTTGAACAGCGAGTGACGCTTAGTGTCGCTTGGCGCTACGGATCTGATGCACCACACCCATGGCTACCACGACCGCCGCCGCGATACCGGTGGAGACCACCAGGATCTGGTAGTCAGGCATGAACGCCATGGTCACCAGGGCGGCCACGATGAACGCGATCACCAGGTAGGTCAGCCACGGGAACAACCACATCTTCAGGCGCACTTCCTTGCCTTCGGCGATCAGCTTGCGGCGCATGCGCAGCTGCGAGAAGGCGATCACCAGGTAAACCAGCAGGGCGATCATGCCGGTGGTGTTCATCAGGGTGTCGAGCACGTCCTTCGGACGCAGGGTCTCGCTGAAGTTGATCAGCGCGCAGACCACCGCCACGGCACACGAACCCATGATCGCGTACACCGGTACGCCAGTGCCGGCGCGGGTGATCTTGAACAACGACGGCGCGTCGCCACGCTGGGACAGCGAGAACAGCATGCGCGAAGCGGTGTAGTGACCGGAGATCAGGCAGCTGCTCACCGAGGTCAGGACCACGAAGTTCATCAGCAGCTCGGCGTACGGCACACCCAGCAGCTCCAGGGTACGACGGTAGGCGCCATAGCCCGACTCACCCAGGTGCGGGTCGTTCCACGGCACCAGGCACACGATCAGGAAGATCGAGCCGA
>RCUM01000937.1_pt1 | contig 13368 bp, 12 predicted proteins | sample 2166141 | NCBI WGS metagenome assembly RCUM01 (sample SAMN09932756, study PRJNA488358) | compost metagenome | isolation source: compost soil in crotonic acid-enriched | place: Germany: Experimental Botanical Garden
GCCATGATGTTCAGCGCCGGCATGGGCATCGGCCTGATGTTCTTCGGCGTCGCCGAGCCCCTGTCGCACTACGTGACGCCCCCTCCCGGCTCGGTCGCCGGGCAGTCCAGCGAAGCGATGCAAGTGGCCATGGCCACTACACTGTTCCACTGGACCCTGCACCCCTGGGCCATGTACGCCATCGTTGGCCTGGTGATTGCCTACGGCACCTACCGCCGCGGGCGCTCGCAACTGATCTCCGCCGCCTTCCGGCCGTTGATCGGCAAGCACGCCAACGGCCCGATCGGGCGGCTGATCGACATGATGGCGATCTTCGCTACCTTGTTCGGCTCCGCCGCATCGCTCGGCCTCGGCGCCCTGCAGATCGCCGGCGGCCTTGAATACAACGGCTGGATCGAACACCCCGGGAAGATCTTCTACATCGCGATCATCACCCTGCTGACCATCGCCTTCGTCACCTCGGCGGTGTCCGGCGTCGGCAAAGGCATCCAGTGGCTGTCCAACACCAACATGGTGCTGGCGCTGGTGCTGGCCTTGTTCGTGTTCCTGGTCGGCCCGACCTTGCTGATGCTCAACCTGCTGCCGACCTCTATCGGCATCTACTTCAAGATGCTGCCCGAGATGATGGCCCGCACCAATGCCAGTGGTGGCGCGCAGATGAACAGCTGGCTGGCCGGCTGGACGGTGTTCTACTGGGCCTGGTGGATCTCCTGGACGCCGTTCGTCGGCATGTTCATCGCACGCATCAGCCGGGGGCGCACCATTCGCCAGTTCGTCAGCGGTGTACTGCTGGTGCCGAGCCTGGTCAGCCTGGTCTGGTTCACCATTTTCGGCGGTGCCGGCATCGATGCCCTGCGCGAGGGCAGCTTCCAGCTCATCGACGGCGCGGTGAACAGCAACCACGCGTTGTACCAGTTGCTCGCCAGTTATCCGCTGGCCTCGGTGACTTCGGTGCTGGTGATGATCCTGGTGGGCATCTTCTTCGTCTCCGGGGCCGATGCCGCGTCGCTGGTGATGGGCACGCTGTCCGAGCATGGCACTACCACGCCTTCACGCCGCACGGTGATTTTCTGGGGTGCGCTGACCGGGACGGTGGCGGCGATCATGCTCGCCATCGGTGACCCGCGAAACCCGGGCGAGGCGCTGACTGGCCTGCAGAACCTGACGATTGTCGTCGCCTTGCCGTTCGTGCTGGTGATGGTCCTGCTGTGCCTGGCGCTGTACCGCGACTTGCGCAAGGACCCGATGATGCTGCGTCACCTGCGCGGCACCGAGCTGATCGAAAAGGCCGTGTTGTATGGCGCGGTCAAGCACGGCGAGGAGTTCTACATCGTCGTGCAGGAGAAGAAGTCCTCGGTCAAGCAGGCCCAGTCCGATGTCGAGGTTTCCAGCTCCTGACCCTGCCCTGCGCGCACGCCGGCTGACCATCCATCAGCTGGCGCCCGCGCAGGGAGCAAGCCACTAGACTTGATGGGGGGGACGACATCAACGCACCTCGAAGCAGGAGATCTGTGATGAACAGAACAGCTTGGTTGGCGTTGGTAGCGGCTGGGGCAATTTCAGGTTGCGCGAACCGAACCGAGATTGTCGATGTCCCCCTCGCGGCTACCCCGCTCAATGCAATGCATATCGCCCACGCCACGCTCAGCCCGGTGGGCGAGCAGACCAGCATCTGGCTCACCGTGGGCGGAGTACCCCACGACATGGCCGTGCCCAGCCGTCTCGACACTGCGATCTATGCCGGCTCGTGCCAGCAGCTGAGCGCGCAGCCCGCCTACACCACGCAGCAAGCCAACAGCGTCGATCAGCCCTCGCTGGCCCCCCGCACCCAGCACTGGGCCCAGGCGCCGGTGGCCCTGAGCACGCTGTCCAAGGGTGACTATGCGCTGCTGGTGCGCACCAGCCCGGCCGATGGCAGCCGCCCGCTGTTCTGCGGCGACATCGGTTCAGGCCAGGGATAACCCGAACCTGTTGAAGTTTCCGTGGCCAGCGATGCGTCACTGGTCACGGTTCGCTCAGACGGCTGTTCCTCTCCATCCTGGAGAATAGTGGCACAATGCCTTATTCTAGCAACCCCTCTAAACCGGGTATTACAGCTCACCAAGAGGGAATTCACCCATGGATCAGGTAGGACAACACCTTGCAAACTCTGATGTATCTGCTCTTCCTCGGCGCTGCTTTCCTAGCGTACAAGCGTCGCACTACCCTCTGGACCGCCTGCGCGGCAGCCCTGTTTACCGCGGCCTTCAATTACCAGGAATGGGATAATTCCTGGATATGGCCGGCCCTGGTCGTCGGCCTGATCGTCCTCACCGCAAAAAGCGTGGCAAGCAGCGTACGTGCGCAAATCCAGGCCGACACGAAAGAAGCCGTCTCGTTCACCATCGGCGAAATCATCAGCAACAGCAATGACACGCTGGTCACCACCAGCGTGAGCGTTGGCCGTGACGCCTTTGGCGACGCCAAGGCAACCACCTCCCACGACTACCATTCTTCCCACACCACCTGGATCAAAGACCTGATGACCGGGAAGGAAGCCAAGATCGGCGGCGACGGCCACCTGGAAGCACGCAGCGGCCATGTGGTCGGTTTCGCGCGCTACAAAGGCCGCACGATGATGGACATCAACTACACCACCGAGAAAGTGTTCGCCATGAAGGGGCCAAACGTGGCCATCAACGCAGCGATCATCATCCTTGGCGGGCTGTTGCTTGGCTGGGTGCTCTATCCGGTCATGCTGCTGTGCACCCTCCTGGCCTCGCGCTGGCCGAATACCTGGAGCCCAAAGGGCGGCGGCGCGATCACGCCCGGTTTCGCAGGCTCGGCCTTGCACGACAAGCTGTACATCGTGGGTGGTTTCCTGTGCTATGGCCTCGCCTTCCTGACCGTTGTGGGCGGCCATGGCGCAGCGTCGTCGTTCATCCTCGCGGGGTTGCTGCTGGTGGTCGGCGTAGTCGTACTGCCTGTTTACTGCCTGATCAAACTGCGCGACCGCCATGCGCAGTTGATGATCTACTGCGAGCAGCAGCTCGATCGCCTGCTGAGCGAAGCCAAGGCACGCTCCGCAGCCCGCGCCCAGCACGTTGAGCAAGGCGCACCCGCCGCCGTCTGAATCACACTGACCTTGTCGTCAGAACGGCAAGGTCAGCTTGATCCAGTAGGCATCGCCCTGCGCCCGGTTGCGCACCTCGGTTTCCTTCGACCACTTGGCGGTGACGAACCAGCCATTGTCACCGCTGTACTTGATCGAAGGGCCGATGGCGAAGCTGCGGCCTTTGTTGTTTACGATGCGTTCACCGTCCTGGTGATCGTCCGTGGTCTGCCGGTAGTAGTAGCCACCCACCCCCGCCACCCAGCCATTGCCCAGGCCCCAGCCCAGCGCGTAATCGACGTGGAACTCCTGGCCGGAGCGGTAATCGGTGTCCGGGTTGCGGCGGTTGAAGTCGTACATCACCTTGGCGTCGAGGTTCAGCCCGTTGGGGTCGACGTAGGTCATGGCGTACACCGGCTCGAATACCCAGTAGTTGCGCCCGGGATTGGCCAGGTCGTCGCGGTCGTAACGGCCGGTCGGCGCGATCATGTCGAACGCCAGGATGCTGTGGAACTTGTCGCTGTGATGAAAGCCCAGCGCCGGGCCGAAAATCACGTCGCCCAGCCCCCGGTTGTGCTGTGACCGGCCATTGACGCTGACTTTCAGGTCCACCAGCGGAACGATGGCATGCAGCGCCAGGCTGCCGCCCAGCACCGTCTGCTCACTGACCCAGATCAGCCGTGGGACGATGGCGTTGGCACGAACGCGAAAATCCACCGGCAACTTGCTGCCGTCATTGCCACGCAGGTTGTCAGCCTCGTAGTGGTTGACGAACAACTGCCCGTAGAAACCCGGCGGCGGCATGGCACCGGACATGTAGTTTTCCGCACCGAGCGGGTAGGACGTACCGCCCCCCTCGGTGGCCTGGGACAGATTGGCAGCGCCGAACAGCGTGGTGCAGACAGCAAGGCGGAGCAGGTTCGCAAGGGTCGGATTCATCGGGTCAACCTTTGTTGTTGTTATCGGTCGGGGGCATGCCGGCACCCCGCGTTGGCGAGGGACCGGGCAAAGATCGGTCAGATGCGCTTGAACAAAGCCGAGCGCTGGCTTTCAGCCGTACCGTCGGCGGCGCTGTAGAAGCGCTCCATGAAGATGTCGCGCTCGAACAGGCGGCCTTGCATCAGGCAGGAGATCGCGGCGTCGATCATCACGGGCGGGCCGCACAGGTAGGCCTTGTGGCCGCTGAAGCGCCCATCGAAATGGCGCCGGGCCGCGTCGTGGACATAACCGCGCAAGCCCTGCCACTCGGCATCTTCGGCAGCCTGGCTGAGCACCGGCACGTAGTTGAAGTTGCCATGGCGAGCGGCGAGGTCTTCGAACAGCGCGCGGTTGTACAGCTCGGCGCGGGTGCGCGCCCCCTGGAACAAGGTGATGGTGCGCGTGTCACCTTGCGCCAGCAGGTCGAGGATCATCGACTGCGGACTGGACAGCCCTGACCCGCCGGCGATGAAGATCAGGTCGCCCGGCTGCGAGCTGCGCACGAAGAACTGCCCGTAGGGGCCAGACAGTTGCAGTGCATCGCCGACCTTCAGCTGACGATGGATATGCCCGGTGGCCACACCGCCCTCGACCAGGCGGACATGCAGCTCGACCTGGTCGGGACGGTCCGGCGGGTTGGCCAGCGAAAACGCCCGAGTACCGTCGATACCCGGCAGTTGCAGGTTGACGTACTGACCAGCCTGGAACGCCATCGGCCGGTCGAGCCTGAGGTGGACACCGAGGATGGTCGGTGACAACTGCACCAGCTCGCTGACTTGGGCGTGGTAGTCCTGCACCGGAAAGCCGGCGAAGTCGGGGTCGACGTCGATGTCGGCCTCGATCACCAGATCGCTCTGTGGAATGGCGCAGCAGGCCAGGACCTTGCCCTCTTCCCGCTCCATGTCCATGAGGGCAAACGAGGAAGCCGCCCCCAGGTCGACCTCACCCTCCAGCACCTGGCACTTGCAGGTGGCGCAGGTGCCGTGGCCGCAGGCGAACGGTAGCCATACACCCTGGCGCAGCGCGGCCTGGAGGATGGTCTGGCCCTCCTCGACCTCGATCTGCTCGCCGGTGGGTTCGATGGTGACTTGATAGCTCATGCTGGCGTTCCTCAGTTACGGCTGCCGCCCAGGCCTTCGAGGCCGGGGGTGTGCAGGTGCAGCAGGCTCTTGTGGCCGATGCCGTTGGCGGCCAGGCCGAGGGCCGGATCGGGGTTGAACAGTTGCTCGTCGAGGCGCCAGCGCACTGCGGAAAAATCGACTTGCGCGGCGTCGGGGTGCAGCGCGATGGCCGGCTTGACCACCTGCTCGATGAACACCCCGAACGGTTGCGCCGGGTCCACCGGCAAGGTGAAGGGTGCGCAGAACAACAGGTGGTTCTCCCAGCACAGGTAGACCAGTTGGGCACCGTGGAAATTGGCCTGGATATCCAGGGGCTGGGCGGTGTAACTGCCGATGGCGATCACGGACATGACGAAGATCCTCTTGTTGTTGTGGGGGCCGGGGCGCGGCGAAACGCCCCGACGGTTCAGCCGGTCTTGCGCTCGGCGCCCTGCAGTGCCTGCCAGCGCTGCTGCTCGGGAGAGCCCTGGTACTCGAAGTTGTCCTGGCCGGGGGCGATGTTGTAGTAGTCGCGCACCACGGCCTCGACGTCGCCGCCACCGCAGTTGCCTTGCAGGATCTGGTGCACCGGCAGCCAGGCCTGCAGGTACTTTTCCGGCTCATGGGCGAAGATGTCGCAGCAGCCGTCGGAGCAGAAGTGATAGCGCTCGCCTTCATGCACCAGGCTGCGGTGGCTCAGTTGCGTGGGGTCATCGGGCTCGGTGAAGGCCAGCGGAATCTGGCAGATCTGGCACAGCATCGGCAGCGTCGGGTTGTAGAAGCGCTCGCCCCGCGCCTGCAGCTCGCGCCAGTGTTCATAGCGCGGCCGGTAGTAACGGTCGAAGGTGTTCGGGTACTTGGCCGACAGCCAGTCCAGTTCTTCGTCGGTGGGGATCCAGGTATGGAAGTTGGTGGCCTGGCTGTACTGGTAGAAGATCGACCAGGCCTGGTGGGTGATGTGCTCCTTGCCGATGGTGCTCTGCTCGACGTACTTCGGCGGGCGGATGCCGTAGCGCTCCAGGTCCTTGAACAGTGCGCCTCCGGCCTGTTCGAAGTACACCTCCCAGGCCTCGGCCCAGGACATCACTTTGTTCGGCAGCATGTAGTCCATCATCATCCCGACCAGGGTCAGCAAGCGGTAGCCGCGCCAGAACCACTTGTCGATCCAGCGCTGGACGATGGGCACGTTGTCTTCGTGCTGTTCGAGCAGGAACTTGATCACCTCCAGGCCCAGGGTCATGTGCCGGGCCTCGTCGGACTGCGCCGAGAAACCGAAAGTCACGGTGGCCATGTCACCGTTGAACGCCGCACCCGACATGAACGGCACGAACAGCAGGTTGGTCAGCACGTACTCGAACGAGAACGAGATGGCCGTGAGGAATTCGAACGGGCCGGCGGTCCGGGCATCCTCGAAGAATGACTTGGGCACCGAGAGGAACCACACCCGGTCATGCATGTGGGCGAAGTCGTGCAGGCCGTTGAAGTGCTTGTTGTAGTGGCTCATCGCGTGGACCTGGGTCTGCACGTGACGCAACTCGTCGATGGCCTGCATCTGGCAGGCCACGCGCGCGCCGGCACCGCCGAAATGCCGGCCGACACGGGCGAAGCCCTGGTAGGCTTGGTACTCCAACGGCGTGACGCCACTCAAGAACAGCTTCAGGGCGTTGACATAGCGGGCGTCGGAGATGTTCTGGTGGCTATTGTTCTGGGCAAAGGCATCGAAGATCGCGTAGAGCTTCTTTTCTTTCTCGGCCTGGTATTTCCAGTAGGCATCCATGGTCAGGCGGAACGGGTCTTCCCACTTGTCCCAGTCGGTGATCTTGATGCCTTCGAAGCGCTCGTACGGGTAGATGTCTTCCTTGCTCTGGTAGCTCGGCTCCCAGCCCAGGTCGCGGGTCAGGCAGCGGTACTTGTCTTTCTGGTTCAGGCGTTTGGCGGCCATGCTGGCTCTCCGAATTGTTGTCGTTGTACGGATCAGTTCCAGTGCAGGGCGAAGCTGTCTTCGTCTTCCTCGACGTTGCCGCCAAGGGTGATCACGTCGATCAGCATTTCCTGCACGTCCCATTCGCGGCCGATCTTTTCCTCCACCGTGGCGCGGTGGATCTCCAGCCGGCCTTCGGCCTGCACGCGGATCATCGCCGGCTGGTGCTGGACCACGGCGTGGGGGTTGTCCTGGGTGATGGCCTCGACGATGTAGCGGGCGCTGTCGTTGTCCTGGAAGGCGATGTAGACGAGGGAAGTCATGCTGCTGCTCCGCTGAGGCCGAGTTTTGCCAGGCGTGCGCCAAAGGCGCTGTCGATGGCATCGAGCGAGGCGCGGCCGGGGCCGATGTCGGCCAGCGGGGCCAGGGCCTGCAGGGCGCGAACGCGCCAGTCGACCAGCCAGCCTTCGATCAGCTCGCGGTTCTCGGCACGCTCGGCAACAGCGGTCTTGACCAGGGCATCGACCCAACGCTGGCTCTCGGCGAACCACAGGCGCATGAACTCGGTGAGCATGCCCACCTGCCCTGCCCCGGCTGCCAGCAACTGGCTGTCGAAGTGCTCGAACAGCAGCGGGTAGAGCAACCCGTCGCTGACCAGGTTCTGCGCCAGGCTCAGTTCGAACCAGTCGCGCAGCACCAGGGTGTCTTCGACGTAGCGGCGCAGCCCCTGCCAGGCCGGATCGTCCAGCCAGCGCTGCTTGGCTTCGGCCAGCAGGGCGAGGCCGTCGTCCTCCAGCAGCAGACCAATGCGCGACAGATACTGGGCAATGGCCAGGCGATCCATGGCGTGGAACATGTGCATCTGGGTGACGCTGGTGCCGAAGGCGTCGGCGGCGATGCCGCTGTTGTTCATGTTCGCGCCCAGTTCGGCATGGCGCAGCGGCAGCAGGAGTTGGGCAATCAGGGCACGGGTGGGCGCCGCCAGGCTGCTCAGCAGTGCGCGCTTTTCGCAGAAGGCAAAGCTGTGTTCGGCGTTCTCCTGCATCCGTGCCCGGGCCTGCACATAGGTGCCGTAGTAGTACTGGCGCGGGTCGCTCACGGCGTACCAGTCGGCCATGCGCACGGCGGTGCGGCTCGGGTCGTTGAGCAGTTTGTCCGGCTGCCACAGCGGGCGGTAGTGGAAGTTGGTGGCGGCTTCGATGTCGAAGCTGGCCTCCTGGTAGCGGCTGGCAGGCTTGTCGCCGAAACGTCGGCGGATATGGCTGAAGGTCTGGCGGATCGGCTCGACCGTGGCCGTCTTGATCTCGATACTCATGCAAGGCGTCCTGTACTTGTTGTTGTGGGGAAGCGGCGCGTCGGCAAACGGCGCGTCAATCGTCTTCGTCGCGGCACTCGCCATAGCGCCACTTGGCCATATCGGCGTCGACCGCGGCGGCCATCGCGGCGTCCATGTGGCGGACCCGGTTGCGTTCGCAGAACACCGTGAAGGCAGCGCGGGGCAGGACCAGTTCGACGAACAGGTCCGGATGGCCGATGGCGAAATCGAACTCGACAAAGGTGGCGTCCGGCTCGCTGCGAACGCGGACGAAACGCGGCATCTGCTCGAAGGAGGAAGTGGCTGGGGTCATGCGCGGATGCTCCGGTTGGACTCGTCAGGGTCTGAGCAACCGCTGTGCCAAGATTCGCGCCGGAGGCAAAAATCCACTCAACACATTGTTTTACAAGGCTATTTAAATTGAATCCGAGCACTATCCAGGACCCTGCCGAGGTCGCCGACAGCGAGCGCAGCGGGCCTGTTTGATCATTTGCTCAATCGTCGAAAGGCCATTTGAGCAAATGACACATCAGCACCTGTGATTGACTTTTCGCTGGGTTTCAGGCGGTTTAGAAAGAAGACAACGACCCGCGCCTTGCATCCGCTGCCGAGGTCGTCCCAGCACGAGCAAGCCCGCCATAGCCTGAACGGGACGTGCTGAATCCCCATACAACTACAACCAAGGGGCGTACGTGAATGATTAGCCAGTACCGGGCACCGGAACCTGCTCCGGCGTTGAAGGACCTCACCGAACGGGTGCGCTTCCTGGGCACCGAGGGCAAGATCTGGCTGGACGAGCAGCGCATGCTGCTGGTGCAAGCCGCGATGATGGCCGGCATGCGCCGCGAGCTGATCGAAATGCTCGGCGTCGAGCGGGCCAAGGGGTTCTTCCTGCGCCTGGGCTACCAGTCCGGCCTGCGCGATGCCGAGCTGGCGCGCAAGCTGCGCCCGCAGGGCAACCCGGTGGAGATGTTCTTCATCGGCCCGCAGTTGCACTCGCTCAAGGGCATGGTCAAGGTGCGGCCGCTGCAGCTGGAAATCGACCTTGAGAACGGCCATTTCTATGCCGATATCGAGTGGCAGGACTCCTTCGAAGTAGACAACTGCCAACTGGAAAACCTGCACTCCGAGCAACCGATCTGCTGGATGCTGCTGGGCTACGCGATCAGCTACAGCTCGTTCTTCCTGGGTCGCCAGGTGCTCTACAAGGAGGTCAGCTGCCGTGGTTGCGGCGGCAGCGAATGCCGCATCATCGGCAAACCGGTGGAGCAATGGGAAGACGCCGAGACGTTCATGCGCTATTTCCAGAGCGACCCGATCATCGACGAACTGCAGACCCTGCAGGTGCAGGTAGCCAACCTGCGTCAGCGCTTGCGCTACGACGCCGGGCAGTTCTACGGCATCGGTCAGTCCGACGCCTATCGCCGCTGCTGCTCGCTGATCGACAAGGTCGCCCTGGGCAAGGCCTCGGTGCTGTTGCTGGGAGAAACCGGGGTCGGCAAGGAAGTCATCGCCCGTAGCCTGCACCTGCGCAGCGAGCGCGCCGGCGCGCCGTTCGTGGCGCTGAACTGCGCGACCATACCGCCGGACCTGATCGAGGCCGAGCTGTTCGGCGTCGAGAAAGGCGCCTACACCGGCGCCCAGCAGGCGCGCATGGGGCGCTTCGAACGGGCCCACGGTGGCACGCTGTTCCTCGATGAAATCGTCGAACTGACGCCTCGCGCCCAGGCCAGCCTGCTGCGCGTGCTGCAGGAGGGCGAGCTGGAACGTGTCGGTGATTCACGCACCCGTCAGGTCGATGTGCGGGTCATCGCCGCCACCCACGAAGACCTTGAGCAAGCGGTCAAGGACGGGCGTTTTCGTGCCGACCTGTTCTACCGCCTGAACGTCTTCCCGGTGCGCATCCCGGCGCTGCGCGATCGCCGCGAAGATATCCCGCTGCTGATCGAGCACTTCCTCGGCCGCCTGCACGAAAGCTACGGCAAGAAGACCCGAGGCCTGAGCGACAAGGCCATGGAGGCGTGCCTGAACTACGCCTGGCCGGGCAACATCCGCGAACTGGAAAACCTCATGGAACGCGGTGTGATCATCACCGATGAGAAGCAGAGCATCGGCCTCGATGCGCTGTTCCCGCATGCGCCGCAGTCCGTCGACAGCATTGGCCTGGGCAGCGATGGTCACCTGGTGGCGGACGGCGACCCGAGCGCGCCCAGCTGGATAGCGCAAATCGTCGACAGCGGCACGCACCTGGAAGCGGTCGAAGACGCCCTGATCCAGGAGGCCATGACCCGCTGCCGACAGAACGTCTCGGAGGCCGCACGCCTGCTTGGCATGACCCGCCCTGCCCTGGCCTATCGGCTGAAGAGAACACCGAGTGAAGGCAAGGGTTGAGGGTGTACCTCAGACCACCGGTTCGAACGGCAACCCCACATAGTTCTCGGCGATGTTCAGCAACCCCGCTGGCGATGTCAGGAAGTACCCGCGGTCGGCTTCCTGCATTTTCTGGTCCCAGGCATCCTGGTGGGGGCCGAAGTCGTGCAACAACTGGGTCATGAACCAGCTGAACCGCTCGCCCTTCCACACCCGACGCAGTGCCATCGGCGAGTACTGTTGCAGCAGCTCCGTGCGCCCCTCGCGGTAGACCTTGAGCAGAATCCGGTACAGGTAGTTGACGTCCGATGCCGCCAGATTCAACCCCTTGGCGCCGGTCGGGGGGACGATATGGGCGGCATCGCCGACCAGGAACAACTGCCCGTACTGCATGGGCTCGACCACTTGGCTACGCAGCGGGGCAATGCTCTTTTCAAGCGCCGGCCCGGTCACCAGCCGTTGCGCGACGTCGTCGGGCAAGCGCGCCTTGAGTTCATCCCAGAAACGGGCGTCCGACCAGTCTTCCACCCGCTCCGTCAACGGTACTTGCAGGTAGTAACGGCTGCGGGTCTGCGAGCGCTGGCTGCAGAGCACGAAACCGCGCTCATGATGGGCATAGATCAGTTCATGGTTGACCGGCGGCGTGTCGGCCAGCAGGCCCAGCCAGCCAAACGGATAGACCCGCTCGTAGCAGCTGAGCACACCTTCGGGAATGCTCTGCCGCGAGACCCCGTGGAAGCCGTCACAGCCGGCGATGTAGTCGCAATCCAGACGCTGCGGCTGGCCGTCGTGGTCGAAGGTCAGGTACGGGCGGCCACTGTCCAGATCATGCGGTTGGACATTGCTGGCCGAGTAGATGATCGGCGCACCGCTGGCCGCGCGCGCCTGCATCAGGTCGCGGGTGACTTCGGTCTGGCCGTAGACCATGACCGTCTTGCCTCCCGTCAGGGCCTTGAGGTCCAGGCGCTGGCGCTGCCCGCCGAGCACAAACTCCACGCCTTCGTGCACCAGGCCTTCGCGGTCCATGCGTTGCGCCACCCCGGCTTCACGCAGCAGGTCGACCGTACCCTGCTCAAGCACCCCGGCACGAATGCGGCCGAGCACGTAGTCGGGGGTCTGGCGTTCGACGATGACCGTGTCGATGCCCGCGTTGTGCAGCAACTGACCGAGCAGCAGGCCAGACGGACCTGCACCGATGATTGCAACCTGAGTTTTCATTGTTGTTGTCTCGTGTCGAACGATGCCGGCCCGCTCTGGCAGGGACCGGGCATCTGCTGTTAGGGTTTGCCCTTGCATTTTTACGGGCAAAAATTGGCAAAAAGGTGTGCTATCCCATGCAGAACCTGCACTTTTGCAAAAACCGTTCGATTAACGGACAGGCGAATCCACCATGAGATCCAGCCTCCCCGGTGTTCCACTGTTCCAGCTGTATGGCGAAAACCAGGCCTGGCCCGGCACCGACCTGCTGCACTGCGAGTCGATCCCGGCACGCAGCCGCCTGCACCACTGGGAGATCAAGCCGCACCAGCATGCCGAGCTGTTCCAGCTGCTCTACGTGCAACGCGGCCAGGCCGAGGTGGAGATCGAGGGCGTACGCAGTTCGATCCGCGAGGCGGCGATCCAGGTGGTGCCGCCGCTGACCGTTCATGGCTTTCGCTTCAGCGCCGATATCCAGGGTCACGTGCTGACCTTCGGCACGGCGCTGGTAGCCGAGCTGGAGCAGCGCCTGGGCACCCCGCTGGGCGTGCTGGCGGCACCCGTGTGCTTTGCCTTGGGCAAGGATCGCCAGCGACTGCGCAGCCTGATCGACACGTTGCAGGAGGAATATCAGGGCCATGCCCCGGCGCGCGCGGCGATGCTTCAGGCCCTGGTCAGCGCGCTGATGGTGTGGATCTGCCGCCGCCAGCAATCAGGCCAGTTGCCACGCAATCGCGATGAGCGCGACCGCCTGCTGCTGGGCCAGTACCTGCGCCTGGTCGAAGCACATTATCGCGAGCACCTGTCGACCGCAGAGTTTGCCGCACGCCTGAACATCTCCAGCCTGCAGCTCAACCAGCTGTGCCGCGAACTCAGTGGGCAGACGGCGTTGCAGGTCATTCACCAGCGGTTGCTGCTGGAGGCCCGGCGCAACCTGATCTACACCCGCATGAGCATCGGCCAGCTGTCGGACAACCTGGGTTTCAGCGACCCCACCTACTTCGCCCGGTTCTTCAAGCGCTTGAGCGGCGAAACAGCCAAGGCCTACCGACGTGCGATGCAGGCCGACTGACCGGCATTGCTTGACGTATACGTAAACCTGCATTCAGGATACCGCCATACCCTTTGCCGAGCCCGAGCATGAGCCTCCAGACCTACAGCATTTCCGACCTGTCCCGCGAGCTGGACATCACCACCCGCGCCATTCGCTTCTACGAGGAGCAGGGTCTGCTCAGCCCGGAACGCCGTGGCCTGGAGCGCATCTACACGGCACGCGACAAGGTCAGCCTCAAGCTCATCCTGCGCGGCAAACGGATTGGTTTTTCCCTCGCCGAATGCCGTGAGCTGATCGAGCTGTACGACCCCACCAGCGGCAACCTCAAGCAGCTCAACAGCA
>RCUM01000939.1_pt1 | contig 13341 bp, 14 predicted proteins | sample 2166141 | NCBI WGS metagenome assembly RCUM01 (sample SAMN09932756, study PRJNA488358) | compost metagenome | isolation source: compost soil in crotonic acid-enriched | place: Germany: Experimental Botanical Garden
AACCAGGCGCCCTAAAACTTTTTAAACATAAAATAGATTTACTTTCTGAGAAGGTCGATATAGGAATCTACTCTGCCAATCCTGTAATTAACGGAAAGGCTATGTATAAAAAAAACATAGAAGACGTTTTTCACGAAATTGATACCATTACATCAGGGTCTATCTTTTCGATACCATTATTAAAGCATTTTGGAGGATTTGACAACTCATTGTTTATAGATGCAGTTGATTATGAATTTTGTTATAGGATTTTTAGCCTTGAGAATAAGCAGGCTGTAATCTTGCCAGATGTCTATCTTCATCATGAATTTGGATATCCAACAGATATTGGCTTTGGATTGATGTCTGAGAATTATTCAGCATTCAGAACTTACTATATTGTTCGGAATCACATTGTTATGTGGAAGCGATATCCGAATCTTTTTAGACCTGAATATAAGGTAAGACTTGTTCGCACCCATATTATTATTCGTTCTATAAAGATCATTCTAGGAGAAAAAGATAAATGGAATAAATTGAAAGCGATTGTAAAGGGGATTATTCACGGAATAGCAAAAAAATGATTTATATGGAGCATAAGAAAGCACGATTGATAGCATATTATTTACCTCAGTTTCACCCAATTCCTGAAAATGATACATGGTGGGGTAAGGGATTTACTGAATGGACAAACGTAGGTAAAGCAAAACCTTTATTTAAAGGGCATTATCAACCTCGTGTGCCTGCTGATTTGGGCTATTATGATTTGCGCATACCAGAGGTAAGGGAATTACAGGTGGAACTGGCAAAAGAAGCTGGGATAGAAGGGTTTTGTTATTGGCACTATTGGTTTGGCGGAGGTCGTCGATTATTGGAAAAACCTATCAATGAAGTACTGGCTAGTGGTAAGCCTGATTTTCCATTTTGTTTTGGTTGGGCCAATGAAACGTGGAGTGGTATTTGGCACGGATTGGGAAAAAAAATTCTCATTGAACAAACGTACCCGGGCAAGGAAGACAACGAAGCTCATTTTTATGAAGTACTTCCAGCTTTCCAGGATGGACGTTATATCCGAATAGATAATAAACCTGTTTTTCAAATATATCAACCCTTGAAATTAAAGGATGCCAAGGAATTTATAGCCCTATGGAATGATTTGGCCTTAAAGAGCGGATTGGATGGTATATATTTTATTGCACATAGCAATGATAGTTTAGCGTACGACAATCTTATTAGCTTGGGATTTGATGGAGTAAATATTGTGCGTACAGGTGAGATTATGAAGCACGAGCGGAGTTTTTTTGATAAAGTTCTGAACAAATTACGCTCTGATAATTCGCTGAAGGTTTTTGAGTATTCAGATGCTATTAAATATTTTTTGTGCCGGGAAATGAAGAAAGAAAATTGCTTTCCGACAATTATCCCAAACTGGGATCATTCTCCAAGAAGCGGGAAGAAGGGTTTAATCTTACATGGGTCAACACCTGAATTATTTAGAAAGCACGTTTCTGAAGCACTTGACTTGGTTGCTGGAAAAGAAATAGACAAAAAGATTATATTCGTAAAATCTTGGAATGAATGGGCGGAGGGAAACTATCTTGAGCCTGATCTCCAATTTGGACATAGTTATTTACACGTTTTACGGGATCTGGTATTAAAGAAATAAATGATTTATGCTTCAATATTTATAATACTGGCCATTTTTTCGGTCCTTGATTTAACAGATTTCTCGATAATCTATAAGTCTACTATTTTTATTGGCTTGGTCTTATTCTTAATCAGCCTGAGTAGCATGAGGTGGGAAGTCGGTCCGGATTGGGAATCCTATTTTTCATTTTATCAGGACATTGAAGCATATACCTCAGGCAATCTGATGAAAGCTAATTTCATGGAGAAGGGGTATACTTTAATGAATATTTGGTTTAGCAATATGGGATTTTCATATAGCGGATTTTTATTCGTACTTGCCGTAATAACAATTGGTTTGAAAGCTAGAGTTATCTTCGAAAATAAAGAAATTTTGTTGATCTCACTCTTATTATATTATAGCTATTATCTAGCTGATATCGCATCTATACGTCAATTTACAGCCGTTTCAATCACCACATTTTCAACAGTTTTTATTAGGAGAAAGAAGCCTATAATATTTGTATTACTTGTGTTACTCGCCTGTTCGTTACATATATCCTGTATTGTGTTTCTTCTCGCTTACTGGCTATACAATATCCGGATTGATGCAAAAATCCTTTATTTGATGCTTTGTGGTGCTTTAATATTAGGTATTATCAATATAGCAAATATAGCTATTAATACGATGATTGCTGTTTTTGGAAATGGGGCAACGATTGCGATTAAATTGCTAAATTATCAAGAACAAGGACTAGAGTCCGGAATATCGAATCCTTATATTTCTTTTGCTGTCGGTATTCTTAAACGTTCAATTGTTCTCCCGTTATTTATTTGGGGAATAAATAATGTTCGTATTGAATTCAAAGACAGATATGTCGGATATTTGAATCTTTTAGTTTTTGGAAATATTATTTATTTTCTTTTCGCGCTTAGTATTCCTGTAATTCAGCGATTAGCAGTTCCATTTTTATTTTTTGAAATATTATTGTGGGGCTTTTTTATTACTTCCATCAAGTCATTTAATGTTAGGGTGTTAGCTTATGTCTTATTGGTACTGTTTGCGGCTTTTAGACTTTATGCTTTTATAATTCCATACAAAGATGAATATTTTCCATTTCAAACAATCCTATAGTTTTTATGGAGATGTATTATATAAGTTTATATAAAAAGGGATTACATGAATTTATTTTCCGATCAATATAACGGCGATTTTAAGGTTGTCATTTCCGGCAATAAGGTATATAGTATATTTATTTTATTGCTGTGGTCATACTGTGTTTATCTGTTCCGTTAGATTGTGACTTATTTAAACAATATTTAGTAATTTATGAACTATATCGTAGAATTGGGCAAAGATGCCAATGAGCATGAGCTGGTTAATTCCTGCGCGTTGTATCTGTGGCAAGAAGTATTTAAGTATGATACGAGATTTTACGGAAGTCATGCACACAAAAATGCTTTACTTCAATTATTGCCGAATTTAAAAATAGACGCATTTGAAGCGATTCATATCCTCCCACGGAAAAACGGGAACAAACTCCAATGGTTAAAAATTTATTTACATGAAATAGCTACTGTTATCCGGATACTTCGAAAAGCGAAAAGGGAACGTGTGGAAAATATTGTTTTTCTCTCGTTATCATCGCCAACGATGGCCTTTGTTAAGAAATATCTGAAATTCAACCCTATTCAAGCGAAGCTATTTTTTACCCTTCATGGGGATTTGCAATGGCTTATTCAGGATGAACTCGGTGGATCGGAGCGTTTTTTTAGTTCACTGATAAGAAGAAATCTTTCCAATGTATGTGAGGGAAATTATTTTGTTGTGTATGGAAAGACTATCAAAGACAAATTATTGACGATTTTCCCAGAACTACGGGAGCATGTGCTAAGTCTTGAACATCCATTTATTACGAAGAAGGAATTAGTAAGGCGAGTATCCAACATTTTCACTATTGGCGCATTTGGTGTGATTAGCCGACAAAAAAATTCGCATCAAATAATTGAACTGGCCGAATTGATGCACGATAAAAATCCTTTGATGCAGTTTCGGCTTGTCGGCAAGTTTATTGATCATTTGCCCTATAAAAATGAGGCAATTACGGTTATTGGCGGGACCGAATTTTTAACGCGTCAGGATTACGAAAAGCAAATAGGAGATACAGCATGGTTAATGTATCTGTATGAAGACCGAAACTACGAGTTGATCGCTTCCGGAGCTTTTTTGGATGCCATATTATATCACAAGCCGATTATATGTTTACGGAATAGTTTTTTTCAAAACGTATTCAAAACCTATGAAATAGGCATTCTGGTGGACTCCATTGAGGAATTGCCTGAGGCGTTAATTAAGCTCTTTTCAAGGACAGATCTATTGGAATTTTATGCTGGTTGCCAGGTCAATATTCAAAGGTATTCCGAGGATAATGATTTAGAGAAACAGATCGATATATTGAAGAAGCATTTAAAGAATATAAAATGAGTAAGGGAATAACACAGGGTGATATTGGGTTGATAACCATTGGTTTACCTTTTTTTAATAATGGTGAGACATTAAAAATGACACTTCGGTCTATTATGAAGCAGTCATTTACAAATTGGAAACTGATTCTGATAAACGATGGATCAACAGACAATTCGGACCAAAGCATCAGTAGAGAAATTTTAAATGACCCAAGGGTAACCTATATTAATGATAAAACGAACAGAGGTTTAGTCTATCGGCTCAATCAAATTGCCGATTTATGCGATACACCATATTTAGCGAGAATGGATGCAGACGATATGATTGTTCCTGACCGGATTGAAACGCAGTTAAATTATCTACTGGAACACCCAGAAGTTGATTTGGTTGACTCAGCACTATACACTATTGATGAAGATAATCAAGTTGTTGGAATCAGGGGCATGGAGCCAATTAGTTATTTACCAGAACAAATTATTGTGAGGTCTATGCTGAACCATGCAACTATTGTAGGAAAGGCGGGCTGGTTCAAAAATAACAAATACAACGGCGATTTTTTACGTGCCGAAGATTACGAACTTTGGTGTAGAACATTTACTTTTTCCAATTTTAAGCGTATCGAAAAGCCGCTTTATATCGTTAGAGAGGGAAAAGTCAATGTAAAAAATTATATACTTACCATGCGTAGCTGCCGTAAGGTTTTGAAATGGTATGGTCCTCGATATTTATCTAGTACACGGGTAAAAAGAGAAATTTTTAAAACGTATATGAAAGGCGCTTTATATAAAATAACAGGTTTTTTTCAACTTCAACATATTTTGACAAAGAATAGGAATCGTCAACTGGTTGAACAAGAGCGTTTACAGGTTCAGTCTATGATCACAGGGATCATTGGAGATAATAAATAAACGTATTTCTTTGAGATAACGGCTTTCTATTTAGTAAAAAAGAGAATGAAGAAAATTTTGCATGTGGTCAATGTGTCTTTTGTTATAAATCATTTTTTTGGAAATCAATTTACTCATTTTTCTAAAAAAGGATATGATTTCACTGTTGCGTGCTCGGAGGACGAGCATCTTTATAAACAAGCTAAGGAAAAAGGGTTTAGGGCATTTCCAGTTCCTGTTTTAAAAGCGATCTCGCCAATTCAGGATGTCCTCTCAATTGTTAAACTGACAAAATTCATAAGAAGAGAGAAATTCCCAATAGTGATAGCCCACTCACCTAAAGGCGGACTTATTGGTATGGCGGCGGCTTATCTTGCCGGGGTAAAAAAAAGAGTTTTCTTTAGGCATGGTGTTGTTTTTGAGACTGCCACAGGGTTTAAAAAAAAGCTATTGATCCTGGTTGAAAAGCTTATAGGTACCTTGGCGACAGATATTGTAGTAGTTAGCGAATCCCTGGAGCAGTTATCTAACGAATACCGGTTGAATAAGCCAACGAAAACTATGTTATTAGGCAAGGGAGCCTGCAACGGGATTGATTTAGCTCGTTTTCAGTATAGACCAAAACAAAGTAATAGTTTTATTGTGGGTTATGTTGGACGCCTTGTTAGAGATAAGGGGATAGTAGAATTAGTTGAAGGTTGGTTGCAGTTTGTAAAGGGTAAGACAGATGCTTATTTACATATTGTTGGCCCTTGGGAAAAAAGAGATGGAATTAGCAAGGAGACGTTCGATATTATTCGAAATCATCCTTCCATTCGTTTTTTTGACTATGTAGCGGATGCTGCACCATTATATAACGAAATGGATGTTTTTATTTTACCATCCTATCGCGAAGGTTTTGGCATGGTTATTTTGGAAGCCTCAGCTAGTGGGCTGCCTGTTATTACGACCAGACGTACCGGTTGTATTAATGCGATTCAGGAAAACATAACGGGTATATATACTGAAATTGTGCCAAATCCTATTGCCGAAGCAATAAATTACTATTATGAAAATCCACAGGTTAGACAAGAACATGGTAGGAATGGTGTCATATTTGTGGAAAATAACTTCTCAGAGCAAAAACTATTTGTTGAAATAGAGGATAAGATATTAAATTAATACAAAGAAAAATACGTTAACATTTTTTGTAACTACCCAAATTTAAGCTGTTTGTATGCTCTTTTGCGTGAAGAAGGCTGATTCCTTTTTTATCAAGTCAAGAAAGCTATTTTTTGGCCTGGTCCTCATTTGAAAAAAAATAAAAAAAAATATTTTCTTAATGTAGCGAAAATGTTGAGTTAAACGTTTGTTAAATAAAACTTAATATTATTATATTTGCACAGCTTTATTTGACTCACTAATTACATTTTATGATTTATATCTTTACTCTTATATTCCTTTTCGCTTTAGAGTTTCTTTATTTAAAAATTGCAGATCGGTTAAATATAATTGATAAACCCAACGAGCGTTCTTCACATTCGAAAGTAACCATTCGTGGTGCTGGAATTATTTTCTATGTTGCTGCAATGATATATTTTATAAATAATGATTTTGAGTATCCCTGGTTCTTTTTGGGGCTAACGCTTCTAACCTATATATCTTTTTTAGACGATATTCGGGGAGTACATCCGACGGCGAGACTAACTGTTCATCTAGCCTCGGTCTTACTTATGGTTTATGAGTTCGGTATATTCAATTACCCATGGTATTACCTTGTATTGGCCTTTGTATTTACGATTGGAGTTATTAATGCTTACAATTTTATGGATGGCATCAATGGGATGACAGCCTTTTGTACATTGATCATGGGCGGTCTCTTATTTTACGTTAATACAAAGATTAATTATATCGAGCAAGATTTCCTGATCTTTACCTTATTGGGCGTGGTCGTTTTTGGATTTTTTAATTTTCGGAAAAAGGCAGCTTGCTTCGCCGGAGATGTAGGACCAGCTGTACTCTCGTTTATGTTATTGTTTGCCTTGGGAAAATTAATTCTTAAAACGGGTGATTTTACGTATGTTCTTTTCCTCGGGGTATATGGTATTGAAATCGGATGGTCCGTTGCACGCCGTGTTTATCAAGGTTATCATATCTTCGAGCCCCACCGTACGTTTTTACTGCACATGCTAAGCAATGAAGTTGGTCATAGCAGTCTATTGGTTTCCACAGCTTATGGACTGGTTCAATTAGCACTTGGTGCATCGGTTATTTATATCGTCCGGTTTGACGCTTCCGTACAATGGTCCTTTGCTATAGCGATATTATCAGCATTGAGCGCTTTTTATCTCATTGTCAAACAGTATATTTTTAACAATTATCATATAAAAGGCGAAATCGAGCATGCTATCCGCCGTCGGCGTATTCAGATGGTGAGGGCACGCAGAAGCAGAAGAGCAGAGCGTATTCCAGAAGTGGCTGTCGTCAAAGAAGTAAAAATTATCGAAATGCCTAAAAAAGAGAAGCAGGAAGGCTTGTTGCACACGGGGGTTTGATATGATCTAAAAAACTTCTAATTTTACCTCGACTTTTAGGAGGAGTGAACATGCAATCAGGATTAAGTTTTACAGCAATAGATTTCGAAACGGCTACCGCCAACCAAAATTCCGCTTGTGCCATTGGGCTGGTGGTCGTGGAGCAAGGGGTCATCGTTGAAGAGTTTTATTCGCTGATCCAGCCTCCTCAAAATCAATATATGTGGCAGACAACGCGTGTTCATGGGATCAAACCAAGAGATACAGCACAAGCGCCTACCTTTAAGGAATTGTTTTCCCGGATTTTCCCATTGATCAATAACCGAATTATGGTTGCGCATAATGAATTATTTGACCGTGGAGTATTGCGTAAAACCATGAATTATTATAATCTACCTTATGATAGTTTAGGTTTAATGGAAAAATGGGAATGCACTTTCAAGATTTATCAGGAAAAAGGCTTTAAGCCCGCACGACTGAATGCCTGTTGTGAAGTGCTAGGGATTGAACTTAATCACCATGAGGCACTTTCTGATGCACGTGCCTGTGCCAATTTGTACCTTAGACATGCTGATGTCCCTTCTTTGGTCTAATATCCTCCTTAATTTTTGTCGAACTAAATGTTATTTTTTATTGTTCTCCTGTTATAATTTTATATTTGGTAAATTTATAAAGGATGTGCCTTTAGTAATTAAATTTTAATGTTATTATGGTAAATATACCAGCTAAAAATACGCGTATCGGTATCACATTCAGTGCATTTGATTTGTTACATGCCGGACATATCAAAATGCTTGAAGATGCCAAGCGTCAGTGCGATTTCTTGATCTGCGGTTTGCAGACCGATCCGACCTTGGATCGTCCCGAAAAAAACAAACCTGCGCAAACTGTTGTGGAACGTTATATTCAGCTCAAGGGCTGTAAATATGTGGATCAGATTGTACCTTATGCTACTGAGCAGGATCTGGAGGATATCCTGAGGTCCTTTAAAGTCGATGTGCGTATTGTCGGCGATGAATACCGGGAGAAGAGCTTCACGGGAAGAGAATATTGTGAGGAAACGGGTATTGAGTTATATTTTAATAGTAGAGACCACCGTTTTTCCAGTTCAGGCCTACGTAAAATAGTAGCCGATGCCAATCACGAAGAAACCGAAGTCGTTAATCGTATTAAATTATAGCATGAAAATAGGTATAACTTTTGGAGTATTTGATCTCTTACACGCTGGCCATATTATGATGCTGGAGGAAGCCAAACGACATTGTGATTATCTGATCGTTGGACTTAATACGGATCCTTCGGAGGTATTTCCGGAGAAAGCCAAGCCCACACAGACTATTGTCGAACGTTATATTCAATTGGAAGGCTGCCGTTATGTAGATGAGATAATCCCTTATGAGACTGAACAGGATTTGATTGATATGATCAAAGCTTTGCCGATTCATATACGTATTATTGGCGAGGAGTATCGGGATACGGATTTTACAGGAAGATCCTATTGTGTGGAAGAAAATATTGAAATTTATTATAATAAGCGTACACATCGTTTTTCAAGTGCCGGTTTGCGAAAAGTCGTAGCCGATAAAGAAGCGGGAAATAATTAATTGATCATGAGTACTATTATCCATGTTGTATTAACTGGAGGAGTTGGTAGCCGACTATGGCCCCTATCACGGAAGAGTTATCCCAAACAATATCTCTCTTTATTCAAAGAGGGGTCTTTGTTTGAAATGACCATTAAGCGTAATCAGTCCTTATGCGGTCAGGTGATTGTCGTAGGCAATCGTGACAATCATAGCCTGAGCCGGGAGGTGATGGAAAACAATAAAGTGGACTATATCGATATTGTGGAAGCTACACCACGCAATACGGCCGCAGCAATTGCATTTGCTGCTTTTGCAGCACAGCCAGACGATATTCTGATTGTCACGCCATCGGATCATGTTATTGTGGGCGATGAGGCCTATGCAAAAGCCATCCAAGCAGGGATAGAAAAGGCAAATAAAGGTTATATTGTCACCTTTGGCATACAGCCGACGCGACCTGAAACGGGTTACGGTTATATTGAATACAAAGATGATAAGGTATTGTCTTTTCGGGAGAAGCCGAATCAAGATACGGCAGAAGATTTTATAGAGCGAGGCAATTTCCTATGGAACTCCGGGATGTTTTGCTTTCGGGCAGACACTTTTCTGAGTGAATTACAGAATTTCGAACCCAAGGTATATGCAACGGCATTTAATGCCTGGCAACATCGTCAGGATGGCGAGCTTGATTTAACTTTGTCCAAAGAGATTCCATCCATTTCCATTGATTACGCTGTAATGGAACGGTCCAAAAAAATTCGCGTAGTTGCCACAAGTTTTCAATGGTCGGATCTCGGGTCTTTTGAGTCTATGTACGATTATTTAAGGCAGACTGGCCATCCGGTGGATGAAAATGGTAATATGGTGATAGGTACAGATGTGTACACTGCTTTTGTAGGATTGAGAGATAGTATTCTTGTCCACACCAAAGATGCGATTCTAGTACTGCAAAAAGAAAAGTCGCAAGACGTCAAAAAAATATATAATACATTAGAGCGTCATCAGTCCAAACTGATTGATTAGATTGACAAAGGGGGCTGATATTATATAACCAGCCCCCTTTGTCTTGGTATTGTCCTTTTTATTAAAACCTATACCCGGAAGGTACTTTGTTAACAAAAAGTTAATCTTCATAGCTGGCTGTTTGCGAGTGCATTCTCAAATGTCCCTTATTTGTCCCTGGTCGATTTAATGTTGAATTAATAGTAATATCTGATATTTGGTTTTGTTTAATAGCACCGATGTGTGCAAAACCTTAGTCATTTAATTTTAACCAACATATTGATATGATTACCATAGCCATACTTATTTTTTTATTTTTAGGAGGTTATCTTTTCTGGAGGAAAAGACAACAGGAACAACGATTTAATAGAAGCGTCGGAATGACTGTGAGCTATATGTTTCAGGAGCGTCCTGGGCAATACAGTGGGGATAGAAATGCCAGAAGCGGGGTATTTGTCTTCAAGGCCGAACGAAACGATGACCGGCTCAAAAATATTGTTATTCGAAAAGTAAAACCCTTACATTCTGCTTTGGATGTTAATTTGGAGCAAATTTTGGTTATTCCGTTTGAACGGAAAGATCATACGAAATCAGATGTTTCTGTTCGCTTTAAGGTTAATAGGCGGACAGCAAAAATTGAAAACTTAACTGGTGGACGGGTAACTATCTCAGGTGTGTTAAATTTTGAGCAAAATAGACCTGAATCATTTGCAGCTACTTTACCTATTTCAGATCTCTATCAAGAAGCTGAGAGTTAATTGTGTCAAAATAACGCTTGTTTTTGTTTTTTTTGGTTTCCTTGTTACGAGGAGCCTCATTTTATATTCATTTCAGATTGATGTTCCACGTGAATAAATATACGCTTAAGTATTGTTATAGAGTGATTTGCGATAGGTTTGTTAATATTTAGAGATTATAATTGTTATTTAACAATTTCTTTATTTGCATAGCTTATTTGTGTTGAGTACTTTTGTTACTCATTAATACTAAACCGATGTTGGACTCATTAATTACTTCCAAAACCCGGCTCAAACTGCTGATTAAGTTTTTTGTGTCCTCAGGTAATTATGGTTACTTAAGAGGTCTTGCCGATGAGTTTAAAGAATCTACAAATTCGATTCGTAAGGAGCTTAATCAGTTGACTGAGGCGGGTTATTTAATTCGTGAAGTTAATGAACATAAAATATATTATAGAGCTAATATTAAGCATTCGCTTTTCTCTTCAATTCAAAGACTTATTCAAAATTTCCTAGGAATTGAAACATTTGTGGATAAGGTCTTGGAGCGTGCCGGTGATGTAGAGGAAGTGGCGTTATTGGGGGATTATGCACAAGGGGTGGACTCAGGACATATTGAGGTATTGGTAACTGGAAAAGAACTCAATTTGGAATATTTAAAGAAAGCATCTCTCAAAGCTGGCACAATACTTGGTAAGAAGGTGACCGTATATACCGCTTGCCCAGATTCATTACTGGGGCTTATTATACTTTATAAAAAAAAATGTCACGCCTCAATAGGTATCAATAAAAAAAAGTAATTAACATTTAAAATAATTTAAGTCTGTAAATGAAAAAAATAGCAGTTATTGGTCAGGGATATGTAGGACTTCCTTTGGCTATCGAATTTTCTCAATATTTCCCGGTTTTAGGTTTCGATATAGACCGTTCTCGAGTTGAAGAACTTAATTCTGGTAAAGACAGGACCTTAGAGGCAGATTTAGGTAAGTTGAATATTGGATTGTCATTAGCTTCGAAATCTAATTTTGAGAAAGGATATAAAGCGTCTTGTAATTTGGAAGAGCTTGCCAGTGCTAACATCTATATTGTTACTGTTCCAACTCCAATTGATCGTTATAACGCACCGGATCTTACTCCCCTATTGAAAGCATCAGAAATGCTGGGGAATGTATTGAAAAAAGGAGATATTGTTATTTATGAGTCTACAGTTTATCCGTACAGAAGAAGATTGTGTGCCAATTTTGGAGAGATTTTCAAATTTGACATTTAATAAAGATTTTTTTGTTGGATATTCACCTGAGCGTATTGTCCCTGGAGATAAGGTTAATACGCTGATAACAATAAAAAAGGTTACCTCTGGGTCTACACCTGCGATTGCTGAGGAAGTGGATCAATTATATAAGACCATCATTAAAGCAGGTACTCATAAAGCTGCTAATATCAAGGTTGCTGAAGCGTCCAAAGCAATTGAAAATGCGCAAAGGGACGTTAACATTTCTTTTGTCAACGAATTAGCATTAATCTTTGATCGAATCGGGATAGATACAAACGATGTTTTAGAAGCTGCTGGCACAAAATTCAATTTCTTGAAATATAAGCCAGGTTTAGTTGGGGGGCATTGTATATCAGTAGATCCTTATTATTTAGCCCATAAAGCTACACAGTTGGGGTATCATCCAAATGTAATCCTATCTGGACGACGCGTAAATGATTCAGTTGCTGAATTCATTGCTTCGAAAGTTGTGAAACTGATGATCGGGAAGGATATTTCTATTAAAAATGCCAGTGCTATAATTCTAGGTGTAACATTTAAAGAAAATTGTCCTGATGTAAGAAATACTAAGGTAGTGGATGTGTTTCATGCTTTAAAGGATTACGGTGTTAAGGTTGATATTTATGACCCATGGGCAGATGAAGCTGAGGTGAAACATGAATACGGCGTCGATATTCTATCTGAAATCAAAGCTGATAAAAAATACGATGCTATCGTTCTCGCTGTTTCACATAATGAATTCTTAACCATGGATTTAAATGGTTTGAAAAATAAGGAGGCTGTTGTTTATGATATTAAAGCATGTTTAGATCGTAGTTTGGTTGATAGTAGACTGTAATTATGAGTAATAGATCATTTGATATAATAATTGTCGGTGCTGGTTTAGTGGGATTAGCAACGGCCTATAAACTGAAACTAAAATTTCCACACAAATCGCTATTACTAATAGAGAAAGAAAATAGGGTTGCGTTACATCAATCTGGACATAATAGTGGAGTTATTCACAGTGGAATATATTATAAGCCTGGCAGCTTAAAAGCAAAAAATTGCATAGAGGGATATAACGCGTTGTTGAACTTTGCAAAGGAGCATGATATTCCATACGATGTATGTGGAAAAATTATTGTAGCAACAGACAATAATGAAATAGGCGCACTAGAGAATATTTATAATAGAGGGCTAGAAAATGGTTTGTCTTCTTTAAAAAAATTGAATAAAGAAGAGCTTTTGGAGTATGAGCCTCATGTTAATGGAGTAGCGGGGATTCAGGT
>RCUM01000940.1_pt1 | contig 13321 bp, 13 predicted proteins | sample 2166141 | NCBI WGS metagenome assembly RCUM01 (sample SAMN09932756, study PRJNA488358) | compost metagenome | isolation source: compost soil in crotonic acid-enriched | place: Germany: Experimental Botanical Garden
TTTTCGATTCTTCTTCGCTGCGACGGATGACTACGCGGTCATGCAGAGGACGAAGCTTCATTGTCGATCTCTCCCAAATTGTGGTTTTCATCGGCCGGTATCGACACCGGCGGGTTGATTCGGTCCGGCGTTGCCGGGAGGTGGCCCGCGTTGGGCGAACCACCTGTGTCATGTCTGGCGTTTTCCACCAGAAACCTTGCGGTGACCACATACATGAGGCCGTCAGAATCAATTACAAGGCTTGGCAGGGAAAATTTTTCATTGGCTTGAAAAAGGCTGGGGCCGCTTAGCGGCCCCAGGAAAATTACTTGTCGCGGCGCTCGTACTCGCCTTCGATCACGTTGGGTCGGTGGCCGGCATCGCGTGGCGGCTGAGCCTGCAACGGATCGTCCTGGAAAGCCCGCTGGCGCATGGCCTGGGCCTCGGCGCGCTGGCGCAGCTTGCGAACCGCCAGGTGCCGGGTGAAAGGCAGCAGGCAGATCAGGCCCAGCACGTCGCTGATAAAGCCCGGAATCAGCAACAGGCCGCCACCGACGGCCAGCATCATGCCCTGGAACATGTCCTCAGCGGGCAGTTCGCCGCGCTGCAGGCTCTCACGGGCACGCAATGCCGTGGCCAGTCCGGCCACGCGCATCACCAGCACACCCAGTGCGGAACCGGCGATGATCAACAGCAGCGCCGGGAAAAAACCGATGGCTGCGCTGACCTTGACGAAGACGAACAGCTCCAGCACGGGGAACAGCAGAAACAACAGTAGAAAAACACGCATCAAGGATTCCTCGACGGAAGAGAAACTTCCAATTAAGACCTCAAATGGATGCGTGTGCTCGCAATTTCAACCCTTGGCGTCGATGGCAACCGGCCATTGGTCGGCGTGAGCCAGGAAAACCAGCGCTTCGCGGACTTGTGTCGGCGTATTGCAGGTGCTGGAGAATGGCAACCAGTAGATGCCCTGGCCAATGCGCAGGTGCATGCCTTCGCTGTCGACCCCGACCATTTCGGCCGGCGTGCCGCGCGGCAGGTCGTTCAACTCGACGTAATGCGCAATGGCCTTGGCGTGGTCGCTGTTCATGTGTTCGATCATGCTCGCCTCGGCCTTGCCCACGAACGGGTTGGCGAGGGTGACGTGGTCAAGCCAGTGGATCGCGCCGAAGCCGCCGATGTAGCGATGGCGCACCGGTTGCAGGACCCAGAAGTCGAAGTCGTGAGCCTTGTGGTAGTTGGCGGCGTCGGGGAAGAAGCGATAGTAGCGCGCCGCCACCGCCTCGATGGCCGCCTCGTCCACCAGCTTGTGCGCCTCGGCCATCACCGTCAGCCGGCCCACGGCCTGCACATCCTCGGCTTCGCGCTCACCCACCAGCAAGGAACACTTTGGGTCTTTCTGCAGGTTGTGGGTGTGCTGGGCGATACGGCTGATAAGAATTACCGGATTACCCTGTTCATCCAGGCAATAGGGCACGACCGAACCGAAGGGGTAGCCGGGCATGGACTTGGAATGGGTCGAGAGCACGCCGCGGTACTCCTTGAGCAGCAGTTCCCGGGCGGGGCGGAGGGCTTGGGTACTCACGAAGGGTGCTCCTGGCAGCGGACTGGAAGGCTGACAAGATAAGCACTATCGCCCGCCGCTGCCAACCAGCGGGCGCCAGGCGCCCGCGCAAACTTACCAGGCGACGCCGAAACCTGCGGTATAGCGGGTCTTGTCCAGGTCGCTTTCACGCGTGCCGCTGATGATGTCCTTCTCTGCCTTGAGGTTGAGCGAGGCCCATTCGGTGACCTTGTAGCGCAGGCCCACTTCGGCATCCAGCGCGTAATTGGCCACCGAGCCCAGCGGCTTGCCGAACTCACCGTTGGTGAAGAACTCGACGCTCTTGCCCATCAGGTAGCGGTTGTAGTCCCACTTCACCGCCGCCGAATAGAAGTTGTCCTTGCCGCCGTCGGCGTATTCGAAGTCGGTGCGGTTGATCAGCGAACCCAGCGAGAACGCGCCCAGCTCGTCATCCCAGAACTGGTAACCCGGGCCGGTACCCACAGTGCGCTGGCGCGCCAGGTTTTCGATATGGTCGCGCTTGTATTCCAGACGCCCCTGCCAGAACCACTTGTCGGTGATGAAGCGGTCCAGCGCGTACTCGGCGCTCCAGTTGTTGGCGGTGGTGACCTCGTCCTTCGACTCGCGGTTGTATTCGCCTTCGGCGTTGTGCCGCCAGCGGCCGTGACGGGCGGTGGTCTTGAAGCCGATGTCGTAATCGTCGGTGTCGTTTTCGGCGCGCTTGTAGTCCAGGGCCAGATCGACGTTGCCTTTCCACACCAGGTCTTCGACCACAGGCTTTGGCTTCATGATCTGCTCGATGCTGGCCAGCTCTACGGTCTTGGGCGCCTCACCGTTGGCCAAGGTGACCTTGCCCGGTTCAGCGGCCTTCAGCGACTTGGCGCGCTCACCGTTGTAGGCGTCCTGCTTGACCAGCATTTCCTGGTCGCTTTCCAGGGTCTGCACTTCTTTCCAGTCCAGGGCGATCGAACCGCCGTAAGGCGTCTCCAGTAGCAGCTTGCCACCGTCGAACACTTTGATCTTGCCGGAGAGACGGTCACCGTTCTTCATCCACACGGTGTCGGCGAACGCCGGGGCGGCACACAGGGAAGCAGCAAGCAGGCACAGCAACGATCTAGAATACATAAGCGGACTATGGGTTCGATTTGACGAAAAAAGCCGGGCATTATCCAGATAACGACGACCAGAGCAAGGAAAGACCGGGAGCATGCCGTTGAGTTCAACTCTCATTTGCCAGACCGCCGGTCCGGTTTCATCTGCAGCCCAGTGGGGGCCTGATGTCTGACGGATATGAGCACGCCCTGGACTCCGCCGAGGGCCGACGAACGGCGCTGTACTCGGTACTTGGCCAAGTGCCGGCCGGCAAGGTGGTCAGTTATGGCCAGCTGGCCGAGCTGGCGGGGCTTGGGCGGGCGGCACGCTGGGTCGGGCGTACCCTTGGGCAACTGCCCGCGGACACTCGCCTGCCCTGGCACCGGGTGCTTGGCGCAGGTGGCCGGCTGAGCCTGGCACTGGGTACCCCGTCTGGGGATGAACAACGGGCGCGACTGCGTGCGGAGGGTGTGAATGTAACCAACAATCGTGTGGATATGACGCGCCATGGCTGGCGCCCGATGGAGCACAGCGGTTAGAGTGCGCGCTTTGTTTTCGCAAACTTGAGGCAGATGTTGGCCCATGCCCCGTAAAACCTGGCGCGCTGCGCTCGCTGCCTATGCCAGCCCGTCAACGTTGGTACTTTTGCTGCTCGGCTTCGCTGCCGGCTTGCCTTACATGCTGGTGTTCTCGACCCTTTCGGTGTGGTTGCGTGAAGCGGGCGTGGCCCGCGAAACCATTGGTTACGCCAGCCTGATCGGCCTGGCCTATGCCTTCAAATGGGTCTGGTCGCCGCTGCTCGACCAATGGCGCCTGCCACTGCTGGGCGGGCTCGGTCGTCGCCGTTCGTGGCTGTTGCTGTCGCAGATCCTGGTGGTGGTCGGCCTGGTCGGCATGGGCCTGTGCGACCCGCAGAAACATCTGTCGTGGCTGATCGCCCTGGCGGTACTGGTGGCGTTCGCCTCGGCCACCCAGGACATCGCCGTCGACGCCTATCGCCTGGAGATCGCCGACGATCAGCGCCAGGCCGCCCTCGCCGCCAGCTACATGGCCGGCTACCGGGTCGCCGCGCTGCTCGCCACCGCTGGCGCGCTGTTCTTCGCAGAATGGTTCGGGTCCACCGGCTTCAGCTACCTGCACCAGGCCTGGACCGGCACCTACGTGCTGTTCGGCGTGCTGATGCTGCCTGCGCTGTTCACCACCCTGGTGATGCGCGAACCCCCGGTGCCGCTGCGCACCCAGCTGTCGGCGGCGCGCTATGGCCTGGTCCATCAACTGGCCTCGGTGTTCGTGCTGATCGTCCTGCTGGTGTCGGTCCCAGCCAGCTTCACCCAGTTGTTCAACACCGACTGGGCCAGCGTGTTGTTCGGCGATGCGACGCCCCTCGACCTGCTGCTCGAAGACCGCGCGTTCCTGCGCCTGATCCTCTATGCGCTGCTGACCTGGGCCTGTCTTTCGACCATGGGCCGGCGCGGCCTGGCGCCGGTACTGACGCCGGTCAACGACTTCATCGCCCGCTACCGCTGGCAGGCCCTGCTGCTGCTCGGGCTGATCGCCACCTATCGCATGTCGGACACGGTCATGGGCGTGATGGCCAACGTGTTCTATATCGACATGGGCTTCACCAAGGACCAGATCGCCAGCGTCAGCAAGATCTTCGGCCTGATCATGACCCTGGTCGGTGCCGGTGTCGGTGGCTTGCTGATCGTGCGCTTCGGCATCATGCCGATCCTGTTCATCGGCGGGGTGTCATCGGCGGCGACCAACATCCTGTTCGTGATGCTGGCCGACATGGGGCCGAACCTGGACATGCTGGTGGTGACCATCTCGCTGGACAACTTCAGTTCCGGCATGGCCACTTCTGCGTTCGTCGCCTACCTGTCGAGCCTGACCAACCTCAAGTTCTCGGCCACCCAATACGCGCTGCTGAGCTCGATCATGCTGCTGTTGCCACGCCTGATCGGCGGCTATTCGGGGGTCATGGTGGAGAAGTTCGGCTATCACGACTTCTTCCTGATCACCGCGCTGCTGGGCGTGCCGACCTTGATCCTGATTGCCCTGCAGTGGCGCCAGGAAAGCGGGCGCGGCAAGCAGGTTCCGCAAGAGAGCTCAGCGGCCGAACGGCCCTGAGCGGATGACCTTGCCAGTACCGGCCCTGCCGCCGGTACTGGCAACGGATGCTACTCGGTCACAGCCCCTTCCCCCGGCCGGCCACCCACCACCAACCACAGCGGCCACAGCGCCAGCGCTCCTGCCACGCCGGCTGCCAGCGCAAAGTCCAACAGGCTCGCCCCGGCCCCGATCATCGCCAGCAGAACGCCACCGAAACCGAGCAAGGCGATGGTGATCATCCCCAACATGGCCGATACCAGCCCTTTGCTCTGATCGCTGGAGAACAGCGTCATGCGGTACAGCACCGCATTGGCCACGCCCAGGCCGAGGGCATACAGCGACAGGCCGGCCACCACGCTGGTCACCGACTGCCAGTACCAGGTGGCCACGACCATCAGGCACAAGCCCGCCAGGTACGGCCACAGCGCCCCACGGACCAAGGCCGGCAGCGGATAACGGTCGGCGATGCGGTTGATGATCAGGTTGCCGAGAATCAGCCCAGCGAACACCGGAAGCTGCCACAGCGCGTATTCCATGGTGCTCAGCCCCTCGTCGTGAATCAGCAGCACCGGCGACAACCCGATCCAGCCGATCAGCGGCAAGCCGACCAGGCCCAGCGCGGCGCTACCGGCGACGAAGCGGCGGTTGGCCAGCAACTGCCCGTAGCCCGACAACAGCGGCAGCAAGTGAATCGGGGTGAACGGCAGCCGTGAGCCATCGCGGCGCTCCACACCGAGGGTTTCCGGCATCAAGCGGTACAGCAGCAGCCAGACCAGCACCGCGCCAATCGCGAAGGCCACGAACAGCCAGCGCCAATCCAGCCATTGCAGCATCAAGGTGCCCACCAGCGGCCCCAGCAGCGGCGAGAGCAAGGCGATATTGGCCAGCAGGGCCATCATCCGCACTGCATCCGCCTCGCTGAACGCTTCGTTCAGCGCGGGATAGCTGACCGTGACCACAAAGCCCAGGCCGATGCCCTGCAACAGGCGCAGCAGGTTGAACAGGCCGATGTCGGTGACCCAGAAGGTCGCCAGGCAGGCCACGCCGAACAACACACAGCCGGCCAGCAACAGCGGACGGCGCCCGTAACGGTCGGCCAGCGGACCGATAAGCCACTGCAGCGCCACGCCACCGAGCAGGTACAGGTTCAGGGCGTGAGGAATGTATTCAGGGCTGGCATCGAGGTCGCCGACCACCACCGGCATGGCAGGCATGACGGCATCGCTGGCGAGGTAGGTCAGCAGTTCGAACAGCGCAAGGGTCAAGCCAAACAGCAAGGCTCGGAGGGGAGTGATGTACAGCAGTGGCTTCATGATGAATATCAGGCAGGCAGAAGGGGCCAGCCTATATGCCACAAAAAGCCGCGATTGGCTGTGAACAAGTGTAATAGCGAAGGGCCGCAAAGCGGCCCCACGCACAACAACGCTCTTACTGCACAGCCGATTCCTGGACAACGCGGATCACCCGCTGCGGAAACGGAATGTCGATCCCTTCGGCCTTCAAGCGGTCGCGGGCAAGCTCGTTGAGCATGAACATCACATCCCAATAGTCGGCCGTCTTGGTCCACAGGCGCAGTGACACGGTGATCGAACTGTCGCCCAAGGTCGCAATCACCGCTTGCGGCGCGGGGTCTGGCAGCACGCGTGGGTCTTTCGCCAGCTCCAGCAGCACGTTGCGCGCCTTCTGCAGGTCGGCTTCGTAATCCACACCGACGTCGAACACCACCTTGCGGGTCGGCTGACGGTTGGTGTTGACGATGATGCCGTTGGACAGGCTGCCGTTGGGCATGATCACGGTCTTGTTGTCACCGGTGCGCAGCACGGTGTGGAAGATCTGGATGCTGTCGACGGTGCCGGCCACGCCTTGCGCCTCGATCCAGTCACCGATGCGGAACGGGCGGAACATCAGGATCAGCACACCGCCGGCGAAGTTCGCCAGGCTGCCCTGCAAGGCCAGGCCGATGGCCAGGCCCGCGGCACCGATGGCGGCAACGAACGAGGTGGTCTCGATGCCGATCATCGACGCCACGCTGACGAACAGCAGCACCTTCAGCACGATGTTCGCCAGGGTGCTGATGAAGCCCTGCAGCGCCAGGTCGGCGTTGCGCAGGCCAACCAGCTTGCCCAGGCGGGCGCTGACCTTGTTGATGATCCACCAGCCGACCGCCAGGGTCAGCAGCGCCAGCAGCACACGGCTGCCGTATTCCATGATCAAGGGAATCCAGGTCTGCGATTGGCGGACCAGCTGATCGACTTCAGCGTTCAAATCCATGTTCATCTCCTGATGCCGAACGGCAACTGCGCGGTAAATCTGGCCGCCGGTATTCAGCGGCCACGGACCCCATGGACATCATTGCGCCATCGGGGTTCCTGGCAACGCCCGGATCAGTCGCGGAAGTTGTTGAACTGCAGCGGCATGTCGAACTCCTTGGCGCGCAAGGCGGCAATCGCCTCCTGCAGGTCGTCACGCTTCTTGCCGGTGACACGCACCTGCTCGCCCTGGATGGCCGCCTGGACCTTGAGCTTGGCGTCCTTGATGTGGGCAACGATCTTTTTCGCCAGCTCTTTGTCGATGCCTTCGCGGAACTTGGCTTCCTGTTTCATTTCCTTGCCCGAGGCATAGGCGTCCTGGGTTTCCAGGCACTTGACGTCGATCTTGCGTTTGACCAGGGCACCGCGCAGGATCTCGAGCATCGCTTCGAGCTGGAATTCGGCCTCGGCGGTCATCAGCACGGTCTGATCCTTGTCCTTGAACTCGAAGCTACCCTTGCCCTTGAGGTCATAGCGGCGATCGAGCTCCTTGACGGCGTTGTCGACCGCGTTCTGCACTTCGTGCTTGTCCAGTTCCGATACCACGTCGAACGAAGGCATGGTTGTTCTCCAAAAAATAAAGCGCGCTCGGTCTGAAGATGGAGCACGCTGAGTTAGACGGTTAAAATGCGGGCTCATTATAACGGGTTGCGAAACGCATATGAGCAGCACCTGGCATATTCTCGGCGCCGGTAGCCTGGGCAGCCTGTGGGCTTGCCGCCTGGCGCGCGCGGGCAAGGCAGTACGCCTGATCCTGCGTGACGGGCAACGGCTGCAGGCCTACCAGCAGGCCGGCGGCCTTACCCTGGTCGAACAGGACCAGCCCCGCCACTACGCCATCCCCGCCGAAACCGCGCAGGCACACGGCCCGATCCACCGTCTGCTGGTGGCCTGCAAGGCCTACGACGCTGCCCCGGCCATTGCCGGCGTGGCAGCGCGCCTGGCCGAGGGCGCCGAAGTGGTGCTGCTGCAGAACGGCCTGGGCAGCCAGGACGAAGTCGCCGACCTGGTGCCCCACGCGCGCTGCATCTTCGCCTCCAGTACCGAAGGGGCGTTCCGCGAGGGTGACTGGCAGGTACGCTTTGCCGGCCACGGCTTCAACTGGCTGGGCGACCCACGCAACCCGACGATCCCGACCTGGTTCGATGACCTGCACGAGGCCGGCATCCCCGCCGAGTGGACGGTGGATATCCTCACCCGCCTGTGGCGCAAGCTGGCGCTCAATTGCGCCATCAACCCGCTGACCGTGCTGCACGACTGCCAGAACGGCGGGCTGCTGGGGCACCTGGGCGAAGTGGACGCCCTGTGCGTCGAGCTGGCCCAGCTGCTGCGCCGCTGTGGTCAGCCAGAAGCGGCAAACGGGCTGGACGAAGAAGTACAGCGGGTGATCCTCGCCACCGCAGCCAACTACTCTTCCATGTACCAGGATGTACGCGCTGGCCGGCGCACCGAGGTGCACTACCTGCTTGGCCACGCCTGCCGCGCCGCGGGGCGTCATGGCCTGCAGCTGCCAGAGCTGGAACGCCTGCTGCAGCACCTGGTCGATAACCTGCGCGTGCGTGGTTTGCCCTGCGACTGACGCGGCCCTTTCAACCGGATACGGACATTGCCTAGCCCATGACCTTGCGCCAACGCCTGGAAAACCTCCCGGTCGGGCAGAAGCTGCTGGCCGCCCTGCTGGTACTGCTGGTGACCATCCTGCTGGTGGCCAACCTGACGTTCATCAGCGCCGCCTACTGGATCACCCAGGAAAGCATGGCGCCGCAAGCGTTGCAGACCATCGGCAGGCTGGTGGCCAACCCGCAGCTGTCAGCGCGTGCCGGAGACACGCCGGAGTCCGCCACGGCCCTGCTCAAAGAGCTGGACAGCTACACCCCGTTGCGCGCCGCCGCCGTGTACGGCGGCGATGGCCGCATGCTGGCCCAACTGCAGCACGGCGAACCCCTGGCCCTGCCCAAGCGCTACCGCAACATCGATGGCTGGCGGCTGATGGAGTTTCGCAGTACCCAGCTGATCCGCATCCCCCGCGATGCCAGCCCACCCGCGCACCTGCTGCTGGTGGCCAGCAGCGAACTGCCGACCGCGTTCTACACCGGCACCCTCAGCGCCAGCCTGGCGATCCTGGTGTTCAGCATCCTGCTGTGGATTGTCATTGCCCGGCAGATCAAGCGCCTGATCACCCAGCCGATCAACCAACTTGAAGAGCTGAGCCGCCAGGTTACCCGCGAAGAGAGCTATGCACTGCGCGCATGCCGCGGCAATGACGACGAGATCGGCAGCCTGGCCGAGGCCTTCAACACCATGCTGTCGCGCATCGAGGCCCGTGAGCAGCAGCTCAAGCGCACCCGCGACGAGTTCCAGACCGCCTATGACCAGGCCCAGGGCCTGGCCGAGGAAACCCGTCACACCAACCGCAAGCTGGAACTGGAAGTCCAGGTCCGCAGCAAGATCGAGAAGAAACTCACCGGCTTTCAGAATTACCTCAACAGCATCATCGACTCCATGCCCTCGGCGCTGATCGCCCTCGACGAACAGCTCTACGTGACCCAGTGGAACCACGAGGCCACGGTGCTTTCCGGCACGCCACTGGATGAAGCCCTGAACCAGCCGATTTTCATCGCCTTCGAGCCGCTCAAGCCGTTCCTGCCACAGCTCAAGGACACCGTGGAAAAGCACCGGGTGGCGAAGATCGAGCGGGTGACCTGGCCCAAGGACGACGACCTGCGCCACTACGCCCTGACGTTCTATCCACTGATGGGCGGGGGCGGCCGAGGTGTGGTGATCCGCATCGATGACATCACCCAGCGCCTGTCGCTGGAAGAGATGATGGTGCAGTCCGAGAAAATGCTCTCGGTTGGCGGCCTGGCTGCCGGCATGGCGCATGAAATCAACAACCCGCTGGGGGCCATCCTGCACAACGTGCAGAACATCCGCCGGCGCCTGTCGCCGGAGCTGCCGCGCAATCAGGAGCAGGCCGACGAGCTGGGCATCGACCTGGCCACCGTCAACCGTTACCTGGAAAGCCGCGAAGTGCCGCAGCTGCTCGACGGCATCCAGCAGGCCGGTGCGCGGGCCGCCAAGATCGTGACCCACATGCTCAGTTTCAGCCGTCGCAGCAACCGCCAGCTGGCGCCCTGCGACCTGCCGGCGTTGATCGACCAGGCGGTTGAAATTGCCAGCAACGACTTCGACCTGACCATCGGCTTCGACTTCAAGGGCCAGGCCATCGTCCGACAGTTCGACCCCAACCTGGGGCCGGTACCCTGTACCGCCAACGAACTGGAGCAAGTGCTGCTCAACCTGTTGAAAAATGCCGCCCAGGCCATCCACCTGCGCCCACAACCGAGCGAGCCAGGGCGGATTGTCCTGCGCACCCGGCTCAACCCGCCGTGGGCGGAAATCCAGGTCGAGGACAACGGCATCGGCATGCCCGAAGCCGTGCGCAAGCGCACGTTCGAGCCATTCTTCACCACCAAGGAGATCGGCCAGGGCACGGGGTTGGGCCTCTCGGTGTCGTATTTCATCATCACCAACAACCACAAGGGGCAGATGGAGGTGCAGTCGACGCCCGGCCAGGGCACATGCTTCACCTTGCGCCTGCCCCTCGGCCAGCCGCTAGCGCCGCTGCCGAACACCACGGAGACATGACATGGGCTATCGCCTGTCGAAGATCTACACCCGCACTGGCGACCAAGGCGAAACCGGCCTGGGCGACGGCCGCCGAGTGCCCAAGGACCATCCCCGGATCGAGGCCATCGGCGAAGTGGACAGCCTCAACAGTCAGCTCGGGCTGCTGCTGGCAGGGCTGGCCGAGCAAGGGCTGGACGAAGTGAGCGAGGTACTGGTGCCCTGCCAGCACCGCTTGTTCGACCTGGGCGGCGAGCTGGCGATGCCGAGCTACCAGGCGTTGAACCTTGCCGAAGTGGAGCGCCTGGAACAGGCCATCGACCGCTGGAACGATGAGCTGGGGCCGTTGAAGAACTTCATCCTGCCCAGCGGCTCGGCGCTGGTGGCGCAGGCCCATGTGTGCCGCAGCCTGGCGCGCAGCGCTGAGCGACGCTGCCAGCAGCTGAACGCGCTGGAACCGCTGGCGGGAGTCGGCTTGGCGTACATCAACCGATTGTCGGATCTGCTGTTCGTTGCAGCACGCATCATTGGTCGGCGCCAGGGCATTGCTGAAGTGCTGTGGCAGCCTGCGCCCAACCCGCAAGGCTGAAACTGCCGGGGGCCGCAGTTTGCGGCCCCCGGTGCTCAGGTTTGTGGCCAGAACGCTCGAATTCCGGCGACACCCTGGGCGCCCACTTCCCAGGCACGCGCCCGCTCGGCAGGCCCTACCCCACCCAGCAGAAACACCGGCTGGTTGAAGCCTGCGATCAGGCGCTGCGCCTCATCCCAGCCCAGCGGTTGCGCCTCTGGGTGGGTCTGGGTCGCCTGTACCGGCGACAGGGTCACGAAGTCGACGCCCATCTGCTGGGCCAGCGCCAACTCTTCGGCGCTGTGGCAGGACGCCGCCAGCCAACGTGCCTCGGGGAACGGCCGGCCCTTGGCGGCATATTTACGCAACTGCGCGGCGGTCAGGTGCCAACCGGCCGACGGGAAGTCGCCCAGCCATTCCAGCGGCCCCTTGAGCATCAACTGCGCCTTGCCCGCGCACAGCCCCACGGCATCCACCGCGACATCGCGGTATTTGGGGTCGTACATGTCCGGCGCACGCAACTGGATCAGCCGCGCACCGTCAGCAACGGCTTTCTGGATGCCGCGCAGCAGCGCCGGGGTTTCCAGGCCGTCCGGGGTAATCAGGTACTGATCTGGCAATCGTGCCGCGGCAACGATCGGCTTGTTGGCTTCAGGGAAATCGTACTGTGACAGCTCACGTGGCGTGACCCAGGCCAGGGGCTGGCCTTCGGCGCCATGCGGCTCGCCCGTGAATGCCTCGACTTCACGCACATCCAGCAGCACCTGCTTGTCGGGGTAGTCGTGGCTGACCCTGATCAACGCGCGCGAACGGGTGACCTCGATGCCCAGCTCTTCGCGCAGCTCACGGGCCAGCGCCGCTTCGACGCCTTCGCCCGCTTCCACCTTGCCGCCGGGGAACTCCCACAGGCCGCCCTGGTGCTGGCAATCAGCCCGTCGGGCGATCAGGATGCGGCCATCCACACCTCGGATGACCGCTGCTGCTACATGAACCCGTTTCACCCTTCACGCTCCGCCAGGCCAGCCTTGTGCCAGGCCTGGAAGGCCGACCACTGGTAGATCGTCTCGATGTAGGTCGCCGCTTCTGCCGGCACTTCCACGCGATAGGTGCGCAGGCGCACGGCCACCGGGGCGAAGAAGGCATCGGCCAGGGTCGGCTTGCCGAACAGGAACGGGCCGCTGTCCTTGGCCACCAGGCGGCATTCGGACCACAGTGCAACGATACGGTCGATATCGATTTGAACCTCCAGCGGCACGCTGTCCAGCGCCTGGTCGCGCGACAGGTCGAACGGCATGGCGCCGCGCAGGGCGAAGAAGCCGCTGTGCATCTGCGCGCAGGCCGAACGGGCCTGGGCCCGGGCCGCCACGTCGGCAGGCCACAGCTGGGCGTCGGGGTGGCGTTCGTTGAGGTATTCGGCAATGGCCAGCGAGTCGGCGATCACACCGTGCTCGGTCTTGAGCAGCGGTACCTTGCCGGTGGCAGAGAAGGCGAGGATGCGCTGACGGGTGTCAGGCTGGTTGAGTTTGATCAGTGTTTCTTCGTAAGGCACGCCAGCCAGCTCGAGGGCCAGGGCGCCACGCAGCGACCAGGAGGAATACAGCTTGTCGCCGATGATCAGGTGATAGCTCATGGTTCGGCTCCATTGGATTGACAATGTGGTTCGACCGGGGCTGCTGCGCAGCCCATCGCGGGCAAGCCCGCTCCTACGGGAGCGAGCCGGGCCCGCCATGGGGCGCAGGAATCAGGTGCGGTATTCAGCGTTGATCTTCACGTATTCGTGGGACAGGTCGGTGGTCCAGATGGTTTCGCTGCACTGGCCACGGCCCAGTTCGATACGAATGGTGATTTCTTCCTGGGCCATTACCGCGGAACCCTGGGCTTCGGTGTAGCTTGGGCTACGACCGCCCTGGCTGGCGATGCACACGCTGTCCAGGTACACGTCGATCAGGCTGACATCCAGTTCCGGCACACCGGCACGCCCAACGGCGGCGAGGATGCGGCCCCAGTTGGGATCGGAGGCGAACAGCGCGGTCTTGATCAGCGGCGAGTGAGCCACGGCGTAACCGA
>RCUM01000941.1_pt1 | contig 13315 bp, 11 predicted proteins | sample 2166141 | NCBI WGS metagenome assembly RCUM01 (sample SAMN09932756, study PRJNA488358) | compost metagenome | isolation source: compost soil in crotonic acid-enriched | place: Germany: Experimental Botanical Garden
ATGGCCAATCGCCGTGACGGAATTCAGCGCAAAAAAAAACCTAAACCTCATGGCCTCTGATCCCAATAAGGACAGAAACACGAGGTTTAGGTTTTGCCTGCCGGAGCAGTGACAACCCTAAAGTGGCTGAGCCATGACGTTAACACTCCGTTTTTTGCCACGCCAAGGCTTTCCGGCAGCAAATTGTGGAACTGTGATCGGCATACCGTAATCTCTGCAGATCACGGTATTGCCTGATCCTGGTGCGCCACGACACTCAATGCGAGCGTCGTTAAACTTTTTCGTCGTCAGGCATCTCACCTCCCAATGCGATGATCCTGTCGACAGACTTAATCGTTGATGGCCTATGCGCGACGATTATTCTGCTGACTTGCAACTGCGAAAGGGAATGGTTAATGAAAGCTTCATTTTCCAGATCAAGATGGCTGGTAGCTTCATCCATAAAAATAATATTTGGTTTACGGTACAATGCACGAGCAATAAATAATCGCTGTTTCTGCCCCCCAGAGAAACCACCGCCCAATTCACCAACCAGAGTTTCATACCCCATTGGTAATTGCATTATTTCATTATGAATATTGCTATACATGGCACAGGCAACCAGCAGGTCCTTATTCATATCACTGTCGAAGCCAGAAATATTTTCGGCTATCGAACCGGAGAAAAGCTTATCTTCCTGAAGCACACAAGATATAGCATTTCTATAATTATTAATACCGGCTTTATAAATGTCGATTTTATCAATCAAAACCTCCCCTCTGCTTGGCACCAGTAAACCACACATCACCTTTAGCAAGGTTGTCTTTCCAACACCGGAGGGCCCCACAATAGCAATGCTTTCACCAGGAGAAACATGAATATTAATGTCGTCGAAGATCGGTTTTGACAATTCATCATATCGATAGCATAAGTTTTTAACTTCAAAGGATACCGGTGTGCTGGGAGGGAAGAGTTGATACTCCGGCAACTCTTCCTCAGTATCGGTAAAGACAATATCCGAGATCCTGTCATTATGCAGCGATAACATTTTCAAACTGATAGCCAAATCAATCAGTGAGGCCGCCCGCTCTGAAAACTGCCCACGGTAGGCATTAAACGCCATGAACATCCCCAATGACATTTTATTGTCAATCACCATCAGCGCACCCAGCCATAAAATAGCAATTTGATCAATCATGGCCAGAAAAGAGTTAATTCCGCCAAAAAGCATGTCAAAACGCGTTTGCTTAATGCTCGAGTTTGCCGTATCAATATTGAGATTGAGCCAAAAATTAGCACGTTTTTTATAAACCCCCAAGGCTTTAATTGTAGAAATACCGTACAGCGTCTCCATGAAATGCGACCCTGACTTGGCGCTTTTGACGATTTGTTCCTCAGACACCTTGCGATAATAACCATAGGTGGAAATACGCAGCAATGCGTAACAGAGCGTGAATCCCAGCACGACCCACAACAGCCAGCCACCATAAAGCACCATCATGGTTATCAAGCCGACGGTCATAATGCAGTCGATCAAACCACTGATAATACCATTGGTAAATGTACGTCTAATGACCTCAAGAGAGGAGAAACGCGACTGAATATCGCCAAGATTTCTTTTCTCGAAGAAGGCCAAGGGCAACTTCATCAAATGGTCGAACAGAGAGCTTTTCCACTGAATGTCAATGTGGGTACCAATAACGAGGGATACCCAGGCACGAATAATGCTGACAAAAGATCGGAAGACCAAAAAGAACAACAACCCAATACAGATCACGACCAACAGGCTTTGATCCTTAGCCTGAATAACATGGTCCATCACTAATTGCGTACCTACCGGCAGCAACAGGTTGACAGATTCAATAATGATGGACAGGCTGAATATTTTCAGCAACGCCCCTTTCAAACCATTGACGTTACGTAACAGATCCAGAATTTTCACTCTGCTTCTTAACGTTTTTCTTTCAAAATGGCTATCCGGCCAAAGCTCCAGCGCCACGCCGGTAAAGCTGCCGGATAACTCCTGCAAACCAATTACGCGGCGGCCAAAAGCCGGATCATGAATAATAAACGAAGATTTCTTTACCGCCACCAGAACCACAAAGTGGTTCATGTTCCAATGAAGGATACAAGGCGTTTTCAACTGTTTGACTTCATTAATATCCAACGACAAAGAGCGCGTTTTTAACTGCACTTCTGAAGCGACTTTAACCAATAAATTCAACGTAGCGCCCTGTGTTGACACCCCGAATTTTTGGCGAAGATTCAACAAATCAACATCAAATCCATAATACCCGCAAACCATCGCCAAGCAAGCCAAGCCACACTCCGAAGATTCCGCCTGAAGGATCTGCGGCACTTTTTTACCCAAGCTGAAATTCAGTTTTTTATTGATATAGTCGAACACAGAATCATTCATCTATTTTCCCTGCCACGCTATTCTTAATATTATAGAAAGGAGTAAACATCCATTGATATAAAGGGCGTTTCTCAAGGAATACTATCGTTCTGGCCTTGAGGCCGTTTGATAGTTTCATCGTCTTATTTTTTAGGCTGAAGTCAACGTCAGGTAAAGAAACCAAAACTTTATAGAAATTTTCCGCGTCTAAGCCATTTCCATTTGGGGCCCCGCTGCTATACTCCGACAGTTCCTGTCGAGATGCCGGTATATATGAAACGGTCTCTATGCGCCCTGGGAACTGGCCAAACTTTTCTGCTGGAAATGCATCGTAGCGAATGTTTATCCGATCGCCTATGTTGACATAAGGCAAAGCGCTATTTGGCAGCCAAAGCATCAGGAAATACTGTTTATTTTTTGTCGGCGTCAGCTGTGCCAGGCTGCTACCGACATTAATCATCTGACCGGCAGTCACGCTTAATGACTCTACCTGGCCAGATAGCTGGGCATTAATAATCAACGTATCACCGGCGTCAGATTCGACCAATCTACGCTGCAAGTCATTACGTTGATATTCATTCTGCGAAATCTGGTTATCAAAGTCAGCCGACTGAGTCAGGATATCACTTCTAATACGGGATATTTGTAGCCCTTCCTGGATCCCCTGGCTATTTAACGACTGATAACCGCTTTGCTGTTGATAAAACATAAACCTTTGGTTGTTTAGCTGATCTTTGGTAATCAACCCGCTACGCTGATACTTGTCATAGTTGGTCATGCCCTGCCGCATTTTCTCGACCCCATCACGGGCGCTGGCAATTAACTTTTCAGTTTCTTTGTGGGTTTCAACATACCTATCCAGCTGTTCCTGCAAATTTTTTAACGTCAGCCGCTTGTTCTCTTTCGTCTTGGCAATAATGGAATTGATATTTTCAATCTGATTATTGATCGTATTCTTTGTTTCTCGCCCCACATTACCCGAGCTGGTTACTCGTGACACATCAATTTCGTAAAGAGGGTCACCGCGATTGACCATATCACCAACCTTAACAAAAGATCGGACGATATAACCTTGCTGCGGTGAAAATACGTTAACAGCATGAGGCAAAGTAATAATCTCGCCGGCAACGTCAATTCTGCGCGTGTAGTCCAGGAAAATTAACAGCAGGATAAGCACTGCAATAAATACACTGGAGGCCAGCGCAATTATCCATGCGGGGATCCCTGATAGCAGTAATGCCTTGCCTACCCATTTTTGCTTCTGGCTATCAATGGCTTCCTGACGGAAAAGACTTTTCTTTTTCATAAATCAGCTGTCACTAAGATCTTTTTTTATGGGTGAGGCTTTAAAAAGCCATAATGAGTTCATCATTATGGCTTTGCATTATATTTTCTTATAAATTAAATGGTGCCGCCCAGAAGACCGTTCGCTGCTTGTTTGCAAAGTTTCCAGGTCTCCGCATAACCGATGATTGGAGCGCCAATTGCGCCGCCAACAGCAGCAATCAAGCCACCGCTAACCATGCCGACCAGCTGACCAATTGCACCGACCCCTAAAGCGCCGCCGCCATCACCGCCATGTTTCCCGCCAATGACAGCGCCAACAAAACCAGCGCCAATCCCACCGATGATGGAACTGGTAACAGCTTCACCTACATCATTGAAAAAACCATTACCATAAGAACCAGAAACCATATCCATTTCGTAAGTAGTTAACTCTTTCATAATAATTCTCCTGCTAAATTTAGCTAATTTTATTTTTTAAATGAGTTTAAAATATCTGGACCGATAACGCCAACAGGTGGAACCATAGTGTTATTACCACCCCAAGGATAACCACCAAAACCCGGGTCAAGATTACCCCCCCCCCACGGAAGTTTATTCTTATCAAAATAGAATGGCAGAGGACGTATTAACCCAGCACCTGAAACCTGCTCTAAAACATCAGATGAAAGTTTCTTCATAATTTACTCCATGTAATTAAATTATCGGCGTACAGTATTGTAATCGCCGCACTTCTGCTTTATTGCCTTTATTGACAATGACAATAACTATAAAATTATTCTTACCGCTAGTTTTGAGTAATGGTGAATGTTATCGCCGTATTGGCAGCCCCAGGTGTCACCACACCGCCACGCCGAATATATTGCGCTCTCAAGGGGATAATCAGCCTGTTATCACTCGCACCATAATAAGTTTTCTCACTACCAAAAATGACATTGGCGCCATTTTCATACGTTAGTTTAACAGCCACCCCATTAGCCACTCCCTCACCTGGTTCAATAGTTAAAATACCTGAGTCAGGGGAATATCCACCAAGCGGATCAATAGATATATAGACAGGTGTTTTATTATCATCACACAGCAAATCTATAGTAAAAATCTTTGCCGGCGTCGTGCTTCCTATAGCAGGAAAATCGCTACTGCTAAAGTTACCAAGCGGAACGTTAATTGTCGTGGGTTGTTTTTCCCAACAGGTCTTACGTGTAATAATTCCACCGCGCACAGATAATGTCAAGAAAGTTTGGAGCCTATTAGTTAAATTTGCAACGCTAAATGATGCTATATTCCCACTATTAACACTTCCACTAGTTATATTACCAGTCTTAATAAACTCAACTTTAATACTTTTTACTATAATAGCGTAATCGCTGGGTGGTAAACTTCTCACAATCGGCAAAGACTTGCTTTCATCGATAATATCCCTTACCCGCAAACCCAAACCGGGCACACCGCTTTCATAGACCGCAGGAAAGTCGGCATTCGGCGTAGAGAATGCCCCGGTCATTACCGCTTCATAAGCGGATGAATTATAACATAACCCTATCAATCCTGAGGTTGGCAAGGTGATTACCCTGGCAAACAGCACAGAACCCACTGCCGCATTAGGGTCTACATATATATTCCCCAGGTTAAGCCTGGCATCTTTTACTGATGATAATATACATCCGGCGAATCCCGTCACCGGTGATAAAAGCGTTAATATTAATAAGCTAAAAATGACTTTCCGCATAACTTGCGCTCCCAGTCGTTCATCAATAGAAATATTTTCACCTGAGAAAACATGAGCCGACGTCGCCATGAATTCACTATAAAATCAGGAAATTAATTTTTTCAATTAATATCTATTAATTTAATTATTAAGATGGCAAAGGGCATTAATACGAGAAACATTTTGTTCCGGTTGATGTTCCAATTGGTAATCAACCTGGCATTGCTCAGTCACACGCGCTCCCCATTGCACGAATAGGCTCCCTTTCTCCGGTAATCCCGTCAGATAGACCTCTCCCCGATCCCCAACAATGCTGGCTGAATCGGTATCGGACGAAGTTTGCGTTGCAATAGCTCCAAACGGCACCACGCCGCTGCCGGGCAGGCGTAATGTCATGAGCACTCGGTTACCGACGCGCACGTCAAAGTCTGCCTTTACCACCGCGCCACGGGTTGGTACTACCGTACTGTTGGTTAATGATAAGTCGACATCATTCGCCAGGGTTTCCGGATCCAGCGAAATATCGTTTTCACGATATGGGCTGACGTAAGGTACCAATGTGTAACCCCGGAAATCAGTCTTTACGCCAGTTTGGTTATTGACGCTAACACCCGCTGCCCCCGTTGCCTTAACCAAAGCGACGGTTTCGCCTAACGGCTGCCCAAGCGTGATTCCATCGGCATGGGCCACAATGCCGCCCTGAATTCCATAATTAATCCGTCGCGCATAACGGTCATAGCCATAACCCGTCGAAAACTCGCCATAGGTACCGCGATAATCGATATCAGCTTGCCCGCTGTTGCCTTCACCTTTACTGCTATACCCTTGTTGAAGGCTCCAACTGAGATTGTTGTCATCCAATAAAGAACCATTGATCCCCAGCGTATTAGTGGTGCTCCCCCGTTGGCTACTGTTCAGGCCATAATTGACGCGGGTATTGCTCAGCCAGCGATCCAAAGGCACGCTGATATTGAAAGCGACAATCTGGTCCCGCTCAATTCGCCGATCGCTGGATGAGCTATAACCTCTTGCATAGCGGTTATAACTGTAATTCAAGCTATAACTTATCCCACCCCAGTTATTGTTGTAACCAAGCCCAATGGATTGCATTCGGCGCTGGCTGTCCCAATAGTCTTCGTTCACCAAATTGAACGAAAGTGCGCCAAAATCACTGCCCAAACGCTGATTAAGCAACATCTCCGCACGATTACGGCGGCGTTCAGGCAGCCACGCATTCCAATCACGGTAAGAATCCAAGACTTCTTGCAAACCATAAAAACCATCGGTGGAATACCGATAACCGGCAATGGCAAAGTTAGTCCCGGTTTCAATCACGTTTTTGCTGTAGCGTAAACGCCATGATTGCCCCGTTGTCTTTTTGTCATCCTTCAGCGTCGACCAAGCCTGAGTCATATCGGAGGATAATGCGCCAAAATCCCCCATATTTTTGCCAATACCGAATGCTAACGACTGATACTTGCTCGACATTTGATTACCGCCATACAAGGTAATGTCGTAAGGCAAGCCATAGATCCCCGTTATTTGCCCAAAGGGTGTTTTCTCCACATTATTGCTGTAAGCGCGGTATTGGCCGCCTGTTATGCTGTATTTCACCCGCCCTTCGCGCTGTAACACCGGTAACGAAGCAAAGGGAATGGTTGAATGCTGCTCACTCCCATCCGACTCCTTGATCGTGACTTGCAAATCTCCGCTGCTGCCAGTGGGATACATATCGGTAATTTCAAAAGCACCGGGAGCGACATAACTCTGATAAATGTTGTAGCCATTCTGCCGAACGATGACTTGCGCGTTGCTGCGCGCAATTCCTCTGATCACCGGCGCATATCCCCTCAGGCTTTCTGGCAACATCTCATCATCAGAGGCAACCTGCATGCCGCGAAAGGGGACACTGTCAAAAATGTCCGACGGGGAACTGCTGTCGCCCAATATCAGTTGGCTGTTTAAACCGATAATGTCCCGCTGCGCATAGCTATACACAGTATTCCACTTGTCTTCGCCATTACTGTCGCGGCTCCAGGTAGAATAATTGCGCAAACGCCAGGCTCCTAAATTCATACCGGGCCGTAAGTTCAAGAACTGATTGTTGTTATTCTGTCCATAATCGCCGCGTACAGAATTTTGCGAGCCGTTAAAACTATAATTGAGCAATAACGCAGAGATCCCTTCATCCCATTTTGTCGATGGGACATAACCACGCGGCATATGTAACAAGGCTGCCTGCGGAACACTTATAACCAACTGCTGACTGCTGAAAATGAATTCTGCCGATGCCTGCGGAATTGCAGCAATATTTGCACATTGCGATCCCTCTACGGGTTTCAACGCAGGAAAAATGTCGGTTTTTACGCCGAAATTTTTCAGCAAATCCACGCTGAGGCAGGGTTGAAGATTTTCTTTTCCAGTATTATCTTTACCCAAAAAGAAAACCACATCACGACTATCTACCACCCTGCCTTCCAATAAAATATCAACCCGATACGTTCCGGGAACCTGGCCGCCTGACTCAAATCGCGACAGGTTTATTTTATCTTTATTCGTTTTACCGAGCTCTAATAGCTTGGGGTTAAAAAAATCCTGGGCATTTATCGGAGCAGCAACAAAAGTCAAAACAACCAACCACGACAGCTTTGCTATTCTAAATCTGTTATATATTATGTTGTTCATCCCTGAGATACTCCGTAAGATATTTTCACATCAAAATATAATGTTGTTAAAGCGATGCTTGGTGAATCTTGCCGATAGCACCATAGTCACTGATAATCTGCCAGCTCACCTCGCCAGCAGGCTTGCCACCGGAGGGGAGTTTGAATTCTGCTGTCGAACGCGGCCCAACAAAAGTAGGGTCGACCACGCTCACGCCATTCACCATGATCGAATTAAAATTCATGTAATAGGCTGTTGGATTAGATACCTGCAATACCTTACCCTGACTTTTCCATTGGAGTTTTGAGGTCACATCTTCAGGTGTTTCGCTTTTTAATCCACTCGGTCTAAATATTAATTTTATTCGCGTCTTTACCGCAATTTGTAATGTGTTATCTTTCTTTGGTGCTGACGGGATAGATTTTACATTTATCCAAAAAAGCGACTCCCTGTCTTTTGGCAAAGCATCGCCGGTATATATCACACGCAATATATTCCGTTGTTCTCCATCCAGACGGAACAAAGGCGGTGTAATCAAGAAAGGCACGTTATCAGCATTGCCGCTGCCATCCTCGACCCAGGATTGAATCAGATAAGGTGCTCGTTCCGGATTACTAACGTTTAGCGAGGCTTCTTTTTTATCACCCTCGTATATCAAGCGAGTCCCCCCAATCACCACACCGGCGCGAGCAGCGTTGGCACACATAATTAATGTCACCAACAGCCCGATGCATTTTAGTTTCATTACCTTTCTCCTGGGAAAATACGGACTGGCGGACAATACCAGCCCGTCTAAGCACATATAACTAACGTCGGGGTTTTCCCCTGGTCTTAGTTATAATTCACGGTAAAGGTTGCGGTTGAATTAGCCGGACCTGCGGTAACCTCAGCTTTGGTTGCGATATAGCGCGCATAAAAGTCGAGGTCGTTGACTACAGGTGATGCTTGCAGAGGGAAAGCTTTAGATGCGGTATACAGCGGCAATACACCGTTTGGCGCATCCGCCAGTTGCACGGCCACACCCGTCGCTGCACCTGTAGCGGCATCTACAGCCAACACCTGAGGGTTCACGCCGTCAGCCACACCGTCAAACTTAACTTTGGCGGTAGTGGCAGTTTCCGGACAATCTGACAATTTCAACGTGAATTTCGTTGCGGAAGAGGTAGCTCCTACACCGGAGCTGAAACTAGTACGGGCAACTTCACCCAAATTCACCGTCAGTGCGTTGCTGCCGCCACCAAAATCCACTGTGCAAACATTATCAGAGATTTTACCGGTAAAGTTTACGGTACCATCCGCAGCAGCCACAGCCGAAGAACAAAACACAACGGTTGCAACTAATGCAGTCGCGATGACATTCTTTTTCATTTTAAATTCCTTTATCTTGCCCAACCGGTTATTCAACCTGGTTTATTTTCTACCGGACACTTCCATTTTTTTCTGGTAGTACCCATGTGTGACAATCACGCAAAGAACACAAATTTACCCATCAGCGTGTTGCACAAAAACTGTAATAGCCGTTTAGTTAATTTTAAAGAGGAAAAGTAAAACTTCACATAAACAACCCCAAAAGAATACATTAATAAAAAACCAATTAAGTTATTAATCAATATTAACCAAAAATATAAACCCTATAACCGAGCTATACGAATAACATGTCAATTATTAATTAACATAACTGGATAATTTATAAACACATGTATTCAGAGTGAGTTGAATAGCAGAAACAAAAATGCTATTTGTTAGTAAAAGCTATAAACAAGGATGATTACCTATGAATGACACATATAAAATAAATGGAAAGATAATTTTTAATGCATATGAAAAATCTATCACTCCCAGCGACAACGAAGGGGAAAGGCCCCCCAAAGGCAGCCTGAGAATCAATATCCCTGTAAGTCGATGCTTTTCATTACTAATTGAAAATAAAGGGAAAGTAGTTTCAAGAGAAGAGTTTATCAATGAGGTATGGCGTAAAAACGGCATTGAAGTGTCTATGAATACGTTTTACCAAAACATATCTATTCTTAGAAGAAACATTAAGCAGGCCGGGATACATGAGGAAATAATAATCACCGTTCCCAAAAAGGGTTTAACGCTCTCCAATTCAGTTTTAATTGAAAAAATCGAAGAGCACCCGAAAGAAACCCCATTTCCACAGCCATTAAAAGGAAATAAAAATCCACTTGCAAGGATTGCTTTATTTAAAGTGGCATTAATTTCAATAATATTATCTATTTTGATCTATACATTTATACTCACGACCCTGTAAATGACCAAGATCCGTAACATTTGTACACCGATATTTCTATTTCTCCCGCAAAAAATGAAAATCTCGATGTATCAACGTTAATTATTTATATTAATATTAAAATGGAAGTTATTTTCCAAAAAATAAGAACATAACTCCCGACAAGTATGGAAAATAATCAATAGGTTATGGCTAATAGCTCACCCTACCGCCTGCCGGGACCACCGAGCAGGCGGCATTTCCTATTCTGTGTGCCAGGAAATGCCCCACGCCAGAGGTCCTATTTCCCCGTTTATCACTCATACGCAAACCCATGTTATCGCAAGCTTCGCTGCCCACCGTAATCAACTAATAAACCCTATAGATAACTTCTCTCTCTGAACGTAGCGCCCGAATTGTCTCGACACTGTGCCGCACCCGGCCACCGACCTATCGCCCGATAAAATTTTTTACAACTCTCTGATGCATAAAGGGACCTCGGCACCTTCAATATTTTACGTTCGGTAAAGTTCGCCGGCATTACAGAGGGGGGAAGCTTTCAGTGAGCGAAATAGTGCATGCCGCCGTCTACCGGGATCACTGCGCCGGTGATATAGCGCGCCAGCGGGGAACAAAGAAATGCCGCCAGATAAGCCATGTCCTCCGGCTCGCCAAAGTAGCCGATCGGGATGTTCTGCTTGATGAACGCCTGGCGTGCGGCCTCGGTCGGGTGCAGTTTTTCACGCACCTGTTCGCTATTAATCCGCCCCGGCTGCAGCGTATTGACGGTAATACCCTGCGCCGCCAGCTCGCTTGCCAATCCCTTGGCCCATAGATGTAATGCGCCCTTGGCCGCGGTGGCGGCATTCAGGCTGCGCGGTTCCATCGAGCCGCTGATGTTGATCACTCGCCCCCAGCCCTGCTTCTGCATGCCCGGCAGCAGCGCCTGGGTCACCCGGCGGGCCGGCGTAAAGTTCAGGGCAAAGGCCTCTTCCCAACCGGCGTCACCTTCGCTCAATGCGGTTGGACGAGCGCCGCCGACCGCATTAATCAGGATATCAATCGTCCCGACCTGGCGTGCCGCTTGCGCCAACATGCTGCTGAGCGCTGCCGCGTCGGTGATGTCCGCCGCGATCGCATGCGGCCGCGGGGCACCGCTTCGTTCTATTTCATCGGCCAGAGCCAGCAAACGCTCCTCACGACGGGCGGTCGCCACCACGGTGACCCCCTGCGCCGCCAAAACCCGAACCATACCGGCGCCGATGCCTTCGCTGGCGCCGGTGACCAGCGCGACACGATCCTGCAGCTGCAAATTCATAAGAAATCCTAATTGAATAATTCGATTTAGCGAAAGAGATAACAGCATTGAATCACAGCCTGCTCTGTGTGAATATTCCTTAAAATCGCGGCAATACTGTGCAGGAATTCACTGATGTTCGATTGGCAGGATTTAAAACACTTTGTGGTGCTGGCTCGCACCGGTTCATTGTCGGCGGCAGCGCGGGAGTTGGGCTGCGACCACGCGACGGTCGGCCGGCGAGTGGCGGCGTTGGAGAAGGCGCTCGGGCTGCGGCTGATCCTGCGATTGCCGCGCAGCACGCCACTGACGCCGGACGGCCAAAGGGTGGCCGGGCTGGCGGCAGAGATCGAAAATCAAAGCCACGCCATTGCCCGCCATGCCCGCAGCGCCGGTGAAACGCCGCAGGCCCAGGTGCGTATCAGCGCGCCACCGTCGATCGCCGCACGGGTCATAGCACCGTATATCGCCGAATTTCACCAGAGTTTTCCGCATATTACGCTGGTGCTCTCCGGTGAAGCCTCCATCGCCGAACTGGATCGCGGCGACGCCGAAATAGCGGTGCGCATGGTGCGGCCACAGCAGCCGGATCTGCTGGTGCAACGCATCGGTATGATGCGCTACAGGTTATATGCTACCCCGCAACACGCCGCCCTGCCGGAAGCGGCGCGGGCCTTTATCGCCTACGACCATCACTACAGCAACCAGCCTCACCAGCAGTGGTTGCAACAGCTGTTGCAGGGCCGCCCGGTGGTGTTTCAGGCCAGCGATCTGTTCTCTTTGCAGGAAGCCGCACGATCGGGGCTGGGTGCCGTAGTATTGCCGACGTTTGTCGCCGATAACGACCCGGCACTGGTCGCGCTACCGACGCCGATAGCGCCGCCAACGCGCGAGTTATGGCTGGTCACCTACCCCGACCTGGCGCGTTCCACCGCCATTCGCACGGTCATGACTTTCCTGAGCGATCTCATCGGGAAAAAATGCCCGACGGCAACGTGAAACATCAGATTGGCTAATTGAATGCTGGACAAAAGTCACCCGGGGGATTATTACTGATCACCGCGGAATTTACTTTATGGACGGCTGTGATCATGACATTGCGTACTGAGTTTGGACGAATTTTGATTACCGGCGCGGGTGGCCGGGTCGCCACGGCATTCCGTCAATCGGTGGGAGATCGCTATCAACTGCGGCTGGCGGAAAGAGACATCAACTTGTTGACCGGCCTGCAACCCGACGATGAAGTGATCAGCTTCGACATTGCCGATCTCGATGCCTGCCGCGCGGCCTGCGCCAATATCGATACCGTGCTGCACCTGGCCGCCGATCCCTCCCCCGATGCCGATTTTTGTCACTCGTTGAAAGATAACAATATCCTCGGCACCTACAATATTTTCCGCGCGGCGAAAGACGCCGGCTGCAAACGCGTGGTATTCACCAGCAGCGCGCAGGCGGTAGAAGGTTATCCGCTGGATTATCAGATCCGCCCGGAAGACGCGCCCAAACCGAAAAACCTGTACGGCGTCAGCAAGGCGTTCGGCGAAGGCATCGCCGCCTATTTCGCCCATCAGGAAGGGCTTTCCGCGCTGTCGGTGCGCATCGCCAACTTCACCACGCTGGCAGCCGGCGAGCAGCTAAGCGCCCGTGACATGAGCGCTTTTCTCAGCCACCGCGACGCTGCCGATCTGCTGGAGCGCTGTATCCGCATTGAAGGCGTGCACCATGCGGTGGTGCACGGCGTCTCCAACAACCGCT
>RCUM01000949.1_pt1 | contig 13209 bp, 13 predicted proteins | sample 2166141 | NCBI WGS metagenome assembly RCUM01 (sample SAMN09932756, study PRJNA488358) | compost metagenome | isolation source: compost soil in crotonic acid-enriched | place: Germany: Experimental Botanical Garden
GTATTGTGGTTGACGGCGTATCCGACGTGCTGTCGCTGACCACCGAGCAGATCCGTCCGGCACCGGAATTTGCCGTGACGCTGGCGACCGAATACCTGACCGGTCTGGGTTCGTTGGGTGACCGTATGCTGATCCTGGTCGACATCGAAAAGCTGCTGAGCAGCGAAGAGATGTCCCTGGTCGACAGCGTGGCAAAAAGCGCCTGATCCGCCGATAGCATTCAGCGTAGGGGCGCTGTATACCGCGCCCCGATCTGGAAACCGGACAAACCCAAACCCTACATAAAAATAGTTACCTCCCCGCATAAAGTTCTTCCCCGCTGCGCCGATAACTTTGTCAGTCAACGTAATCAGGGCCTGTCCGCGCGGGCGTCTATCAAGGGAAAACATGTTTAATCGTATGAAGGTGGTCACCAGCCTGTTACTGGTGCTGGTGTTATTTGGCGCCTTGCAGCTGGTTTCAGGCGGGCTCTTCTTCTCCTCACTGAAGAATGATAAAGAAAACTTCACCGTATTGCAGACCATTCGTCAGCAACAGTCCGAGCTGAACGAAAGCTGGGTCAACCTGCTGCAGGCGCGCAACACGCTAAACCGTGCCGGTATCCGCCATATGATGGATACCAATAATATTGGCAGCGGTGCTACCGTCGCCGAGCTGCTGGCGCGAGCCAAAAGCAACCTGGTGGTGGCGGAACAACACTATGCCGCCTATGACAAAATCCCTCTCAATGCCCGCCAAGATTTGCAGTCGGCCGAAAAGCTCAAACAGCAATACGGCATTCTTCACGGTGCCTTGACCGAACTGACGGTGTTACTGGGCGAGGGCAAAATCAACGCCTTCTTTGACCAGCCGACGCAAAGCTATCAGGACGCGTTCGAAGATATCTACAACACCTATCTGGCGCAAAACGACAAGCTTTACCAGAACGCAGTGGAAGACAGTAACAACTCCTTCAACTTCGCTATCTGGACGCTGGCGGTGGTGCTGTTGACGGTACTGGCAGTGATTGTTCTGGTGTGGAGCGGTATTCATCACATTCTGGTGCGTCCGCTGAACCGCATGATCGAACACATCAAAATGATTGCCGCCGGCGATTTGACCCAGCCGATTGCAGTGACCAGCCGCAATGAAATGGGAGTACTGGCCGCCAGCCTCAAGCATATGCAAAACGAACTGATCGACACCGTTAGCGGTGTGCGTCAGGGGGCCGACGCTATTTATAGCGGCGCATCTGAAATTGCCGCCGGCAACAACGACCTCTCTTCACGTACTGAACAGCAGGCCGCCTCACTGGAGGAAACCGCTGCCAGCATGGAGCAACTGACCGCTACGGTGAAACAGAACGCCGAAAATGCTCGTCAGGCCAGCCAACTGGCGTTGAGCGCCTCCGAAACCGCGCAGAAAGGCGGCAAGGTGGTGGCCAATGTGGTGCAAACCATGCATGACATCGCCGGTAGTTCGCAGAAAATTGCCGACATTACCGGTGTGATCGACGGTATTGCCTTCCAGACCAACATCCTGGCATTGAACGCGGCGGTAGAAGCGGCACGCGCCGGTGAACAGGGCCGTGGTTTTGCGGTGGTAGCAGGCGAAGTGCGCAATCTGGCACAGCGCAGTGCTCAGGCGGCGAAGGAAATCAAAGGATTGATCGAAGACTCCGTCAATCGCGTCGATATGGGCTCGGTACTGGTAGAAAGCGCCGGTGAAACCATGGGCGATATCGTCAATGCCGTCACCCGCGTTACCGACATCATGGGTGAGATTGCCTCGGCGTCTGACGAACAAAGCCGTGGTATCGATCAGGTCGGCCAGGCGGTAGCGGAAATGGACCGCGTCACCCAGCAGAACGCCTCGTTGGTGGAAGAGTCCGCCTCTGCGGCGGCGGCGCTGGAAGAGCAGGCCAGCATGCTGACCCAGTCCGTGGCGGTATTCCGTCTGAAAGCGGCAGGCCAGGACGAATTCAAAATGCCCGTCAGCAGCAAGGCAACAGTGACCCCGGTACTCAATCATAAAAAAATGAACGCCAGCGATCCGCAGGATAACTGGGAAACGTTCTAACCGGCATTGGGCCTCCTGCCTTTCAGGGGGAGGCCGATTCCCCGTTGGCCGATTGGCACAAGGCAGGAGAAACCCCGTTTCCCCGCCTGGCCAGAAATCTGAGCTGGCCACCGGCCGGCTGCAAGGAGGTTCATAGTGTTTAACCGAATCCGCGTCTCTACCAGTCTGTTTCTGTTGTTGATGACTTTTTGTGTTATGCAGTTGGCCACCAGCGGCCTGTCGTACACCGCTTTTCGTTCCGATAACCACAACCTGAATCTGATTACCCTCGGCAGCCAGCAGCGCGATGCCCTCAGCCTGAGCTGGGTATCGCTGTTACAGGCTCGCAATACGCTCAATCGCGCCGGAACCCGCGCGGCGCTCAAGCTGCCGCAGGATCAGGTCAATGCGCTGATGGGCAACGCGCGTAGTTCACTGCAAAAAGCCGACCTCTATTTCAACCAGTTCCTGGCGGTACCGCGTAACAGCGAACAGGAACAACAGCTGACGGCAACCACCAAGGCCAGCTATGACCGGCTGCGCAATACCCTGCGCGAGCTGATTGGCTTCCTGGAGAACGATAACCTGCAGGCGTTTATGGACCAGCCGACGCAGAAAACCCAGGACCTGTTTGAAGCCGATTTTGTCCAGTATCTGCAACTGGTGAGCGCCAACGTCAGTGAAGCCAATGCGGCGAATCAACGCTCCTTCACCCTGTCCGGCTGGCTGGTGGCCGGTGCGGTACTGATGCTGATCGTAGTCACCGGCAGTGCCATGTGGTGGCTGCGTAATATGTTGGTACGGCCGCTGAATATCATGCGCAGTCATTTTGACCGCATTGCCGCCGGCGATCTGGCCACGCCGATCCAGGTTTATGGCCGTAATGAAATCAGCCAACTGTTCGCCAGCCTGCAGCGTATGCAGCAGTCACTGATTGGCACCGTGGGTGCGGTACGCGACGGGGCGGAATCGATCCTGATCGGCCTGCAGGAAATTTCCGAGGGCAATAACGATCTCTCTTCCCGCACCGAGCAGCAGGCGGCCTCGCTGGAGGAAACCGCTGCCAGCATGGAGCAGTTGACCGCCACGGTGAAACAGAATGCCGATAATGCACGCCAGGCTTCACAACTGGCGCGTGATGCTTCCACCACCGCGGCCAAGGGCGGCGAGCTGGCGGGCGACGTTGTCACTACCATGCACGACATTGCCAACAGTTCGCAGAAAATTGGCGCTATTACCAGCGTGATCGACGGCATTGCCTTCCAGACCAATATCCTGGCGTTGAACGCGGCGGTTGAAGCGGCGCGTGCCGGTGAGCAGGGCAGAGGTTTTGCGGTGGTGGCCGGTGAAGTACGCAATCTGGCGCAGCGCAGCGCGCAGGCGGCGAAAGAAATCAAAGGGCTGATCGACGAATCGGTCAGTCGCGTCAAGCAAGGGTCGGTGCTGGTGGAAAACTCCGGTGCCACCATGCAGGACATCGTGCGTTCGGTCACCCGGGTGACCGACATTATGGGAGAGATCGCCTCGGCGTCTGATGAGCAGAGCCGCGGCATCGAACAGGTGACACAGGCGGTCACCCAGATGGATCAGGTAACACAACAAAATGCCGCGTTGGTGGAGGAGGCAGCCTCGGCGGCCGTCGCGCTGGAAGAACAGGCGATTACCCTGGCCGATGCGGTGTCGGTATTCCGCCTGGCGGACGATAACTTCACCGCCCCGGCCAACTCTCAAAACGCAGTTTCACCCGTGGTAAAGGAAGCCCCAGATTGTCAAACCGCATAAGCAGCCCGTTTTTATTGAGTGAGATGGTATGAAGCCGGCACCCTCGACCCCTAACCGAGACCCTGCGACCTTATTGACGCAGATGGTACAGCGTCTGCCGTTGCTGGATGTGCATTTCCGCCGTATCAGCCAGCTGATTTACCAGCGCGCCGGTATCGTGCTGGCAGAGCACAAACGCGAGATGGTTTACAACCGTTTGGTACGACGTCTGCGACTGTTGGGCCTGAACGATTTTGGTGACTATCTGGCGCTATTGGAAAGCGATCCGAACAGCGCCGAATGGCAGGCGTTTATCAATGCGCTGACCACTAACCTGACGGCTTTTTTCCGCGAAGCGCATCACTTCCCGATCCTGGCGGAGCATGCGCGTCAGCGGCCTAACGGTTATTGCGTGTGGAGCACTGCGGCATCGACCGGCGAAGAGCCTTATTCGATCGCCATCACGCTCAGTGAAGTGCTGGGACAACGCGCTACCGGTTGCCAGGTGTGGGCCAGCGACATCGATACTCAGGTGCTGGAAAAGGCCGAAGCGGGCGTTTATCGCCAGGAAGACTTACGCACCCTGACGCCGACGCAGATGCAGCGTTATTTCCTGCGCGGCACCGGGCCGCATCAGGGGTTGGTGCGGGTGCGGCCGGAACTGGCGGGGCGGGTGAACTTTCAGTCGCTCAATCTGTTGGCCCCTGAATGGGCACTGCCGGGGCAATTTGACGCCATTTTCTGCCGCAACGTGATGATCTATTTCGATAAGGCGACACAGGAGCGCATTCTGCGCCGCTTCGTGCCGTTGCTTAAACCGGGGGGCCTGATGTTTGCCGGCCACTCCGAGAATTTCAGCCAGATCAGCCGGGATTTCTACTTGCGTGGGCAGACCGTGTATGGCCTGACCAAGGAGAGGTAATGAATAAAATCAGAGTATTGTGCGTGGACGACTCGGCCCTGATGCGGCAGTTAATGACCGAAATCGTCAACAGTCATCCCGATATGGAAATGGTAGCGAGCGCGCCGGATCCGCTGGTCGCACGCGATCTGATCAAAAAATTTAACCCACAGGTGCTGACGCTGGACGTCGAAATGCCGCGCATGGATGGTCTCGATTTCCTTGAGAAACTGATGCGTCTGCGGCCGATGCCGGTGGTGATGGTGTCGTCACTGACGGGCAAGGGTTCAGAAATTACGCTGCGTGCTCTGGAGCTGGGGGCGGTCGATTTCGTCACCAAACCGCAGTTGGGTATTCGTGAAGGCATGCTGGCCTACAGCGAACTGATTGCCGAAAAAATCCGCACGGCGGCCAAGGCGCGGTTACCACAGCGCTCCAGCAGCCCGGCCCCGGCGATCCTCAGTCATGCGCCGCTGTTGAGCAGTGAAAAACTGATCGCCATCGGCGCCTCTACCGGTGGTACCGAAGCGATCCGTCAGGTGCTGCAACCGTTGCCGGCCACCAGTCCGGCGCTGTTGATTACCCAGCATATGCCGCCGGGCTTTACCCGTTCGTTTGCCGAACGACTGAACAAACTGTGCCAGATCACGGTGAAAGAGGCCGAAGACGGCGAACGCGTGCTGCCGGGCCATGCCTATATCGCACCGGGCGATCGCCATCTGGAGTTGTCCCGCAGCGGAGCGAATTACCAGGTGAAACTGCACGATGGCCCGCCGGTCAATCGCCACCGGCCTTCGGTGGACGTGCTGTTCCGTTCGGTCGCGCAGTACGCCGGACGCAATGCCGTGGGCGTGATCCTGACCGGCATGGGCAATGACGGCGCGATGGGCATGCTGGAAATGCATCGCGCCGGGGCTTATACCCTGGCGCAGAACGAAGCCAGTTGCGTGGTATTCGGTATGCCGCGCGAGGCGATTGCTACCGGTGGCGTCAATGAAGTGGTGGAGCTGGAGCGCATGAGCCAACGCATGCTGGCGCAAATTGCCGGTGGCCAGGCATTACGTATTTAATTTTATGTTGCCGCCCGATGGTGGTATGCCAATCAGAAAAGCAAAGTGCTGTAAATTTGTACGATATTGCTTGAGTGAAAGTCACCCTCTCCCTTGGGAGAGGGGACTATTACACCTTAACTGAAGAGCATGACCCAAACGGCGGCAGTTGTTTTGCATCTTTAACGGTTAAACCTTGGAGTAAAAATGGCAGACAAGAGCCTCAAGTTTCTGGTGGTCGATGATTTTTCCACTATGCGTCGCATCGTCAGAAACTTGCTGAAAGAGTTGGGATTCAACAACGTAGAAGAGGCCGAGGACGGTGCGGATGCGCTGAACAAACTGCGTGCCGGCGGCTTCGATTTCGTGGTGTCCGACTGGAACATGCCGAATATGGACGGCCTGGAACTGTTGCAAACCATTCGTGCCGATGGCGCATTGGCGGCGATGCCAGTGCTGATGGTGACGGCGGAAGCCAAGAAAGAAAACATTATCGCGGCGGCGCAGGCCGGTGCCAGCGGTTACGTGGTGAAACCTTTTACGGCGGCAACGCTGGAAGAAAAGCTCAACAAGATCTTTGAAAAACTGGGCATGTAAGGAGAGGGGCGATGAGAGACATTCCAATGCCTGCCAGCGATGCGGCAACCGCGGGAGAGATTATCTCCCGCATTGGCCAACTGACGCGCATGTTGCGCGACAGCATGCGCGAACTGGGGCTTGATCAGGCGATCGCCCAGGCGGCAGAGGCAATCCCGGATGCACGCGATCGTCTGGATTACGTGGTCACCATGACGGCGCAGGCAGCGGAACGGGCGTTGAACTGTGTGGAAGCCGCGCAACCGCGTCAGGCGTCGCTGGAATCAGAGGCCAAGGCGTTAAAAGGCCGCTGGGACGACTGGTTCGCCGATCCGATTGAGCTGGACGATGCGCGCGAACTGGTCACCGATACCCGTCAATACCTGGAGCAGGTGCCGGAGCATACGTCATTCACCAATGCCCAGTTGCTGGAAATCATGATGGCACAGGACTTCCAGGACCTGACCGGTCAGGTGATCAAACGCATGATGGACGTGGTGCAGGAGATTGAAAAGCAGTTGCTGATGGTGCTGATGGAAAATATCCCTGAACAGCCGGCGAAAGAGAAAAAGCCAAACGACAACCTGCTTAATGGCCCGCAGCTCGACCAGAACGGTGCCGGTGTGATCGCCAACCAGGCGCAGGTGGACGACCTGCTCGACAGCCTGGGTTTCTGAGGTTCTCTGGGGCGCGGCTTTGCTGCGTCCCAGGTATCAGAAAGGGTCTTAACGCTGGGTCATTCACTCATCCCGCAAATAACCCGTCTTTTTCCCCGCTGTTCCATCAATGAAATCCGCGATTTTTTGGCATGCTGGCGGCAATTTTATTCCCTCCCGGCACAGGAAGCGCATCCGTGGCTGAAGACAGCGATCTGGAAAAGAGCGAGGCCCCCACACCCCACCGGGTGGAAAAGGCGCGCGAAGATGGCCAGATCCCGCGTTCGCGCGAGTTGACGTCGGTGTTGATGCTGGTGGCGGGCTTATCGATCATCTGGGTGGCTGGCAGCAATATGTCACAACAGTTGGCGATGATGCTGACGCAGGGCCTGAATTTCGATCACAGCATGGTCAGCAACGATAAACAGATGCTGCGCCAACTGGGGATGCTTTTACGCCAGGCGGTATGGGCGCTGTTGCCGGTGATGGCAGGATTGACGCTGGTGGCCATCACCGCGCCGATGCTGCTCGGCGGCCTGCTGCTCAGTGGCAAATCGCTCAAGTTCGATTTAAAGCGCATGAATCCGCTGTCCGGTCTGAAACGGATCTTTTCCAGCCAGGTATTGGCGGAGCTGCTGAAGGGCATCCTGAAGGCGACGCTGGTGGGCTGGGTCACCGGTTTATATCTGTGGCACAACTGGGCGGCGATGCTGCATCTGGTAACGCAACAACCGCTCGACGCGCTCGCTAATGCGCTGCAGATGATCATCTTTTGCGGTTTGCTGGTGGTGCTGGCGCTAACGCCGATGGTGGCGTTTGACGTGTTTTATCAGCTGTGGAGTCACTTCAAAAAGTTGAAGATGACCAAGCAGGACATCCGTGACGAGTTCAAGGACCAGGAGGGCGATCCGCACGTCAAAGGGCGTATTCGCCAACAGCAGCGTGCCATCGCCAGGCGGCGCATGATGGCCGATGTGCCCAAGGCCGACGTTATCGTCACCAACCCAACCCATTACGCCGTCGCACTGCAGTACAACGACAAAAAAATGAGCGCGCCCAAGGTGCTGGCCAAGGGCGCCGGCGAAATTGCGCTGCGTATCCGCGAACTGGGTATGGAACACCGCATCCCAATGCTGGAGGCACCGCCGCTGGCGCGTGCGCTGTATCGACACAGTGAGATTGGACAACACATTCCCGCCACCCTGTATGCCGCCGTGGCCGAAGTTCTGGCCTGGGTTTACCAGCTAAGACGCTGGCGGCGCGAAGGTGGGCTGATCCCGAAAAAACCTGAACGTTTACCGGTGCCGGAAGCACTGGATTTTGCTGGAGAGAGTAACTCTAATGGCTAATTTAGCCGCCTTGCTTCGCTTGCCGGGCAGTTTTAAAGATACGCAGTGGCAGGTGCTGGCCGGCCCGATCCTGATCCTGATGATCCTGTCGATGATGGTGCTGCCGTTGCCGGCATTTATCCTCGATCTGTTGTTCACCTTCAATATTGCCTTGTCGATCATGGTGCTGCTGGTAGCGATGTTTACCCAGCGCACGCTGGAATTTGCCGCATTCCCCACCATCTTGCTGTTCTCGACCTTACTGCGCCTGTCGCTCAACGTGGCGTCGACGCGCATCATCCTGATGGAAGGGCATACCGGTTCAGCCGCTGCCGGGCGTGTGGTGGAAGCCTTCGGCCACTTCCTGGTGGGCGGTAACTTCGCCATCGGTATTGTGGTGTTTATCATTCTGGTGCTGATCAACTTTATGGTTATCACCAAGGGTGCCGGACGTATCGCCGAAGTAGGCGCGCGTTTTGTACTGGACGGCATGCCGGGTAAGCAGATGGCGATCGATGCCGATCTCAACGCAGGCTTGATCGGTGAAGAAGAAGCGAAAAAACGCCGTTCTGAAGTTACGCAGGAGGCCGACTTCTACGGCTCGATGGACGGTGCCAGTAAGTTCGTTCGTGGCGATGCGGTCGCCGGCCTGATGATCATGATACTGAACGTGGTCGGTGGTCTGCTGGTCGGGGTGATCCAGCACGGGATGGAAGTGGGTACGGCAGCGGAAACCTATACCTTGCTGACTATCGGTGACGGTTTGGTGGCGCAGATCCCGGCGTTGGTTATTTCGACCGCGGCCGGCGTTATCGTGACCCGCGTGGCAACCGATCAGGATGTCGGCGAGCAAATGGTCGGGCAACTGTTCAACAATCCGCGCGTAATGTTACTCAGCGCCGCCGTGCTCGGCCTGCTTGGCATGGTGCCGGGGATGCCGAACCTGGTCTTCCTGCTGTTCACCGCCGCTCTGTTGGGGTTGGCCTGGTGGCTGCGTGGGCGCGATCAGCAAGCTCCCAAAGAGCAGGAAGCGCCGATAACGCAGGACAACCCGCAGGCGGTAGAAGCCAGTTGGTCTGATGTGCAGTTGGAAGATCCGCTGGGGATGGAAGTCGGTTACCGATTGATCCCGATGGTAGATTTCCAGCAGAACGGCGAACTGCTTGGCCGTATCCGCGGCATCCGTAAAAAGTTCGCGCAGGAGATGGGTTACCTGCCGCCGGTGGTACACATTCGCGACAACCTCGAATTACCGCCAGCCAGTTACCGCATCCTGATGAAGGGAGTAGAAATCGGCAGCGGCGAAGCCCAACCGGGACGTTGGCTGGCGATTAACCCAGGCAACGCGGTGGGTGAATTGGCGGGGGATAAAACCACCGACCCGGCGTTTGGGCTGGAAGCGGTATGGATTGACAGCGCGCTGCGTGAGCAGGCGCAGATCCAGGGCTTTACCGTGGTAGAAGCCAGCACCGTGGTGGCGACCCACCTGAATCATCTGATTGGTCAATTCGCCAGCGAGCTGTTTGGTCGACAGGAAACGCAGCAGCTGTTGGATCGCGTAGCGCAGGACATGCCGAAACTGACTGAAGATTTCGTGCCGGGCGTGGTGACGCTGACCACGTTGCACAAGGTGTTGCAGAACCTGCTGACTGAACGGGTTTCGATCCGCGATATGCGCACCATTATTGAAACTCTGGCGGAGCATGCACCGACGCAAACCGATCCCTATGAACTGACCACCGTGGTGCGGGTCGCGTTGGGACGAGCCATCACCCAGCAGTGGTTCCCGGGCAACGGTGAAATTCAGGTCATTGGTCTGGACACCCAACTTGAACGCTTGCTCTTGCAGGCGTTGCAGGGCGGTGGCGGTCTGGAGCCAGGGCTGGCGGATCGATTATTGGAGCAGGCAAAACAGGCGTTGCAACGTCAGGAAATGCTAAGTGCGCCGCCGGTGCTGTTGGTGAACCATGCGCTGCGGGCCTTGCTGGCACGCTTCCTGCGCCGTAGTTTGCCGCAACTGGTGGTGCTGTCTAATCTGGAAATCAACGACGACCGTCAAATCCGCATGACCTCGACCATTGGGGCCGCATAATGAAATACAGCATGGCGATAATCTGCCTGTTGGCTCCGCTGAGCCTGCAGGCGGCGTCCGGTTCCTGGGTAGCCGACAGCGTGGGTGCCACGCTGGAACATGGCGGGGAACGGGGAGAGTCACCGGGGCTGCGTGCACCTAACGAGTTACCGAATGCCAATGCGCGTATAACCAGCGTCAGTTGGCGTTACCGGTTGCTGGCCACCGAACCGGCCGGTATGCAGGCGCAGCTTTGCAGCTTGACCCGCTGCATTGCGCTGAGCGGCGGCAGTGGCAGCAGCACCGGGTTACAGGGCGAACCGGCCAACGCCGAGCTGCGTTTTGTCTACTATGTGCAGGCGCGCGGCAGTTTGAACCCACCGCTGCGGGTGATCAGCAATCAGGTGATTGTCAATTACCAGTAACGGTCTAGGCGAGGATCGCCAGACCGTTGCGATCGACCAGCGAAAGAAGCTTCATGGCGGCGGAGTTGGGCACGGCTTCGCCACGCTCCCATTTTTGCACCGCCTTTTTGCTGACGTTCAGATGCAAGGCAAACACCGGCTGGCTGACGTTTTCACGCTCGCGCAGGGCGCGGATGTCCGCTGGAGTATATTGTTTGACCGGGCGTAAACACAGCATGTCGAAGGTGCGCATGGTGCTGGCATCAACAAATCCTGCCTGATGCAGTTCTTGGACTTCCTGATGGATCTCAGCAAGGATCTTGCTCATAGGTCAGTCTCCTTAACCTCTTGTCATTAACCAACTGATAAAGCCTGAAAGGCGAATAGTCCAGATAAAGGTAGATATCGATCATTCACTCCCCCTCAGAAATTATCCCCTTATAGGGTATAGATAAAGTGATTTAAAAACCAACACAGGGTGGAGGAACGGCATGGGAGAGGACAGGCGGAAATGCCAGGTTTGCGTAGTGTTACGAATACAAAATCAAAGGGCTGGATAAAGTGGCAATTGAAGTGCGAGTTATCTCGCAATGGGGGAGACACACCCGGCGGAACGGTGAAATGACCGGGTGAGGTTTGGTTGATCTAAACGCCGATTTTTCGCCCCAGCAGGCTGGCGTTACGCGACTGACCATCCGGGCCGTACAGCGATTTGTTTTGCTTGCTCAGGATCGCCAGCGCCTGGGCGTTGTGATCGATCTGCTGATTGAGCAGCATGCCGTTATGCTGGTTTTTTTCCCGCAGCAGTTGGCTGAGCGACTGCACCCGTTGCCAGGCGTCTGCCAGGCGCGGATGAGCGGAATAGGGGGCTTGTTGCCCCAATGCACTTTCCAATTTCAGTCGCTGCTGTTCCAGGTAGTTTACCGTAGCCAGCAGTTGGCTCTTGGCGTCGGTGGCACGTTGCAGTGCCACGCCGGGCAATTGGCCGGAGCACAGCAAATGATGTTCTTCCGCCAGCACCGTATCCAGCGCTTGCAGGGTTTCCAGCAGCTTATTAATCAGTTGCGCCAGATTTTCCATTACGATAAATCACCTTTCAAAGAGTTCCGGATGTTTAACCTGGCGGTCAAGCCTTTGGCGATGGGTTGCCGTTCGACATCCACTGGGCATCGCTTTGCACGTCCTGCAGCAATGCATCGGCAATTTTGCCGGCATCCATTTTCAGTTCGCCGTTGCGGATCGCCTGTTTGATGGCGTCCACCCGGTTCATATCAATATCCTGCGTTCCCGGTTGCATCAGGCGCGCTTGCGCGTCGCTCAATTTTACCTGGGTGCCGCTGACGGTGCTTTCCGTCTGGGCGGTTTTACGTGGCTGAAGTTGATTCTCCGCCGGCGTCTCACGCGCTTGCACCGTGGGAACGGGTTGCAGCCGCTGGGTGCGATCGATACTCATGGTCAATCTCCATCAATGCCGTCACCTGGCAGGCAATGGCTGATATTTTTTGTGGCCCTGGCGGCCAATAAAATACTGCTTATGACTTTGTTATCGGCAAGGTTTGATAAACCTTTACTTATTTATAGGGTGATGCGAATAGCTCCGTCGTCACCGACAATACCGTTAACAATTTGCCCGGAGGCCATGCGCACGCGGACGCTATCTTCTGTGGCGGCGTTGTTCATCGCCTTGCCCGAGCCGCTGATGTTAAATCCGTCCCCCTGTGCGGTCACCTGCACTGCCTGACCGGCCTTGACAGCCCAGGCGCGGCGCAGCATGGCCAGGTTCAGTGGCTGGCCAGGGCTGATATTACGCAGGCTGACGGCGCCCAGAGCCTTGCCGGCCTCGGTCAGCGTGCGGGGTGGCAGAGTGTCGAGCCGACCACTTTTCAACTTGATATCCGCCGCCGTCAGCTTGCTGCCGGCACTGATGCCGCGTGCCGACACCAGGTATTTGCCGATCACCTGAACCTGCGTCTGGATGAAACGCCGTTCCTGACCACAGCGCGCAGAAATACTGATGTTGCCCCAACGGCGGGCATTGGAGGCGAGAGACAGCTGTGGAAATTCGCACGCTGGCCACAGGGCCGCAGGCGTGCGCACCAGCACTTTAACCTGTACCGGACTGCCGCTGAATTGGCTGGTGACGAAGCTTTCAATCTGCGCCGCCAGATCCTCGGCCCGTGCGTTCAGGCTGCACAGCAGCGCTGCCAACAGCAGCATTCTACCTTTCATCTTCGCTTCCACCACAACCATCAGGATACGCGTAAGTGTACCCGGACTGCGTTCAGTCTAAGCAGATAAATAGCGACGCATTTTGCTCTTATTCCCACGATAGGCTGGCACAAGGGGCGTTTATGCTGTCGGCTCCAAATTCTAACCTCGCGGAGGGAGCATGATCGACAAACTGGACGCTGCTCTGCGCTTTGGTC
>RCUM01000953.1_pt1 | contig 13148 bp, 11 predicted proteins | sample 2166141 | NCBI WGS metagenome assembly RCUM01 (sample SAMN09932756, study PRJNA488358) | compost metagenome | isolation source: compost soil in crotonic acid-enriched | place: Germany: Experimental Botanical Garden
CACGCGATGCGATGTTGGTGAGCTCGCTGATGAATACGCGCGGCTTGATGGAGCTAATAGTCCTGTCAATCGGTCTGCAGATGCAGATCCTTCCGCCAAAGGTCTACACGATCCTCGTGGTGTTCGCGCTGGTGACGACGGCGCTGACCGTACCGCTGGTTCGACTCACGCTGCGCGTGCAATCGCGCGCGACGCCGGCAATGCCGGGTGCCGATAAGTGACGCGCATCAGGTAGGTTACGCCAATTGAAAATAGCCCCTCTGGCGGGGAGCGGTTTCTTCTAGATAAGGGCGGCCACCCTGAGCGAAACGGATGCGTTGGCGCTTGAGACGTTCTGTGCGAACGCTTCCGGGTTAATTAGTTTGAATTGTTATTTCTCTGTGATCGGCCTGCTGGCCGGTTTTTTAAAATGGCACTGGCCTGCAGGCGCACCTCAGCTCCGCTGGTGTATCACTCAGATCGGGGTATCCAGTACTGCTCGCAGGAATACCCGTCGTTACATCAACGACATGGCGTTACCTGTTCGATGACGGACGGGCATGACTGTTACCAGAACGCGCTAGCGGAACGGATAAACGGGATACTGAAAATGGAATATCTGCTCAGCAAACCGAAAGATATCGGACAGGCAAGGAGGATGGTCAGGCAGTCTGTGGAAATCTACAACACGCGGTGACCGCATTTATCGCTACAATACAAAACGCTCGATGAAGTTCACCGGGCGTTATATGGCTGAAAGTGTCAACCTATATCAGGACTAGTCACAGCATTTTGATATCAGGGGGCGTTTCTGAGGGCTGCGGTTTATCTGAATTTTACCGGTTACTTTCTATAGATATCAAAAGGATGTTAAACTTATAAATAATTATATCCTATTTATAAGATTCCTTGTTTATTAACCGTGATGAGGTGTTTTCCTATGTCGGATGAAGCAGATTTTATTGCGTCTAACTATCCTGTTCAGGTATTTCGTTTTATTGTGAATGTCGGCGGTGAGATTATTCGCTGTAGTTCGGTTGGTGGGCTGGATCAGCAGTTTGAATCTGGCGAATATCGTGATGGTATGGGGGGGCTTTTCCGCTTTACGACCCGGGCGCAACTCCCTTCCATTACCCTTTCGCAGGCTGTTTTTCCCGGACAAGGTAAGCTGTATGAATGGTTGCACAACTATACCGGTAATACTGCGGATAAAAAGGATATTTCCATTAGCTTAACCGACGAGTCCGGTGAGGTACTATATGTGACCTGGAATATTGCCAACGCCTTTCCTACCGGGATCACCGGGCCAAGCCTGGATGCGACCAGCAATGAAGTGGCAGTCAAACAAATCACACTCAATGCCGATCGTATTACCGTGACCAGCCACTGAGTATTCTGATACCCCTTCGTCTTACCGGAAGATATTATATGCCGATGCTCACTAATCCAGGTGGATATATCGATGGAAAGGACGGATTATCGTTATCTATTTCATCTTCATTGACGGCCGTTCCGGTTTTTGCCCTCCCCTGTGCGCAAGAGGTTCCCTGGTGGGGTGAGATAGAAAAACCTCTGCGTATTAATTCATTTACCGAGTTTGAAAGGTATGCAGCCGGTACGGCCAGCGCACAGCCGCAAAATGCACACAGCTTACAGCTATATACGGCGGCCAACATTTATACCTGTAACTGGCCAACCTTGGCATCGTTAGCAAAAATGAGTGGTGCTAGTGCGTTTGGTGGCGGGATTGAATGGGATCAGCCGCTTGCTCCGGCACTGCGAGCCTATTTTGAAAACGGTGGAGGCTATTGCTATATCTGTCCGTATGACAAATTGGTGGATTTTGTTCCGGGGATGAGCGATGTCACCCTGGTTGTTCAGGCTGGGGAACCGGCAGCGACGGCGGCAATTCAGCAAATTTGCACGCCCGGCAGCATGAAATTCGGGCTGCTGGATGGCCCAGAAGATGAGTCGTTGGAAGAGGCTTACCCCGATATGACCGCCTCGGACTGCACGGCGCTCTATTACCCGTGGCTGGCGGCAGACTGGCGCGTTAATGACCATGAGGGGTTTCCGATTGATAAAAAGGACATTCATTTAGTCGCGCCCAGTGCGGTGGCGGCGGGGCTGATGTGTACCGTTGATCGTGAGCGCGGCGTTTGGAAAGCACCGGCAAACGTGGCGGTGAAAGGGGGGTTGCGCCCCGTGGTAAAAATTGGTGATCGCATGCAGGATATCTACACCCAGCCAAACCGGATAGCCGTCAACATGATCCGTGATTTTGACGGGCGCGGTACTCGGGTATGGGGGGCGCGTACCATGACGGTCAGTGGTAACAGCTGGCTGTATGTTCCTGTTCGCCGTCTGTTCGATATGGCCGAGCGCGATATAAAGTCGGCGCTGCAATCGGTGCAGTTTGAACCTAACGGCCCGGCGACCTGGGAAATCGTGCGCGCGTCTATCGATAACTATTTGTTCAACCTGTGGAAATTGGGGGCATTTTCCGGTTATTCACCGCAGCTGAGCTATTTTGTGCGCGTGGGGGCCGGGATCACCATGAACCAACATGATATTGACTCCGGTATTCTGCGTGTCTCCATCGGGCTGGCAGCCGTTAGGCCGGCTGAGTATATCGTGCTGGAGTTTACCCAACAGGCTGCCTCTGGCACCTAGGCGTAGTGTCTCAACGGTTACTTTCTTATCATGAGGAAATGTCATGGCTATGTACCCAGGCGTTCATATTTTTGAAAATACCAGACTGTCGCTGGCCAGTGACGGCATGAGTGGTTTAAGGCCCTTGCTGGTCGGGCGTTTTTTCAATCTGGATGGGACAGAACGTTCGTTGGCGGCAGGGGTTTTGAATGTGGATAGCTGGCTGTCTTTCTCCGAGGCCTGTCTGGCCAGTTCATTGTTTATTGTGGTCGATGAAACGGGTAGCTCGATTATAGGCACAGAGCCTCCTGACGATAACCTTGAACATCTGGTTGCCGCGGAATCGTCCCCGAAAACGCGCGCAAAAAAAAGCCAACTGACGGATAAGAACTTCAACAGCGGTGTGTTTGCGTTACGCCACTATTTTGACAATGGCGGCGGCCCCTGTTTACTGCTCTCCTATGGTGCTGATGATGAGCTCACGGATATCGTGACTGCCCTGGCAGAATACGATGAGATTTCATTGTTGGCGCTGATTGATGCCGAGGCCGGGGATATAAACGCCATCAATACGGAATTGGATAAGGTGATCACGAATAACCAGCAGGCTTTTCTGATCACCCGCCATGCCAGTGCGGCCACGCCGACGCCGGTTCGGGGCAGCAACGCGGCGCGAACCGCCACCTATACCCCGGATCTGACCACCAGTTACGATTATGCACTCGATGACAGCGGGATCCTGATCCAGCGTGAATCAAGTTATGGCTCTTCGCCTATCTCGCTGGCTGAACTGCGTAATTCCCCATTACCGGCAGATAAAGTGGTGGCCGACACGGTGGATCGGGCGCTGGCCGAGGTTGTGTTGCCACCGGAGGCGCAAGTGCCGGTGATCCTCTCCCCTTGTGCCGCCGTTGCCGGCGCGTATTGCCGCAGCGAACGTCAGGTGGGGATCTGGAAAGCACCGGCAAATATCCCTCTAGTGGGGGCGGTGCCGGAAGTCCTGGTGGAGGAACAGCAGCACGGTGAACTCAATGAGGTTGGGATCAACGTCATTACCTGGCATCCCAGAGCGGGTACCTCCATCATGGGGGCGCGTACGCTTGAGGACATTAATAAAACCGCCTGGCGTTATGTACCGGTACGGTTGTTGTTTAATACCGTGGAGCGTGATTTACGCAGCATGATGACACCGGTGATCTTTGAGCCCAATTCGCTGGCCACCTGGCAGCAGGTGCGTAGCGGTATAGAAAGTTATCTCTACGACCTGTGGAAAAAAGGGGGGCTATACGGTACCTCACCGGAGCAGGCGTATGTCGTTAACATTGGGCCGGAAACCATGAGTGAGGCGGATATCGAAAACGGTGTGCTGCGTGCGCGTATTGGTTTGGCAGCGTTGCGTCCGGCAGAGTTTATCTTTCTCGAATTTACGCAGGATGTACACAACCTGGCCTTGAAATAATCGGTCGGGACTCTATTGTGGGGCCTATATGTGCGGTATATAGGCCCCTTGCATAGCCATTAGCTTGCCAAGAGAAATACCATGAGCATGAATGATTTTACCCGGTCAGAGGGCGCATTTACTCAGCAGATTATTGATATCAGCCGTCGTCGCCGGCAAACGGCGTTGCCGGTGTTTATTGGCTATAGCGCTCGCCTTGAACCTTACCAATTGGTTAATGTGCACTCGTTTCAGCATTATCGGAGTTTTTTTTCTGATTCCGCGGTGATTTTACCGCCAGAGGGTTACCTTGAGCTCTGTTTACGTCACTATTTTGATAATGGCGGCACGGAGTGCTTTGTGATCTCACTAGGGGGCGGTGAACGCAGTGACAACGACTTTTTCGATGAGAAGATTTATGCCTTGATTGACAGTGAGCCTGCCATCACCCTGGTCGCCATACCTGATATGGTGTTACTTGCTGGTGAACAACAACGGCGGCTCATGGAGAGGCTGGGGGATTTTTGTGCGAGCAGTATGAATGTATTCGCGATTGTGGATTTACCAGCCGATCCCACAGCGGCACAAGCGTTGATTGATGCGCTTGATGTCAATGGGGCGGATCGTATGGCGGGATACTGGCCTTGGTTAATCACGGATTATAGCGAAGAAAATGGCCAGCGCAGCACTGATTATCACTGTATTCCCCCCTCAGGTGCGGTGATCGCGGCCATCCAGCGGAACGATCAGGAGCGTGGTATTTGGAAAGCACCAGCGAATATTCCATTAAAACGGGTGATCCAACCGGCTTATAGCCATCTGACACCGGTGACGCTTTTCCATGCCGATCCGCGTGATGGGGCTTCGGCTAACCTGATACGCAGCTTTCCCGGGCGCGGCGTTTTGCTGTGGGGCTGCCGCACATTAAAGACCAGTCATGACAGTCATACGCTCTATATTCACAGCCGCCGCCTGGCCTCGTGGTTGGAGTCTGAACTGCATTACCTGGTACAGCCGTTTGTCTTTGAGCCTAATAATGAAGTCACCTGGTATCGTATCAAAGCCCTGATCCGGCGCACCTTAAAAGAACTCTGGGAACAGGGCGGACTACAGGGCGGTTCAGAAGAGGAGGCTTACCGGATCCTGGTGGGGGTGGGGGAAAGCATGAGCGAAAAGGATCTGGATAATGGATTGTTGCAGATCCGGGTCGCTGTCGCGATCCTTCACCCGGCTGAATTCATTCAGATTAGCCTGGACTTTTACGTAAACTCTGTTGAAAACGCCACCCTCGATCGGAATTTCCCGGGGACCTGACTGCCTTCTGGCAATATCATTCAGACACCATAAGCGGCATCACTGACCATTATCCAGAGCACCGACGTTCATGTTTTATTACGCTCTACTACAAAGCATTGTCAGAACAAGTCGCAACTAAAGCAGATGACGATTATGAGCGTGATGACCTAAGCCTGGTTGAAGCATCGACGGCTAAAATTTTCATAATCCAATAAAGACTTCTTTGCTGCCTTTCTGAACTGCCCATAGCACCCTGTGTGGATTCAATCCATGCAGGAGTGCAGGCCATGAAAATCAGCGTGTTGCCGAAATTTATTAAGCCAGGCAAGCCGACACAAAATGCGCTCATTGAGCGGTTTAACCGGACGCCGGAAGAGTACTGGCTGAAAAACCGGAACTCTCAAAAAGTGTGTGGAACTAAAACAAGTGTGCTTACAAGTTGATGGTACCAACGTCCATTACGCGATGTGAGAAATAACCGCTATTTGTAGCCCGGCAAAAAACGCCGGGCTACAACGCCGTATTCTCAAATTTTCAGGGGTGATATAGCGGAACGGAAAGTTCACTGCGAAAGATATTATGCGGATCAAACTTGATTTTGGTCGCTATTAGCTGATGGGTTTTATTACCATAATAGAGTTCCAGCCAACGGCTATCGACTATTTTATGGTCCGCGTCTATATATTTCATATCAATATCAGGATAGTTTATATAACATCCCTGATAACGGCCATTATCTTTATAGGGTTTGAAGTTCTGATTTGAAAAATAATCTTTATAGAAGTCGCTGCACCAGGCCATACACTCTTCTTTATCATCTGGATTATCCCAGTAGACCTGTAACTGCGATTTAAGAATTGAACTTCGCTGATAAACTGACGTGGGATTATCATCTTCATTATTAGCATTAATACAACCACCATAAGAATCAATTTGCAGCAAAGCCTGATTAAGTTTGGGATTATCCAACTGATTGAAATGCGTCCAGATGGCATTGATTTCGGTATCAGCAAAATCACCAATCTGGTAGAAGGATTTATATTTCCCGCATTGATTATTTCCGGAGCCATTTAGCGTCTGCGTCAGGTATAACCAGTCCATTTTCCTTGCATCCTGCAATACATCATTCAGTTTGGGCTCATCCGCATGACGCCTGGGGACCGGTCCGTATAACGTATCCTGGGTCGTAACGAAAGGATCAACGTTAACAATTGTTTTCATGTGATTTACAAAGTCGATTAGCGGTTGATTTTTGCTGTCATCATCCAGTCGCCCCTCTTTCACCGTGTACTGAATCAGCAAGCTAATATCGCCCGTCGAACGGTGCTGTAATTTCAGTAACGTAAATAGGCCACCGTTGCATTTTGATACGTCTGAGCTATTCCAGTTTTTATCGTTTTCATAAAACCAGCGCCAGTAGCCGTTGAGAAATTGCCCCAGGGTTGCTTTATCAAAAGCGCTCCACGGCCAGGTAAGCGACAACAGATACGCCTGCTGCGGCGCCTGTGGCAGATCTTTAAAATAATAATTGAGTATGATACCAAAATTTCCGCCGCCGCCGCCTCGGCAGGCAATGAACAGATCACGCTCACCTTCCTGCAGGCTGGCTAAATGTACATGTTTAGCTTCCAGTGCATCCCCAGCCTGATTAGGCACTAAAATATCGACTCCGCTTAGCCAGTCCACAGTCAGGCCATGCATACGCGACAATAATCCGTAACCGCCACCGCTGATATGCCCTCCTGCGCCAACTGAATAACATGAGCCGCCAGGCAGGGTGCGGTTAGCCGTCTTGTACAGAGCAACATAGCCATCCCAATTTTGATTGCCGCTCGTCATACGAAATTTATACTTTTCATTTTCGTTATAAGCAGAGCGAACCAGGCTATCTTCGCTAAACTCAAAACCCGTCATCAGGCCGAGATCGATGATAGCTAATGGCTGCTCCTGTTCGCCGGGTAATTTATTCGATACCAATCCTTCATAGCAATGTCCGCCGCTGCGGACAGTGATGCGATAGTCTTTTGCCAGGGCATCATTTGCCGCGGCCCAGACTGATGATTCACTATCACAGACATAGATAAATTCGGCCCCCAGTCCCTCACTTGGCCAACGTAAATTAAAGCCTTTTTTTAGCGTTTCATGGCGACTATCCTGATCGTCAACAAGAACATATTTTGACATCTGTACATCTCCTGATAGTTATCAAAACTCAAGGTGATAAATTCGCCAATAGGGAATTAATAGGGTATTAAATAAAATTGCCTCCCCCAGGCGTTATTGACTAAAAGCGGGCAGCATAACTGTTTGCTTTGATCGTTTAGCTAACGATTTTGAACATCAAATCTCTTTCCACAATGTAAATCCGTCAGGCGCGCCAGGCGCCCAGTTAGGCTCATAAGCGATATGATTGGCCAGACATTCCCAATTTCTTCCAAAATTACTGACTCTTTCCTCTGTGGTATAGTACCCCATCAATTCCCATTGAGAATAATCTCCCCCTTCGCCGGTAGTCGTCGATGAGATGATATTACTGGCTGGCGATACTTTCTTTGATAATAAAGTCATTCCATCGGCGGTTACATGGTTGACGGTAAATACCCAGGAAAATGTTAAGCATCATTGGCTTTTACCAGATGCTTTTGCCAATGGTTGCCAACTTCATCCAGAATTTCGGAACCCGCTTGATTAGCGCTGGCTATTTTACCGTCTGGGGGGGATATTGCTTTTGGCATCTTCGATAGAATCCAGTCTTTCCGGTAAGCTTCCTTGTATTTTAGGGGGGAACTTACCCGACTCACATTGATTAAGCTGCTCTTCATCAAGTTTTCCTGCTTGCCAGGTAAAACAAGCACGCGAAGCTGGTGAAAAGATATGTCCATGTAACGGTGTAATACTCGCTCTCTTGTTACGGCTGACTTTAGTTGCATGATTAACGTTTTTATTCGCAGGCACTTTCCTCTCCGTTATCATCTCTTATAATTTTAAGCTTAAATGAATTCATGGAGTTATCGCCATCACTTTCTTACTCAGAAAATAGTCACTCATCGTGATTTAAATATCACACGTCACGTACAGCGCAGATTCCCAGGCTAAGCTTCACTCCATCATCGAACATGTATCGCAATGGCTATCTGCATAAATGAGTATTGAACAGTAAGTATAATTAATCAATAAATTAGCCAATAAACTCAGCAAATCTTAATTTTAATATTAAATATCAATGAGTTGTGTAAAATAAAATCATAAATAAAAGATAATAATGTGCTTTTTTCACTTTTTTAAACAGTACGGCTAACTGAAAAATTCTATTTACAAGGACAGCGTTTCCGGGAGTAGTCCACTGGCGCGCCAGTGGACTACATATCGTTTTTTCCTCAGGATTGTAACGCTTTCTTTTCTGAATTTTATTTCCTCGGCAAACCCCCGAAGTGGGCGTCACTTATGCCAAGAACAATGGATTTATGGTTTTGAATTTAAAAGTGTAAATAACAAAAAATTCCTGAAAATGAGTGCTTTCTATACGGCCACATAAAGTATAAAAAATTATAGATAAAATCATTTATTAAAAAATAAATAATTAACACATCAACTATTTTCACGATAACAACTCAATCTACTTGTAGATACGACAAGTTATAGATATCAAAAAAACAGTTATTAAATATTTATTGTTTTCCTACATACCACCTATACTCGTTTCTCATCCATACCCTATCGGGTGTTTTTAACAAAAGGTGAATATAATGAAATACTCTGCATTGACGTTGGGTTGTATTCTGGCATTTAGTTCGGCCTCCATGGCAGCAGAAAATAAAACCGTCGAAAAGGTCCCAGAAACAAGACACGGCACATCGGAAAGTCCACCTTCACGCCAATACTATTGCTACACTCAAAAAGATTACAATAATGGTAGTGAAAATATCAAAAACTTAGCGTGCAGGGCGGCGTTTGAAGCCGCAGGGAATGCCGACTGGGAGCGCGCCAGGTTATTTGACAATTGGAATGCTTACTCCCAGAATCTTTCTAATGGCGATGTTGAAAAATTGGTCCCGGACGAAAAACTGTGCTCTGCAGGAATAGCTAATTATGACAGCATAAACTTACCTAGTGCAGATTGGAACAACACCAATCTGGAAGTTAAAAATGGCAGAGTGACATTGGACTATGTGGCTAGCCAAATGCACGATCCTAGCGTGTTTAGGGTATTTTTAAGTAAACCTGACTTCAACCCGGAAACAAGTAAGCTGAAGTGGAGTGATCTACAGGAGTCTCAGGACGTTAAATCTGAGGGCACCCCTGACAGCACGAAAGCAACACCGGGGCATTATAAACTGGATGTTAAGCTGCCAGATGGCTATACCACTGATAATAAATCCATTATCTATATCATGTGGGAACGTAATGATGACCCGGCACACGAAACCTTCTTTAGTTGTAGTGATGTGATATTGAAAAATGCCAGCTAGTTGATAGCGGCTGTTTGCACAAATGGCTGTCAGATTGCATCTGGTTTTAATGATCACGGGATCAGATGCAATCTTCATGTCTGGAGATATGATTACATAATCTATCCGTAATGTAAGATCGGTTGCCAAGTCGCCGTAAGCATTGCAAAAAATCTTCCTCCGGATTTATTTGCAACAATAAAAACCTCAGCTACGGTTGATAGTGATAAAGTGTTAAAAACACAGATGAATAGCAAATGAGCAACGATAATAAATCGACCAGTCTTACAATGGAATATGTTTCACTTAAACGATTTTCAATAACCGACGGTTCCCCCATGAGTAAGATCACTTTGTTACTTTAGCCTAAATAATCACCATTGGCTGTTTGCCAGGCGCTGTTGGCGGCAATTGCCCAAGTTTGTCTTTTGCAGCTCGATGATGCTCCAACCGCACTTTAAAGTATGCTCACAAATACTCTGATTGCTCAGTTTCAACGTGTTCTGGAATTAGCGACAGGTTGTAGCGTTCTTTATTCGCTATCCGGCAAGTACGTACCTGATGCGTGCTGAAGGGGACTCTATGCGTAATGCCGACATGGGTGATGGCCCTCTTCTGATCATGGGGTGTATTTGTAAGCACACCCGTTTTAGTTCCACACACTTTTTGAGAGTTCCGGTTTTTCAGCCATTAGCCGGTATTCTTCCGGTGTCAGATTATTCAGGGATTTATGAGGTCGCTCGCTGTAGTATTCCGTCAGTCAGCGCTCTGTGATTTCACGTACTTGATTCAGCGTTCTGAACAGATAAAAATCCAGTATCTCTGTCCGGTACATCCGGTTAAAGCGTTCGATGAAGGCATTCTGCGTCGGCTTACCAGGCTTGATCAAGTCCAGCATCACCCCGTGCTATTCTGCCCTTGTGCAAGTGCAAGCGACACCAGTTATGGTCCGTTATCTGGCACGAAGTGGACATGACATACCTCACGGTATATTCAGCTATGCCTAATAAGCCTTAATGCGATGAAACAAACACCGACGCTTGCTGCACAGGCGGAACGGCAAAGTTACGCTGCATGCGTCTTATCTCCTCTGCCGGTGGAAGACCAAAAAGACGTTTGAACTCACGATTAAATTGCGATGGGCTTTCGTAACCAACGGCGTAGCTCGCGGCGGCGGCGGTGATCTGCTGGCGTACCATCAGCATCCGCGCCTGGTGCAGGCGTACCGATTTCACATACTGCATCGGAGGAATCTTGGTTATCCCTTTGAAATGGCTATGAAATGTTGGTACGCTCATTCCGGCTTCCATCGCCAACTGTGTCAGCGTTAACGGCTCTGCGTAAGTGGCATGGATGCACTGTAGCGCTTTGCTGATTTTTCCGAACTGCCCCTGCAAGGCCAGCGCGGCGCGCATTGCGTTGCCCTGTGCGCCCGTTAATACACGGAAATAGAGCTCGCGCACCCGCGCAGGGCCGAGGATCGCCGCCTCAAGCGGATTGTGCAGAACTTCAAGCAAGCGCAGCACGGCCGTTTTTACCGTGTCGTCCATCGGGCTCGACATCATGCTTTTCGGCGCGGAGGGAGGATGCGAGGCGTCACGCTGTTCAATTTGCAATATCAGTTCGGCGGCAACCTTAAAATCCAGGTGCATATAAATCGCCAGCAACGGATGTTCTGCCGACGCGTCGGTTTCCATCACAAACGGCACCGGCACCGAAACCGCCAGGTAGTGCTGCTCATCATATAAATAGGTCTGTTGACCGAAATAGCCGCGTTTGCTGCCCTGGCAGACAATCACAATCCCCGGATCGTAGAGCACAGGCGTTCTGGCAAGCGGACGGTCCGCACGCAAAATTCGCACATCATGCAATACAGTGAGGTTGTAACCCTCCTGTACCGCTAGTGCTTTCACCAGGGCAATCATTTCGGACATCACAGCACCTCATAAAATCAGGCAAGAAAAATAGAAGATACGGCCTAAAAATACGTCATGACAGAGAATATCATGCAACCTTCACTGTACATGGGAGTTCTTTTTATGACATCTGCAAAAACGATTTTAATCACCGGTGTCAGCAGCGGCTTTGGTCGTGCGCTGGCCGAGGAAGCCCTCACCGCAGGCCATCGGGTCATCGGTACCGTGCGCAACAGCGAAGCACTGCAGTCTTTCGAGGCGCTCGATGCGCAGCGGGCTTTTGGCCGCCTGCTTGATGTTACGGACGTTGAGCGTATTGATGAGGTGGTTGCAGAGATTGAGTCCACCTTCGGCCCGGTTGATGTGCTGGTGAACAATGCCGGTTACGGCCATGAAGGTATCCTGGAAGAATCCTCGCTCGCAGAGATGCGCCGCCAGTTTGACGTAAATGTGTTTGGCGCAGTGGCGACGATCAAAGCCGTGCTGCCGGGCATGCGCCAGCGTCGCAGCGGGCACATTATCAATATCACCTCGATGGGCGGGTATATCACCATGCCAGGGATCGCTTACTATTGCGGCAGCAAATTTGCACTGGAAGGGATATCAGAGACGTTAAGCAAAGAGCTTGCCCCGTTCAACATACATGTAACCGCCGTGGCACCTGGCTCGTTTCGCACAGACTGGGCCGGGCGCTCAATGGTACGTAGCGCTCGCAACATTCCGGACTATGATGCCTTATTCGGTCCCATCCGTCAGGCACGTAAGGAAAAAAGCGGCAAGCAACCCGGCGATCCCGCTAAGGCCGCACACGCCATGTTGGCATTGATTGATAGCCAGAACCCACCAACGCATTTGTTGTTAGGCAGTGATGCATTAAGTTTAGTGAGGCAAAAGCTCGCGGCATTAGGTAAGGAAATAGAACAATGGGAAAAATTAACACGTTCAACGGATGGCTGATCAGTATCTGATACAGCGAGTACACTGGATAATCGATTATGGCCGGTCGCACAAACGGCCATTTCGCTCGAGCATGGTGCTGATGCTCTTGCCGTACAGATCTTCCCGGCTTGAGGTAAAGTCAACTTCCGCTTCATGCCCGAAGCGGGCTATCAGTGAGATGAAAGAAAGACCGGATACTTCAGTTTAGACTGGCACTGTTTTCAGGGAGGAGATCACTTGCGCTGGGTTGAACAACGCTTCAGCGTTGGCCCGTAGGGTGAGGCCTTCGGCCGAATAATCGAACTTGTTCGATGGAGAGTCCTATCCCTGAAAAGCAAAAACCCAGCCATAGGCTGGGTTCTCTAAATAGGGCGACCGGACTCGGACAACCGGCGCTTGCGCCGGGTTGAACAACGCTTCAGCGTTGGCCCGCAGGGTGAGGCCTCCGGCCGAATAATCGAACTCGTTCGATGGAGAGTC
>RCUM01000955.1_pt1 | contig 13118 bp, 17 predicted proteins | sample 2166141 | NCBI WGS metagenome assembly RCUM01 (sample SAMN09932756, study PRJNA488358) | compost metagenome | isolation source: compost soil in crotonic acid-enriched | place: Germany: Experimental Botanical Garden
TGGATGACCTGGCGTTCAGCTCCGAGCTGCTGTACCTGGCCAACCTGATCCCCAACGCCAGCGCACATTTGCGCAGTACCAGCGTGATCGCGCAGTACACGGCAGTGCTGCAGGGGCGTGGGCTGGCAATATTGCCGTGCTTCCTCGCCGCGCAGGACCCGCGACTGGTCACGGTGTTGCCGGAGGAGATCGAGGTGACGCGGCAGTTCTGGATGTACTGCCGGGAGGATTTGCGCAAGTTGAAGCGCATTACCCTGCTGTGGGATTACATCCGGGCGGTGACCGAGGCGAATGCGCCGTTGTTGATGGGGCAAACCCGCGAGATGCGCTTTGCTTAGCCTAGATCGACAAGGAGTAAGGGTGCCTCATCCTACCTACCGCATGGATGCGAGGGCAACGACTTGTGACAGAGGTTGTGACAGTGGTTGTGACAGAGCACCTAACCACAGTACCGGCAAGCTTACTGGTGATCCTAGCAAGGTCATTTCTAGTAATGTCGTATTGACAGCATCCTTCCTTAATGAATATGCTTCGACCCGCAGGTGTATCCACCTGTTCTGCTCTTTAAAGTCACATTTTCAAGGAAATCGATGCCTTAACTGGCGACCCTCACAAAGGGTCATGACCGGCGCGGCGGTACCCTCTGCTCGCAGGGGAGCGCGTGGTTCGCTATCTAAATGGCGGGCTGCGACCGTTGTCTGGCGTAAATGTTAAGAGTCCACTTGAGCTAATAGTAATATTCCTTGACTGCTTACTCCACTTGGTCTGGCAACAGATGCGAATTTCTCGCTTCTGCATGCTGAGAGGATAAAGCGATGTTTTACATGAAACCTGATGTACCTGTGACTGTTCCAAAAGAGAGCGTTCCCGAAGTGCCTAGAGATAGTCCTTTGTGGAAAAGAGTTGGCTCAAGTGCAGCTTTCAGAATGACCGTTAAGGCTTTCTGGTTCTGGGTTAGGCACGAGTTGTTCTCCTACTTGTCGGAGCTCGATTTGTTCTAACTGACTCTTAATTTTTGCTTTTCTACCACCGCTTGATTAGGTCTGCGACGTGGCAAAGGACAAGCCCTATTACCCCCACGGCCCCATTGGCTCCTTGGCTATCCTAGCCAAGACTTTGGGCGTGCCTCCAAAATTACTTTCTGATCTAGCAAAGAAAGCTTCTAGCTCATACACGCCGTTCGTGATCGAAACAAAAGGTGGTAAGCAGCGAGACGTTTATGAGCCCAAATATGAGCTCAAACGCCTTCAGAAAAGAATAAACTCAAGGCTCTTCGAAAAAATTGAATACCCCACCTACTTACAAGGGGGAGTAAAAGATGAAGCCCAGCCGCGGGACTATATAGAAAACAGCAAAATACACGCAGGCTCTAAATTCCTTATAAGCTTGGACATAAGGAATTTTTACGACAACATTCATATTGATAGCGTGCTGTCAATTTTCAAACATCTTTTCAAATTCCCAGAAGATGTTAGCACACTCCTTACCAGCTTAGTTACCCGCGAGGGCAAAGTTCCTCAGGGTGCTTGTACCTCTAGCTACATAGCCAACTTGATTTTTCATAACTCCGAATATAGTTATGTAAAGAAATTACGAGACAACGGGTTTTACTATTCCCGCTTGTTAGATGATGTGACCATCTCCGCTGATCGCTTGGTACCACAAGAAGAAGTCACTAAAACTATAAAGTATGTCGCCGGGCTATTCAGCGAGCATGGGCTTCGGCTTCGTGGGAGCAAGACCAAGATAGAGCGAGCAGATGACCTGAAATCAGCTTATGCCGTGACAGGTGTTTGGGTCGGGCATGGAATACCTAAAATCCGTCGCACTGAGCGAGACATGATCAGGCACTCGGTTTACATATGTGAGCAAGAGTATGCCAAGAACTGCTTTTCAGATGAATATCATGCCCTCTGGAATAAGGTATCCGGGCAAGTTGCAAAACTTACACGCCTAAATCATGCTCAAGCCCCAAAGCTACGACATAGAATGCGAAATATTTTACCTCTGTATGATAGCAAGGCAACTGCGAGCATTTGGCGAGAAGCCGATAAAATGCTTAAAAGACCGAAAAAATCTCATACAAAGATCGGTGTAATTAATGCATATCGCCGCTTGATTTACCAGCTTGGGATTTTGGCAAGAACCGATAAAGTTCTGTCCAGAGCTTTACGCCGGCAGTTGCAGTCCAGATTTTCCGGGGTTCCCTCCAAAGCTTTGATGTGGGAGTAAGACATGAGTGACACTGTAATTGAGCGAGGTACAGTTAGTAGCTACGACACATTTAAAGGTTTCGGCTTCATCAGAAGAGATAAGGGACGAGATGTTTTTTTCTTTTATGATGACGTGACAGAAACCGAGGGTTTAATAGTCGGTGACGTAGTTCGCTTTGAAGTAAAGATCGCTCCGAAAGGACCTAGAGCGTACAAAGTCTCCAAGTTGACTGACGATTAAAACTCAGCTAGCAATCAGTACGACGCGCTTGAGGGCAGCAGCAATTGTGGATTTCACCCGCTGCTCTAAGCGACAAACATCATTACTCTTATCGCAAAATTACCCACCTATCCCAATTGATAATGAGCATAGTTCTGAGCTATTTGCTTACTACTCAATCCCGCAACCGCTCAATCGCTAAGCCGATGGCGTCGGCGTTGGTATCCAGTGTCTGCAATGCCATCATCACGTTTTCGTGAACGTTGATGGAACCGCGTTGACGAATCCATGCACTCAGTTCTTCTATCGCCGCCCGCATGGCCATCTGATTCAGGTGCAACAGCTCTAGGGTGTCAGCGGTGATGGTTGCTCGTTCCATTTGGAAGACTCTGTGGTGTTTTCACACCAGCGTAATAATAGTCACCACAACATTCCCCCCTCAATTTCAGGTTTGTTTTTCGAGTCAAACCGGGAACGGTCCACGGTCAGAATCCGACACTGAGATTGATCGAACCTGCCTAACCTGTCCGTAGCTTGCGCATGTGGAATCATTTTTATAAAAATCGAATCCGATGGTGACTACTGGCGTGCACAAACAAGAACGCCCCACTAAAGCTTACAGGAAGCTCATAGCGAGGCGACTGGATGTATATTTACCCTACCTCACAGGGTTGGCCCATGCGGCTCTGTATAAAGCCGACCTTAGAAAGCTGCTTTCATCTCTTTCTGTACTCGTTGTACGGTGCTGAGCGCACAGTCAACAAGGGCTGCTGTCTTGCGCAGACTAATACCGCTTTCCAGTGCTGTGCGGATACGCTCATGCAAGGCTTCGTCAGTCTTACGGCCTTTGTACACGCCGTTAGCTTTAGCCGCGGTGATGCCTTCAGCCTGACGGCGGCGGCGGTCTTCGTAGTCTTTACGGGCAACTACAGCAAGCATGTCCAGGAGCATACCGTTGACGGCCTTAATCATGCCTTTGGTGAAGTCGTCAGTAGCACCTGCTTTAGTCAGCACCGTGTGGCTAGTGGGTAGGTCCAAACTTACGACTGTAATGCCCTTTCCCTTAATGCGGGCTTTCATCGCCTCCCAGTCACCATCCTGCAATCTCGTCAGTCGGTCTACCTGCTCAATCAGCAGCACGTCACCTTCGTGGCTATCATCGATCAGGCGGTTGAGTTGGTCGCGATCAAGTTTTGTACCAGACACGTTCTCAACATAGAACGCTGCAACCTTGTGACCGTGCGCAGCAGCAAACTCGATCAAAGCAGCACGAGCACGATTAGCATCAGTGTCGGTTGTCGAAGCACGAAGATAGCCGCGAATGTACATGTTGAATCCCACTGTATCGTTTTGGATATACCGATTATAGGTGTACCGCTTTGGATGGTCAAACATTACTTATCGGTACAGCCATCGGTACATTTAGGGAGTCTTTTACTGTGCTGTCTGGGGTATACCCAAATCGGTATTGGCACTCAGCGGTGACTGCACACCAACCTGAACGCCCAGGACAGTAGCGATCATCGTCAGCGTGGGATTGGAATGATGAAATGCCCGGCGATCAAATATGAGAATAGAGGAAAGTCAAAAGGGGTATGACGACATTGGAAAGAAGGGTGTGACGACATTGGTGAATATTGTTTTTCACCGTTCGACAGTGAGGATGATGGTGTTGTGTTTGTGTGTTTTACTGACCCTGTCTTTCGGATGATCTAGGGTAACTCTATTCAGCGTTGACGCTGAGGAAAGATAAATGAGGATAAATCCTCAAGAGCGTCAACCTATCGGTTTCCTTGCCAAACATCATCACTCATACATTCAGTGTCAGCAGGTGAGCCGCAAGGCGAATGCTTTTAGGGGTAAAGGACAGACAGTCCGACCCGCTCTTGATCTTGATTATCTTGAGCATTGTATTCTGAGCCAAGCTCAGGGATGGTTATTCAAGATATCATTACTATTCTGTGCATAGCACAGGCATTACACTCTCTTGGATTTTGAAGGGAGCTTTGTCCCTTCTCCTTCCCAATTTCTCTAGTAACCTATCCAAGGCTTCACCTTGAAGGAAGCTTACCCTGTGGACAATCTCCACAGAAAAACAGCACGTTCGCTTTGCTCTCTTATTATATCCTGCCGTAATTCATTCGTAGCTCCATGCGGCACTCCAGATCAACAGTTTCGTCCGTCAGATACCCATCTTCATCAATGTCGCCTTCCTCATTCTGAGATTGTGACTCTAAAACCTTTTTTTCCAAGCGAAGCTTTTCTGATGGATGAGTTTTCAAATACCGCTCGATACTATGAATTGCAACACGGCCTGCCGCAGCAAGGTAACGAGTATAGCGCTCTTTAATTGGCTCTAGGTCGTGGTTGCGGAAGGTGGTGCTACTCTCAATCGCTTCAGTTGAAATCACTGCCATTGTTATGACCTTCCGGACGTAGTTCGGTCGAATGTTCAGCTTTCCATTGCTGCTTCCAGCAGCAATGTAAGTACCTGCCATAACAGCATTTTCAACCCAATGGGCACTCTCGCTGATTGCCGTTTTGATGATCGCCGCAAACGGGTTCAAGAATAATTTAGGCTTGGGACCACGTTTCGGCTTTGGGCTGAGCGTATCGATAACGGGTGTTGGGGTTTCAGCCTTCGGCCCTCCAAAATCTACATGCACCACGTTGCAGACTTTCTTCATTTCCATCAAATGCTGGTACTGAGTCTGACTGTCCGTAGGTCGTGGAATCCCGTCACGGTATTGCTCGATATTGGTCTGGAGGGATGATGTGACGAACTGCCCATAGATTTCTCCAGTACGCTTATCGACCCTGAAGCCATCGATAATACTGGTGTGGCAATGACTGGCTTGGGATGAGGATGTAAGCAGGGTTACTGGGGTGGTCGCGTTGGCGATAGAATTTAGGGCGACAGCATGCTGCATGGTGATTCTCCTTTTTCATGTTCAATTCATAGGCATTTCCTCTTGGGTGGTGCCATGTGTGTGGTGGTGTGCTTGCTCAAATCGCAGGCACGGCAAAACCCCCTACGATGCACAATTCGACTGACGAACGTGGTCGTGTGGAGATGGGTGCGTTGCACCGAGGCGTACTGGATTGAGGGTGCATATTCTACACGAAAGCGGACGCAAATGCAAGCTATTCTTATTTAGATAAAATCAATTCTCATCTACTACACATCAAGACTCTGTAAGCTTTCCTGCTTCGATTTGAGCAACGATGACCTGTACTCGCTACCTTTTCATGCCCAAGCAGAGAAAACACTCAAAATTGATCCGTTGGTGCCTTCCTGCCACACCACCAATAGTATTCGGTAGGGAATGAGATTAAAGCGTCCTATCCGTTTAAGAATGACGAAGTTTCAGTGTGAACGTTGGTAGTGTTTAGCACCATCACCATCATCCCCAATGTTTATCGCAGTGAAACACTTTACCTTGCGCAAAGAAAAGCTCCACACTGCGGTTAGACAATGTGGAGCATCCTGTTAATTTCATTGTTATTGACCCCTAGGTCAAGTTGAAGTTTTACTCTGGAATCTCAAGCGGCTTGTAGCATGCCTGCACTTCTTTTTCAATCTCAGCCATCTGCTTTGCTTTTGCCTGTTCGGCAGCTTTACGATCTTTTTCTTCCTGAGCCTGAATCAGTTGTTGACGAAGAAGTTGTTGATAACGCTCACGCTCACTCTCTAGGTGAGCAACATACTCAGCTTTTACATCCTTCCTGATTTCTGCAATGTCAGCCTGTTGTTGTTCCAATGGCTTGACCATCCAGACACTATAATCTAATGGTGAGTGCTTTACGTCTTTCTTGGGAGTGACAGTGTAACCGGCATTGGCTTTATCAATGACACGTTGTAGAAACTCATGACCGAATGGTGCCTGTACCAATTCCATACTTCGCTCAGTTTGACGATAGACATTAACCCAAGCGTCAACACGCTTTTCATATTCAGATTGATCCCATTTCGGTGGAACGCCAGTAATCTTAATCTTGTCTGTCATTGTATGCTCCTTTCTGCTTGATGATATATGTAATAGCCTTACTGATAATGTCCAGTCGGTAGGCTTCAAGGTTGAATTTAAGCTGTTGCTGCGCAACGGGCTTTGCTGTTTGTTGCTGCGTGGCTGATTTAGTTGGAATGTTTACAGCTTTCGCTTGCTGTTGCTTGCGTTGGTCTGTAGCTCGTTTTATACCTTTGGTGAATGCATCCACGTTCATTATTTGAATGCCCCTCCTACCAAGTATCCAGATAAAAATTCGATCATGCCTGAACAACGCTGACCTTCTGCACGGTTACCAGTACAGGCTGCCGCTGATCGAAGACTTTTATAATGCTTAATTTGTTTGTAAATCTCTTGATTAGACATATTTTTTCCTTATGAATCAGGCGCCAGCAAGGTGATTGCTCACCAGCTTATTAAGGTAAACATCAATGCTCAGGTTGGCGGCATATGCCTTCAAGAACAAATCAGTATGGTTAACAACAGACATACGAAAGGGGATCAGCACTGATTGTTCTTTAAGTGCTCGCCACCTTTTTACTCGACATTTGTCAGAACAAACCTTAGCGTGACTTCGTTTGTTGATTAGTGGTGTGTGGCAATTTAAACATGTACGATCTTCAGACATAAGATATCCTCCAGGTGATTGGATTGTCGTAAACGACGATTTGATTTATTGAAAACAAAAATAAACTCTCGCCACAATGAAGTGAACGAGAGGGTAAGGATAAGATGCACCACCATGGGAGAGGATCAAGGTGGTAGGAGCAACATACCCAAGAGGAATCGCAGGACTAATTTGCTCATGGTACGTCGAGGATACGACGTTAAGGACCATTGAAAAATCTAGGGAAATGGTCAATCTAAAAGCAAGTGATACTTTACTTTCTCAATTGCCACCATTATACAATTTCAAATCACATTTGTCCATGCGTTGCAAGTGTTTTTTGTACTTTACACCAACATTATTTACCAAAATGTATTCCATATCAGCTTGAGCACAACACCACCTTCAACATCTTCTCAATCACTTCCACGGCTTTTCTTACGCTGCAAAAGAATTCTAAATGCGATATTCCTTTCTTCATCGCCCACTCCACCTGCACCTTCCTTATAGATCGCCAAAAGCTCTGAGCTAGGCAACTTCATATAGTTTTCAACAAGCAACTTTCTCCGTTCTGCTGTCATCTTAATACTTGTCGTCGCACTATCGGCATACGACTGGCCGTTATTCATGACATGAACAGCGACATTAGACAATGCTTTTCCAACCAAGCTGGCAGCAGACGAAATCTTCTTTCTGTTGGTGCCATTAGCAAAGTTATCCCTCACCTCGCCCCAAGCTTTTCCAAGGTCATAATAATATCCAGATTCTTTACCACCATCCTTGCCACTCATATAACGTCTCCATACCAAACTTTTCTTTATCACACTTGACGCAAGAGCTACCATAGCTCAGCTGCCGTCAGCGCTGAATAGCTTCTTGAGTAGCTCGGTGATTGTTCCAACCGGCACCCCTGCCCCATAGGTGTCAAAAGTAATCGTACCTGAAGCGTGCCCCATGATAGCTTGAGCGTGAATGATAGGAACCCCCTTGGCTTGCATCAACGAAGCCAGCGAGTGCCGCAATGAGTGAAATACTAAACCACGTTCATAGTCATCCCCTAGAGCAGCAGGGATAGCGTGCTGATTAACCCACTCACCCGACGGCCTGTAACCAATCTGGGCCAGCGATCCGCTCCCACTGCTGCGGATAACATCGACGTACCTTAAGAACGCTGCAAGATCGAATCCGTAAGCACCGTCAGTGAGTGGCACCAATCGCTTACTCTGTTTGTTCTTGATCGACTTCCCTTCACCATTCTCATTGATGTGAATGGCTACGACTCCTGAGTCAGTTACTACAACGTCACTCGTTGTCAGCTGACATATTTCCTTCAGGCGCCCACCTGTGATGATCCCCAAGCTGAGCAGCCAGCGTTTCCATGATGTTTCTGGAAGGCCGTTTGCATAGTTCATCAGCTTGCTCACCTGAGCTTGGGAGAACGCCTTGCGGGTGGACTCAACCCCCTTAGTCAGCTTCAGCTTCTTGTCGAATGTTCGACTCAAGTGGCCATTCTCAACAGCCCATGCGAGCACAGCTGACAGCTTCACAATCAACTTGTTTACCGTTGAGGGCATCCGTCCTTGGGCTAGTCGCCCCCTGAACGCTACAAGGTCTTCTCTTGAGTGCTTCCTGAAGTCCAATCCCTCCAGATGCTCACTGATAACCTTGTGACACAACGTCGTTTCCTTCAGGGTTGAAGGTTTCTGCTCTCCAGCACGGTCAGCCATGTACAACTGAGCGAGTGCATCAAAGGTCATCGGTGACTCTGCTGGCGCTGTGCTCATCACCTCTCTGTGCGGTGTTTCCACTGCGCTTGGGGAAACGGTGACGTTCCGGTACAAATCCCCCCAATGATGGAAGGGATGAACGTCATCAGCAGACAGCACGGTGCGACTCACCAATGTCAGCAGATGGTCCCGTAAATCGTTCCACAAGGCTTCAGGCCGCTCAATGTGGAAGGTTTGGAGTGATGCTATTAGTTGACTGGAGGTCTCCATTGCACGCCTTCGATCAGTGGTCTTCAGAGACACAGACACCATCCTGCTCACGCTACCTGTCATGCGAATGCGCAAGTAGTAGGTACCGTGTCGCCGGTAGTGGTAGGGACTGGCTAGTCGGCAATGTGGCCTCAAGGGCAACGTGCGGGTTGTGACAACACTTGTAACAGGGTGGCTCTGTAGGACAACGCTCATGGTGGCTAACCCCTTGAATCTATTGGATTAACCCTTTCCCTCTTTGTCGTTCTGGATGTACTGCCGGGAGGATTTGCGCAAGTTGAAGCGCATTACCCTGCTGTGGGATTACATCCGGGCGGTGACCGAGGCGAATGCGCCGTTGTTGATGGGGCAAACCCGCGAGATGCGCTTTGCCCAGGACTGATGGGCCTGCGCATTTCCGAAGGCAACACAGCCCCTGTAGGAGCGGGCTTGCCCGCGAACACCGGCAAAGCCGGTGCCAGACAGCGCGTTGCCTGCTTCGCGGGCACGCCCGCGTCTACAGGGGATATGTGACAGCCCGAGCGGCGACGATCAGTAGGACGCGACCACGATGGACACTCGACGGTTCTCGGTACGCCCGGCGCTGGTGCGGTTGTCCGCCACCGGCTGGCTGCTGCCCAGGCCACGGCTCTGAATGTTCTGCGCCTGCATGCCAATCCCCACCAGCGCCTTGGTCACGCTTTGCGCGCGGCGCTCGGACAGCTGCTGGTTATACGCCGCCTTGCCCGACGAGTCGGCATGCCCGTCCACCCGCACGCCCTGGATACCAACGCCGAGCAGCGCCTTGCCGATGCGCTCGACAATCGCCTGGCTCTGGCCGTTGAGGCTGTCCAGATCGCTGCCGAACAGCACTTTGCCAGACAAGTCGTAGGCCCAACCTTCATCGGTCGGGGTGAAACCTTCGCGCTTGAGCACGGCAATCTGTTCTGGGGTAAGGCCTTTCGGGGGGGCACTCTGGCACCCCGTCAGCGCCAGCAGGGCGAGCAACAAGGCCCAAAGCGGAAAACGTAAAGCGTGCATCACGGGTTCAACTCCTGTTCCTGATTTCATTGGCGGACCGTTCCGTCTGCGCCACTTGCCAATGGCCACGGCGTTCGCGCTTGGCCTGGTACATTGCCGCATCGGCGGCATTCAGAAGACTGGCGGGGTCAGCGCCGTCATCCGGGTAATAGGCAATACCGACACTCAGCGAGGTGGAGACACTGCGGCCACTGTCCAGTTGCACCGGCAGCTCCATGCTGGCAACGATCTTCTCGGCAATGTGTTCGGCGTCCTTGCGCGTATGCAAAGGCGTCAACAACACGGCAAACTCGTCGCCCCCCAGGCGCGCCACCAGGTCTTGCTCGCGCAGCTGGGCGCGCACACGTTCGGCCACGCTGATCAACACCTCGTCACCCACGGCGTGGCCGAGGGTGTCGTTGATCTGCTTGAAGTGGTCGCTGTCGAGGAACAGTACTGCCAGGTGGTCCTGCTGGCGGGCCGCATTTCGCACGCTGCGGCTCAGGCGCCCTTCAAAGAAGGCGCGGTTGGGCAAGCCGGTCAGGCTGTCGTGGCTGGCTTGATGGGCCAGGGTCTGGTTTTCGCTCTGCAGGTGGCTATGCCACACCTCCAGCTCATCCAGCAGGGCATTGAAGTCGTTACCCAGCTCGTTCAGCTCGGCAATCGGCGCTTCTGGCACGCGCCGGTCGAAGCTGCGCTCGCGGCGGGCGGCATGGGCCACACTGGCCAGGCCACGCAGCGGGCGGGTGATATCGCTGAGCAGGCGCCGCGACAGATACTGGGCAGCCAGGGCGCTGAGGACCGTGCAGAACAGGATACCGGCCAAGCCACTGAGCAGGAACAGCAACAGGCTCCTGCCCTGGCCTGCCAGTTCGATATGCCCGACCTGCTGTTGCTGGTGCACGATCGGCAGAATGACCGGCTCATCCAGCAAGGCGCTGGCAACCTGCACCTCCAGCTGCGCGAGCATGCCGGTATTGTCGCGTTGCCAGTGCGCCAGTTGCTCGCCCTCGTTGTTGAAGACCTTGGCCTCGGCCACTTCTTCGGTACTGGCAATCAACGCCAGCGACTCATTGGCAGCGGCGCTGTCATCGAACACCACCGCCGCCTCTACCGTGTAGTTGATCGAGCGAGCGATCAACTGCAGGTTATGGTTGGCATAGACACGCAGGGCGAGCACGCCCAGCAGGGTGAGGGAGATACCCGCCAGGCCAACGGCAAGCAGGGCGACGCTGAGGTGGCCACGGCCCAGCACCGAGCGCAGGGTCGGGCGCACGGTACGCTTGCGGGTCGGCTTCATGGCTGCTCCGCCCGGCGCCGCGACAATTGCAGCACGCTGGGGTGAATGCGCACGCCAGAGCGTGCCACCGAGTCGAGATTGACTTCAAAGGCTACCTGCTGGTCGCTGACCCGCAGGCAGAACAGGCTGCCGACCGTGCAGGGGTCATCCGCCTCGCTGATGCTCAGCACCGGGTGGCCGCCGATACGCTGGAACAGCCGATCCCGCTGGCCCTGGTCAAGCTTGCCAATGTAGAGGGCATCGCAGGCCTGGGCGACCTGGGTGTCTTCTGCCAGCAAGCGCCGCACCTGCAGCGGCCGGCCGGACTCCTGGACATGGCCCTTGATGAGATCGTCGGCGTACTCGGTCGGGCCGACCAGGCACAGGCGCAAAGGAGAGGGTTCGACGGGCCAGCGGGCGTAACTGAAGATACCCAGTACTACCTGGGTGACTGCCTTGGCGCGTTGCTGTGCCTGGGCGGCGGTTGTGCCGGGGTCTGCCCGGGCAGCGCCTGCAGAAAGGAGCAGGACGGCCAGCAATAGCGAAAGCGCACAGCTTGTCACTCGCCTTGCGGCCACGTTCATGTGGGAAATCCCTTTAAGCCCCTTCCGATATCGGCGCAACGATAGCACATGGCCGCTTTAATGTATGAGCCTGCAGCCACGTGTAATGGGTGTCATGGCCCTAGACCTGCTCGAGCATCAACCCGGAAATACGCCGTACTTTGCGCGCCACCGCTTCTTCGAAAATGCCTTGGCGTGGCTCGACCAGGCTGAAGCAGTGCTTGGCCCGAGTGATGCCGGTGTACACCAGTTCCTTGGTCAGCACCGGGTTGAGCGCATCCGGCAGCACCAGGGCAGTGTGGCTGAACTCCGAGCCCTGGGACTTGTGCACGGTCATGGCGAATACCGTTTCCACTTCGTTCAGCCGGCTGGGCAGGACGAAGCGCACGCCGCCACTGCCGTCGTTACGCGGGAAGGCCACGCGCAGCAAGGGTTCGCCGCGCTCATCCGGCAGGCGCAGGGCGATGCCGATGTCACCGTTCATCAGGCCCAGGCCGTAGTCGTTGCGGGTCACCAGCACCGGGCGTCCTTCGTACCAAGGCTGCTGGCTGTCGATCAGACCGGCATTGTGCAGCACCCGCGCCACCCGTTCATTCAGGCCTTCGACCCCCCAGGCGCCCCGGCGCACCGCGCACAGCAACTGGAAATCCTCGAAACTGCGCAACACCTTGCCCGCCCATTGCTCCCAGGCGGGGTCGTCAAAGGCGGTATCAAGTGCTGGCCGGTAACGCCCAAGGGTGCGCAGGTAGCTGCGGTAGCCTTGCGGTCCATCGGTACCGCGGTTCAGACCGTCCAGTAACAGGCGGTCGAAAGCACGATCCTGCTCGTGCTTGAGCGACAGGCTGTGCACGTCAGCAGGCGGCGCGGCCAGCAGGTTGCGCGCCGCGTGAGCATCCTGACGATTGACCAGTCTGGCCAACTGGCCAATACCGCTGCCTTCACCGAATCGCCGTGAAAAACGCAGCATCACCACCTGCTGAGCCAACGGGTGGCGCTGCTCATTGCCGGCCTTGAGGCCACTGCCGGCCAGCGACTCGCCACTGACCTGCTGAAGCCACGCAGCAGTCGCCGGCGAGTAAAAGCCCTCCTCAGCATCCCGGCATAGGTCACCCAGCACCGCGCCGGCCTCGACCGAAGCCAACTGGTCCTTGTCGCCCAGCAGCACCAGACGCGCCCGCGGCGGCAGGGCATCGAGCAGGTTGGCCATCATTTCCAGGTCGATCATCGACGCTT
>RCUM01000958.1_pt1 | contig 13096 bp, 9 predicted proteins | sample 2166141 | NCBI WGS metagenome assembly RCUM01 (sample SAMN09932756, study PRJNA488358) | compost metagenome | isolation source: compost soil in crotonic acid-enriched | place: Germany: Experimental Botanical Garden
CGAGGACAGCGGCGAGCAGGAAGATCACCGCGGTTTGCAGAAGGCTGCCTTCGTGTGGCATTGGCTCGTACTCCATGAGCTGCCGGGGCAGCGTTAGATCAGTTTGGCGGACAATTCTGGGGAATGTGGGAGTGCCAGACAATCTGCTGTGAGGAAGACACATTGTCCTGAATCAGGTGACAGTCGTGCTGGCCTCTTCGCGGGTGAACCCGCTCCCACAGGTACAGCGGTGTCTTCAAGCCTGCGCAACACCTGTGGGAGCGGGTTCACCCGCGAAGAGGCCGGCACAGGAAATCTGCATACTCAACTGCCACCAAACTGCGCCCGATACTGCGCCGGCGTCATGCCAATCCGCTCGCAGAACACCTTGCGCAAATGCCGGTCACTGCCAAACCCGCACTGCGCCGCCACTACCTTCAACGGCAGGTCGGTGCCTTCCAGCAGTTTGCGCGCGCGGTCGATGCGTGCGTTCTGCAAGTACTGCAGTGGCGTGATGCCCACCTCGCGCAGAAAGGTGCGGGCGAAGTTGCGCCCGCTCATGGCCACCAGGTCGGCCATCTTCTGCACGGTGAAGGCTTGCTCGATATGGTCGACGATATACGCCTGCACCCGGGCAATCGGCGAATCATCCCGCGGTACAGCCGCCAGCAGTGGCCCGTAGGGTGTCTGCCCGCCCTGGCGATGGCGGGCGACCAGCAGCACCTTGGCCACTTCCAGGGCCAGCGCCTTGCCGTGGTCCTCGGCCACCACCGCCAGTGCCAGGTCGATGCCAGCGGTGATGCCGCCCGAGGTAATCAGGCAGCGGTCGATCACGTAGATCTGTTCGGTCTCGACCTTCGCCTCGGGGAACGCCTGTGCCAGGCGCTCCACGTAGTTCCAGTGGGTGGTGCAGCGATAGCCGTCCAGCAGCCCGGCCCGGCCCAGCAGGAATACCCCGGTGCAAATGGCACCAAAGCGTTTGGCCTGGCGCACGGCCTGGGGCAGCCAGCGCTCGATGCCTGGCAGGGCGATGTCATAGGCCCCCGGGCCGCCTGGCACCAGCAACAGGTCGACGGCTTCCGGCAAGTCCTCCAGACGCAGGTCGGCTACCACTTTCAACCCGCAGGAGCCGCGCACCGCTGCCTGCCCTTCGGCCAGGGTCAGCAGCCGGTACTTCCGCTCGGCAGGAAGGAAGCGGTTAGCAATGGCAAACGCGTCCATGGGCCCGGTCACGTCCAGCAACAGCACATCATTGAACAGCACCATGGCCACGGTGCGGTGGGCGGGTTTTTCCTGCATGGCTCTTTTGCCTTGAATGCCGGCCGCCACTAGCGGCCTGAAGCTGAATACGAAGCGCATCTTAAGGTATCGGTAAAACTGCCAGGGCCAGCAGCGCGCAATTAACAACAATTCAGGTTTGGCTCAGGACTTTGTCATGTGCCGGGGGCGAGACTTTCTGCATTGAACAGGAGAGTCGCCATGCACCCCGGGACGCCCCAAGCACCGCTGCAAACCCCCGGCGCACTGACGCCAGCACGGTTGCGCCGGGCCAAGGAACTGATGTTGCACAGCCCGTTGTCGATCATCGAAATCGCCGGGGTATGCAACCTCACCCGCAGCCACTTCTCCCGCGCATTCAAGGTCAACACCGGCCTCTCGCCCCAGGCCTGGCGCCTGCTGGCACGCATGGAAAAGGCCAAGCGCCTGCTCGCCACCGAGGCGCCGATCACCCACGTGAGCCTGGAATGCGGCTTTTGCGACCAGGCCCATTTCACCCGTGCCTTCAGCCGCCTGGTCGGCCAGCCGCCCAAGGCCTGGCGCCAGGCGCAGGCCCATCCTTAAGCCGAACCTATCCGCCGGTATAGCCCCTTGTGGACAGTGCCGGCCCGTTTTCCCAACCCAAGGAGTCACCCCGATGAGCCAACCCGATTACAAGCGCCTGAACAAAGACGACGCCGTGGTGCTGCTGGTCGACCACCAGACCGGCCTGATTTCGCTGGTGCAGGACTTCTCGCCCAACGAGTTCAAGAACAACGTGCTGGCCCTGGGCGACCTGGCCAAGTTCTTCGGCCTGCCGACCATCCTCACCACCAGCTTCGAACAAGGCCCGAACGGCCCGCTGGTGCCCGAGCTGAAAGAGATGTTCCCGGACGCGCCGTACATTGCCCGTCCTGGCCAGATCAACGCCTGGGACAACGAAGACTTCGTCAAAGCGATCAAGGCCACCGGCCGCAAGCAATTGATCATCGCCGGTGTGGTCACGGATGTGTGTGTGGCCTTCCCGACGCTGTCGGCGCTGGCAGAGGGCTTCGAGGTGTTCGTGGTCACCGACGCCTCGGGCACGTTCAACGAGACCGTGCAGCAAGCGGCCTGGGTGCGCATGACCCAAGCGGGCGCGCAGATGATGAACTGGTTCTCGGTGGCCTGCGAACTGCACCGCGACTGGCGCAACGATATCGAAGGCTTGGGCAACCTGCTGTCACAGCGGATTCCCAACTATCGCAACCTGATGAACAGCTATGCAGCGTTGAGCGCACGTTGATCTGACGCGATACCGGCCTCATCGCGGCAAGAGGCCGGTATCGCCAGTCGCGTTTCAGCGATCACTGCGGATCGGCACGCTGAACCGAATCTGGCAGCCACCCAGCTCCGACACTTGCGCCTGCAAGTGCCCGCCATGGGCCTGGATCACCGAACCGCAGATGGCCAGTCCCATCCCCAGCCCGCCGCGCTTGGTGGTGTAGAACGCATCGAACACCTTGCCCCGTTCCTCCGGCGCAATCCCCGGCCCGTTGTCGTCGACCCGGATCTCCACCGTTTCGTCCACGAGCGCTGACGAAATCATCAACAGCCCATCGCTGCGATAGCCGGCCAGTGCCTCCAGGGCATTGGTGATCAGGTTGTACACCAGTTGCTGCAACTGCACCGGATCTGCCGAAACACTCACGTCTGCCTGCAGCCGAGTCTGTACCTTGACCCCGCAGCGGATGGCATCCGAAGAAGTCAGGCGCAGCACTTGGCCAATCAGCTCATCGAGCTTGACCGAGGTGAACTGCATCGGCGCCTGCTTGGCCAGGGCGCGCAGTGCCCGAACGATGTTGGCGGCGCGTTCGCTGTCGTTGCGGATGTCCTCCAGCCCGGCGATGGCTTCTTCCAGGTCGGGCCTGTCGCGTTTGAGCCAGCGCAGGCTGGCCGCGGCATTGGAGGCGATACCCAGCAGGGGCTGGCTGATCTCGTGGGCGATGGACGCCGACAGCTCGTTCATCACCTGCAGGTGCGCGCTGCGCGCCAGCTCGGCGCGTGAGCGGCGCAGTTCGGCTTCCATCTGCGCGCGGCTCTGGTTGTCTTCGGCCAGGCGCGTATAGAACTTGGCGGTCTGCAGCGACACCGCCGCCTGCGAGGCGAGGATTTCCAGCATGGCCAGGCGCTGGCTGCCGAACAGGTTCGGCACCAGGCGGTTTTCCAGGTACACCAGGCCGATCAGCACGCCCTGGATCACCAACGGCAGGCACAGCACCGAACGGGCATTGCGCGCCTGCAGCGCCTGGCGGAAGGCCTCAGGACAATCGGACTGGGCATCGTTGAGCACGATTGGTTTCTTGGTGCGCATCGTGGCGTTGATGATCGACAGCGGGGCCTGGGTCATGAACCGCTGGCAGTTGTCCATGCTGACATGCAGCCCGGCGTCGTCGATGTAGGCCAGCGCGGCCATCTGGAATTCGGCACCACTGACGATCAACAGCGCGCCGTGGTCGGCGCCGGAGTGTTGCGTCAGGTGGCCCATCAAGGTTTCGATCAGGCCTTCGAGCAGCACTTCTTCAGACAATGCTCGTGCTGCCTCGATACCCACTTCGATATCGAGCCGAGCCTGGCTGGCGGAACGGTAGGTTTCCTGGACCGGCTGGGTACGCAGGAACGGGTGCAGGGTCTCCAACTGCTGGACCTTCCCCATTGCGCCCCAGATATGAAAGCAGTCGCGGGCGATGCGCAGGTGCAGGTTGGCGCCCGAGATCAGGCCGCTGGGGATGCACACCTCGGCCAACTGTTCATGGGCCAGGGCCTGCTCATGGATGAACCCGGCGGCAGTGGCAGCGATCTGCGCCTGGTCGAAGCAGCGGATGGCGGCCAGACCGTCACCACCGAGCTTGGCGATCACGCCTTCGATCAACAGCAGCTTGTTGCGGAAGGTGAGCGGATTGAAGGTCGACCAGCGGGCGAAGCATTCGCGCAGCTCGGCGAGCGTGGCCAGTTTTTCGCTGAGCGTGCCCGGGGCTTCCGGGCTGCCCAGGGTCAGGCCTCGGAACAGCTGGTAGTCGGCCAGGTTGATGTGCGCCGGTGCCGCCCAGGCGTGACTGCCGGCGTGGTTGAAACGCCGTGCGGCCAGTTTGATGTCGCCCAGGTAGAAGGCGGCCATGCCGCTGAACAGGTGACTGAAGAAGTGCGTCGTACAGGATCTGATCGCATCTGCGGGGACATGACTGCCTTCACTGCCCGATCGCGGCGCACTGCCTCGCAGGGTGGCGACGAAGGCTTGCTGGGCCAGGAGAATGTGCTCGATATCGCTGTAGCCATGGCGGCGCACGGTGCCCAGACCTTGTTCCACTTCGCTGGCAACCTCCTGCAGGTGCAGGCCCATGAACAGCGAGTCGCAGACCAGGTGGTTGCAGGCATAGCAGGCCATCGCCAGGTCGCCGCTCAGGCGCGCCGAGTCCACCGCCTCCAGCGCGGTACGTCGGGCGAACTCCATGGGAGCGGTCCAGGCACTGACCTGATCGAGGGCGAGCAAGGCGCTGGTCAAGTCGGTCTCGAAGCCGTGACGCTCGATCAGCTTGAGCGCGGCCAGGCAGTACCCGTGGCCATCGTGATAGGCGCCAAAGCGCTCGGCGCACATCACCCCGAACCAGGCCAGGCCATAGGTGCTGCCCGGTGCCACGCCGTGAAGCAACGACAGTTCCATGAGCTTGGCCAGGTGCAGAAAGCAGATATCGTCCTGCACGAAGAAGGAGGACGACAAGGTGGCCAGCAGCTCAATGGCTACCACGATCTCTGCCGAGTCGGTCCTGGGCAGTGACTCCAGGCAATGTCGACCCTTGTCTTCGATCAGGCTCTGGATGCGGGTATAGGCTGCCTCGACTTGCCCCGGGACGAGGCCGCGCGCCAGGCTGATGCCCAGCAGCTGCAGGCCCGCGCAGGCGGCCGCGATGGCGGCCGGGTAGTCTGAGCGCAACGTGAACAGGCGCGCCTGCAGCGTGTATACCCGGGCATGGTCCAGGCTGGATTGCGCACGCTGCCGGCACTCGACGATGCGCGCCTGGGCCTGGGGCATGCGCGACAGCTGCATGTCGCATTCGGCGGCCAGGCAGGCAATCGCGAACGCGTGACTGGCCTGGGTATCTGGGGCAGCGCTCTGGCGCAGCAGCTGGTTCGCGGCACTCAGGTACCCGGCGGTTTGTTCGTAGGACGCACTGCCGCTTGCGCGCAGTGCAGCTTCTTCAAGCAGGATCAGAAAAGCCTCGCAGTCATCGGCAGCGAATGCGCTTGGGCTGGCGCGCTGAAGTTGATTGGCGATCTCGAAGACGGCGGCGTGCAGCTCATCACCCCAGACCTGGCGCATGGCCTGGGCGATGCGTGCATGCTGCGCCGGTCGCTCGCTCGCGGGTGTGAGCGCGTAGGCCGCATTGAGCACGCGATCATGGGTGAAACCCATGCCCTTCTGGCCGGGTTGCAGAAAGCCTGAAGCAACCAAGGCCTTGAGTTGTTCGTTCAGTTGCTGGATGGGGAGCGGCGCCAGGCACTGCAGCAGTCGCTCATCGCAACGACCACCGATCGCACTGGCGATACGCAGGATTTCGCGCTGGGCGGCGGGCAGGCGCGCCAGGCGATGGATCATCAGGTCGGCGACGTTGTCGGCATAGCGGTGTTGCGCCACCGCCGGCAGTGACCAGGACCAGCGCATGGCCTGGGGGTCGAACGTCAGCAGTCCATCCTCGACCATGGCCGTGAGGATCTGATTGATGAACAACGGGTTGCCGGCGGTCTTGGCGTGCACCAGTTCGGCGACCTGCCGCGCCTCGGCGGATGACACAGGGTAGCGCTCGCCGATCAGTTCGATCACGGCAGCGACAGTGAGCGGGCGCAGGTGGAGTGTGGTGCTGCGCACGGCTGGCGGTATGGCCAGGGCTGTACCACACGGCTGCGCCTCCTTGCGCCGGGCGAAGATCAGCAGCAGGCCGCTCGGCGGCTGGGCGAGCAACGCTGCGAGCAGGTGCCGCGAGGCGTCGTCGGCCCACTGCAGGTCATCGATAAACAGCGCCAAGGGATGGCCGGGACGGCTGAACACCTGGAGGAACTCGACAACCGCCCGCAGTTCCTTCTGCAATGTTGGGCGCGTGGGGTTTTCCGGGAAGTCGGCGGTGGGCCCGATGATCAATTTCAGGTCGGGCGCCAGCTTGCCGAGCAAGCGGCCGCGTCCCTTTATCCGCCGCAGGATTTCCCGGCGCAGGGGGTCCAGGTCCGGGCCGCTCTTGGACAGCAGTTGGGTCGTGAGCGAGCCGAGTATTTCAATCCAGGGGGCATAGGGCACGGCCTGCTCGGGGCTGTTGCATTTGCCCGTGGCCCAGTAACCCTGTGCAGCGTTCTTCAGCGCGGTACCGACCAGGCTGGTCTTGCCCATGCCGGTGGGGCCAGTGATGGTCAGCACCTGTGGCGCGCTGTCCCTGCGCAAGGCCTTGAGCAGCTGGGCGATCACGTTCTGCTCGGCGACCCGCCCGTAGAGGCGCTCATGGCTTGGCATCGCAGGGTCGGCGCAGCCCGGTACGAAAGGCTCGATGACTTGGTGTGCAGTCCATTGCCGCTGGCAGTGGGCAAGGTCCGTGGCCAACGCCCGTGCGCTCTGGTAACGGGCATCGGGTTCCTTGGCGAGCGCCTTGGCCAGGACCTGGCTGAGCGGCTCGGGCACCTGGGCATCGACTTCGCTGGCAGCACGCGGTTGTACGCCGGCATGCAGCTGGCGCCAATGCAGTTTGTCGCGCCCGACCAGCGGCAGTTCGCCCAGCAGAAGCTGGTAAAGGATCGCACCCAGTGCATAGATATCGCTGCGCCGGTCGCTGCGGGAGGCATGCGGGCAGATCTGCTCAGGGGCCAGGTAGGACCAGTTGCCGATCGGCGTGCCCTGTTCGCTTATTAGTTCAGGGGTGTCGGCGCGAAAGCAGGCAAGCCTGACGCGATGGCTGTGCTGGACGCAGACATGCGCAGGTTGCAGGGCGCCGTGCAGCACATTGTGCGCGTGGGCCTGCGCCAGTGCCGTCGCGGCATTCACGGCGATGGCGAGGAACGTTTCCAGCGAGGCGATGCCTTGGGCAATCAGCTCGGCGATGGAGTTTCCCGCCGGATAGACCAGCAGTGGGCCTTCGGCCGAGCGAACGAACGCCGAAGGGATCACTGCCCATTGCGGGTCGAGGCGCAAGCGATAATCGCGCTCCAGCCGCTGGCAGGCGGCGGGGGCTTCGACGGGGGCGCGCACGGCGACCCAGGCTTGCCCGCTGGCGGGGTCGCACAGGCGGAAGTAGCTGAGGTCTCCTTCCTGGCCCAGCGGCGTGATGCTGCACCGATTCAACCAGTCTTCGTCGATCGACTGATCGTAATCGATGGGCCTGTGAGCGAGGCGTTCATCGAGCATCAAGCACCCCCTGGCAACGACATCCAAGGTCGCGAGTATACGTAGCGAAACCCGCGCGAATGCCCAGTGCAGACGGCTTGGCAGGAACGGGAACCATCTTGACCGTAATCGTCCCCTGGGCCTGCGCAGGCGCTTGTATAGTCCAAGGCCATTGGGGCTGCTGCGCGGCCCATCGCCGGCAAGCCGGGCTCCCACAGGAATGCGTGTTGCCTGAGACTCACGCTGTACCTGTGGGAGCCCGGCTTGCCGGCGATGGGCTGCGCAGCAGCCCTGACGAGATCAACCTATCCCTCGGGATAATTGTATGAATGCGGACGCTGACCTAGATTGCACTAGGCTGCGCACCCGCTCGGAGCCGTGAGGTTCGAGAAGACCATGATCCGATTAGGCAATGCCCAGGTGTCGCTGGAGCGGCGACAAGCCTTTCTCGACGGCAAGCCGCTGCCGCTGGGCGGGCGCGCGTTCGAAGTGCTGGCGACGCTGATCCGTGCCAAGGGCCGGGTGGTCGGCAAGGACGAGCTGTTCAGTCAGGTGTGGGCCGGTACGGTGGTCGAAGACAACAACCTGCAGGTGCAGATTTCCCTGCTGCGCAAAGCGTTCGGCGACCGTGGGCTGATCCAGACGGTGCCGCGTCGCGGTTACCGGCTGGCGGCCGATATCAGCCTCGATGTGCCGGCCCTGGCGCTCGACACCGAGGCGCTGGCGCCGCTCGACGACTGTTCCAGCGTGCCGGTGCTGGTGGTGGACGACGATCCTTCGGTACGCAAGGCGCTCGGGCGGCTGCTGCGTTCAGAAGCGATCCCTCACCGGCTCTACGATTCTGCCGAGGCCTTGCTCGAAAGCCACGCCGATACACCTTGCGCCTGCCTGCTGCTGGACATCAACCTGCCCGAAGCCAGTGGCCTGGAACTGCAGGATGCGCTGCGCAGGCTCGACGTGCCCTGGCCGATCGTGTTCATGACCGGTTACGGGACCATTCCCCTGACGGTGCAGGCGATGCGCGCAGGCGCCGTGGAGTTTCTGACCAAACCCTTCGATGAGTGCCAGTTGCTGGCGACGCTGGCGGCGGTGCGGGCGCGTGCCGTAACGACCGGTCGCCAGTGGTGGCATGTGCGGCAGGTGAAGGAAAAGTACGGGCGCCTTACCCAGCGCGAGCGGCAAGTGTTTGCCTTGGTGGTCGGCGGTCTGTCGCACAAGCAGATTGCCAAGGAAATCGGCACCAGCGAGGTCACCACCAAGGTCCACAAGAAGAACATCATGAACAAGATGCAGTCCCGCTCGCTGGTCGAGCTGGTCGCCATGCACCGGGTGATCGAGCCTGGGGCGCGTCATGAGGGCCAAGGCGCCGCATGAACAGCTGGGTGTGCATCGTCGACGACGATGCTTCGGTGCGCAAAAGCCTGGCCAACCTGCTGCGTTCGGCGGGGTTCGATCCCTTGTTGTTCGCCTCCGGAGAAGAACTGCTGGCATCCGCCCAGGCGCGCGCGGCCGGGTGTGCGCTGCTGGATCTGAAAATGCCGGGCCAGACCGGCCTGGAGGTCCAACGTGAGCTGGCGCGCCTGGGCTGGCCCTTGCCGGTTATCTGCATGTCGGCGCATTGGGATGAACTGTCCCTGCAAGCGTCGATGCGCCTTGGCGCGGTGGCCTGCCTGGGCAAGCCGTTCAGTGAGGCGGCGCTGCTCGATGCCGTGGAGGTCGCGCGGTCTTCGTAGACCGGGCAGTTCGCGTGGGGCTGGGGCGCATCGCGCGCCCTAGCCCCGACTCTTCAAGCGAACAAGTCAGCACCCAGCTGGAATGCCACCCACAACGCCAGGCCGGTTGCGAACGCCAGGGCGATGTTCTCGAACAGGTTGTTGCGGTACTCCTTGCTCAGCAGCGATTTCTGGTTGGACATGATCAGCAGGCCCAACGAGATCACCGGCAGACCGATGATGTTCAGCGCGCTCACGCCGATGGTCAGGGTCACGAAATCGGGCATGCCCGGAATCGACCAGATCAGCGGGGTGACCAGAATGAACAGCATGAACCACTTGTGCATCGGGTCCTTGTGGAACTCCTTGCCGTAGCGCTCGCGACGCCCCGGACGCACATGCTGGAAGGCATCGGTGATGAGCATCGGGAAGGCGGTGGTCTTGCCGGAGATGCTGGCGAACAACGTGGCGAACACGCCGATGAAGAAGATGTACCAGCCGATCGGGCCGAAGAAGATTTCCAGTGCCTTGCCCAGGTCACCCAGGGTCTTCACTTCGATACCGTTGGGCCGCAGGATTTCCGCGCCGACGATCCAGATCGCCAGGTTGATGACGATGCCGACGAACACGGCGAACAGCAGGTCGTTGCGCTGGATGCGCTTGTGCTGCGGGCCGACCCAGCCTTTCTGGCGCATGACATACGGGTGCACGAAGTTGGCCACCGAGCCTGCCACCGCGCCGATCACCGATACCGCCACCAGCAAGGCGCCATGCACGCCTTCGTCGGCCGGAATGCTGAAACCGATGGTGCCTTTGACGATACCGGCCACGTCCGGGCCCGACATCAATGCCAGTGCCAGGAACGCCAGGGTCATCACCGCGAGCAGGATCTTCATCACGCCTTCGATCATGGCGTAGATGTTGCGCCCGACCAGCATCCATACCGCCAGTACCACGGCCATGGAGCACAGCAGCGGGTAGTCGGTGCGCAGCAGCATCGCCAGCGCTTCGCCTGCGCCTTTGATCATGTAGGCGTTCATCAGGTGGCCCATCAGCAGCGCATACCCCAGCATGAACCAGGCGAACACCGGATGCAGTTGGGCATAGCCCTGGAGGATGGTCATGCCCTGGTTATTGCACAGCTGGAAGCGGGCGATGATGTTGACGATCAGGTACCTGAGCAGCAGCGAAACCGCCAGGACCCACATCATGGCGTAACCGTAGTTGGCACCGGCCACGGATGAAGTGATCAGATCACCTGCGCCTAGCCATGAGAGCACGGCGATGATGCCGGGCCCGAGCAGCTTGATAAGCCGCGAAAGGCGGCTTTGAGAGGGCACGGCAGTTTTGCCCTCGACGGAAGGAATGCTCGACATCTGGGTGTCTCCGTTGTTTTTTTTGTGAGAACGGGCGTAGTCGAACATGATAGATAGGATGTCGTACAACTAAATTTTGCGACTAAGTATTTCTAAATGTTTCTAGATTGAGGGCCAGCAGTGGCCATCATCGGTGGGCTGAAAGTGTGGTTGAAACCGGACGCTTGCAAGGATGCGTCAACTCCCAGGGCGATACTGCAGAGCCTCCGCCAGGTGTGCCCGGGAGATCGCGTTCATACCCTCCAGGTCCGCCAGCGTGCGGGCTACTTTCAATAGCCGGTGCGCGGCACGCAAAGAGAGGGTCAAGCGTTCGCAGGCATTCTCCAGCCAGGCCTGGTCAGGCGCATTCAGCGGGCAATGGTGGCGCAGTCCGTTGAGGTCGAGAAAGGCGTTGGCACAGCCTTGCCGACGTTGTTGCAGCTCCCGCGCTACGGCTACCCGGCGGGCGACGTCGGCGCTGCTTTCGCCACTGGGTTGGTTGTTCAGCGTGGTGCTCTCGCGAGCGACGGTCAGGTGCAGGTCGATGCGGTCGAGTAGCGGACCCGACAGCTTGTTGCGATAGCGCTGGATCTGTTCGGTGCTGCAGCGGCAACGCCCGGTCGGGTCGCCGAGGTAGCCGCAAGGGCAGGGGTTCATGGCGGCCACCAGCTGAAAGCGCGCGGGAAAACGCACCTTGTCCCGGGCCCGGGCAATCACTATTTCGCCGGATTCCAGCGGCTCGCGCAGGACCTCCAGTACCCGGCGCTCGAACTCTGGCAGTTCGTCGAGAAACAGCACGCCGTGGTGGGCCAGGGTGATTTCACCTGGCTGAGGCCGGCTGCTGCCGCCAACCAACGCCGGACCCGAGGCAGAGTGATGAGGATGGCGAAAGGGCCGCTGTGGCCAGCTGTTCAGCGGTGCGTTACCGCTCACCGACTGGATGGCCGCCACCTCCAGCGCTTCGTGTTCGTCCAGGGGTGGCAACAGCCCGGGCAGGCGGCTGGCGAGCAGGGTCTTGCCGGTGCCCGGCGGGCCCGTAAAAAGCAGGTTGTGTGCCCCGGCTGCCGCCAGCAACAGCGCGCGCTTGGCTGCAATCTGGCCCTGGACTTCGCTGAGGTCGGGGTAGGGCAGGCTGTGCATTACCAGGCCATTGGCGGCATAGGGCGGCAACGGCACCTGGCCGTTCAAGTGTGCGACCAGCTCCAGCAGATGTCCCACGGCATAAACCACCAGCCCGCCTGCCAGGCTCGCTTCTTCAGCGTTTTCTCGCGGTACCACCAGCGCCCGACCGGCCTCCCGCGCCGCCAGCGCCGCTGGCAGTACACCCTGCACCGGCCGCAAAGCCCCTGATAATGCCAGTTCGCCCAGGCACTCGATCTCGCTCAAGGTGGCCACGGGCACCTGGCCGTTGGCCGCGAGGATGCCGAGGGCGATGGCCAGGTCGTAGCGGCCACCGTCCTTGGGCAGGTCGGCGGGGGCGAGGTTCTGGGTGATGCGCCGGGCCGGATACTCCAGCCCGGAGTTGACGATGGCGCTGCGCACCCGGTCCTTGCTTTCCTTGACCGTGGTTTCGGGAAGACCGACCAGGGTCAGGTGCGGCAGGCCGTTGGCCAGGTGGGTTTCGACGCTGACCGCCGGCGCCTGTACGCCAACCTGGGCGCGGCTGTGGACGAGGGCAAGGGACATGGACGCTCCGTTGTCACTGGAAAAAGCCGCTTCCTGCGGCCTGATGCAGAATAGTGAGCATTGGCCTGCGCGTGGCAGAAGAGTGCGTCCTGGTTTTTCAAGCAGAGCCGCTTCGCGGCCATCGAGTGGCGCTTGAATGCAAACAGCGACTACTGATCCTGCGCAGTGGGCGCCATCCGCGCTTCCAGTTCGGCGACCTGCTTCTCCAGCGCTTCGAGCCGCGCACGGGTACGCGCCAGAACGACCATCTGGCTGTCGAATTCGTCGCGGCTGACCAGGTCCAGCTTGCTGAAGGCACCTTGCATCAGCACCTTGAACTGGCTTTCCAGTTCGGCGCGGGGCTGGGCGGTATCGCTGCTGAACAGGCGCGAGGCCTGGTCGCTCAGGGCGTCGAGAAGGGCTTTGGGCGCGAGCATGTGCGGCTGTCCACTGACTACGGAAAAAGGACGCCAGTGTAGCATGCCGAAATCACCCGCTCGGCTGCAGCCGACGTGCCGGAAATTGCACATCTTTCGAGCAGCGGGCGCCGGCAGTACGCACCGAAGTTGTGCATCTTTCCAATGCTGGCGACTGGCCAATCCCGACTATTTCACCCAACTCGTTGTTTTCAGGCGAGTTAGCCGAACTGGCAAGGTTTCTGCAATGACCTGAGCGAGCCATGCACTGATGCAGTTCCTTGTGACCAGGCAGTGCGCACGCGGAGCCGG
>RCUM01000963.1_pt1 | contig 13050 bp, 6 predicted proteins | sample 2166141 | NCBI WGS metagenome assembly RCUM01 (sample SAMN09932756, study PRJNA488358) | compost metagenome | isolation source: compost soil in crotonic acid-enriched | place: Germany: Experimental Botanical Garden
GAGTTGGCCTCGGGTTGATGTATATCGACACGGGGCTTTTCTCTTTCTATCCCTTGCGTATGCTCAGGACGAAAGATCCAGAGCACCCGCGCGCAGTATATTCACCTATCCCCTGGTTTCGGCGTCCCTTTCCGCGCTAAATTTCGTTTCTGCGCAACGTTGCGCAAAGCGCTGCAACAGTCTGTAAATACAAAAAAACAAGGCCCAGCAATGCTGAGCCTTTGAGAGCAAAAACCGGAGTCGCCGGGTCGTTTACGAGGTTTGCTTGCGCAACAGGTAAACGAAATACGGCGCGCCGATAAAGGTCGCCAGCAGCCCGGCGGGTATTTGGTACGGGAACATCACCATGCGTCCACACCAGTCAGCAAACACCATCAGCAGCCCACCCAGTAGCCCGGCAATCACCATCTGCGGTAACGCACGGCGGAAACCCAACATCCGTGCCATATGCGGTGCCATCAGGCCGATAAAGCTCAATGGCCCTACGGTCAGCGTTGCCATGGCAGTCAGCGTGGCGGCCAGCAGCAGAATACTCAAGCGCACCGGCGTCAGGGCAATGCCCACCGAACGGGCAGTGGCACTGCCGAGTGGCAGGATGCTGAGCCAACGACGACACAGCGGCGCCAACGCAATCAGCGCAAGCGCAATGACCGCCGTTCGCACCGCCTGCTCCGGCGTCACCGAATAGGTGGAGCCGGAAATCCAGGTCAGCAGCCCACCGGTGCGTGGATCGCCACTGGCCAGCAGCAGGAAAATGGTAGTGGTAAACGCCGTGCTGAGCGCAATACCGGCCAGCAGCATACGCTCGGTGGAGAAGCCTCCGCGCCCGGCGGCAATCATGATCACCAGCAGGGTTCCCGCGGCGCCCAGGCTGCCTGCCGGCAACAACCAGACAAAGGCATCACCCGGAACTATCAGCAGCATCATCACCACGCCAAAGGCGGCTCCCGAGCTGATACCCAGGACTTCCGGGCTGGCCATTGGGTTACCGGTCAGTTTTTGGATTAGGGTCCCTGCCACCGCCAACATCATGCCCGCGGCCAGTGCCGACAATACCCGAGGCCAGCGCCACGGCAGCAATGACTCCAGCTGGGCACCCTGGCTCCAGTGCCAGCCGGCAGCGTTTTGGCCAAACATCAGCGCAACGGCAATTCCGGCCAACAGCACCGCCCCTGCCAGCGTCACCCACACCACCAAGTGGCCACGTTCGGCCGGTACCTTATCGCCCAGGTTCATCGGCGGTGGTGTCGAAGCACTACGCAGGCGCGGTAGCAACCATAACAACAGTGGTGCACCAAACAGCGCGGTAGCCGCACCGGTCGGCACTTCTCGCCATACCTGCGTCAGCCAGATCATCACCTGATCGGTTAACCACAACAGCAGAGCCCCCAGCAGCGGTGCCAACATCATGCGGTGCGCCAACCGACGCGCCCCCAGCATTTTAGCCATCAGCGGAGCAAACAGGCCGATAAAACCAATCACCCCAACGGCATTCACCAACATGGCGCTGAAGATAATTGCCACTGCCAGCGCGCAGAAACGCGCCATCGACAGCCCGAGCCCAAGATTGCGTGCCACGCCATCATCCAGGCCCAGCAGCGTCAGTGGGCGCAGCAGCAGCACCGCCAACAGCCCGGCCACCAGCAGGCGCGGCAGAATAAACTGTACGTTGCTCCAGTCTTGCTGATTCAGCGCTCCGGTACTCCACAGGAACACCCCCTGCAGCTGATCGTAATTGAACAACGCCAGCAGGCTGTTGACCGCACCGCAGTACAATCCCAGCACCAGCCCGGCCAGGATCAGCGTCACCGGCGACATGCGTTTGCCCCAGGCCACGCCGAACACCAGTCCACCGACCACGACCGCCCCCGCCATGGCGGCCAACTGGCGAGTCAACTCGCCGCCGGGCAACATCCACAGCGTAGCGACAGTCAACCCAAGCTGGGCACCGGCGGAAACGCCAAGCGTTGCCGGCTCCGCCAGCGGATTGCGCAAAACCTGCTGGAACAGCACGCCGACCAATCCCAGCCCGGCACCGGCCAACAGAGAGACCGACAGCCGCGGCAACAGGCTATAGTGGAACAGCATTTGCTGCACATCGTCGATGTTCGGCGCCATCAGCGCCTGCCCCCATAATGCCCAGGGCAGTTGTTGCAACAGGTTGTAGAGAGTCAGACCGCCAGCCGCAGCCAACAACAGCAGTACCAGCGTCAGCGGAAATGCCCGGATGCGCGCGCTCATGAATAACTCTCCTGCGCCTGCTCCAGCAGATGACAGAAGCGCATCGCCGACAGCGTTGCCCCGTAGAACCACACCGCCGGTACCTGGCGCAATTGATTCTGCCGCACGAACGGTAATGCCTGCCACAGCGGGGTGGAACTGACTTTCTTCAACATTTCCTGATTACCGTGGTCGAGATAAATCGCCCGCGCACTTTTCACCACCGCCAGGCGTTCAATCCCCACCACTGCCGTGCCCCAAAAGTTGGTTTCCCCTTCCCAGGCATTGATTATTCCAAGCTGATCCATCACTTCCTGGAACAGGCTTTTCTGGCCAATGACCAGCGCATGGCGAGTGTCGATCAGTGAAAACATCAGCAATGGCCGTGTGGTATATGAATGCAGACGCTGACGCGCATCCTGAAGAAAGCGGTCAAACTGAGCCAAATGCTGCACCGCCCGGGTTTCCAGCCCCAACCGCTGCGCCAAAGCCTGCAGTGACTGCCTGGCCACCGTCAGCGGCTTGCCGCTGCCGTCGTTGAAGCTAAAGCTCATTGAGGGCGCTATCGGCTCCAGCTTTTGCGGCGTGGGGCCATAGCCTTTCGACAGCAACATCAGCGATGGCTGAAGCTGCTGTAACAGCTCGAGGTTAGGTTCGGTGCGCTGACCGACATCAATCACCGAGGCCGGCAACTTTGGCTCTTCCACCCACAGGTTGTAGTTATGGATATCAGCGACCGCCAGCGGGGTAACCCCCAGCGCCAACAGCAGCTCAATCGGCAGCCATTCCAGCGCCACAATACGCGCAAGGTCAGGCGGCGTGGCTGCGGCTTGTCCCGGCAAAGAAAACAACAAGGGTGACAGCGCCATTGCCGTCAACAGGCGTCGGCGAACGGCGTCATAGTGAAAATCGGAGGAATCAGGCATCAGTAGACAAAACTCACCGGCGCACCGCCGCTTGGATGTGGCAGCGTTCCCATAGGAATACCGTAAATTTGTTCCAGCACCTCGCCCTGCATCAGATCCAGTGGGCTGCCCTGGGCAATCATCTCACCGCCGCGCAAGGCCACCAGATGGTCGCAGTAGCGCGCCGCCATATTGATATCGTGCAGTACCGCAATCACCGTCAGGCCACGTTGTCGGCTCAGCTGCTGGATCAGCGCCAGCACCTCAACCTGATGAGCGATATCCAGTGCCGAGGTAGGTTCATCCAGCAGCAGACAGCGGCTGTCTTGCGCCACCATCATCGCCAGCCAGGCGCGTTGACGCTCCCCGCCGGACAGGCTGTCCACCAGGCGGTTGGCAAATGGCTTCAAACCCACCAGCGCAATCGCCTCCTCCACCTGCTGACGATCGTTAGCGCCAAAACGGCCCAGCGCGCCATGCCACGGATAGCGGCCAATCGCCACCAGTTCACGCACCGTCATGCCTTCTGCAGCGGGCAGTTGCTGGGGCAGATAGGCGACCTGACGCGCAAAGGCCTTGCTGTCCCACTGGCCCAGTAGCTGCTGGTTAAGCAGCGCGTTGCCGGTGGTGGGGCTTTGATGGCGACCAAGGATTTTTAGCAGCGTGGATTTACCGGAGCCGTTATGGCCGATCAGCCCACAGACTTTTCCCACGGGAAAGGTCAGCGATAACGGCTGCAACAGCACGCGGCCGGGAACGGCAAAGCTGGCGCTGTCTAACGTAAAAGTGGCGTCGTGATTGGGGTGTTTATCCTGCATAGGTCCTACTTTTTCCGGGGCGACATGATGCCGCCCCGGTGATCCGGTTAGAAGCGGAAGGTTGCGGTGGCGACCACCTGGCGTTCTGCGCCCCAATAGCAGCCGTAGGTGGCAAAGCAGCTAGAGACGTATTCTTTATCAAACAGGTTATTCACATTGATGCCAATCGAGGAACCCGGCAGATTGAAACGCGCCAGATCGTATTTTATCGCAGCATCAACCACCGTGTAGTCTTTCACTTTAAAGGTATTGGCTTCATCACCATAGCTGGAGCCGACATAGCGAACACCAGACCCCAGGGTCAGGCCACTGATGGCGGTTTCATGGAAGGTGTAATCCGCCCACAGTGAAGCCATATGTTTTGGGATCGCGGCAGGGGTATTGCCCTGCAGCGTAGTGTCTTTGGAATACTCGGCATCCGTGTAGGTATAAGAACCCAGCAGATTAAGGTTGGCCGACAGCGCGGCTTTGGCTTCCAGTTCGACCCCGCGGGAACGGATCTCGCCGCCCTGGATGCTGGCGAATATATTATTCGGATCCGCCACCTTGTTGTTGGTCTTGGTCAGCTGATAAATCGCCATGCTGGCAGTGATAGGGCGATCCTTCGGTGCAAACTTCACGCCGGCTTCATACTGCTTCCCTTTAGAGGCAGCGAAGGTGTTGCCGTTGACATCCGTGCCGGAAGTCGGCTCAAAGGATTCACTGTAGCTGACATAAGGCGCAATACCGTTTTCAAAGACATAATTCAAGCCAGCCCGGCCGGTGAATTCGTTGTCTTTTTGCTTGGATACCGAGTTCTGATTCAAACGGTTGGTGCTGTTGGTATCGCTCCAGTCATAGCGCCCCCCCATGGTCAGCACCCATTGATTCCACTCGGCCTGATCCTGTACGTAAAGCCCGGTTTGCTCCTGACGATTGACCTGACTTGCACCACCGGTAATGGTGTAATTTTGGTTGCCGTACTGTGGAGCCACGACATTCAGCGGGGAAGCGGTGCCGTACTGATAGACGACGTCATTACGCATGCGCATGTAGTCCACCCCCATCAGCAAGGTATGATCAACCACGCCGGTGGCAAATTTTGCCTGGGCCTGGGTGTCCACCGCAAAGCTCGACAAATGCTCTTTCGAGTTCATCACGCCACGCGTCAGCTCTGCCGGGTTAGTCGGGCTGATGCCCTGACCATAAATGGAACGGTAATCAAGATCCATTTTTGAGTAACGCAGGTTTTGGCGCACCGTCCACACGTCGTCAAAACCGTGCTCGAAGGCATAACCGACCATCTGTTGCTTGCGCGAGATGTTGTTATAACCCGGCTCACCGTCGTTGAAACTGGTTGGCAACTTGCCGTTGATGCCATTTTGCACCGTGCCCTCTTTCGGCAGCCAGCCATAGAAGCCCAGGTCAGGATCATCCTGGAAACTGCTGAGGAAAGTCAAAGAAGTACGATCATCCGGCCGCCAACTGAAAGAAGGCGCGATAGCATAGCGCTTACTCTTTTCGCCCACCTGCTGCTGATCTTCATCACGCGCCAGACCTGTCAAACGGTAAGAGTAAACACCATCATCATCCACTGCGCCGCCAAAATCGAAACCGGTCTGGAACAGGTTATCGGTACCCATCTTGAACTGAACTTCACGCAGGCTTTCGGTGGTCGGGCGTTTGCTGACCAGAGCGACGACTCCACCCGGATTGCTCTTGCCATAGAGTACCGAAGAAGGACCACGCAGCACTTCGGCACGCTCAAGGAAGTAAGGATCGATCTGGTAAATGGAGTAGTTGTCGTCCTGCAGTTTCAGGCCGTCGAGGTACATATTGGTACCTACCGAACTGAAGCCACGAATGTTCACGGCATCGTAGGCGGTGGAGGCACCACGGTTGCCCACCATCACCCCCGGCGAATAAGCCAGCGCACCTTTCACCGTCTCCGGCTGGCGCATATCCATCTCTTCACGCGTTACCACGGAAATCGACTGCGGGGTCTTTTCGATCGGCGTATCGGTTTTGGTACCGGTGGCGCTGTGCTTGGCCACATAGGTGCCGACCGGCCCCCAGGCGCTTTCCTGCTGCGGTTGGCTGCTGCCCACCACGGTAAGGGTCTCTTCCTTGGTGTCGGCGGAAAATGCCGGCATCGCCAGCGTACCAAGTGCGGCAGCGATAGTTATCGCTAACCCACTGACATGAGTGCGGCCCTGCTTGGCCCCGGAAGATGAAAGACGCTTGGTCGACATAGATGGTTTCTCTGGTAAATTATTTGATGACGAATGTAAACGATAATAATTATTATAAGCGCCGCATTTTATGCAGAAGCCAAATTAAACTGCAAGCTCATTTCAGCAGCAGAAGCCAGAGGGGACGGGGTTGATACACGGATTAACAGAGTGGGAATAGACTGAGCGGATAAGAACAAAAAGCCCGCAACACAATAGTGCGGGCCGGACAACACAATGCGCTTATTTCCTATATCCCGTTAACATCAACAACGGCGGTGTTTTGCTCTCGGCTGAATCAATACTGAACAGACGACCGCTGTCATTACCTTCCACCGCAATAGTGATCTCGGTTTGCTGATTTTTCACTGCCTGCCGCAACCACGCATCCACGTTGCTATAACGGTATTCGCGATTGTGGTCCAGATACAGCGCCGTTTTGGTGTCGGTAGAACATGCCGGGCGGGCGCCCCAGCTCAGGTTCTCCGGCTGCCAGTCATTGTTGCATTGATAAAAATAGATCATGCCGGCAGTAGCATCCGTCACGTTGCCAGCAACCGTGCGCAGGTGATAAACCAGATCTTTATCGGTATCAATATCTTTGTCTGCCGGCCACTCAGGCACCGCAAATTTGAGATAGGCAATTTTCCTGAGGCCCGGTTTTTTGCTGTCTCCCCGCACCAACAGCTCGGCAGGATTTTCATTTATGCTGCCATCAGCGGCAACCGTAGCCTCAGCCAGGGGGGCTGAATAGCTATAAGGTATTTTTTTGCCACAATCCATAGGGAAATTCATGCACTGGTCGGTCATGAAAGTTGCGGCCTGTTCAGTCCAGCCATTCATAAAATCACCGTGTGCGGTGTAGATCGCCCCCCATTTCTCCACCATTTTGCCGTTTTCCATCACCGGATCCAGCGACAGCTGAGCCTTGCTGATATCTACCGCCGTATCGCTATCCAGCTCATAGGCGACGTTCATATTGATGGTTGGCAGTTTCACCGGATAGCCCGCCGGGCACGCATCCTTCACCGCATAGACCGCATTTTTCAACGTTTTGCCTGGCTTAAGGTTTTTACCATCCCAGCAATTAGGGAATGCCAGAGCAATATTGAACTGCAGTTTGCCTGGCGCATACGGCGGACAGTTTTCAAACGGCACGGAAGAATACCCCTGCCCCTGACAAAAATAGTTCACCACGCCAGGCGTGGGTTTAGTGCCTTGATGATCGCCCACCAACAATTCCAGCCCGTGGGGAAATGAATGCAGTGGGAACTGCTCTACGTTTTTCGCCTGGTAATAGGTTTTCTGATAGGCCGGGCGCACCACCGTGCCGTCTTCCAACCGCAGTGCAGGCACCCAGTACGCGGAATGGTCGGCCAGGTTATTACAGGTGGTTTCCGGGTTAGCCAACAAAGTATCGGAGGTAGAATTGGCGTCGGTTGCCGTGTTACCAAAGAAATCATGCCACATCGCCATACCGGCCTCGCCCGGCATCATAATGGCATCGTCGGCCAGCGTATGGCTGTAATGGCATTGCACGTCGGCCTGCGGCCCGCTGGGCTGTACGGCAAAAGTACTGAGGGGTAACCCACCGGCCATGCCGATGGTTAGCGCTGAATAAGCAGAAAAATATCGCATCGTTATGTTCCTTATTACGTTTTAGCGAGAAGGCGACGTCGAGACCTTTTGAAGGTTAATTCTCAGGTGTGACCGCCCTTCATCGACACCGATAATAGGGAATAGAAAATGCCAACATCTTGATATAAACATGAAAAAGGGCACAAAAATTTGTGCCCTTTAGGGAAGGTTTCAGCAATGTTTACTTGCCGAACATGTCCTTGATCCAACCGGCAACGCCGTCAGCATCTTTTTGCTCACCCGCATCCTGCGGCTGTTGCTGTTGCTGCTGTTGCTGAGCTGCCTGGCTTGCCTGACACAATCCTTGCGGATTATCGGTCCACACCGGAATGGTGCGCCCGCCGCCGCCACAGACAAAGTTACCGCCTGAATCGATGCCCATCTGGTTGATACCTTCCGGCGGCTGCAGCATCAGCGGCAGCGGCGTCTGGTTTTCCAGATAGCGGCGATACAGGGTCAGCGCACCGTTGGCGCCGGTCAGCTTGGCCGGGCCGTTGTTGTCACGGCCAACCCAGGCGATAGCCACTTCTTTACCGTCGATACCGGCAAACCAGCTGTCGCGCAGATCGTTGGTGGTACCGGTTTTCGCCGCCAGATTGTAGTTGGGGAACTTCACCGACAGAGAACGTGAGGTCCCGCGCGCTACGCCCTGTTGCATGGCGTACAACGTCAGGTAAGCGGCCTGAGCCGGCACCATGCGTTCCGCCTGCGGGAAGCTCTGGTACAGCACCGAACCGTCTTCCGCGATCACCGAACGCACCGCAGACAGCGGCGCACGGTTACCGCCGCTGGCGATGGTTTGGTATTCCTGCGCCACTTCCATCGGCGTCAGACCAATCGCCCCCAGCAGCATCGAAGGCACCGGGTTGATTTCCGCTTTAGGAATACCCAAACGTTGCAAGGTAGCGCTGATTTGATCCAGCCCGACCGCCATACCCAAATTCACCGTCGGCACGTTGAGCGAGAAGGCCAGGCCATCCACCAACATTACCTGTCCACGGAATTTGCGGTCGTAGTTGTTCGGTTGCCACAGGCTGCCATTCGGCAGTTTCAGCGACAGCGGCTGGTCCGCCAGCCAGGTATTCAGGCGGTATTTGTCCGGCTCGGAAAGCGCGGTCAAGTAGGTTGGCGGCTTGGCCAGCGACCCGACCAGGCGGCGCGCCTGCATCGCGCGGTTAAAACCGGCGAACTGCGGATTGGCACCGCCAACCATGGCACGCACCTCACCGCTGAAGCGATCGACAATCACCATCGCCGCTTCCAGATCGTTAAGATGGCGGGCGGCACGCAGCGCCGGAATACCGTCTTCGACCGCTTTTTCCGCCGCATCCTGAGATACCGGATCCAGCGTGGTGAAGATTTTCACCCCGGACAGGTCGTTCACCTTGTCGCCCAACTTGGCCTGCAGTTCCTGACGCACCATCTGCATAAACGCCGGCTGCGGCGTGATCACCCCCCCCTTCGGCTGCACGCCCAGCGGCCGCGCGCTGAGCATATTGTACAGTTCGGCGTCGATAACCCCCTGATTTTGCAACAGCTTGAGCACCAGATTGCGGCGCTCCAGCGCCAACGTCGGGTTGCGCCACGGGTTATACAAGGATGCGCCTTTCACCATCCCCACCAGCAATGCTTGCTGATCCAGACTCAGTTCGTCCACCGGGCGGCCGAAGTAATACAGGCTGGCCAGCGGGAAACCGCGGATCTGGTCGTTGCCGCTCTGGCCGAGGTAAACCTCGTTCAGATACAGCTCAAGGATACGATCCTTGCTGTAACGGTAATCCACCAGCAACGCCATATAGGCTTCGTTGGCCTTACGCCACAGCGAACGCTCGTTGGTCAGGAACAGGTTTTTCACCAGCTGCTGCGTCAGGGTACTGCCGCCCTGCACTGCACGCCCGGCGGTCAGGTTAGCCAGCACGGCACGGCCGATGGAGTATGGGCTGATGCCGTCATGTTCATAGAAGTGACGGTCTTCGGTGGCGATCAACGTGTCCACCAGCAGGTCCGGGAAACCGGCGCGCGGGACAAACAGACGTTGTTCACCGTTAGGTGACTGCAACATGGTGATCAGGCGCGGATCGAGGCGGAAGAACCCGAAACTGCGCTGGTTTTCCATGTTCTCGATTTTCGCCAGGCGGTTGTTCTGGAAATCCAGACGGGCGTGGATCTGCCCTTCTTTACCGTCCGGGAAGTCAAATGGACGGCGCAGCATCTCAATGCTGTTGGCCTGTACGGTAAATTCACCCGGACGGGTCATGCGGCTAACCTGACGGTATTGCATGCCCTGCAGCAAATCGACCATTTCCTTTTTGCTGTACGGCATACCCGGTTCCAGGTTGACCATGCGGCCATACACCGCCGCCGGTAACTGCCAGACCTTGCCGTCAATGCGGCTGCGGATCTGCGAATCCAGATAAACGCCGTAGATTGCCAACAGCACGGCAACCACCAGAATCAGTTTGATCAGCAAGCCGAGCCAGCGGCGTTTTTTACGCGGCGGAGTCGCTTTTACCTTACGCGGCATGCGTTCTTCCTCGTCTTCATAATCATCTTCGTCATCCTGGTACTCGTCTTCCTCGTAATCATCGTAATCGTCATCTCGACGACGGCGCGGCGGCTTGCGCGACGCGGTGCGTGTTGGTTGTTTCCCTTTGCGCCCGATGGGCTCGCGGTCATCCCCAGCCATTGCTGTTAATCTCCAGACTTGGCGGCACTGCCGGCCATTATAAGTCGCTTAATCTGTCGTGGCGTGACGCCGCTGAACAGAAGAAACATCTGAATTCATTTACTGATATTTTTTCGTGCGCCGCGTAGGAGCGGTATTTGCCGGGTCGTCCGGCCACACGTGCTTCGGGTAACGCCCTTTCATCTCTTTTTGCACTTCCCGATAAGCGCCCTGCCAGAACGCCGCCAGATCGCCGGTGATTTGCAACGGCCGGTGCGCCGGTGAGAGTAACTCAAGCACCACCGGGATGCGACCTTCGGCCAGCATCGGGCTGCGTTGTTCACCAAACACTTCCTGTAAACGCACCGCCAGTGCCGGGGGTTTGCCTGCATCATAGCGGATCGGCAGCCTGCTGCCGGTCGGCACAGTGTAATGAGTGGGTAACGCATTATCCAGTCGCTGCTTTTGCTGCCAATTCAGTAACCGCGCCAGCGCCTCGGCGATATTCACCTGTTTCAGCCCACGCATGTCGCGTACGCCACTCAGCGACGGCAACAGCCACTGTTCCAGTGATGCCAACAACGCCTCATCGTCGACCGGTGGCCAGTCAGCCTCCGGCAGCCAGTTCAGTGCGCACTGCAGGCGCACACGCAACTGTTCGGCGGCGGTGTCCCAGTTGAGCACCGCTACCCCCTGGGCACGTACCCAATTGAGCAGCGCCAGTTGCAGCTCTTCGGCAGCCGGTTTGGCCAGCGGCTGCGCACGCAGCGTCAGGCGACCAATCTGTTGGCGTTTCCAGGCGCGCAGCGTGCCTTTTTCCTCATCCCACTCTACGGCGGTTTGCTGGGAAACCATCGCCGGCAACTGTGCCGCCAGCGCCTCAATCTCCACCGGCAGCGCCAGCAGGATGCGGGCATCGGGGCTGTTATGTCCTTGCAACAGGCTGGGAACGATCAGCCATGGCGCACGCGATAACGCCTCATCCTGATTCATCGCCGCCCCCATGCCGTTGGCCAGCAGGTAACGGCCATCCTGACCACGCCGTTGAGCGATGCGGTCAGTGAAGGCTAACGCCAACAGGCGCGGTGCCATCTCGACATCAACCTGCCCGGTTTTTCCTGGCAAACGTCGGGCAAGCTGGGTGGCACGGCGTTGCCAGTTCGGCTGTGGGCGGCTCAGCCAGTAGCCGATATCCATTTGTCCGCTGCGCGGAGGCTCTTCCAGTAACGCCACCAGCGCGGCGGCCGTTGCCAGCCCATCAGCGCCAAGATCCGCGCCATGGGTCAGCATCGCCGCCAGCCGTGGCTCACAGCCCAGTTTGGCCATCTGCCGGCCGCGCGAAGTGAGTTTATCGCCGTCATCAATGGCCCCCAGCCGCTGCAACAGCCTGCGGGCTGCCGCCAGCGCCGTTTCCGGTGGCCTGTCGAGCCAGGTCAGTTGCCCGACGTCATGACAGCCCCATTGCAGCAACTCAAGCCAAAAACCGGCGAGATCGCTTTGCAGAATTTCCGGTTCGGCATGCTCTGCCGCCCGTTCTGCCTGCTCTTTGGCAAACAGATGCCAGCAGATACCCGGCTCCAGACGCCCGGCACGGCCTGCACGCTGGATCATTGACGCCTGACTGATACGTTGTGTGATCAGCCGCGTGAGACCGTTACGCACGTCATAACGCGCCACTCGCTCCAGGCCGCTGTCTACCACCAGCCGGATACCTTCGATGGTCAGGCTGGTTTCGGCGATGTTGGTCGCCAGCACCACTTTACGCCGCCCGGCGGGAGCCGGTTGAATCGCTTTTTGCTGCTGTGCCAACGGCAAGGCACCGTACAGCGGGCATAGTTCGGTATCGGCCGCCACCTCACCGTTCAACCGCTCCAGCACCCGGTTGATTTCCGCTACGCCCGGCAGGAACAGCAACAGCGATCCTGTCTGTTCCGACAGCAGGCGTTTGACCGCCGCGGCCACGCCGTCCTCCAGCCGCTGATGACTGGCCAACGGCTGATACTGGCGTTCAACCGGGAAACTGCGGCCTTCAGAGACCACCACTGGGGCCTGCGGCAGCAACTGCGACAGGCGGGCGTTATCCAGCGTCGCCGACATGATCAGCAGCTTTAGATCGTCACGCAGCCCCTGCTGCACGTCCAGCAGCAGCGCCAATGCCAGATCGGCCTGCAGGCTACGTTCATGGAATTCGTCGAGGATCACCAGCGAGACGCCCTGCAGCTCGGCGTCCTGCTGCAGCATGCGGGTAAGAATACCTTCGGTAACAACGATCAATCGGGTATTCGGCCCGCTTTTGCTTTCGGCGCGCATGCGGTAACCCACCGTCTGGCCAGGCTCTTCTCCCAGTTGCTGTGCCAACCTATAAGCCACGTTTTTCGCCGCCAATCGCCGTGGTTCGAGCATGATAATTTGCCCCGGCAGCCCGGCTCTGGCCAGGATCTGTAATGGCAGCCAGGTGGATTTACCGGCACCGGTCGGCGCATGCAGCAATACCTGCGGGGCGGATTGCAGCGCAGTGAGTAATTCATCAAGAACCGCGCTGACGGGCAGTGAAGACACAGAACTCTCCGTAGTGGTTAACATTGGGCGGCGCA
>RCUM01000965.1_pt1 | contig 13041 bp, 13 predicted proteins | sample 2166141 | NCBI WGS metagenome assembly RCUM01 (sample SAMN09932756, study PRJNA488358) | compost metagenome | isolation source: compost soil in crotonic acid-enriched | place: Germany: Experimental Botanical Garden
GCACCCTGGCCTTCTACACCTACACCACCTACATGCAGAAGTACCTGGTCAACACGGTGGGCATGAGCATCAGTGACTCGACCACCATCTCGGCGGCCACGCTGTTCCTGTTCATGTGCCTGCAGCCGATCATCGGCGGCCTCTCCGACAAGATCGGCCGGCGCCCGATCCTGATCGCCTTCGGCGTGCTCGGCACCCTGTTCACCGTACCGATCCTCAGCACCCTGCACACTGTGCAGACCTGGTGGGGCGCGTTCTTCCTGATCATGGCAGCGCTGATCATCGTCAGCGGCTATACCTCGATCAATGCCGTGGTCAAGGCCGAGCTGTTCCCGACCGAGATCCGTGCCCTGGGCGTTGGCCTGCCGTACGCCCTGACCGTGTCGATCTTCGGCGGCACCGCCGAGTACGTGGCCCTGTGGTTCAAGAGCGCCGGCATGGAGAGTGGCTTCTACTGGTACGTCACCGCCTGCATCGCCTGCTCGCTGCTGGTTTACGCGACCATGAAGGACACCAAGCAGCACTCGCGGATTACCACTGAGTGAGTGTGAGCTTGCGGTAATGAAGAAGGGCGCCCCGTTTTCGGGGCGCCTTTTTTCATACATGCGAATGCGTCATGCAATCCAGGTGTACGGTTTGAGGGCTCCAGCGCATGCGAGACGCACCGCGCGGACGAGCAACAGCGCAAACATCAAGCCATACCTCCGAAGCCTTCTGATGAGCCGATTAGAAATCCTATTCGGCTCACAATGTGAGCCGAATAGCCCAATTAATCGGCTCACTGGTATCGGAAAGCAGGCTCAGGACATCTCCAACGCCTGACGCGGCTCACGGCGCTGGTACCAGGTGGCCATCAGCACCAGTACCAGCAACACCCCGCCCAGCACTGCCGAAGAGCCGACCGTGCCGAAGTCCAGGCCACCCTTCTCGTGGGGCTTGGTGAGGAAGTCGCCCAATGTGGCGCCGAACGGGCGGGTAAGCACGAACGCAACCCAGAACAACACCACGCCAGGGATGCGTGTCCAGTAGCGGGCCACCACTACCAAGGCGATGGCACTGCCGATCAACAGTGCGCCACCGGCAAAACCGAGCCCCGAGTCATCGGCCAGGTAATCGCCCAGCGCGGTGCCGAGGGTGTTGGAAAACAGGATCGCCACCCAGTAGAACAATTCGCCCGTGCGGTTCTTGATGCGGGTGACATCCAGCGGGTTGCCGCTCAGGCGCCATACCAGGAAGGTCAGCAGCAGGATGCCGATGAGGATGGCCGAACCCGCGGCGTAGCCCAGGCCCAGGGTGCGGTCCATGAAGTCGGACATGGTGGTGCCGGCGGTGCTGGTGGAGAGGATCACCAGCCAGTACAGCATCGGGTGGTAGCGGCGCGAGTACAGCTGGCCGAGCAAGGTCAGCAGGAACACGCTGATCAGCAGCAGCGAGCTGAGGGCATAGCCGATGTTCAGGGTCATCGACAGCAAATCACCCGCCGTTTCGCCAAGGGTGGTAGCGCAGATCTTCATGACCCAGAAGGCCAAGGTGATTTGCGGAAGTTTGTTCATTGTTGTGCCGCTCCGGTTTGAGGTGCGGCGATGGTGCTGAGCAGCATTTGAAAAATCGGTTGGTGATGTATGAAAAATGCGTTGAGCAGCCTTCAATGACAGATTTTTCATCCTTAACGCCCCATTAATTCCACCCCCTCAAGCTGCAATGGCTGGCAGAACGTCGGCGCATGGGCGGACACAACCTGAGCCAGAACCGCTGCCCGAGCCACAAGATGCACGCCAACCAATATCGAATTATTCGATTTTTAAGCGCTATTATTTGCGCTTTTTAATCAATTTAATCGGCGTAGGATTAAACCCATAGAAACAAAACAACCTCAAGAACCCCTGGAGCAACGACCATGAAAAACAAACTGATCCTCACCCTGGCCCTCTCGGTTTTCGCTGCTGGCGCCTTCGCCGAAGATGGCTTCAACCGCACCAACGCCCACACCTTCGCAGCGACCCAGAGCCAATCCGCTGCCTACGCTGAAGATGGCTTCGACCGCACTGGCGGCCAGCGTTTCGCCGAAGACGGCTTCGACCGCACTGGTGGTCAACGCTTCGCCGAAGACGGCTTCGACCGCACCGGTGGCCAGCGCTTCGCCGAAGACGGCTTCGACCGCACCGGTGGCCAGCGCTTCGCTGAAGACGGCTTCGACCGCACTGGCGGCCAACGTTTCGCCGAAGATGGCTTCGATCGCACCAACGCCCACCGCATCAGCTGATCCCTGATGCGAGCACCCAGCCCGGCTTCGGCCGGGCTTGATCATTTGCAGGCGGGCACAGGCTTGGCACACTAGGCGCCTTGTCCACCAGGAGGTAGGGCCAGCAAGCCCAGCACAGATGTATTACTACGAACCCGCCAAAGGCCACGGCCTGCCCCACGACCCGTTCAACGCCATCGTCGGCCCCCGCCCTATCGGCTGGATCTCCTCACAGGACCGCGAAGGCCGCCTGAACCTGGCGCCCTACAGCTTCTTCAACGCCTTCAACTACATCCCGCCGATCATCGGTTTCTGCAGCGTCGGGCGCAAAGACAGCCTGAACAACATCGAGCAGACCGGTGAGTTCGTCTGGAACCTCGCCACCCGCCCCTTGGCCGATGCGATGAACCAGAGCTGCGCAGCGGTACCGGCAGAGGTGAACGAATTCGAATTGAGTGGCCTGACCGCGACGCCTTCGCGCCTCGTCAACGTACCCCGCGTAGGCGAAACGCCGGTGGCGTTCGAATGCAAGGTGAGCCAGATCGTCCAGCTCAAGCGCGCCGACCAGGCGCTGGTGCCCAGCTGGCTGATCCTCGGAGAAGTGGTGGCAGTGCACATCGCCGAACATCTGCTCAAGGATGGCATCTACGATACCGCTGCCGCCGAGCCGATCCTGCGCGGCGGCGGCCCGGCCGACTACTTCGAGCTGGGCAACCTGTTCAAGATGGCCCGGCCGCGGGTGGAGGGCTGATCACCAGATCAGCTCACCCTCTTCATTGACGCCCTGCAGGCGCTCAAGCTCTGCGCAAGCGGCCTCGTCAGCGGCGATGGCGCCCTTGAACAGCTGGCCGTCCAGCACCTGATGAAAGCGCGGCGCACCGCCCATGCCCAGCGCTTTCACGGCGATGGCGGCGTGATAGCCTCCGCCTTCCACTGGAACCATCGCCGAAACCGCTTCGAAATGCGGGAATTCTCTACGTGCCATGTTGCAATCCGCGTTAGTGAACGAGGCCGGCATTCTAGCGCAAGCGATTGGCCGGTAATCACATCATCAGTCGAAGGTATGCAGGTCCAGGCTGCTGACTACCTGGGCCTGCACCAATTCACCGAACAGATCCAGGGTCGGCGAAGCGAAATAGCCACTCATCGCCTGCTGATCGCGCCAACTGCCACTGAGCAACCAGAGGTCGGCATCGGCCTGGGAGCGCTGCACGGAAAAACTGAGACAGCCCGGCGTACGCAGCGAAGGCTCGAGCAGATCGCGCAGGCGTGCGCCCAGCTCCGCCGAGCGCCCGCTGCTGGCGCGGATGAAGGCCAAATGGGTGACCGGTTGTCGAAGGGTCATTGCACGATCTCCTTGAAGCAGGCGGACGGAAAAACCAGGCTGCCAAGGTTAGGGCCCCGCCCGCGCGGCGCGTTAGGCCATTACTGCACGCCGATTGCCTGATTCTGCAACAGTGCAGGATCAGGCAAGCGACAGGCAGCTTTCGACTAGCGCCCGCCATTGCCCAAACCTATGCTGCGTCGGTCAGCAGAGGAAAGCCACCATGACCACCGCCCCGCCCATCGAGCCAACCCTGGAACTGCAACGCCAGGAGCTGGCCGAGCTGATCCGCCGCCATGCCGGCGAGCCCCACGGCCCGGCATCGGCCATCGACGACCTGTACCTGGTCAGCTACCGGGAGAACGTGCGCTCGATGCCAACCCTGGCCCAGCCTGCTTTGTGCATCCTCGCCCAGGGCAGCAAGAGCCTGTACCTGGGCGACGAGCAGTACGTCTACGATCCGCTGCACTACATGGTGGTTTCGGTCACCCTGCCGCTCAGCGCGGTGAAACTCGATGCCAGCCCCGAGAACCCCACCCTCGGCCTGCGCATGGACCTCGATCCAGCCGAAATCAGCCAACTGATCGCCGAGAGTGGGCCGATGCTGGTGCCGACCCTGCCTTCAGGGCGCGGACTGTATGTGGAAAAAAGCGACCCGCAGCTGCTCGATGCGCTGCTGCGCCTGATCCGTCTGCTGGATACACCGCGTGACATTCCGATGCTGGCGCCGCTGTTCCGGCGAGAAATTCTCTACCGCCTGCTGCGCGGGCCGCAGGGTTACCGACTGTATGAAATCGCCCTGGCCAACAGCCAGACCCACCGCGTCTGTCAGGCGATCACCTGGCTCAACCAGCACTTCCAGGAACCACTGCGTATCGAAGACCTGGCCCGGGAGGTCAACCTGAGCGTGTCAACCTTGCACCATCGGTTCAAGGCCGTGACCTCCATGAGCCCACTGCAATACCAGAAGCAACTGCGCCTGCAGGAGGCGCGGCGGTTGATGCTCAACGACGGCCTGGAAGCCGCGGTGGCGGGCTATCGAGTGGGCTATGAGAGCCCGTCGCAATTCAGCCGGGAATACAGCCGGCTGTACGGTGCCCCGCCAATCCGCGATGTGGCGCGATTACGAGCCAGCGCCAGCTGAGTGCATCAGGGCTTACCCGCAAACCGCAGCGTGCCACTGATTCTGCTCAACCTGAATCAGTGTCGGCCCCTTGCGCTCCACTGCCAGCCCTAATGCCCGCTGCAACTGGGCGACATCGGTCACCGTCTCGGCAGCTGCGCCCAGCGCCCGGGCCACACCGATGAAGTCCGGGGTATGGATATCCACCCCGACCGGCTCGATGGCGCGGTTGACCATGTACTTCTTGATTTCCTCGTAGCCCTGGTTGTTCCACAACAGGACGATCAGCGGCACCTGCGCCTCCACCGCACTGGCCAGTTCCGGCAAGGTGAACTGCAAGCCGCCGTCACCGATCAGGCACACCGCGGGGGCGCGCTCCGTCACCTGTTCGGCACTGCCCAGCCAGGCGCCCATGGCCGCCGGCAAGGCATAGCCCAGCGTGCCATAGCCAGTTGATGCATTGAACCAGCGCCGTGGCTGGTCCATGTCCAGGGTCAGGTTGCCGGTGTACACCGGCTGGGTCGAATCACCGACCAGGATGGCGTTGGGCAGGCGTTCGAGGATACCGGTCAACAGGCGGGTCTGGCTCAGGGTTGGCTGGTCCCAACTGGCGGCCAGCGACTGGCGCAGCTTGGCCACCCGTGCAGCCCCCCACTGACCTTCGCCAACGGCCGACGGCAACTGTTGCAAGGCAGCGAACAGGGCCTCGGCGGCTTGCTCGGCATCGGCCACCAGCGCCAGCTCGGGCAAGTAGTTGCGCACGGTCTGGTCCGGATCGATGTCGATCCGCAGCAGGCTACCGGGGATCTCGAAACCACCCTTGAACGTCACATCGTAGTCGGTCTCGGCCAACTCGGTGCCGATGGCCAGCACCACGTCCGCCTCGGCCACCAGGGCGCGTGTGTCGGGCAGCGACTGGGTCGAGCCGATCTGCAGCGGATGGCTGGACGGCAGCAAGCCCTTGGCATTGATGGTCAGGGCCACCGGCGCCTGCAGGTGCTCGGCCAGACGCGCCAGGCTGGCACCGGCGGCCAACGCACCGCCACCGGCCAGGATCAGCGGACGCTTCGCCTTGGCCAGACGCTCGGCCATGCGCGCCACGGCCTGCGGCGCAGCACCGGCGCGGCAGCTGCGTACCGGACGGCCGGGCAGCAAGTGATCGGCCGGCTCGACCAGTACGTCCAGCGGAATCTCGATGTGCACCGGGCGCGGGCGGGCGCCGTCGAACACGGCAAACGCCCGGGCCAGCACTTGCGGCAGGTCGTCGGCACTCATCAGGGTCTGGGAGAACGCCGCCACGCCCGAGACCAAGGCCGCCTGGTTGGGTAGTTCATGCAGCTTGCCACGGCCACCGCCCAGTTGATCGCGAGACTGCACGCTGGAAATCACCAGCATCGGAATCGAATCGGCGTAGGCCTGGCCCATGGCGGTGGTGATGTTGGTCATCCCCGGGCCGGTGATGATGAAGCACACGCCGGGTTTTGCGCGGGTGCGCGCATAACCATCAGCCATGAAGCCGGCACCTTGCTCATGACGCGGGGTAATGTGCCGGATGGTCGAACCGGCCAAGCCGCGATAGAGTTCGACGGTATGCACGCCGGGGATCCCGAACACATGGTCGACGCCATAGCCTTCAAGGAGTTTGACCAGTACTTCGCCGCAAGTTGCCATCACCTTCACCTTGGATCTTGTTGGAATCTGCGCCCATTGGACCCAAGGTGTGGCTACCGCGACAATGCAAAAAAACACATACTAGCCATGTCTTGAGAACATGGCTCAGCATGATGAAACGATTACCTCCCCTGCCCGCCCTGCACACCTTTCTGGTCACGGCGCAACACTGCAACTTCACCCGCGCGGCGCAACAGCTGCACATCACCCAGGGTGCGGTCAGCCGCCAGATCGCCGGCCTTGAGGAGCACCTGGGCTACCCGCTGTTCCAGCGCCAGGCACGTGGCCTGAGCCTGACCCGCGAAGGCCAGGACTGGCTGCCCCGGGTGCAGCAGGTCTTCGCCCTGATCGAACAAGGCGTACGCGAAGTGGGTGGGCGCAGCGCCACCTTGCAGCTCAAGGCCCCCACCTGCGTGATGCGCTGGCTGCTGCCGCGCCTGATGGAATGGCAGGCGCTGCGCCCGGACATCCCGGTGGAGCTGACCACCACCGTGCAGCATGGCGTCGACTTTCGCCGCGAAGGCTTCGACGCCGCCGTGGTCTACGGCAGCTTGCCGAACCATGGGCTGCGAGTGCGCAAACTGTTCGACGAGCAACTGACCCCGGTGTGTGCGCCGTCATTGCTCAAAGGGCCGTTGCCGTTGGCCCAGGTCGGCGACCTGGCGCGCCATATGCTGCTGCATCCGTCGCGCGACGAGCATGACTGGCAGCTATGGTTGCAGGCGGCGGGGGCAACCCTCGATCCTCAAGGGCCCCGACAGCATTTCGAGACACTGGACATGGCCATGGCCATGGCGTCGCAAGGAACCGGGGTAGCGATCGGCGATTGGGCGCTGATTGGCGATGACCTGCGCGGCGGGCGGCTGTGCATGCCGTTTGCGCTGAAGGTGCTGACGGGCAAAGGCTATTACCTGGTCAGTCAGGCCAAGAGCTTGCCGGCAGGACTGGTGGAACTGGTGGATTGGCTGGAGAGCCGTGCCCACCAGTGAGGGCCCTTTCGCGGGTACCCGTACCCACAGCAATAGCGTTTAACCGCGAAAGGAATGACTCAGTAGCCGACGGTGAAGCGCGCCCGCGAATGCGCCGGTTTCTCCAGCTCATCGATCAGCGCAATTGCGTAGTCGGCAAAGGTGATCCAGCTCTTGCCGTCGGCACCGATCAACAGATGCTCCGTGCCCAACCTGTAGTGCCCGCTGCGCTCGCCTTCAACGAACTCAGCCGACGGAGATAGGAAGGTCCAGTCCAGATCTTGCTCCTGGCGCAGGGTGTCGAGAAAGCGCGCCCCGGCACTGGCTTCGGCCTTGTACGCCTGCGGAAAATCCGCGCTGTCGATCACCCGTTGCCCCGAAGGCAGCAGCAGGCTGCCAGCGCCGCCCACCACCAGCAGGCGCTTGACCCCGGCGCGCTTGAGCGGATCGAGGATGGCCGGCGCTTCCAGGGTGGAAAAATGCGCAGCACTCAACACGGCGTCGACACCCGCGACAGCCGCTTGCAAGGCGGCGCCGTCCTTGGCATCCAGCGCCTTGACGGTGACTCCGTCGCGCCCCTGCAAGCGCGACGGATCACGGGCGATGGCCACGACCTGGTGGCCACGGCGCAAGGCTTCTTCCAGCAACTGGCTGCCGGCGCGGCCGGTGGCACCGATGATTGCAATCTTGCTCATTGGAAACACTCCATCAGTTGAAAAGGATTCACCACTTCATTTCACCCTTGGCGACCTTGGCCCCCAGCTCCAGCGAGCTTTCATCGGCCAGCTTCGGGTAGCGCTGCTTCATCGCCGCGATCAGCCCGGTGGCATCGCGCGCCTTGGCCGTCTCGGCATCGAAATCGCGTATATAGCGGGCGGTGAAGCGCACGGCGTCCAGCGAGCGGCTGCTCTGGCCCAGGTAATGACCGGGAATCACCGTACGCGGCGCCAGCTGTTCGATGCGCTGCAACGTGGCGAGCCAATCGGCATGTGAGGCGGCCGACTGGGTGTCGGCCATCCACACATGGATATGTTCGGAAACCACCACGCCCCCGACCACGGCCTTGATCGACGGAATCCAGACGAAGCTGCGCTCCGGCTGCGGGCCCTCCAGGCCAACCACTTGCAGTGTCTGACCCTCCAGATCCAGGCGATTGCCGTCGAGTACCTGTGGGACGATCAGCCGCGCCGGTTTGTCCGCGCCCATCTGCGGGCCCCAGTAAGCCAGTTTGTCGGTCATGGTCTGACGGATATGGCTGACGGTCGCGGCAGAAGCGACGACCTTGGCGCGAGGGAACGCCTGGGTCAGGGTATCCAGCCCGAAGTAATAGTCCGGGTCACCATGGCTGATGTAGATCGTGGTCAGCTGTTTGCCGCTAGCCCGCAGGCGCTCGACGAGCTGCTCGGCCTGGGCCTTGCCGAACTGGGCGTCGACCAGGATCGCGTGCTTTTCGCCGCTCACGATCACTGAGCTGACCGGAAAAATAGCCTCATGGCCCGGGTTGTAGACGTCCAGGCGCAGGGGCTCGGCCGCCAGCGCCGACCCGGTGAGGGCTGCACAGGCCAGCAGCAGCGTGCGTAAAGGGGTGAACAGCGACATGGGAAATACCTGTCAGAAGAACGATGGCCAACAGCTTAGTTGCCAAATCCATGACAAAAAATGCGATGCTCAGACATAGTTTGTTTCTGAAATCGGGCAAATCATGGACCGTCTGAACGCCATGCGCGTCTTCGTCACCGTCGTCGATCTGGGCAGCCAGTCGGCTGCGGCGGATCACCTGCAACTGTCGCGGCCCGTGGTTTCGCGCTACCTGGCGGAGCTGGAGGACTGGGTCGGCGCCCGGTTGATGCAGCGCACCACGCGCAAACTGAGCTTGACCGCTGCTGGCCAACAGACCCTGCCGCGCTGCCGTCAGCTGCTTGAACTGGCGGGGGATCTGCAAAGCGCCGTGCGTCAGCCCGACGATGCCCCGCGCGGCGAGCTGCGCATCAGCGTCAGCACCTCGTTCGGCCAGGCGCAACTGGTGGATGCCGTGGCGGAATATGTACGCTGCTATCCCGCGGTGAAGGTCGAGCTTCAGATGCTCGATCGCACGGTGAACCTGGTCGACGAACGCATCGACCTGGCGATCCGTACCAGCAACGACCTTGACTCGAACCTGATCGCCCGCCGCTTGACCGTGTGTCGCTCGGTGATCTGCGCAGCCCCGGCTTACCTGCGCGAACACGGCACACCGCAGCGGGTCGAGGAGCTGAGCCAGCACAACTGCCTGACCCATGCCTACTTCGGCCATGGCCTCTGGCATTTCGACGTGGAGGGTCAGCCCGTCGCCGTGCCGGTGCAGGGAAACATCAGTGCGAACGAAGCCATGACCCTGCAGAAAGCCGCCCTGGCCGGCGCTGGCATTGCCATGCTGCCCACCTACCAGGCCGCTGCTGCGCTGCGCAGTGGCGAACTGGCGCGCCTGCTGCCCGAAGCGCGTCCGCGAGAGCTGAATCTGAATGCGGTGTACACGTCGCGCAAGCACATGCCGGCGACCTTGCGCAGCATGCTCGACTTCCTTGCGCAGCGCTTCAAGGATGAGCCCGAGTGGGACCGTGAGATGGGGTTCTAGCGCGGGAGGCAACGACAACGAGCGCCGTCCGTTGAGTGGACGGCGCCCCGCCGATCACTCCTCGACGCTCATGTATTCCTTGGCCCAGCGGATGTAGTCCTCGGGCTGGGTGTAGGTGTGCGAGAGTTCGGTGGCGTTGAGGTTATCCGACTTGTTCTGCTGACCGCGCTGCAGGCGCAGGCAGTCGTAGGTGGCCTTGATCGCGGCGAAGTACGCCGCGTGGCCATCGACCACGATACGCACGCCCAGACGCGCCAGACGCGCGTCATCGCGCAGGTTCGGGTTGGCGTAGGTAACCAGCATCAGCGGTACGGTCAGGTGCTCGGCGATCTGCTCCAGCTGCTCGAAGTCCTTCACCCCAACCATGCAGATACCGTCGGCGCCGGCTTTCTGGTAGCTCTGGGTACGCACGATGATTTCTTCGGTGGTGAGCACGCCGGCATTGGTCCGGGCAATGATCGCCAGAGATGAATCGACACGCGCTTCAAGCGCCGCGCGGATCTTGCCGACGCCCTCTTCGACCGGGATCAGGTCGGTGGACTTGCGCCCGAACTGGGCGGGCAACAGGGTGTCTTCGATGGTCAGCGCCGCCACACCGGCGCGCTCGAGTTCGATGACCGTGCGCATCACGTTGAGCGCATTGCCATAACCGTGGTCGGCATCGGCCAGCACCGGCAACTGCGCCACACGGCCAATGCGCGTGGCCTGCTCGACGAACTCGCTGAGGGTGATCAGGGCGAAGTCCGGGGCTGCCAGCACCTGCAACGAAGCGACCGAACCGCCCAGAATGCCGACTTCAAAACCGAGGTCGGCGGCGATGCGGGCCGACATCGGGTCGAATACCGAGGCGGTGTGATAACAGGATCCTGAAGCGAGCAGCTCGCGGAAGGCAAAACGCAGATCTTGATGGGAAGCCTTGGGCATGATCACTCCGCAAATAAGTTGAAATTTGAACGGTAACTACCGACCCCTGTAATCGGGTCTACCTGACCTGTTCCAACCGTCGCCATCTGGGCGGTCATGCTCGACATGCAGGCAGAGGAATAAAAGGTGTGGGAGACAGCGGCGCGAAAACCTGCGGCATAATGTTGCACCAAGCTGGTGCAAGCCCCCGGTTTTCAGCCTCTGTGGCATACCAACGATATCACGCAGCCATGCAGCACTGGATGAATGCGCCAATGCCGATCTTGCATAGGCGATGCCTATACTACATAGGAAGCTACCTAACTCAGGTTACAATTCGCCCGCCTCATCGCCCATTGCCAAGGTAAAACCGTGACTGCCGCCCTCCCCCCAAACGTATTGCGCAACGTGCTCACGGCCCTGATGCTGGCCATCTTCCTCGGTGCGCTCGACCAGACCATCGTCGCCGTGTCGCTGCCGGCGATCTCCAGCCAGTTCAACGATGTCGGCCTGCTGGCCTGGGTGATCTCCGGCTACATGGTGGCGATGACCGTGGCCGTGCCGATCTACGGCAAGCTGGGTGACCTGTATGGGCGGCGGCGGATGATCCTGACCGGCATCAGCCTGTTCACCCTGGCCTCGATTGCCTGCGCGCTGGCTCAGGACATGCCGCAACTGGTCATGGCGCGTGTGCTGCAGGGCATCGGTGCGGGCGGCATGGTGTCGGTGAGCCAGGCGATCATCGGCGACTTCGTGCCGCCGCGTGAGCGGGGGCGCTATCAGGGCTATTTCAGCAGCATGTACGCGGTGGCCAGTGTCGCCGGGCCGGTGCTCGGCGGCTGGCTGACCGAGTACTTGTCGTGGCGCTGGGTGTTCTGGGTCAACCTGCCTCTGGGGTTGCTGGCGCTGTGGGCGATCCACCGCGCACTCGGCGACATGCCGGTCAAGCGCCGCGCCGCGCGGGTCGATTACCTCGGCGCGGTGCTGCTGATCTTCGGCCTGGGCAGCCTGCTGCTGAGCATCACCCTGGTCGGCCAGGGCCAGGCCTGGTCAGCGCCACCGGTGCTGGTGCTGTTCGCCTGCGCGGTGCTGGGCCTGGCGCTGTTCATCGCCCACGAACGCCACTGCAACGAGCCTCTGCTGCCGCTCGAGCTGTTCGGCAACCGGGTGGCCGTGCTGTGCTGGGGGGTGATTTTCTTCGCCAGCTTCCAGTCCATCTCGCTGACCATGCTCATGCCCTTGCGCTACCAGGGCATCACCGGTGCCGGTGCCGACAGCGCGGCACTGCACCTGCTGCCGCTGGTCATGGGTCTGCCGATCGGCGCGTTCACCGGTGGGCGGATGACCAGCCTGACCGGTCGCTACAAACCGCAGATCCTGGCCGGCGCGTTGCTGATGCCGCTGGCGATTTTCGCCATGGCCCTGACGCCACCCCAGTCGGCGCTGCTCAGCGCCGCGTTCATGCTGCTGACAGGCATCGCCTGCGGCTTGCAGTTCCCGACCTCGCTGGTGGGCGCCCAGAGTGCGGTGGAGATCAAGGACATCGGTGTCGCGACCAGCACCACCAACCTGTTCCGCTCGCTCGGCGGGGCCATGGGCGTGGCGTGCATGTCCAGCCTGCTGCTGGCGCTGCTGCATCAAGTCGGGTTCGAATTATTGGGTAATCCGTTGCTGGGCAGCTTGAAGGCCGGTGAAGCGGACCCGCTGACGCAGGCGCGGTTGCTGGAGACGTTCCGTCATCTTTTGCTGGGGAGTGCTGGGGTAGCGCTGTTGGGATTGCTGGCGGCCCTGGCCCTGCCGGATCGCCAGTTGCGCGGACGCTGAGGCGGGGGCGGACGAACGCCCCCGTTAATGCCCCCTTAATACCAAGGGAAAACACTCCCTCACAATCCTTAACAAAGTGTTATTTGCGCAGAGCCGGGCTCAAGCGCAGCATATCCAGCCCGGTGTCGACCCATAGTTCGACATCGCGCAGCAGATCGAAACTGTCCGGCAGCAGCAACCAACGCCCGATCAGGCCATCGACGTAGGCGAACATGGCTACCGCGGCGCGCTCGACATCCAGCTCGCTCGGCAACTGCTCACGGCGAACTGCATTGGCCAACGCCAGGGTGATGCCCTGATGGCAATCCAGTACCGCGCCCTGGCGCTGCTGGCGAATTTCACACATGTCATCGGTGAACTCGCACTTGTGAT
>RCUM01000966.1_pt1 | contig 13036 bp, 25 predicted proteins | sample 2166141 | NCBI WGS metagenome assembly RCUM01 (sample SAMN09932756, study PRJNA488358) | compost metagenome | isolation source: compost soil in crotonic acid-enriched | place: Germany: Experimental Botanical Garden
AACGGCGGCGCATGGTGAGTGGAACGGTGTCGAGCAGACTGCTGACCTTGGCGGCGATGCGCGTCAGGGCGAACGTTGCAAACTCGGTCGGAACCTGATGGCGCTCGGCGATCCGGTTCTCTCGCTCGGCCTTGTCGGCCTGCTCCTTTGTGAGTCGCCACCGTTGGAAGTCCAACTGATCCTCATCCATGTCTTGAGGATCCGTTGGTTGGTGTTTTTGGATCGCGTGCTTGATCCGGTTATCCACAACCGATTGAGCATCAAAATAGACGTTGCGCCCAATCTTCTTAATCGGCTTAACACCCCACTTATCAAAGGCTTGAACCGAGATCCCCAGGCTTGCAGCCATGTCGGATTTTTTCAGCCAGCCAGGCGCAGGGCGATCCTTGTCTGATGGCTCTGACATGAAAACAACAACCTCACTTCTTGGGGTTTCATATATAGTGAAAAGCCGCGCCCCGTCCGACCCGTCAGGCCTGGGGGTGGCTGGGAGTACCTTTACCCTGGGGGGTGGCATGGGGGTGCCGCCCGCTGCTGCTAATGGGCATTGCTGCAGGACGCTAGCATTGGGCGGCGTAACATAACTGATTGGCTATGGCTTGCGGGGTGGCGGACGGCGATAGACCAAATGAATAGAAGCGCTCTCCAACTCCTTGACTCTGACCTCAAGCCTGAGCACGCGTCGGAGTAGACGGTGCAAACAAAACAACTGCACACCACATGCAATCAACAAGATGACAGCTTCCATTCGCTCGCTCCTTCTCACAAAGACATGGACTCCACCAGGTCGGTTCCCCTCCCTCGCTGTCCGTTGAGGTTAAGGAGCCCATGTCTTTGTGTAGGTGAGGCGCTGGCATCACGGTCGAGCCCAAAGGGCCAATCGTATCTGATGCTGCTTGGTCGCCGGTCAGTCAGCGCCTCGGTACTCATTGCTTGATGCACTCGCGCACATCAGTGATCCAGTTCGTCAGCTCAGCCTGGGCATCAGGTGGCAGATGCGCCCACCCATCAGGGCTGGCCATCCACACCAGCCGGGGCGTTGTGATGTAGCAGTTGGCTTTCGGTGCTGGCGTTGGGGTCGTACACCCCAGCAGCAGGACCGAACATGCCAGCAAAAGCAGTTGCGGGAGCTGCTTTCGCCTGCTCCCGCCTTTCGTCCTGCCTGTCATAGTAAGCGGCCTCACGGGAGGCGTTGAGCTGCTCGGCTACCAGCAGGGCGAGCCGGGTCAGCCCGGTTATCACGACCGGTTCCATTCTTTGCGCTTCCCCAGTTGGCGGCCAGCACATCCAGCACTACCAGCACCGGACGGGGCAGCTTCTCCCACCACGCCTGCGGGATGGCGGCTCGCAGTTGCGACCACACCACCAGACAGACACCCACCACAGCCACCCAGGCTGCGGCCTTCTCGCCGAACACCTGCAGGAGCAGTTCGGCCACACTCAATCCATCCACTTGCACCTCACGCCATATCAATGCCGAGCAGGAGCAGCTCGGCACTGTAGGGCTGCAGCCCGTTCTCGTGCCTGATGATGGACTCGACAAGCAAGAGCATCACCGCCCTGTCGGCGATGTTGATGGGGGTGTCAGGCATGACGCCCAACGCTTTTGCCACCTGGGCGATATAGGCAGAAGTCACGTTCTCGCTGGGCGGCGCCCAACGGTTGATGACTTCCCGCACCGTGTCGATCCCGGGGCCACCGACACCAGGCAGGCCATCCCGCTTGGTGTAGTTCTTGAGCACCCGAGCCATTGCCCGGATGCCGTACTCTGGACTGATAAACCGGCAGAACCGGCCATCAGTCGGCTTGTCCTTGTCCAACCCTTGCCACGGGTTTGATGCGTGGTAGTCGATATTGCCCGGGTTGTTGTTGCGCAGGCCGCGCAGCTCATGGAACAGCTTTGCCATCAATCCTCCTCTTTGCGCCGGCGGCGCTTATCGAAATAGACGTAAATGTCGAAGAAAAGGCGGCCAAAAATAGCCACCAAGCCGCCAACGCCAACGACAGCATTCATGGCGCTGGGTTCGGGGAGAGGGATGGAAAGAGCCTTTTCAGCGGCTTGCACCAAGCCAGACCAGAGACTTAGGAAGAACCCACCGCCGTAGGCGATGCACTGGCCTGTGTGACGGCGGAGTAATTCGAACATAAAGCACCATAAAAAAAGGCCCATCAGCGAGATGGGCCTTGGGGGCTCTGGGATAAAGAGCACTGGGACAGGGTTGGCGGCTGCAACTACACCACCATGACGAGAAAGGTACAGCCGAGGGCCACTAAACGCAACACTATCTGTCACATATTTCTACTAACTGTAGCTTTTGTGACTTGAATCACCATTACACGCTGAGGTGAAAAGCGAAATGTAATGGTAAAAAAGGCGGTTGCCTTCTCTTCTCTGGTGAAGGCAAAAAATCGCCTGTAGGCTGCGCCCTGTCTCGCATAGCGCGGCCTGTCAACAAACATTGGATCTAGGGATGGTCTAAGGCTGGTCGCGCTCAATTTCGGCAGCAGGAGTCCTCTAGGATGCTGAACCTGTTTGAAGCTTTATATTCCCTCCAATCAGTCCGTCACCCTGATGAACTCGCGGCCAAAGTGACGCACATAGTCAGGGGGCTGGGCTTTGACTATTACCGCCTAGCCATCATCATCCCGTTGAGTCACCAGAGGCCGCTGATTCGTATCTTCAACAGCTGTCCACCTGAATGGATTGACCGCTATAACCGCCTCAACCTCATCGCTGTTGATCCCGTTGTCGCAGCCGCTCAGGTACAGCTCACCCCCATTCGCTGGGCAGAGCTACGGGCAGATGAGCAGGCCATGACGGTGATGGATGAGGCGGCAGGGTTCGGGCTGCGCTCTGGCGTCTCCTACCCCCTGCATGGGCCCCGGGGTGAGCGCGGGGTGATCAGCTTCATCACCGAGAAGCACAATCCAGGGCTCTATATCGAAAAGGCGGGCGAACTTGCGATGGTCGTGCCGTTCGTGCTCGAGGCCGTGCTAAGGCTGTGTCGGCCAAACGACAGGCGCACCCTCAACGGTGCCGAGCGCGAATGTCTGTTTTGGGTCAGTGAAGGGAAAAGATCTGAGGAAATAGGGATCATCATGGAGATCCAGGAGCGCACCGTGAACTACCACCTCAAACAGGCCTGCAGGAAACTAGGGGCGGCAAACAGGCTTCAGGCAGTAGCGAGAGCAGTGCAGTCTCGCGAGGTGGCTATCAGCCTGGACAAAACAACGGTGATCGACCATCAGGGTGGCTAATCCGGTGCCTCGGCCAAACGCAACGCCGCCTCATTGACCAATTGACGCAGGTCATGGGGTATCGCCTCGAGGGCCGCCTGCAGCATGTCGCTGAGCTCTTTGTTTGAGAGGTTAATCGGGTTGTCGGCGGGGAGGCCGAGGTGAGACGCTTCAATCATGGCTACAGCTCCATGGAGGCCATGGCTTGATGATAGCCGGGTATCAAAAAGCCCGCAGATGCGGGCTAATATTCGGGCTGCGAGCCTTTCTTCAAAGCGTGCGTGACCACGTAGCGTTGGCGGGGTGACAGCTCAAGATGTTCAACCGCCAGCGTCAGCGAGCGCACCGTGGCGTCAAGCTGGCCGGCAAGGATGCCATCCTCGAAATCCTCGTCAAAGCGGCGGCCCTTTATCTCCATGATGATGGTCACACGCGCTTCCAGCAGCGCCTGGGCCAGGTTGTCAGCGGGCGATGGCACCCCCGGCGTCTCTTCCGGCATGCCATCCCAATACGCCTGATCCTCTGGCGTCATCATGTCGTCTTCTGTTTCCATGCCCTTTTCCCTCAACGTTGATCCAGTAGGCAGACCTTTATCTTGTATCAGGTCACGCTCACTCACGGTAAATGATGGGTGAATCGGGGATGGAAAGAATGACTCCCCTGCCCCCATGGCCACGCCAGCTTTGCCATCTTTCATCCCGTTATTCCTCGATCAGTTGGTCTTACGCTCATAGATGACGCCAGGGGCCAAAATGCACTGGTTCTCGGTGAGCTGGGACAGGTCGAAACCATCCTCACCGTTATCCTCGGCAATGCTGTGAAACTCGTAGCGATGACCGCGATCATCGACAAACCAGCGGGGCATCCGGCGACCGCCGATGGTGGCGGATAGTGGGCCGTTCTCGACAATTCTTGGCATCCGTTTTTCCTCTATCTCTTGGCTTCCAACCGGGCGGCCATCGCTTCAAGGCGCTTGGCAACCAATTTAGACTCGGCGACCTTGACCAGATCCCACTCGCCATTGGCATCATTGCACAGCTCGGTTGACTCCAAATCCATCAGCCAACCAGCGGCATGGCGCAGCATGAATACCCTGGCGGCCCTCCGTTCCTCACTCAAAGCCATGCCGTTTTTCCTTTAACTCAGGCTGCTGCGGCCGTGGTGCTCTTGGTGTACTCGCGCAGACCATCACGGACGGCCTGAATGATGCGGCACAGGTAGGTGTAATCAGGGTTATCAACCATCGGTAAGTCGTACCACCACTCATCGCCTACGACAGCAGCCATCAGGTCTGGATTGCTGCAATATGAATTGGTGATTTCAATCCCCTCGGCATCACCCCATAACTCACGGGCGCGCTCTTTATCAAACTCACCCCACTTGCGGCGCTGGATGATATGACCCCTGACAAAGTTGGTCAGCGCTTCCCCCTCGGCCATCACTTCCTCTCGGATTGAACTCAGGTTCTTGGCCAGGTAATGGTCATCACAGGAGATAAAGAACGCCTCCACACTGCGTCCACCCATTGCGCCCCATGCCGCCGTCCAGCTTGCGTCAAAGCACTTGATGGTGATGCTTCCACGGCCTGGTTCGTGGTTCTCCAGGTAAACGGTGATCGGGTCGAGATTTTTAAGCTCGGTCAGCGCCAGCTTGGTTGTTTGAGACACTGCAACTTTCATCGCGTTTTTCCTCTAACTTGGGCCGGTTCCCCGGCCCGTTCTGCCATTACAACCAGGAGTGATGTTCCGGTGCCGATACTTCTGTCATCTTGCACAGCTCCTTGGCGGTGTCGATGATGGCGTCCTTGTTGCAGCGCATGTTCTCGTCATACCCCATGCACTTGCCCTCCCACTTGTGAACCATGTTGCGGCTCAGATCATTACGGTGCTGATAAAGCCGCTCGCAAGCCTCCTCCATATCCACACCCGCATCGCGGGCCTTCTGCCCCCACAGGGCCAGCGCCTTGAGGCCAACAACGTGATAGGTGATCCAGCTATCGCGCTGGTCTCGCATGTTCATGTCTGGCGAAATGATGTAGGGCTTCCAGCTGGCCGCCTCTCCCACCTGGTTGAAGAACGCGACAGCAGCGGCAATCTGCTCGGCATTCGGGGCCACCTTCTTGCTGGTTCCCATGTAGATGTGGAACGCCTCCACAGCGGCCTTGAACGGGAACATATTGGGATTGTCACCCGAGCAGCTGGCCTTCTGCCACTCGATACGGTTCACCCATGGCCGCACCTTGCCAACCGCCTCGGCGATAGCCTGCGCCACCTCATCGCGGTGGTCATAGGCCATGCTCAGCCCCTTGCTCACCGTCTTGGCGTTGAGGTTGATGTCGGTGAACGCCTGCTGACGGGCGGCCAAATCCATATTCACATAGAGCTGGAGCGGCACCGAGCTTTCACGCAGCTCACCGTCCTCACCGAGCGCATTCATGATGCCAGTGGCACGGTGCTGGCCATCGAGCAGTTTGATCACCGCATCCATCGGCAGGGACAGGGTGCCAACCATGGATCCTGGCACATGCTCCTCAAACTCCGGGGCAGATTCGATGTTACCGACCAGGGATGGGATAACCCAACTGCCAGGGTTCTGCTTGATGTAGGCGGCCAGCTTCTTGGCACGGCCCATATCCACATCGCGCTGGGAGCGGTCGAGCACCTGGGCGGCATTGTCGATGGCCAGCAGTCGGCGAAGTACCGCGAACGGGGCGACGACCATGAAATACTGACGGCCAGCTTGCATGCCGCGGGCGGCCGGAAATTTAAAGACATGTTCCATTGTGGATCTCTCTTGTTTTTGGTCTCATACCTTGTCGAGGGTTTATCTTGTTCCCTCGACCGCCGGGCGGGTTCGTTGGTAGCGGGCCGCCCGGCACCTATTTACGGCAGCTTATCGGCCGCCGCCTCTGCCGCTGTCGCGGCTTTAACCTTCTCTTCGACCTCTTTGATACGGCGTACCATCCGCGATACCGCAGGAGGGGTTACCCCGTACATGGCCGCCGCTTCTCGTTGCGACAAGCCGCCGACCAGGTGATCTATGGCCGCCTCAACCGTTGGCCCGCTCTGGGTGCTGGTCAGCTCCAGTAGGGCCCTGATGTATTCCTCTCGCATTCGTCACCATCGCTTGTTATGGGCCGCTCACGCGGCCAACTCGGTTGCGACGAAGGATAACATGGAGCGCAAAGCCCGCTCATCGGCATAGTGGGCTGGGATCTCCTCCTTGATGCGGGTCGGCAGGTAGACATTGCCAGACCAACTGAAAGACCCGTCGCCATTTACCAGCAGAGAGAACATCGGCTCGCAATCATTATCAGCCTCGAACACATCCAGGGATGGGCCGTTGTCGCTCTCCCAAACATCCAGTGCGATGCCACGGGTGGCGGCGAACTTAATGGTGGTTTTGGTGAGTGCGAACATCGTTAATACCTCTTCTCTCTTCGGGGCCCATCCCCGTCCGACCCCTTAAAGATAACACTTTTCTGTTATCTTGCAATAACAGTTTTCTGTTATTTTTGATTTTTTATATGGCGACCTCAAACGCACGCCGGATCACCTCTGGTCTAACGTCCAGGTATGGCCACACATGATCCGGCTCGGCATGACCGAGCAGCAGCTGCACCAGCTCGACCTTGCCGGTCGTGGCTAGCACCTTGGCCGCCAGCGTTCGGCGGCCTGAGTGGCTGGATCCGCCCTTGACACCCGCCTGCCGGTATAGCCTGCTCATCAACTGCTGGAGCGCATCACAGCACCGGTACTCGACCAGCCCGCCCTGTAGCTGGCGAACCTTGCGGGCCAGCTCGAAGGCTCGCCCCTTATGGGTCAGCACAAGGCGCTCATCAGGGCGAAATCCTCGGTACTCGGGATCGGATGACAGACCCCAGCCACGTTCGCGGCGGTAGGCGAGCCGCCCCTCGACGGCGGCGATGGTCTTGGGGTGGGTCAGGTAGATGGTGCGGGGCCTGCTGTGCTTCGTGATAGCGGCCCGCAGATAGACCTCCTCGCGCATCTGGCCGGATGGGTGCAGCAGGGCGCGGATCTCGATGCTGGCCAGCTCGGTGACGCGCACCCCGGTTGAATGGGTGAGCCATAGCAACATCACATCACGGATGGGCTGGCGGCCTGTTATCGAGGCAACACGGATCACATGGCGAAGCTGTCCAGGGCGAAGGGCGGCGGCATGACTGGCGGCGGGCTTGGGATGGTAGTACATGGGGGCTCTCTCTGTTTAGTGCCGGTTTTCGGCGGTGGACTGAGAAAGAAGGAAAAGGGCCTCCTGGTGATCATACCAGCAGGCCCTGAGCGGTGTTCACGGAAAGTTAGGCGGCGGCCTCTTCCAGCTTTGCCAGTTCGGCGGCGACTGTTTCAGACACCTGCTGGAACCTGAATGCTGCGCGGGTCAGGTCAGTCTTGGCTTGACGCAGGAACATGGCCTTTTCTTCGTCTGACTGGGAGGTGTAATACTCACCAGCCAACGCAGAGGCGGCCGCCTTGTACTCTTCGGATAAGGTGGCATGCAGGCCAAGCCCCAGCAAAATAAACGTCCAATCTTCTTTTTTCATGTTGTGAATCCTCACGGAAAGTTCTTGAAGGGGACGACATTCTCAAGCTCTCGCCGAACCCCGCCAGCAGCCTTGAAGTCGTCCCATTCCTTGGCATGCCCTGGGCAATAATGCACATCCGGCGCGGCCTCGGCGGCACAGTGATCGCACAGGGGGCGATCACATGTCTTGCCTTCCCCCACTGGGTAGTCACACAAGAACCCGGACACCCCACCACAGCAACCGCAATGGGGGCCAAGGTTGCCGCAGACATGCCCCATCGGCTGGCCGTCTTTGTTGCGCAGGAGGTAGCAAGGCATGATTACCGGCCCCACAGGCAGACCGGCCCCTCTTCGGTGTCATGGATAGACAGGGTGATCCATCCCTGCCCCAGAGGCGGCTCTGGGCACCAGGAAGAGCAATCCCCCTCATTGGCCTCCATATACGCCTCGACCACTTCGAGCGGGCCTTCGTCATACATCATCGACCAATCGATCTCAGTGATGCCCAGCGTGACCAGGTACGCTCTGAACTGCGCATCCGTTCGCTCATCATCACAAGGGGCTATGGCGGGGTGAGTCCAGAACCCGAGCTGATCGCGCTCGACTGGAGCGGCGGTGATTGCGGTTTGCTGTGTCATGTCGTGATTCCCCTTACCTTTCTGGCTCATCAAGGCGTTGTGGTCTGATAACGCCAGCTGTCATCTCGTTCCACCTGTCAACGGTGGCGTGTCCGGTCAAATCACTGTGAAGCGGGGTGAACTCCATCCCACACCGCGAGATAACCCTGTAGCTATCACACCATTGGAGTTGCGGGCGCTCGCCGCATAATGGGCAGCTATTAAGCTGCCGAGAGAATGCCTTTTGTGTGTGCATCGTGATTTCCTCTTTCAAGCAGTGGGAACGCGGCGGGACTCCCGCAGCTTCTTGCGGCCGCTGGTTCTGGCCATGGCCACGCCAGCGATCAACCTGGTGGTTTGCTTTAACTCGCCGGTGGCATGGTGCAGCCCCAGCTTGCTGACCACAGCATGTTCAGCCCGGGTAACCAGCATCAGGTTTTCCGGTGCGCAATTGGTCGGGTCATTGTCGCAGAACCAGATCACATGACTCGGCGGGATGGGGCCGTGCTCGCGCTCCCATACCACCCGGTGCTTGAGATCCCAGCTCGCCGGCTCGGCGACCTTGATCTCGATATACCCATCGACGGTGACCCGCTCGCTGCCCACTGGGCGATGATTAACCGGCACCCCCCCTTTCTTGAAGCGAGTAAGGGCTGATCTCCCGCCCGGGTCGTACCCCTTTAGACCGGCATTCCATGGAGCGGCCCCCTTGGCAAACTGGCCGGTTCGGCCGCTCTTGATGCCGTGATTTTTGATAAAGGCCCGGAACTGGGCCTCAGTTATCGTGGTGGCAAACTCGGCATTGAACAGCGGGGTGAACTCAGCGATCGTCAGCTCCTGGTACTTGCGTTCAACCCACTCCCGTTGCGGCGGGGTGAGCAGCCGCAGCTGGCCCTTGCGGTTGCCCGGCTCGCGGCCACAGGTAAAGCCGTTGTTCTTGAGGCAGGCCCGGATCTGGCTCTGCGTCTTGTCGGTTCCGAACATGAAGTTGAACATCGAGGTGGTATCTTCCAGGCTGCACTCTTTGAAGGTCTCGGCCAGAAAGTTGAGCTGCTCGGTGGTGTAGACAAAACGGCTCATGGTTTGGCCTCCAGCATCGATGGCAGCCGGTTCCCCAGTTGCAGGTCTCGCACAGCGATCTGCGCATCGAGGGCCAGGCGAGCGTTGTTGACAATCTGGCTCGATACGGCGGTGATGGCCTTGCTTCTGGCAATCTCATCCTTGAGCTTCTCTGAATCAAGGCTCTCATCGCCGAGGCGCTCAAGCTGGGCAAAGAGGTGATTATTCAGGTCAGTGAGTTTGTTTTTCATGCTGTGTCGTCCCTAACTCAAATGGTATCGCCGAGGCGGTGAAGGGGGGCGGTCTGCTGCCACCAGGTCGCCACCGTGGCGGCCTCACTGGCGCAGCCATCGGCGCACAGCAGCCAATAGAGCTGGCGAATGCCACCCAACGCCAGCAGCTCCCGCACCGCATCCCGCGATTGCCGGGCCTCACCCCCGGCGCTGTCGAACTCGCGGCGGCAGGCATCAAACTGCATCATCAGCCGATGGCGGGGCGGTTGTTCGGCCAGCGCGGGCGGGCCTGCCATGTCGTCATCCAGGGGTTCTTCAAGCTGGCGCATCTGTCACCCCATCACGCTGCTTGTTCACTGGCGTAGCCGTTGAAATCAACGGGAACCATGTCCGATTCATGCACGATCCCGCCCTGCAAGCTGTTGACCTTGAACAGCCAGTTATGGGCAAACTCCTGCACCTCCTTAGTCGGCTTCAATCCCGGTTTCGGAGAAGCGGCAAACATGGTCCCGCTCTCTTCGCTGTAGGTGAACAGCGCACCGCGGCCGGACTGGTGCATATAGAGCAGGGAGCGGGATTCGAAAGTGGTGCCATCAGGGCGCTGGAATTTGGTCTTCTGGGGCCAGATGATCAGGTGGTGCTCGCCGTTGTGATAGAGGCCGCTGCCGGTATCGTGGGCCAGCTGGCGCTGGAGCAAGTCGATCTTGGTGTGAGCCTCGATGGTCTGACGCTGGGCGGTGGTCAGGTCATGGCGGGCCTTGCTGTTATCCCGCTCCAGTTGGCTGATACGGGCATCCTTCTCGGTGTTGCCACTCTTCAGGCGCTTGTTCTGCTCCTTGAGCTTGTCGATGCCATTCACGCCACCATAGGTGGCGATCACCTGCTGCAACTGGTTGAGCTGCTCCTGCAAGCGGGTCTTTTCAACCAGCAGTGCCCCCACCTGGTTGCCAATCTTTTCGGCCTTGCGAGCCGCATCACAGCAACGCTCGTTCTCTTGCTCCAGGTCTGCAATGCGGGCCAGCAGGGCGGCTTGGGTAGTCGCGGCAGCAGCGACTTGAATCTCCAGCTCGTCACGTTCCTGGGACACCTCATCAAGCTGGTCGGACAGGTCATTGAATCGAACAACAAAGGCGCTCAGCAGCTCGTGGGGCTGGGCTAGTTTCAGGGCTTCTTCAATGGTTCCGACAGTGCGATTAGTCGTGCTCATTTGATTACTCTCTCGTTACTTGTTTACAACCACCCCGAGAACGGGGATCACCTCTTGCGGGGCCCGCCCGGTCATCACCAGGAAGCGGCGCCACACACCATAAGGAACGGGGTTCTTGCCTTGCTTGAACTCCCGCACCCGCCGATCACTCGATAACCCGAGCAGCTCGGCCATTTCCTTGTCAGAGCCATAACCGAACAGCTCCCTGAACTGGTCGAAATAGGCCGCCACCAGATCCTTGTGCGGCGACTCCCACCCCTCCCGCTCGCGCAGCAAGTGAGTGCGCGGATAAGCGCTCTCATCCACTGACAGAGTGGCGGACAGCACGGGGGCATCGCTGTTCTTTCTCATGGCCTCCAGGGCCTCTTGCTGGGCAGCCTTGAACACCATCACCTGCTGGTCGGCAATGCTGGGTAACTCGATTTTCATACTCTCTCCTTTGCTGGCCGATATGCCGGGGGCTTTCGCCCCCGGTGGTTATCTCGGTGACAGCTCGATGGTTCGAACGTCAGAGACCTTGATATTGACCAGGCTCAATGTGCCCGTGGCCAGTGCTTCCCAGCGCTTCGACTGGTGCAGCCACATCATGCAGTAGTAGAGGTAATCCGGCAGGAGGATGTCCGTTCGGGTGACCTTGATGCCGATGTGTTCCGGGTTGTATTCCCGGGTGGGCTGGCCGCAGGTTTTTAAAGAGCCTCGACGCACTAGCCAGAAATCAGCCTCGGGATAGTGGGTCTTGATGGTCGCTACATCACTCAGTCTCATCTCGTTTCCATCGGTGGCATCAACTAGCCGCCTCTGAATTCGAGTGGCTTTCTGTGTGCCACCGTCGAGAGCAATGCTAGGCGGATTCCGCCTAGCCGTCAATCATTTTAATATTATTTTGATATTCAAATAATATTACATTAATACCATTATTGCCGGGTGCGCGGGTTACAAGCCAATCGTGATAGGTCACCAGGGCCGCCCGCATCAGGTCGAGCAGGTCGCTCTGCACGTAGGTTTTAGCCAGCCTCCCGGGGCTGTGATTGAGCAGTGCCTCACCGATGTGGTAGTCGGTGCGCTGCTCCGTCCACCGAGTGCGGGCCAGCTTGCGCAGGTCATGGGCTCGCCACTGACGGTCAGAGACGCCAGCTACCCAGCGGGTAGCCTCCCGGGCGGGCAACTGGCCAGAACCGTGAGGGAACAGGTAAACCCCCTGGTAGCCGTTGGCCTGCTGCCAGCGGCGATAGGATGTCAGCAGCTCCACCGCAACAGGGGTCAGCGGCAGGGTGTGATCACAGCCGTTTTTGGTGGTACTGCCCGGGATGTGCCACATCGCCCCCTCACCCACCAGATCGAAGTCACGCCAGGCGGCGCGGCGGGTCTCGCCGATACGGGTGCCATGCAGCAACATCAGCAGGCAGAGCACCCGGGGCGGCACGTTGGCGGCTGGCATAGAGGCCAGCACGGCAGGGGCATGACTGGGGCGAAGGCGGCCGGCAGTGATGCGGGAACGGGTCGGCACGATCTCGCAAAAACGCAGGCCGAGCAGAGGGTCGGCATCGAGCAGGGTCAGGGTCATGGCCAGCTTGATGATCGAGCGCAGCAGGCTGTATCCCCCGCGCACCGTCTCGAGCTGGTAGCTCGCTTGCCAACCCATCACGGTCTCATCGATGGCGCGGCGACTCAGCGCCAAAGGCAGTTCGCCCCAGATAGGGAGCAGCTGCCGGCGGATCTGGCTGGTGATACCATCTCGCCGGCTCCGGGAGAGGCGGCGATCTCCCTTCACTCGCTCCAGATACCAGCGCAGCATCTGGCCGAACGTGGCCCACTCGCTGATCTTTTCGTGAGCGTTAGGGGTGGCCACGACAGAGGCGATAAGGCGGGGCATCTCTTTGATAAAGGCATCGGCGGGGGTCGCCGGCCAGGTGGCCAGCTTGCGCCAGCGAGGCTGGCCATTGTGATGACCGACATAGATATAAGAGGCCCGATCACGGGCCTTGTGATAGCGCAGCAACACCGGATAGCGCGGGTCTTTTAGCTCCCGGCAAAGGGGATTCTCTGACTGGCGCCGGATCTCGGCGTCAGTCAGCTTGGCGGTAATGCACTTGGGACTGCAGGTCATCGCCGCCCCTGCAGCAGATCGCGTTGAGCATCAC